>ERZ764778.2636-NODE-2636-length-15339-cov-10.227558_pt1 | contig 15339 bp, 9 predicted proteins | sample MGYA00374951_ERZ764778 | MGnify/ENA primary metagenome ERZ764778 (study PRJEB28918, sample SAMN05720193) | bioreactor metagenome | isolation source: Anaerobic biogas reactor | place: USA:Washington, USA | collected 2015-08-08 ...
TCACCCAAACGCCGTCCTAGCAGAAAAGCGAGCGGAAGACCGAGCAGCGCCACGATGCCGGGGATCAAGAAGGGCCACAGGAAAGCCTTGCTCTGCTCGTCGTCGGTCAGGGCTGTGAGGTCCGCGGAGATGGCGGCAAGTGTCCCGCTGTCAACGCGTCCCCCCAGCGCCGCGGCCACGGGAGGGCCTAGATCGAACGAGCCCGCGGCCGCCGTTGCTGCGTGCTCACGGGTGGTCTCCGTCACAATGGCGACGATCTCTTCCCGGATGGAGGGCTCCAAACGCTCTTGCGCGGTCACGTAGGCTGTGGCTCTCTCGGCCGCGTTCTCCGCGCCTTGCCAGGCCGTCTGGCCGTAGATGGAGAGGAGTAGGGCGACCCCTATCACGGCGCCCACCTGTCTACCCATGCTGATCATTCCTGATCCCACGCCGCTCGAACGGGAGGGCAGTGACGTCATACCGGCCGCGGTCAGCGCCGGCATGTGCAGGCTCATCGCCGTTCCCATGATCACACCTCGCCAGGCGATGTCCCAGATGGTCGAATCGGCCCGCATCTGGGAGAAGAGAGCGAAGGCGACGGCGAACAAGACGGTCCCGGCGGCCGCGAGTTGCCGGGGCCCCAGTCTGTCCACCAGGCGCCCGGAGAAGGGTGTGAGCACCATAGAGGTGAAAGCGGCGGGGATCATGCCTATAGCGGCCCACAGCTCGTTGTATCCAAGAACGTTGACCATGAAGAGCACCATGAGCAGAGTCACCCCACCCATGCCGACACCACCGATGACCCCCATGGCGTTGGACGATGAGAATGCGCGGATCTTGAAGAGACTCAGCTCGAACATGGGGCTTCGGAAACGGTGTTCCCACAACAGGAACAGGCCCACGAGGACGACGGCCGCCACGAGTAGGCTCACGATGACGGGCGATCCCCAGCGCCACGTATTGCCCTGCACGATGGCCAGGGTGAGACAGAAGAGAGCGGCAGTAGACAGAGCGATGCCGGGGAGATCGAGTGAGGCGCTCTTGGTGTCGCGGCGTATCTCCGGCACGAGCAGGAGCGCCATGACCACGGCGACGATCCCGACGGGGACGTTCATGAAGAAGATCCAGTGCCACGAAGCGTACTCGATAAGGAGGCCTCCCACGGGCGGTCCGGCGATGGCCGCTACCGTCCCGATGGACGCCCAGAGTCCAGTGGCCAGACCATGTTGGTAGCTGGGGAAGGCGCCGAGCAAGATGATCAGCGAGATGGGGACCATGCCGGCGGCCCCGATCGCCTGGATGATCCTGAAGGCGACGAGTTGCTCGATGCTGCCTGCCAGGCCGCAGGCGAGCGAAGCCAGGGTGAAGAGCGCCAGAGAGGCGACGAACATCAAACGCTGACCGTAGCGATCGGCAAGGCGGCCAAACGAGAGCAGCAGCACCGCCTGTGCGATGTTGTAGGCATTGAGTACCCAAGAGACGCCTCCCACCGTGGTGTGAAGGTCACGGATCAGCGCGGGGATGGCGATGTTCACCACCGAGATGTCGAGGAGACCCAGAATCATGCCGAGCGATACCGCGATCAAGATCCACCACTTGCGGGGGTGGCCCGTGGTCGTCTGGCTCGGTGCCGTCATAGGTGCATGTCTCCAAGGGGTGCGGGGTGCAGCAGTTTTCATAGTGAAGTATATGGGAAACACCTGCAGTGAACGTGGCACTGCAGGCCCGCGCAGTCGTTGTCTGAGCGGAGTTTGGTACGAAGACAAGGGGATCGCATGCTGAAGTTCATGCTTGCCGCACAGCGCCAGCCCGGCATGACCCGCGAGCGCTACTTCTATGAGTGGGGCATCATACACGTCGCCCTGCTCATCTCGACGCCATCGTCAATCAGCAGTTTCCGGCGCTACGTTCAGCACTACTCCATCGATGGCATCAACGACGACATGCTCATCTACCCGCTTTCTCCCATGGATTGGGACAATATGGCCGACCATGTGGTCGACGACTACGAGGCTATAGGTGGTCCCTTCCGTGCCGACGATTATCCCAATCGCATGCAACCCCACAAGTTCGGGTCGGACAACTTCGCCGTCGAGTTGCTCGATTGGGAGACGGTGTACGAAGAACCCGGTTTCTACGCCGGAGGAGTGAAACTCCTGCACTGGCTGCGCCGCGAGCCGGGCCTGTCGCCCGAGGAGTTCAACGCCCGGTGGCGCGAACATGGCGACAAGATCATGGAGATCGCCCCGAAGGGGCTCATCCGCAAGCTCGTGATCGACAAGTCGGTGCCCATGGACCCTGATGTCTTCAAAGGCACGCTCTTCGAGTTCGGCAACGTGGGGCACTACGCCGGCGTGGAGGAGATCTGGTTCAGGAGCGTAGAAGACGTGACGCGGCTACGCAGGGATCCCGATGTCCACAAGGCTCTGCGCGCAAGCTACGAAACGTTCGTGACCGATGAGGACACTTTCTCCATGGTGACCACCGAGCGGGTCATCTGCGACTACATCACTCCCGGTCATATCACTCCCACGCCCGCGGTCCTCATCCCAGGGACTCTGGAACACGCCATAGACAAACAAGGCTATAAAGGGTGGAACATCCCCGGTTGGGATGAGGGTCTCTACAAATAGGCAGGAGGGCTTGGCTCAGCGACCTGGGACTGGGATCCCCGCCGCCGCCAGTGCTTTGTGGGTGAGTACTCTGATGAGTTCGATGTGTGTGCCCATCTCTTCGGCGGCCGCGGTCGCGTCGCCGGCGCGTATCGCGGCCATTATGGCGGCGTGGGTGTCGTGTACCTGATTCTCTCTATCTTCGAGGCGGGCCAGATCCACCGGGATGAAGAGGTCCCCCCGGGCGGCCAACATGGCCCGCTCCAGCCGGGGACTACGCGCGGCCCGAGCGATGCTCCTGTGGATGTCCATGTCCACTCTGAACCGGGAAGACCACTCCTGAGGGCGGCCGGCCTCGGCAACGGCCCGCTCGATGCTCTCAAGATCTCTATTAGTGCGCCGCTGCGCGGCCAATGCCGCGAGCCGGGTCTCGACGGTGCGTCTGAACTCGAAGATGTCGTCCAGTTCGTCGGCGTGCCGGCGCATCCACTGGTTCCAGCACTGGATGAGGGAATCGGCATCGGCCACTCGGGAGCCGCCGTGCGAACCACGCGTGGTGACGATGTAGCCCGTGCTTTCGAGCGCTTTGAGCGCCAGACGCAGGGTCATGCGGGAGATGCCGAGGCGGGCGCCGAGATCTCTCTCGGGAGGGAGCCTGTCGCCAGGTCCGAGCTCGCCCGAGAAGATCATGGCCCGCAAGAAACGGACCGCACTGTCGCTCGCCGTCTCGGTTGCAAGCGACACGTCTTGCACCACGTCAGTGTCCACATCATCTGTCGGCATTCGTACTCCCACGGTATGTGCTGTGGCACAAAGACTATACCAAAGAGCCACGCTGCGACAAGCTCGCCTAGCGGCAGCGGAGGGCCCGGGCGGCCGCGGGGGTTGACTAATAGGTATAAAGAGTTATCATATAGACCGACACTACTGTGAGAGGCCTTCTACCGGGGGACCCGACGGTCGGCCGGTAGGGTTTCAAGAACGTAGGAGCGCACGTCATGGATAGGTCGCACGTTCTCGACCCGATCGAAGCCGGTCGTCTGATCGAAGATGCCCTTGCCTCCGGAGCCTCCGCTCTCGATGAATGGCAGTCGAAGGCTCTGTTCGCCGCTTACGGGATACCGGTGCCCGAGGGGGCGCTGGTACAGAGTGAGGCCGAGGCCATCGAGGCCGCCGCCAAGATAGGCGGGAAGGTTGTCATGAAGGGCATGGGCGCCCAGTTCCACCACAAGACTGAGGCCGGGCTCGTCGTCCTGGGCGTAGAAGGTCCGGGAGCGGTGGCCGAGACATACCGGCTGCTACAGGAGCGGGGAGGAGACGGGCTCGAGGCCGTCTTGGTGGAGCAGATGGTGATCAGCAACCGCGAGCTCATCGTGGGCATGAAACGCGACTCGGTCTTCGGACCGGTGGTGGCCTTTGGGGTCGGCGGTGTATTGACCGAGGCCCTGGGCGACGTGGTGTTGGGCGTAGCCCCGCTCACCGACAGAGAAGCGGCGGAGATGCCCGATCTCATCAAGGCCAAGAAGCTGCTGGGCGCTTTCCGCGGCTTTCCACCGGTTGACCGGGTGGCGCTTGCGAAGATCATCCAAGCCGTGGGCCAGATGGCGATCGATCACCCCGAGATCGCCGAGATCGACGTGAACCCAGTCCTGGTGAGTGGCTCACAGCCCATAGCCGCCGACGCGCTCATCATCCTGTCACAGGATGGCGCCAGACTTCCGGAGCCATCATCTTTCGTACCCGATTTCAAGGCGTTGCTGGCGCCCGAATCCATGGCGCTGGTCGGTGCGTCGGGCGATGCCTCCAAGTGGGGTGGCTCGGCCTTCAAGAACGTCCTCGACGGTGGATACACCGGCAGACTGTACGCAGTGAACCCCAAGGGTGGCGATGTCTTCGGCCACACTGCTTACCCCAGCATCGAGGATCTGCCGGAAGCTCCCGATCTGGCCCTGCTGGCGGTGGGCGGCAACCAGGTGGCGCCGATGCTTGAGCAATGCGGCCGCAAAGGAGTCAAGGCCGCCATCGCCATAGCGGCCGGCTATTCGGAGACCGGCGAGGCCGGGGCCGAGGCGGAGCGCGAGATAGCTCGTATCGCCACCGAGGGTGGTGTCACTCTCATGGGGCCTAACTGCATGGGCCTGATCTCAAACGAGGTCAGCCTTCACGCAATCGGTTTTGTGACGCTCCATCCACCCAAAGGCACACTCAGCTTCATCTCTCAGTCGGGGAACATGGGGGTGAACACGTCTAGTGCCTGCACCCGGCGGGGCATCGGCATCGACAAGTTCGCAAGTGTGGGCAACGAGGCGCAGATCGGCGCCATCGACATCATCGACTACCTGCGCGACGACCCCAACACGACCTGCGTGATTACGTACATCGAGGGTGTGGATGACGGCCGGCGCCTCATGGAGGTCGCGCGGCGGGTCACCGCGGTCAAGCCGGTGGTCGTGCTGCGGACCGGACTTACTGAATACGGCAGCAAGGCGGCGGCTTCGCACACCGGTGCGCTGGCCGGGTCGGCGGCTGTGTGGGAGGCGGCAGCTCGTCAGTGCGGCCTCGTGACAACCTCGTCGCCCGACGAGGTGGTCGATCTGGGGACCTGCATGGCCTATCTGCCGTTGCCGACCGGCAGGCGGGTGGCCATCATCACCCAGGGCGGGGGCGCCGGGGTCATCGCGGCCGACGAGGCGGCGTGGCACGGCCTGCAACTTGCCGAACTGCCCGCGGAGCTCTATGAGTCGTTCGATCCGCTGCTGCCTCCTTTCTGGAGCAGACAGAACCCTCTCGACACCGTCGCGTCGGCCAGTGCTGAGGCCATGGCCACGATACTGACGGGCGTGGCGGAATGCGACGCGGTAGATGCGATAATCATGATGTCCGTGCTTGGCATCCCGACCAGTGCGGGCGGTGACCGCGAGGTGAGCGCGCACGGTGAGTTCGTCGGTCTGAGTCAGTGGGAGGACTCGCTCATGGCCCTGATCGCCGATCTCATGCAGAAGACCGGCAAGCCGATCATCAACGTGCCCGACCTGCCCATCCGCGGCTCTGTGTTCGACTACGGGAGGCGCTACCGGCCCATCGTGCTAACGTCGGCACGGGCCGCGGCGCTGGCTTTGGATCGGATGGAGTGGTACGCGTCGTACCGGCGTGGTCACAACCCCTTGGCATAGGCGGAGGAGATATGACAAAGAAGGTAGAGACCCAGGAAGCAGTGGAGATCCTCTCCGGGAACGAGGCCATCGCACGCGGTGCGTGGGAGGCGGGTGTGAAACTGGCGGCCGCCTACCCGGGCACGCCGAGCACCGAGATCCTCGAGGCGATGGCGGGTTACGAAGGCGTCTACTGCGAGTGGTCGCCCAACGAGAAGGTCGCCATGGAGGTGGGCATCGGAGCATCCATGGCCGGGGGCAGGGCTCTCGTGTGTATGAAACATGTGGGGCTCAACGTGGCCGCCGACCCGTTCTTCTCGTCGTCGTACGTGGGCTCGGAGGCCGGATTGGTGGTCGTCTCGTCCGATGACCCGGGTATGCACAGCTCCCAGGACGAGCAAGACAACCGTAACTATGCCAGATTCACCAGGGTCCCCTTGTTGGAGCCCTCCGACAGCGGTGAGGCCAAAGAGTTCATGATCGCCGCGTACGAGCTCTCCGAACGGTTCGATACGCCTGTACTGTTCCGTACTACCACACGGACCTCCCATTCCAAGAGCCTGGTGAAGCTGGGGGAGCGGAACGCACCCAGACCGGTCACCGAGTTGAAGCGCGACATCACCAAGTACCTCATGATGCCGGCCAACGCCACCATCCGGCATCCCCTGGTCGAGCAGCGGGTGCTGGACCTTGCCGAATACGCCGAAGACTGTCCGTTCAACCGTGTGGAGATGGGCGACACGCGTGTGGGGATCGTCACCTCGGGCGCCATCTACGGCTACGCGCGCGAGGCTGTGCCGGACGCCAGCTTCCTCAAGCTGGGTCTGACCTTCCCCCTGCCCAAGAAGCTCATTGCCGATTTTCGCGCCAAGGTGGACAAGCTCTACGTGGTCGAAGAGTCCGATCCGTTCCTCGAAGAGGCCATCCGCCTGATGGGCATCCAGATCGACGGCGGCAAGGAGCTCAACACGCTGTTGGGCGAGTTGAACGCCCGCTCGGTGGCGGAGTCGCTCGCGAAGGCCGGTGTGCCGGGTGTGAATCCCGATCTGCTCGCCGAGCTTGGCCCGGTGCCGCGCGATCTGCCCAGCCGGCCTCCGACGTTCTGCCCGGGTTGCTCGCACCGTGGGCTCTTCGTGGTGCTCAAGAAGCTGCGCCTGTTCGTGAGCGGCGACATCGGCTGCTACACGATGGGCTCTCTGCCTCCCTACAATGCCGTGCACTGCAGCACCTGCATGGGCGCCAGCATCAGCATGGCGCACGGCATGGCCAAGGTGTTGGACCCGCCGGCTGAGGGCGCCAAGCCCGACCTACGCCAGACCCCGATAGGCATCATAGGCGACAGCACCTTCTTCCACTCCGGCATCACCTCTCTCATGGACGTGGTGTACAACGGTGGCAAGACGCTCAACATCATCGTCGACAACAGCACCACCGCCATGACCGGCGGCCAGGAGAACCCTGGGACGGGCAAGACCCTCCTGGGAGAGCCCTCGGCCACCGTGGACATCCCGGCCCTGTGCGCTGCCCTGGGGATCAAGCGGGTGACCACGATCGATCCGTACGACCTCGAGGAGACCGAACGCGTTCTCCGTGAGGAACTGGCGTCCGGCGAACTCTCGGTGGTCATCGCCAAGGCGCCGTGCGTGCTCCAGTACAAGATAAGAAAGCCGGTCTTCGTCATCGACGCCGAGGCGTGCATCGGCTGCAAGCGTTGTCTGCAGGCGGGCTGCGGGGCTCTCAACCTGTATGACGACGCCAACGGCGACCGCAAGGTGGAGATCAATCCGGTCGATTGCGCCGGGTGCGGGGTCTGTTCTCAGCTGTGCAAAGAGGGCGCCATCACCCGATCAGTCCCGGCCGAAGGGAAGGTGTCGTGATGACCGCTCGTCCTACTACCAACGTGCTTCTCACCGGCGTAGGCGGCCAGGGCGTCGTCCTTGCCAGCTATGTCCTTAGCCAAGTGGCCATGAGCGAGGGGTACGACGTCAAGCAGAGTGAGGTCCACGGCATGGCCCAGCGGGGCGGCAGCGTGACCAGCCACTTCCGCTTCGGCGACAAGGTCTGGTCGCCACTCGTGCCGGCCGGCACGGCCGACCTTCTCATGGCGTTCGAGGCCCTGGAAGGGCTGCGCTATGTCAATCAGCTGAAGCCGGGCGGCGTGCTGGTGTACAACGCGCTGCGCATAAACCCCAGCCCGGTGTCGGCGGGCCTGGCCACCTATCCCGAGGATGTGGACGGTCTCATCAAGGCGGCGTGGCCCAACGTAAAGTGCGTGAACGCCAACGAGCTGGCCGCCAAGGCGGGGACGGTCAAGGCTGCCAACGTAGCCATGCTGGGCGCCATCTCGCCGACCCTGCCCTTTGCCCCCGAGACCTGGGAGGCGGTCATCCGCAAGGCCGTCCCACCGAAGACGATCGATGTCAATCTGGAGGCCTTCCGTCTCGGCGCGGCCGTGGCGAACGAGCCCACAGGCGACTGCAAGACCGGGTAACACGTGCGGCTGCATCGTTCTTCGAGCGCTCGGACCACTCCTCCACGGGGTGGTCCGACGTCTTTCTCGGCGCGTAGGACGCGGAGACCGTCGTATCGCTGGATCGTGCTGGGCATGGCCTTCCTGGGCGTGTTCGGCGCCATCGGCTTGGGGCGCTTCGGCTACAGTGCCATCCTGCCATCGATGCAGGAAGCGCTGGGCATCAGCACCGCGGCCGCGGGTTCACTGGCTTCGTGGAATCTTGCCGGCTATGTGCTGAGCGCGGCCGTAGGAGGTATCCTCGCGTCGCGGTTCGGCCCCCGCGTGGTGGTCACCGCCGGCTCGATCGTCGCCGCGCTCGGCATGTTCATAACCGGCATTTCCGAGGGCATGGTGGCGGCGTCGGGCGGGCGGTTCCTGACCGGTGTCGGCGCGGGCACCGTGCTGGTGCCGTCGGTGGCTCTCATGTCGGCCTGGTTCGACGTGCGCCGCCGGGGCATGGCTTCGGGCATAGTGAGCTCGGGCGCCTCGCTTGCTCTCGTTATCGCGGGCCCCGTAGTGCCACGGATCATCGAGAACAGTGCGGACGACGGATGGCGATACGCCTGGTATTTCTTCGCCGCGCTCACTCTCGCCATGGGCATCGTCACTTTCATTGTCCAGCGGAACCGTCCGTACACGGCGCCTCACGCCCTTGCGGGGGAAGGGTCCATCTGGACGGCCGAGCCGAGCAAGGCGACGTCGGTCAATCGGGGTGACGAAGGAGTAGCGGCTACCTTGGCCGCTTGGAAGCCGGCGCCCGTCACGATCCGCACCGGGTCCACCGTCGGCATGAAGAACGTCATCAGCTCTCGGTATGCCTGGCACATGGGCTTCGTCTACATGGCGTTCGGGCTGGCGTACATGATCTATTTCACATTCTTTCAGAAACGGCTTATGGCTGATCTGGAGCTCACGAGTGCGACTGCAGGCAACCTCTTTTTGATCGTCGGAGTGGCCAGCATTTTCTGCGGCTTTTTGTGGGGCGCCATCTCCGACCGCGTGGGCAGGGGGAGGGCGCTCGCGGGAAATCTGCTGCTGCAGGGGGTCGCCGCAGCCCTCTTCGCTTGGTGGCCTTCGATGCCCGGGCTCGTCATCTCGGCGCTCCTCTGCGGACTCACTGCGCTCGCGGTGCCCGGGATCGTTGGAGCGGGGTGTGGTGACCAGTTCGGCCCGCGACTCGCGTCGGCCTCTCTGGGCTTCGTCACCATCTTCATAGGCGTCGGCCAAGTGGTCGGTCCCTATCTTGCCGGGCAGATGGCCGACTCGTTTGGCTCGCTCAAGTACTCGTACGTCCTGTCGGCCGGTATCTTCTTCGCCGGCGCCATCCTCGCCGTTTTTCTCCGGGAGGCAGGTTGGGCGGCGGAGACACGCGCCCGCGGTGCGACTCCCAGTGCGGACGGACAGTCGGCCGGCCGGGCGGGCGCGTGACGGGCGTGCTGCACGTTCCCGCGGTTGATCCTGAAACCAACTGTCTCAGGTAGTATAGTGGGAGCACTACTACTGCCCCGCAGTCGGCCCAGATGGGAGAGCATGCGAGTGCAAACAAGCACAGAAGTCTCACAGCGCATTCTGAATGCGGCACGGGATCTCTTCTTCACGCGGGGCTTTTCTGGGACTTCTCTGCGGGCTATCGCCCGTGCGGCCGGCACGAGCGAGAGCGGTATCCTCCGGATCTACGGCAGCAAGAACGGCGTGCTTCGCGCCGTGTACGGCTCGTGTTGGGAAGAGATCAACACCCGATTAGAAGAAGCCTTGGCCGCAGCCTCCGAGGAAGACCCCGATCCTCGGAACCTTCTTGAGCAGCTCATGCGGACCGTTTTCTGCAATTACCAGGAAAAACCGGCTATGATGGCGTTCCTTCTGAGCCACTTCTGTTACAGCGAGACCTGCGGATTGGTGCCGCTCGACGACAGTGCCCCGGTGCTCTGCGAGAGGGCCGCTCGGGAGTACCACCGCTACCTGGACCGCATCTTTGACCTGTGTGCCGCGGTGACGAGGACGGAGCCGGGGCTTGGCCGGCTTGGCATCACCCCAGCCGGCTTGTCCTTTGTCGTCATCTCTCTCATCCACGGCGTTCAGACAGGTTGGTACGTGACATCCTTGGAGAAGCGGGGCACGTTGCCCGACATAACCAGCGACGAGATCATTGCCGCGGCGCAGCTGCTCCTCTGCCAAGAACCACTTGCGGAGCCGCGGATCACAGGTGACGCGCGAAGCGATTCCGCTGTGACTATTGAGCAAACACGAGGACCGTCAAGCTGGGGGCAGGTGCACTAGATGACACAATTCCTGCAATTGGTGATCACCGGTATCACGATGGGAGCCATCTACTCTCTCATCGGGCTGGGGTACGTGACGATCTACAAGACCTCTCACGTCGTCAACATGGCCCAAGGCAGCTTCGTCATGATGGCGGGGTTCTTCGGCTTCTCGCTGCTCAGCCAGGCCGGTCTGCCCTATTGGCTGGCGATAATCATCACGCTTGTCGCGGTGGTGATCATCTCGGTGGGGATGTATCTCCTGGTGCTCAAACCCATCATGAAGACCTCGCTCGTCAACATGATCCTTGCCACGGTGGGTCTCAGCCTGCTCTTCGAAGCCCTGGTGCTACTCATCTGGGGGGGGTATGGGAAGAGCGTTCCAGCCTTCACCGGCAGTCAGATGTGGCATATCGGCGGCGTGCGTCTTGCGCCTCAGAACCTATGGGTCATCGGGCTGATGGTCCTGATCTTCGTGGCCCTCTATCTGCTCAGCTCCCGTACCCGCATCGGCAAGCAGATGACGGCTACGGCGACCAACCCGAACGCGGCCCGCAAGTGCGGCATCTCCACGAATAAGATGATCATCCTCGCCTTCGCCATCTCATCGCTCATCGGGGCCATCGGCGGCTTGGCGATAACGTCGTTGATACCGATGACGTACATGTCGGGTGGCACCTGGGGGCTGAACGGCTTCATCGGCGCCATCCTGGGCGGGTGGGGTTCCAGTGGCGGCGCCGTGTTAGGCGGATTGGCGCTGGGGCTCATCCAGTCGCTTCTCACCGGCGTCATGCCGACCGGGTGGGAGAACGCCATCGCGTTCGGGCTCCTCATCTTGATCTTGTACTTCCGCCCACAGGGTCTTCTGGGCACGACTATGACTGAAGGTGAGATGTGAGCGCCCCGGTGGATGTCACAAAGGCCGGCGCCGTGGACCGTCTCCGCTCACTCTTCACACAGCGCTACGTGACCGTAGCCAAGGTCGTCTTCATCGTGGCGCTGCTTGTGTGGCCTCTGGTCTACAAGAACCTCTATGCCATGAGTGTCATGACCACGGCCGGTCTGTTCGCGATGCTGACCATAGCGGTGGGCGTCATCCTCGGCCAGGCCGGCCAGCTGTCGTTCGGCCACTCGGCCTTCTACGGCATGGGCGCCTACATAGCCGGGCTGCTCTGTATCAAGCTTGACGTGCCGACTCTGGCAGCCTTGGTCATCGGAGCCATCGTCCCCGGCATCATCGCGCTCATCATCGGCCGGCCCGTGCTCAAGCTGCGCTATTTCTATCTCGCTCTGGCCACCATCGGGCTGGGCCAGATATTCACGGTGATCGTCATCCAACTGCGCGATACGACCGGTGGGGTGAACGGTTTCCCGGGAGTCCCGGCGCTCAGCCTCTTCGGCCTCGAGATGGGCAGCTTCATCCGCCAGTACTACATGGTATGGATAATCGCCATCGTGATCCTCCTGCTGGTGCAGCGTGGTCTCAAGTACCGTTTCGGCCGCTCGCTCCGGGCTATTGCCACCAGCGAGATCGCCTCGTCTACGCTTGGCATCCGCACCCCCAACTGGAAACTCTTGGCTTTCGTCATCAACGCGGTTATCTGCGGATTGGCGGGAGGCTTGTTCGCCTTTGTGACCGGTTCGGTGAGCCCCGGATCGTTCACGTTCAACGCTGCGATCCTGCCCATCGTCATGTCATTGGTCGGTGGAGCGGCAAGCATCTGGGGTGGGATCATCGGGGCCATAATCATGACGTGGATCGTCAACGGAGTCACGGTTATCCAGCAGTACAGCGGCCTGGCCTATTCGATCATCCTGATACTGCTGCTTCTCTTCCTGCCGGTGGGCATCCTAGGCCTGCGTCCCTCCACGTGGGCTTGGTTCAAAAGGTTGTTCAAGACGGAGGAGACGCGCGAGGCCGCGGAAACAGAGCCTCGAGCCGCCGTGCCGATCACGGACGAATCCGCACCGGCGACTGCAGCGGCCTCCGGTCTGCTGCAAGAAGACCTGGCCCGCCGTGCAGGTGAAAGGAAAGTAGAGGGGCCGCTGCTCAAGATCGAGGAAGCCTCGGTGGCGTTCGGCGGGCTCAAGGCGGTGAACGAGGTCTCGTTCGATGTTGAGGACGGGAGTATCACCGCGCTCATCGGACCGAATGGAGCAGGCAAGACGACGCTTTTCAACGCCATCAGCAGGCTGCAGGAGCTATCGGCGGGGCGTATCAGCTTCGACGGCGTCGACCTCACGAAACTGAGCCCCGCGAACACCGCTCGTCTTGGGATCGCCCGTACGTTCCAGAACCTCCGGCTCTTCGTGAACATGAGCGTGCTGGAGAACGTTCTGGTAGGTTGCCACCGGCACGAGCGGTCGGGTTTCTGGTCGTGCTGCCTGGGGTTGCGCTCGCAGCGGGCAGAGGAACGCCGTTCGCGTGCGCAGGCCATGGATGCACTGGCCCTCATGGGCCTTGTGGACTATGCCGACAGGCCGGTCAGCAGCTTGCCATATGGACAACAACGCATGGTGGAGATAGCACGAGCTCTGGCTTCTGAGCCGCGCCTGCTCCTTCTGGATGAGCCGGCTGCGGGCATGAACGCCTCCGAGCGGGACCATCTGGTCGAACGCATAGCCGCCATCCGGGCAGCTGGCATCACAGTGCTCATCGTGGAGCACGATATCGGTCTGGTGATGGGCATATCCGACTCCGTGAACGTCCTTGATTATGGACGGCTCATCGCGTCAGGGTCCCCCGACGTGGTGAAGCAAGACGAGAATGTCATCAAGGCGTATCTGGGCGTCGGCAAAGAAGAAGTCGCAGAGGTGGTCGCCGGCAAGAAGGCCAGGGCGGACGCTGGGACGGCGCTCGTTGTTGACGACATCGTCGTCTCGTACGGATCGATACAGGCTCTTCACGGGGTGTCGCTCACCGTCCTCGAGGGAGAGGTGGTAGCGGTCCTCGGCGCGAACGGCGCCGGCAAGACGACGCTTCTCAACACCATCTCCGGGATACTGCGGCCGAGTCGCGGCTCCATCAGCTATCAGGGCAAGACCATCACCTCGATGCCTGCGGAGAAGATCGTGAGCCAGGGCATATGCCAGATCTCCGAGGGGCGTCAGCTCTTCCCGACCCTCTCGGTAGAGGACAACCTGCTCATGGGCGCCTCGGGCCGGAAAGACTGGCAGAAGAGCTATGCTGACGACATAGCCTACGTCTACGAACTGTTCCCGGTGCTGAGCGAACGCCGCAAGCAACCCGCGAAGACCCTTTCTGGCGGCGAGCAACAGATGCTTGCGATAGGCCGGGGCCTCATGGGACGGCCGATGCTTCTCTTGTTGGACGAGCCTTCCATGGGGTTGGCGCCTCTGGCTGTGGAGCGGATATTCGAGGCTCTTGCCCGGCTCAACAAGGAGGGCCTCACCATGTTGATGGTGGAACAGAACGCCGAGATGGCGCTCACTCTCGCGGAACATATAGCCGTGATCCAGACGGGATCCGTTGTGCTCACCGGTAATGCGGGTGAGTTGAAGAAGGACGATCGCCTGCGCGCTGCATACCTGGGGAAAGACTAGCGCGAAAGGCTGGAGCGATCAGTCGGGGGGAAGAAGTGGTTGTAAAAGACAGAAAGGGATGAGGGAATGGTAAAAAAGCTGACAAGAATAGGACTGTTGGCAGTGCTATTGGTCGTGCTGGTGTTCGCGGTTGCGTGTGGCGACGACGGCACGACCGACACCACAGCTGCGCCGACCGATACTACAGCTGCGCCGACCGATACCACGGCGGCGCCGACCGACACCACGGCGGGTGGTGGCCCCGCGACCGGTGAGCCCATCAAGATCGGCGTCATCGCGTCGTTGACGGGGACGGCGGCTGCGCCGATGCCGTCCATGCAGGCCATGTTGGATTTCGAAGTCGAGACCCTCAACAACAACGGCGGCGTCAACGGCAGGCCGATCGAGATCATCTCCGTCGACGACAAGTCCGATCCGACTACCGCCGTGGCTGTGGCCACCAAACTGATCACCCAGGACAACGTGGTTGCGATCCTGGGCCCGCTGTCGACTCCGCCCTGCCTTGCAGTGGCGCCCCTGTGCGAGAAGTATCAGGTCCCGATGCTCAGGTGGGACACCCCCACGCTCGAGTATCCAAACGCCATGGGCGATTGGGACTTCGTCTGCAGCGTAGGCCCCCCTGACGTCGCCGACGCGCTGATGGGACAGATCAAGGCCGAGGGCTGGAAGAACATCCTGGGCGCGGCCGACATCCTGCCGCCGAACTTCCAGTCGCTCGAACTGCTGAAAGACATGGTCGGGGAAGCAGGCGCCAAGATCACCGTGCTGCCGGACACCTGGCCGCTGGACGCCACCGACCTTACGCCGTTTGTCAACAAGATCTGGGCCGCCTACCAGGAAGTGAAGCCGGACGCCGTCTTCGCGATGTCTGCCGTCGTCCAAACGGCGCAGATCCACAAGGGTCTGGTGGACTATGGGATTACCGTGCCCATCCACTCCGGTCCTGTGTCGTCGCACCCGGGCATCTTGGCTATGGGCCCGGAAGCCGTGGAGGGTCTGTACTTCATCGGTGCCGGGATCACGAACCCCTCGCAGCTACCTGACGGTTATCCCAACAAGGAGCTCATGCTCGATCTCGCCACGCGGTACACGGCGAAGTACAACGAGCCCCCGACGCTGTTCGCCGGGGCTGCCTACGACTCCTTCCGCATCCTGCTCGAGGGCCTGAAGGTCGGCGGCGACGACCGGGCTAAGGTCCGTGACGGCATCGAGGCCATCCAGGGTCTCGCGGTTTCGCAGGGCGTGGTCAACTACAGCCCCGA
>ERZ764778.2650-NODE-2650-length-15275-cov-7.567083_pt1 | contig 15275 bp, 14 predicted proteins | sample MGYA00374951_ERZ764778 | MGnify/ENA primary metagenome ERZ764778 (study PRJEB28918, sample SAMN05720193) | bioreactor metagenome | isolation source: Anaerobic biogas reactor | place: USA:Washington, USA | collected 2015-08-08 ...
ATCAGCTCTGAATACCAGGCCTTTTCCTCATATGTCCAGTTTTCAACCGGCCCCATGGGCACCTGCATGATGCTCATGAAACCAATGCCATCAACATCCTGTCCAGTAAACGATGCAATGATATCGTTTGCCGCCTCATGGGCCTCCTGCTCGGTTAGGCTGCCCTTGATCAGGCCGCTTACCTCATCAGAACGCTCTATGTATTGAAGATCAGCCAGGTTGCTGATGAGTTTGATTTTTTTCTCCAGTTCCCAATTCACAAAGTAACCTTGTTGTTTTTCGTTCTCTGCAATCTGGCGTCCAACCTCTTTGATGGTTATCACAGCCAAAGCAGTCACGGCAATAGTAAGGGCAATAATCGCCAGCACCATCGCAAGGGATAGTTTTTTCTTCATTTTTATGTCTCCCTTCTCTATTTCAATGATTTGCTTCGCCAGCCACGGATCACCTTGCTTTCCTGAAAAGCGTTGATCAATGGCGCGGCAGATCAGCTCTCTTTCTCTTTGCTCAGTCATCCTGATCACTCCTTTCCAGTAAGGCTTTCAGCTTCTTTCGGGTCCTGCCCAAGCGGCCTGAAACAGTTGATAACGGGATACCGAGAATCCCTGCGATATCAGCAAGCTTCATGTTCTGATAGTAGAAAAGCATGATGACTTCTCTTTGCTTTGTTGGCAGCTTCAATATGGCGGATGAGAGTTCCTCGTTGGATACGTCCCCCCTGGAGGCCTCCTCCGGCAAATCATCAGGGCTAACCCATCTGTTCACATACTTGTACCAGGAAGAGCGCCTTATGTCCCGGCAAGTGTTGATGGCGATTTTCATCAGCCACGCTTTCTCGCTGCCCTCATTTTTGAAGGAGGATAGCGCTCTGTAAGCCTTCAGGAAGGTTTCCTGCACGGCATCCTCAGCCAGGGCGCTGTCCTGAAGATGGATCTGGCACATCCTCAGAAGCGAAGTCTGGTATGCATCAACCAGCCGCTTCAGCTCCTGTTCTCTAACGTTGTCAGGGCCCTTGACAACATTCACGCTCCGCTCACCTCCTTCTGCTTATGTAACGAAAGGCAATCCGGAAATTACTGCTTTTCTTCCCGGATTTTTCAAAAGATTTTCCAGTTGATGCTTTGGATGCGGATAAAGTGAGGCCCCGATGCCGCCATCGGGGTCCTTTTTATTATTTGTTTGATGCCTTTCGTTATTGCCCGGTGATGGTGATGCCGTCCACCGCCAGCCAGGGAAGCACGCTTGAGCCGTCCGCCACGGTTTCCCGGGAGATGCCCACCAGGCGCTTGAGCATGCCGGCCAGGTTGCCCGCGATCATGGTTTCGGAGACGGCGTGGGTGACCTGGCCGTTTTCAATCATAAAGGCGTTTTTAGCCACGCCGGAAAACTCGCCGTTGGCGCCCGCGGCGCCGCCGGAATAGCGGCCCACCAAAAGGCCCTTGGGGATGCCGGCGATGATCTCTTGAAGGGCCTTGTCCCCCGGCTCCACCACCAGGGCGGCGCTGGCGTTGGGCGCCCGGTCGTATCCGGTTTTGCGGGCGGCATAGTCGGACAGCATAAAGCCCTTGAGCACCCCTTGTTCAATCAGGGTGTAATCGGAGGAGAGATAGCCCTCCTCGGTGTATTTTTCGCCGTTAACGATGCGGGGATCCAAAGGCGCCAGCCGCAGGGTGAGGGCGGGATCGGCCACCTGCCGGCCCAGCTGGTCCTTCCACTGGCTGGTGCCGTCAATCAGCACGCTGTCGGCGACATAGTTGCCCAGCAGCTCATACAGGATGCCCCCCAGGCATTCCGGGGTGAACACCACCACGCCCTCCCCCTTGCCCGGGGCGGGGGTGGTATGCACCTGGTTCTGGGCATCCGCCAGCAGCTGGCGCAGGTTGCCCAGCGCCAGGAAGGGCTCCGCAAGGCTTGCGGTGAGAAAGCCCGCGCCGTTAAAGGAGGAGGACTTGCCCCCCTCGTGGCCGGAGAACATCAGACTCAGCTGATACCAGCCGCTTTTTTTGGTGTAACGAACGCCCTTGCTGTTCTCATACAGGCTGTCCGCCTGAACGTGGGAGACCACCAGCTGCTCCACCATCACCCGGGGGTATTCCCGGGAGATGTCGGAAAGCAGCTCCCGGGTGCGGGAGAAGAGCTGGTCCATGTCCGCCTCATAGGGGCCTTCCTCAAAGCGGCCGCCGCCAGTATCCGCCATGTCCCAGGCGGGGTCCTCCTGGCCGGCCTCCGCCGCTGCCAGACAGTCCGCCACCGCCAGGCGCACGGCCTGCTCCTCAAAGCTGTTGCCGCTGACCACGCCGCGCTTCTTGTCCTTGATGGCCTGAAGGGTAAGCCCGCTGTCCAGGGTGGTGCGGAACAGGCTGAACTTGCCCCCTTCCGCGTTAAACTCGTTCGTCCGGCTGCTGAGGGCCCTGGCGGAATAAACACTGGCCCCCAGGCTTGAAAAAGCCTCCATCGCCAGGGCCACGGTGTCCTTGATCAACTGCATTCTTATTTGCCTCCAATCATCACGTCACAGCGCAGGTCCGGCCCGCCCAGGCCCACGGGCATCAGCTGCTTTTTGCCGCAGAAGCCGGAGGAGGACCAGCTCACCCGGTCGCTCACCCGGTCCACGGTTTTGAGCATGTCAAAGGCGACGCCGGAAATGGTGGTGTCAAAGATGGCCCGGCCCAGCCGGCCGTTTTTGATCTCATAGCCAAGGGAGATGCCAAACATGAATTCCCCCGTGGTGTCCGCCTGGCCGTTGTTGGAGGAGATCAGGTAATAGCCGTCCTCAACGGAGGCGATCATGTCCTCAAACTTATCAAGGCCCGGATGCACCGCGGTGTTGCGCATGCGGATGAGGGGCTCGTCGTTAAAGGCGAAGGCCCGGGCGTTCCCCTGGGGCCGCATGGAGAAGTGGCGCCCCAATTCCCGGTTGACCATGTAGCCGGTGAGGCGGCCGTTGCGGATCAGCTCCGCGTCCTGGGCCAGGACGCCCTCATCATCCACATAGACCGGCAGCGGCGCCTCCTGGCCAAAGGCGGTGTGGGCAAAGTCCGTCATGGAGACCAGGGGGCTGGCCACCATTTCATCAAGCATCGGCCCCGCCACGGAGCCGCCCAGCACCAAATCCGCCTCCACGGTGTGGCCCACGGCCTCATGGGCCAGCATCCCCGCCAATTCTCCGTGCAGGATCACCGTTTTCTTCCCCGCCTGGGCAAAGACGCCCTCCCGCTTTTTCATCAGGTGCTCGTATAACTGGTCCACCTGGGCATACAGGTCCTCCGGCGCCTTGAACTGAAGGTCAAAGGTGCCGCTGCCGCCAAAGACTTTGAACACCTCTACGGGCATGCCGTCCCCGGTTTGCGCGTTGAGGAAAAGATAGATATAGCTGCGGGGCGCCAGCAGATGGGCGCTGTAGCCGTCTGAGGTGATCAGCTGCTTTTCCATGGAATCGGCGTAGGCCACCAGGGTGCGGCTGGCCAGATCCGGGTATTTCCCGGCGATGTAGTCGTCCAGCGGCCGAAGGAAATCCAGGTAGTGCTTCTGGGGCAGGTCGGTAAAGTCCTCCTGGGGCGCCATGGCGCCGGCGGCGATGTCCGGCAGCGCCCCCATCTGATAGCCGGTGTGGCCATCCAGGAATCGGGCGTTGTCCGTGGCGGTGGCAAGGGCCCGGCGGGCCGCCGCCTCGCTCAGCTCCGCCTGGGAGGCAAAGCCGTAGACGCCCCCCTGATACACCCGGGCGCTCACGCCCTGGCTGTCCGTGCGGGCGTTGCGGGTGAGGTTGCCCTGAAGCAGGGTGACGCGCCTTGAAAGGCTGCGCTGGGCGCGCAGCTCGCTGTGGGCGCCGGGGGCGAACTGCCCCCGCAGTTTTCCGACAATATCTGAAATCAAGCGATATCCCTCCTTGTTCTTTCCATATATCCTGATAATTATACCACCAGGCCTTTCCCCGCGCAAATTATCCCCGCCGCCTTGACGCCCCGGGAGCGCGCGCATACAATGAAGAAAAGGGGAATATACTTTTTTTGACAGGAGGGATGCCAATGGATTTATCAGGTCAACGCGTTCTGGCTTACCTGCAGGAGGACAACACCCAGCGGATGCTTTTCCGGGTGCGCCCCCTGCTGGCCCCTCAGGGCCTGCTGGCGGCGGAGGAGATCGCCGCCTACAGGGATCATGGCTTTCTGCGCGTCGCCCCAGACCGGCAGGAGCAGCACACCTTTAAGGAGCGGATGCGCGATATGGGCCCGCTGTGCCTGCTGGACCTTAGAAACAGCCCCCAGGGCAAGGTGCGCCCCAACCGCAACTATGCCCCTTCCCGGGGCGAGCACAACCGCTATATCGTCTATTCCGATGCCATCCAGGCGCTGCCTCAGGACATGGTCTATGAGGTGGTCACCCGGGAGGAAAACCGCCAAAGCCCCTTAACCCCCCAGTATTATGTGCGAAGCGGCGGCTTTATCAACGGGCCTTTTACAAGCCCCCAGGAGGAGGCCGCAGGCGGGGTTCACTCCCTCCCGCCGGACTGCGACCGCCTGTTTCTGCTGCTGATGCCGGATAACCAGCACCGCCTGTTCTACTGGCCGGAGGAAACGGAGCGGGCAGAGCCCCTTGAAACGCCACAGACCGCGCCCATTATGCCCGCGCCGCCGGAAGTCCAAAGCCCCGTCCGCTCCCTGACGGACATGTTTTTCCGGCGCAGGCAGCCCCTTTTGATGCCGCAAAGCGGTCTGCGCGCGGCCGTGGCCGCCGTGGAGGCCACCTTCACCCAGATGGGCTTTGCCTGTGATGAGGAGAAGGCGGCCCATCTGCTGCTGATTTCAGCGCAGTTTACCCAGTTTCAGCTTTCCTCCCCCGTTTTGGCGGATGCCGCCTCAGCCGGGAAGGCCCTGGCGGGCCTCTGGGGCCTGAGCCCTGTGCTGACGCCGGATAATGCGCCGGCAGAGCAGGACATGGCCAACCGGCTGGTGTTAAGCCCCCTGGCCCCGGCGGCCGCTCACGCCCACCGGCATATCATCCTCTCCCAGGCCCACGGGATCAGCGCGCAAAGCGCCCCGGCCTATGCTCTTTCCCCCTGGCCGGTGGTGGACCTGAAGGGCCTGGAGGGCTGGCCCGGCGAGATGCCTGCCCCCAGCCCCATTGACTTAGGCCCCCTGCGCCAGCTGCTCCGCCAGCACCAGGGCGCTCTCAGCCCCGCCACGGAAAGCCGGCTGAAGGCCTGGCAGCGCCGTTTAAGCGATCTGGAAGCGCCGCTGCCGCTGAAGCTGCGCCACGACATCGCCTGCTATCTGCGCCAGGCCAAGGCCTTAAAGATGGAGGAACATGCCGCCACAAGCCTGGCCGCCGCGGCCTTTGTGCTGCCCTATGCCCGCTTTATGGGATTGCCGGCAGACACCCTAAGGGCCCTGCTGGTGGACCAGCCCCACGCCTTGGCGCTGCTTTGAAAGAGATCACCAGCACCAAAAACCCCCTGGTGAGGGCCTGGCGGCAGCTGGCAAACCCGGCTGGCCGCCGGGCGCAGGGGCGCTTCCTGGCGGAGGGCATCCACCTAAGCCAGGAGGCCCTCCGCACAGGGGCGGCGGAGGCGCTGATTGTGCAAAAAGACAGCGGGCAGCGCCATGCCGCCTTGCTTAAGGCGGGCCTCCCCGTTTTTTGGGTGAGCGCGGAGGTGATCAAAAGCATCTCCGACAGCAAAACCCCCCAGGACATCCTGGCCCTCTGCCCGCTGCCCTTAAACCCGCCGCCCACGGCCTGGGGCCCCCGCCTGGTGGCCCTTCATCAGGTGCAGGATCCGGGCAATGTGGGGGCCATCCTGCGCAGCATGGACGCCGCGGGCAACGACGCCCTGCTGATAGACGGCGGCTGCGCGGACCCCTTCTCCCCCAAGGCGCTGCGCGCCTCCATGGGGGCGGTGTTCCGGGTGCCGGTGTATGCCTTCCCGGAGCTTGATGGCCAGCTTTCAGTCCTTAAGGATCAGGGCCATCAGCTGATCGCGGGGGACCTTGGGGGCAGCCCCCTGTTTTCTCATCCCCCTTTCGGGGAAAAAACCTGCCTGCTGGTGGGAAACGAGGGCGCGGGCCTTTCACCCCGGCTGCTGGCGCTTTCGGATATGCGGCTGAAGCTGCCCATGCCCGGCGGGGCGGAGTCCTTAAACGCCGCGGTGGCGGCCAGCCTGTTTATCTACGAGCTGCTAAGAGAGGGCTCAAACCCCGCCTGACAAAACAATATACCTGCCGACCGGGCTAAACAAGGCCCCGGGCGTTTATTTGTGTTCCCCGGGGTATAATAGCAGGGAAAGGCAGGTGTCAATTGTGGCAGGTTTAGACAAGGAGATCAGAAAGATCATCATGGCAGGCCTTGGGGCCATCACCGATACAGTGGAGAAGTCCAAAGACGCCATTGAAAATTTTGTGCAAAGCGACGGCGTTAAAAACATGGCCGAGAAGGGCGAGGACCTCTTCCAGTCCGCGGTGGACATGGGTAAAAAGGCGGTGGACAAGGTGAAAAAAACCTTCACCGAGGACGAGATTGAGGAAAAGGTGCGCGAGAAAAAGGAGCGCCTCACCCGTCTGGCCCGGGAGGTGCGCCAGCTGAGCGCCGCGGAGCGCGCCATCTTCAACCGCCTGGTGGATGACGGCGAGGAAGCCTTCTACACCGGCGAGGAGGGCATCGGCAAGCCCGGCGTGCAGGATTCCCCTTATGACCTGGAGGTGAACAGCAACACCTACCGCCCCAAGGCGGAAATCCCCTACGAGGCCACCCAGGACAACCCCGACCGGCCCACCCCCACGGCGCCGGATGACGACCTGAACACCAGCAAGGTGAAAAGCAACAACATGAACGAGCACATCCCCCAGAACGTGCCGCCCCGGTACTGATAAAAGGCCAACCATCTAAAAAGGGACGTCTCCTGATGAGCGTCCCTTCTTTCTTGGGCTTTTTCAGCTGCGCTACGCGCCGATCACCTTGATCAGCACCCGTTTGTCCCGCTTGCCGTCAAACTCGTAATAGAAAATCTGCTCCCAGGTGCCCAGGTCCAGGCGGCCGCCCGTGATGGCCACCACAGACTCCCGCCCCATGACGCTGCGCTTGATGTGGGCGTCCGCGTTGTCCTCAAAGCCGTTGTGCCGGTACTGGCTGTGGGGCTTTTCAGGGGCGATCTTCTCAAGCCACACCTCAAAATCATGGTGCAGGCCGGATTCGTCGTCGTTGATGAAGACGGAGGCGGTGATGTGCATGGGGTTGACCAGCACCAGCCCCTCCTTAACCCCGCTTTCATCCACGGCCTGCTGCACCTGGCGGGTGATGTTCACCAGGCCCCGGCGCTGGTTGATGTTGAAGGTGAGCTCTTTGCGATGGCTTTTCACGCTGTTCTCCTTTAAAGTCTTATCGCCGCTTCCGGGCATCGCCCAGGATGCGCTGGTATTCCCCGGGGCGCTCCAGCGCCAGGCCGCAGCCCAGGGCGATGCACTCCTGGGGGTGCTCGGCCACATAGACGGGGATCTGCATCTCCCGCTGAAGCACGGAGGACAGCCCCCTCAGGCTGGCGCCGCCCCCGGTTAAGACGATGCCGTCGTCAAAGACGTCGTTGGCCAACTCCGCGGGGATGCGCTCAATCACGCTGTGGAAGCCCTCCACCAACTGCCTTAAGGGTTCCTCCACCGCCTCCACAATTTCCACGCTGGTGATGTCCACCTGCCGGGGAAGCCCGCTGACCAGGTTGCGCCCCGCCACCGGCAGGGAAAGCTCGTTCTGGTCCTCCGGGTCCACGGAGCCGATGGCGCTTTTCACGTCCTCCGCGGTGCGCCAACCGATGAGCAGATTGTGCTTTAAACGGATATAGCGGATGATGGCGTCGGTGATCTGGTCGCCCGCGCTCTCCTGGATGCTGCGGGCCATGATCTCGCCTGAGGAAATCACCGCGATGTCCGTGGTGGCCCCGCCGATATCCGCCACCATGCGCCCGGACACCTCGTTGATGAGGATGCCCGCGCCAATGGCGGCGGCCAAGGGCCGCTCCATCAGCTGGGTGCGCCTGGCCCCTGCCTCCAGCATCCCTAAGATCAGCTGGCGCTTTTCAATCTCGTTGGCAGTGGCGGAAACGGACAGCAGCGCCCTGGGGCGGTTGAAGAGATGCTTGCCCACCACCCGCATGACAAAGTAGTTCAGCAGGATGCTCAGCATGTCAAAGTCCTGGATGGTGCCCCGCTGCAGCGGCCTCACAACCGAAATGCCCGCAGGCTCCCGGCCCATCATCTGATAGGCCTCATGCCCGATGGAGATGATGTTGCGGGTGTCGTGGTTAACCGCCAGCACCGCCGGCTCATTGAGTACGATGCCCTTCCCCCGCTCACAGATAAGCACATTGGAGGAACCAAGATCTATGCCGATATCCTCAACCGCTGCCATAAAGGATCACCTCTTGATGGTTAAACTGTGAATCCAACGCAAAGATTTGTTACATCTTCGCATTTGATTTTACACATTATATCATGTAATGGTAACAATTGCCACTATTTTTGTAAAAACCAATAAAAAATACACCGCCATCCCCACTTTTCAGGCAAAAACCCGCCTTCTATGTGGCCCGCGCGCCGGTCCACAGACTGCGGCGACCCAGCACATCCACAATCAGGATGGCCACGGTGCCCCTCAAAAGGGGCACCTCCAGCTCCCGGGCCAGCCGGGGCGTCTGCTTCTGCCTGAGGGAGGCGTTGTAGGCGGTGAAAACGCCGTTGTTCAAAAGCCCCGCGTACCACTGATCCACCCCGTCAAGGCCCGTCAGATCAAGCCCCAAAGGCTTGGCAGGGTAATCCTGAAGGGGGTCTGCGGGCAGGGTGTAAGCATGGAGACCCACGGTGTAGTAGCCAATGCCCGCCAGGGCGCTGGCGTCAACCAGGGCATCGCTCCCCTGAAGGGGCGCTTCAAGCACCAGGGGCCAAGGCGCCAGACGCTTGCGGCACACTGCCAGGGACAGGGGGCTTTTGTCCAGCCCCAGATAGCGCCGGCCCGTGTCCGCGGCGGCGACCAGGGCGGTGCCGGAGCCGCAGGTGAGGTCCGCCACCAAATCCCCGGGCCGGGTGGTGGAGAGGATCATCCGCTCCAGGAGCGCCTGGGGCTTCTGGGCTGGGTAGCCGGTGCGCTGGGGGTCTTTTTGCTGCATGGAGCTCACATCCTCCCAGACATCATCCGGGTAGACCGGCTCGTCGTCATAGTAGATATAGGTCTTGCCCCCGGTGGTGATGCTGCGGTAGCCGCGCCCCTTCTCATCCACTCGGCGCTTCATGTGGTTGGCGCGCTGGGCTTTTTTCTGGGAGGGCACCTGGGTGATGTCAAAGAAATGGGCGGGAGACTTGGCATAAAAGAGGATGCTGTCATGCTTGCGGCTGAAATAGCGCTTGCTGCGCCCCCCGGTCTGATAGCGCCAGATGATCTCGTTGCGGAAGTTCTCCTGGCCAAACACCTCGTCCATTAAAAGCCTGGCCCGGGCGGAGGTGAGCTGATCGGTGTGCAGAAAAATGGAGCCGCTCTCAGCCATCAGCCCGCGGGCCCTGCGCAAAAGGGCCCGGAGAAAGGCCTCATGCTCCTTGGTTCCCGTGGCGGGGAAGTCGGTATAGGCGGGCAGCTCCACATAGCGCTTCCCCGTTTCCCAGCCCGCTTCCCCCACCCGCATGCGGCAGGAAAAGCTGCCCCCGCTGATGCCCGGCGGGTCCAGATACACGCATTGGGCCTGGCCCTTGTAGGCCTCCAGGTCCGCTTTAAGCGCGTCACCCAGCATCAGTTCGCCGCCGATGCCGCTTTGCTCGCTTACCTCTGTGATGCATTCCGCCCGCTGCCAGATCATAAGGCTGCCCCGCTTTCTTCCCACAGGGGCTTTTGAAGGCGCCTGATAAAGCGCGTCTGCCCCCTTAAAAAAGCGCGCATCTCCGCCGTCTGCGCCAGGACCCCTGCGGCTTCTTTTACCGCGCTTACAAAGCCCGCCGACAGGCCCTCAAGGCCGGAGGGCATCAGGGGGCAGATGGGCCAGGCGCGGGGGTCCAGGGCCACCCAGGGTGTTTCGGCTTCATCCAATAAAATGGCCAGCGGAAAAATCCGGCAGGCCAGGGGCCGCCGGGCCCTGTCACAAAAGCCCTGGCAGCTGAGCAGCCTGCCCCCGGGCAGGACGCCCTCATCCGGGGTGATGGCAAAGCCCTCCGGCAGGGCCTGATACAGCCCCTCCTCCCCCGGAAACAAAAGCATCCCGCCCCGGCAGTCCACACCCTCCCCCTGACAGCAGGCGGCGGCACAAAGCCGGCCGCAGTCCCGGTTGAGCGGCGTGGAGTCAGCCAGCAGCGCTCTGGCTTTTTCCAGGGCCTGGAAGGATAAATCAGGCGTGTTCATTGGCCAAATTGTATCATGCCGGCCCTTTCTTGACAAGCAAGGCGGGGCTTCCTACAATGCAGGCGATATGAACAAGCGCAAGCCTTTGATGAACCTGCCGGCCCCTGTGGCCTTCGCCCTTGAGCGCCTGAACGCCGCGGGCTTTGAAGCCTATCTGGTGGGCGGCTGCGTCCGGGACGCCTGCCTGGGGCGGACGCCCACGGATTTTGACATCGCCACCCAGGCCACCCCGGAGGAGATGCGCCGGGCCCTGAGGGGGGGAAGGCTGCTGGACACCGGGCTTAAGCACGGCACGCTGACGCTGCTTAAAGAGGGGCTGCCTATCCAGATCACCACCTACCGCCAGGACGGCGCCTACAGCGACAGCCGCCACCCGGACGCGGTGGCCTTTACCCGCTCTCTTAAGGAGGATGTGCTGCGGCGGGATTTCACCATCAACGCCCTGGCCTGGCACCCCCAGACGGGGCTGATCGACCATGTGAATGGCCTTAGCGACCTTGAAAACCGCCTGATCCGCGCCGTGGGGGACCCGGAGCGGCGCATGGCAGAGGACAGCCTGCGCATCCTGCGGGCGCTGCGCTTTTCCGCCAAACTGGGCTTTGCCATCGCCCCGGACACCCTAAACGCCATGATGGCGGCGGGGGAGGGCCTGCAAGGCGTGTCCGCCGAGCGGGTGGCGGAGGAGCTTAATCAAACCCTGCTGGCCCCTGATGTGGCGGCGGCCCTCAGGGACTATCCCCGGGTGCTTTATCTGGCGCTGCCGGAGCTTAGCCCCATGCTGCACACCCCTCAGCGCACCCGCTTTCACGCCTTTGACCTGTGGGAGCACACCCTGCGCACCATGGCGGAAACGGAGGCGGACCTGGCCCTGCGCTGGGCGGCGCTTTTGCATGACAGCGGCAAGCCCGCCGCCGCCACCCACGACCCGGACGGCACCTCCCACTTCAAGGGCCACCAGGCCGTCTCCGCCGCCCTCAGCCAGAAGATCCTCAAGCGCCTAAAGCAGCCCAGCGCCCTTGTGGAGGAGGTCTGTATCCTGGTCAAACATCACGATGATCGCATCCGCCCGGACAACCTAAAGCGCTGGCTCAACCGCCTGGGGCCTGAGACGGGCCTTAAGATGCTGAAGCTGCAGTACGCGGACGCCCGGGCCCACGCCCCCCTGATCGCAGATGAGGCCCACAAAATCCTCCGCCTCTATGAGGAAGCGGAGGTCCTCATCCAGTCCGGCAGCTGCCTCTTCCTGCGGGATCTGGCCATTGACGGCCGGGATTTGATGGCCCTGGGCTTTAAGGAAGGCCCCGCCGTGGGCAAAACCCTGCGCCACCTTCTGGACCAGGTGATTGAGGGCCATCATAAAAACGACCGGGCGGCGCTGCTTTCTGCCGCCCAGGCGCTTTTGCAAAGCCGCTAATACCAGCGGTCAACCCCCGCCATCTCTTTCCAGTTGATGGCCTCTTTCAGCACCGCTATGCCGCTGCGGGCGTCGATCTGGGCCCGGCAGGCTTCGGATATCCGTTTCCTCCGCCCAATCGGGGCCAAAGAAGAACTTCCACAGGGGTTTTGCAGGATCGATCACATCAAAATACACGGCGGTGCTGGCCGCCCCCTCCCGGCCCGCACCCCCTCATCCCTATATACGGAATGGAGAGGCGTAATATTCGATTTTTGAAAAAAGAGAGCGCCGGTTAAAGCGCTCTCCTTTTTATATATGAAAGGGAGTTTCTCAGGCTTCGGGCACCAGAAGGCCCAGGCTGCCGTCCTTGCGCAGATAGAGCACATGGGCGCGGTCCGTGTCGATGTCGATGTAGACAAAGAAGCTGTGGCCCAAAAGCTCCATTTGCAAAACCGCGTCCTCCTGGCTCATGGGGCGCACGGTATAGGTCTTAAAGCGCGCCACCTGGCGGGCGCTCTGGTCCGCCGCGTCCAGCTCTTCGATGAACTCCGGCACCACCTCTTCTGGGAACTCTTCCCGGAGGCGTTTGTCAAGCCGGGTGCGATGCCTGAGAATCTGCCGCTCGATTTTTGCCAGGGCCCGGTCGATGGACATAAACAGGTTGTCTTCGCTGCTGGCCTCCGCCCTGAGCAGGACGCCGTTCATGGGCACGGTGATCTCCACCACCCGCTCATTGCGCTCCTTGCGCATGCGCACAAACATCTCGGTGTCCGGGCGCAGGTATTTGCTCATGGTCTGGGTTTTCTTCAGCACGCGTCTCTCAATCGCCGGGGTCACGTTCATGCCTTTGGCACTGATTGTGGTCTTCATGGACAGGTCTCCTCTCTGCTGTTTGATTCAACTGTATTGTATGCGGTTTGGCCCCGGGACAAAAGCCCCGGGGCAGGAAATACCCAGGCTGTTATTTGCCTGCGTAAATGTCTTTGAAGGCCTCTTCTTCCAGCACTTTTTTAGCGTAGGGGCAGGTGGCCAGCAGCTTAAAGCCGTTCTCCCGGGCGTGCTCCGCCACGCGCTCCACCAGCTTGCGGGCAATGCCCTGTCCCCTTAGGGAAGGGTCTGTAAAGGTGTGATCCACCACCAGGTTTTGGCCCAGGTTCGCAAAGGTGATCTCCGCCAGTGGCTTGGCCTTGTCCTCTCCCATATAAAAACGGTTTCCATCTTTGATAAATTCCATAGCACCATCGCCTGCTTTCTTTTAGAATGATGCTTTAAATATACCCCCAAAACCCTGCCATAAGCACGCAGCGCCCTTGCAATGAGCCCCGGGCTTTGCTATCATTTCCAAAAGGATTCAAGCGGAGAGGAGCCAGGCCATGGATAAGAAAATCGTGTTCTCCCATGTTGACCATACGCTTTTAAAGGCGGTTTCCACCTGGAAAGAGGTGGACAAAATCTGCCGGGAGGGCGTGGACTACGGGATGGCAAGCGTGTGCATCCCGCCCCGCTTTGTGCGCCAGGCCAAGGAAAAATACGGCGGCCAGCTTAGGGTCTGCACCGTCATCGGCTTCCCCCTGGGCTATAACACCACCGCCGTCAAGGTCTATGAAACCCGCCAGGCCATCGGCGAAGGGGTGGACGAGATCGACATGGTGATCAACTTAGGGGACGTAAAGGCGGGGAATTTTGACGCCGTCACCCAGGAGATCAGGGACGTCAAGGCCGCCTGCGAAGGCCGGATTTTAAAGGTGATTGTGGAAACCTGCTATTTAAGCCAGGAGGAGAAGATCGCCCTGTGCCGCTGCGTCACCCAGGCGGGGGCGGATTTCATCAAAACCTCCACCGGCTTTGGCACCGGCGGCGCTACGCCGGAGGACATCGCGCTGTTTAAAGAGCATATCGGGCCCGGGGTTAAGATCAAGGCCTCCGGCGGCATCCGCAGCCGGGAGGCCATCGAGGGCTATTTGGCCCAGGGCGTCACGCGCATCGGCGCCAGCGGCGCCATCGGGGCCTATCAGGATCAATAAGAACACTGATATTAATCATTTAAGGAGAGAACACCATGGTTCGTCTGCGCGGCGCCTTCTGAGACAGAAGGCGAACAACAACAGATTATTTGCCTTCTGTCAGATGACCTCAAATATCATTTGATCAGGAGGAACCCTTATGAAACGCTATATCCGTCCGCAGGCGGGTCTGTTTGCCTGCGCGGTTCTTTTTTCTCTGCTGGCAGGTGGGCTGGCCGTTCTGGTGCAGTTCACCAAGGGGCAGCTTTTGGATCAGGCCTTGGCGGGCCTGGGCGGTGAAACTCTCCGCTTCGTCTTAAAGCTTTTTGGCCTTATCGCCTTTGAAATCATCTGCTATCACCTGTTTGACCGCTTCCGGGGCCGCTATTTTGTGCGCGCCAGGGCACAGTTACGGGCGGACTTCTTTGCCGCCCAGCTGCGCAAAACCCCGCCTCAGATGCTGGACAAAAAACAAGGGGATATCCTGGCCGCCTACACCGACCAGATCGACCTGGCGGCAAACAGCTTTCTCTTCAACCTGCCCCTGCTTTTGGACGTGCTGCTTAAAATCATCCTGGTGTCCGCCGCCCTCTTCTTATTTGATCCATGGGTGGCGGCACTCACCCTGATCCTGCTGACCACGCCCCTTTATGTGCCAAAGCTGATTGAGGGCCGGCTGCAAAAGGCCCAGAAGGCCAGCACCGCCGCCTTTCAGGAGCATTTCGGCAAGGTGGCGGAGTGGCTTAAGGGCTTTGAGCTGATCGCAAACTACGGCGCCCAGCGCCCCATTATGGGCCTGTTTATGCGCTCCAACCGGCATGTGCAGGAGAAGGACTATGCCATGCGCAAGATGAGCTATATTGCCCGCTCCCTCTCCACCCTGCTTTCCTACCTGTCCCACTTTCTCATCCTGGCCTTCTCCGCCTGGCTGGTGCTGGAGGGCTCCTTCACTGCGGGCCGCTTTTTCATCGCCGTAGGCATGATCGACCAGCTCTCCTACCCCATCATCTCCATCTCCCGCTACCTGCAGGAGATCACCGCCGCCCGGCCTGTGGCCAAAGACCTTCTGGCCCAGATTGATGCCCCGGCGGCGGCAGACCTTCCCAGGGCGGACCCGGGCCAGCCTGCGGATATCTGCTTTCACAACCTCAGCTTCGCCTATCCCCAGGGCGAAAGCATCCTAAAAGGCTTCACCTTGCATGTGGCCGCCGGGGAAAAGTGCCTAATCACCGGCCCCAGCGGCGGGGGCAAAACCACCCTGATGAACCTGCTTTTGGGCTATTACCGGCCGGATGCAGGCCGCCTTAGCATCGGCGGCGCAGCGGCAGACAGAGTGAAATCGCCCAGCGAACTGATCACCATCCTGCGCCAGGATCCCACGCTTTTTAACGACACCCTGCGCAACAACCTGAGCCTTTATCAATCCCTCCCGGATGCGGCCATGATCGCCATGTTAAAAAGCCTGAACCTGCACCGTTTCGCCAGCCCCGGGGGCCTTGACAGCCTGATTC
>ERZ764778.2653-NODE-2653-length-15260-cov-6.786057_pt1 | contig 15260 bp, 6 predicted proteins | sample MGYA00374951_ERZ764778 | MGnify/ENA primary metagenome ERZ764778 (study PRJEB28918, sample SAMN05720193) | bioreactor metagenome | isolation source: Anaerobic biogas reactor | place: USA:Washington, USA | collected 2015-08-08 ...
ATTAAATGAAACTTAACGCGTCACATTGTGTTTTTCCAACTCCAGATATCCAAAATACGGCTGAGTACTATGTTGAGAAGCTGGGCTTTCGCCGGGTTGATTATTTGAATGCCCAGGAGAAGCACATCTGCCTGTACCGCGATAACGTAGAGTTCATTCTGACCCAAGCAAATCGTAAACGAGTCTTCCCAAACCGTGAAATGTACGGATATGGCGAAGATGCCTACGTGATGACAGAATATCAGCAGGATTTACAAGATGAATTCGAGAAAAATGGGGTCAAGATCGTGAAACCCTTGCATCTAACAGACTATCACAATCTGGAGTTTACCGCTGAGGATATCGATGGCAGGTGGATTTGTTTTGGGATCAAGCTTGGGTAAGATCTCAGATCATATCCGGCGGTTGGGAAAACAATCCTTGTAAATTATGACTTACAAAAGCTGATATTTCTCTTGCAAGCGGTAATCATTTAATAATCACAGGCAAATAGATTGTCTCAAGAACAATTGTGATTGAGAGGTTAAGCTCCTGGTTGGATCCACCGTGCCAGATGCCAGTCTGATCACTCTGGAAGCCTTCTATCTTGAACACGATCACATCTCCTTCAATTCCACCTTCGATGACCGCGGGTGTGCTGGGATCATCAGCAGGGACATCCATGGAATAAACGGACTGTCCTCCGAAAGAAAAACTGGATGTTTGGGCAAATTGAATGGAATCGATCCAGGCGCTGATCGAAGTTCCGTCAGGTAAATCAAATCCATTTTGGCTGGCAGCTCCATAAAAGCTGGATGGCATGGTTGGCGGACCTGCCTTAACACTATCCTCCAGAATTCTGCTAAAAAGAATCAGTAAAAGTAAAATTACAAATAGATTTGCGAATTTTCTGCGCATATTCGACTCAAGTATTTTTTAATTCTGGGGATATCCTAAGCGGATATCCCCAGATAATTCATTGTGATATCAAGTTAATACACAACCTGCCAATCACAATCTTCAGTCACAAAGATCCAGTAACCCCACCCTGGTGACATCTGTGTTAAGTCGTTCAGTGGAGGAGCAACTTCTGGATCAAACAGCTTCCACGGGTCCGCTATATCAGCAGCATGGTAAGCAAATATCAGGGTAAATTCTGTGACCCCATGGTCAGAAAGCGCACCGGGTAAAGCCAGATTATCAGCAGAGGGATAACCCACCAGGTTCCAGCCACCCACAGTGATGCTCAAGGGAATCGTCTCTTCTGTCTGGTAGGTGCCGATGATACTCAAGGTATCTGCCTCTTCCATATAGATCCAGAAGCCCATGCCCACATCAAGCGTTGCCAGTGTGTTGCCATAAGGTACCGTTGGATCAAAGCGCACCCAGTTGCCAGTGCTATTGTGAGCTCCGCTACTATCCCAGGCATAAACCAGGGAGTATGAGCCATCGATACTTTCCAAAATATCGGCAACATCCGAACTGGTTGGGGTGACGTTGAACGAGATCAGGTTCCAGCCGGCAATCAGATCAATTTCGTGCAGTGCTCCAGCGATTACCAGTTCAACATTAATCGTGGCGATGACCTCGCCGCTATCCTTGATTTGTACAACAACCGGGTAGGTACCGGCTAATGTCGGAGGCGTCGTACTAGGCGGATCGCCGTAAAGGATGGTGATCGTATAAGGTGCTTCCACGCCTGTGGCTGTGACCGGATGCGGGTTTCCATTATACAATTGACCTTCCAGTCCATCCAATTCAACCACAAACAGCGGCGTATCATCGAACCCTTCGCCACCCTGACCATCAGTTACCTTCAATGCTACTTCATAGGTGCCGATGGATGTAAAGGTGTAAGTCGGGGTCTGACCAGTGGCGTCATCATGCTCACCATCTTCATCGAAATCCCATTCGAAAGTGAAGCTGTCCGGCGTCAGCCAATCAGCAACCGAACCAGACAATTCAAGGGACGCAGCTTCAATTAAGACAGCATATGCACCGCCAGTATCAGGCTTGGGTGGATGAATATTGATCTCAGTGTTCTCCATCTCCAGCCAGAGACCCGTGGCAACCACCCGACCATTGATCATGAAGGTGATGACATCGTTTTGTTCACCGCCATCTTTCTCTGGAGTAGCCAAATCGTCACCATCCACATTGATTGTGTAAGCCAGCCCATCTTCAGTGTTGAGGATAGGCGTTCTGTTTACATAGCCAGTGATTCCGGCGATGTGGGCTTCCAGGTAATTACCCGCCACAGGCACACCATCGCCTGGCTGGTAGTGAATTTCACCATAGAATGATGATTGTGTCGGAGGTGGAATGATTGGATTGACTGTTACAGTGATGGTTTCACAGTCATTCAATGCGCCATCGCTGACGCACACGTCAAACGTATAGCTTCCGACCGTGCTTGGTGTCCAGGAGAAAACGCCGGTCGCCGGAACAATATTTGCTCCAGCTGGTACACTCCCGCTCAGGCTGAAGGTTAACGTTCCGGACGGCAAACCATCATCTGTCGCAGTGGCTGTAAAGCTCAGGGTTGACCCAACAATGACTGACTTGCTGCCAATGGGGTTGAGAACCGGGGCTTGATTTTGACCTACGCAAGGTGAGACAGTGTAGGTATGTGTGGCTGTGGTACCAGCCGTTTTCATGTATGCCACTGTGGCTTGTGAAGGACTAATAGTCAGTTTGATATAGCCAGGATCCTGAGATCCGGAGGCGGCATAAATAGTCTCTCCTCCCAGGCCGCCAGTTCCTACGGTGTATCCATTGAAATTACCAGTAAAACTAGCGCTTGGAGCAGCTGTGTAAATCACACCATCTCTTGTTTCATAAGCATACTGGTGATCGTGACCGTGGAAGACAGTGCTGACACAATTGTCCACCATGATGTCATGAACAGTGTCTGGACCCCATCCCGGACGTTCTGTTGACCAAGCATAAGTGGTTCCATCTTCATCATAGCCGCCCCACTCACCGATGTGGTTAGTCTTCGCACCGCCATGACCATAGTCTTCCTGACCAGACCAGGAACCATCTGAAACCAACTGGTGGGTGAGAACGAATTTGTACTTGGCACTGCTGCCTGTCAGAGTTGCCTTGAGCCAGTCGAACTGCGTTTTTCCAAGCGTCCAGGTCCAGGTATCACCGGTTTTCGTAACGTTGGAAGATTCGTCGTCACCACCACCGGCACTGTTCACATAGGGTCTGTCTTCTGTGTACCAATAGGGGTTGATCACCACAAACAAGGCGTCTCCCCATGTAAAGGAATAGTACGCTTCCGTGTAATGATCCCCAGAAATATTAGCATCGGTGGACATGTCACCAGAATAGAATTCATCCGGAACTGGGTTGAGGAAGAATTTTTTCTGGGCATTAACGCCGATGATGTTGCGGCTGTCTGCACCATTGTAGTAATGCCAGCCTTCCTGATTCTCATGGTTACCAGGTGTCAGAAAAACCGGCACTGAATCGCTTACGATGTTAAAGAACTCAAGCGTATCTATGTAAACGGCTTCTGCCCCTGCCACATCACCGATGCCAACGTTGTCATACATGGCAACTGTATCACCCAAATCAAAGAGGAAATCAGGGTCATCCGCTGAAACTCGGTTCAAGGTATTGGTCCAGGTTGCTGAGTTACCTAAAAGGATGTCAATATGAGAGTCTGAAGTGATATCGACTGTAAAGGTAGAACCTAAAGCGCGCTTTGTCCAGAATGAACCCTCCGCTCGTGGTGTAAAGGCTGATCCACCGCTGGCGCGATACTGCATGCGATAGAAATATTGGGTGTTGGGGTTCAGACCAGTGATCACAACCGTTTTGGGCACACCGGCAGTGGCAGTGGTCTGTGGTGTTTGGGCAGCATAACTGCCTGTGGAGGTGCCGTACTCATAGTAAAGATCAATATTAGAATCTGGCACCACCTTGACGGAGATAGAGGTATCTTTTGGTCGTCCTAACAGTTCGGTTCCGGTGAAAGTCACGGTTACAGGAGCAGGTGAGAAACTAGCAGCGATCGTATGAGCTGCTTGTACATTTTTAAAGGTATAGCTCGAAACTGCGCCTACAGAAGCTGAATCCACCAATACGTTAGAAATCACATAACTGCTGTTTGGTGAGATGGTGAAAGTCTGATTGGCACCTTGATTGACCAGCACGGTTCCGGAAGGCGAAATGGTTCCCCCAGTTCCCGCAGATGCCGTTATTGTAAATTGTGTCGGTAAAGCCGTGAAACTGGCAGCAATCGTGTGGGCCGCCTGAACATTGGTGAAGGTATAACTCGAAATTGCGCCTTGTGACACAGAATCCACCAGAACGTTGGAAATCTGATAGCCGGTGTTTGGTGCAATGGCGAAAGTTTGGTTGGCACCCTGATTGACTACTACTGCACCGGAAGGCGAAATGCTCCCGCCAATTCCTGCACTTGCTGTGATGGTAAAGGTTGTGCCAGTTGCTGCAGGGTTGATCGGTACTGCAGCAATAGCCCATCGGGTTGTTGTGGAGCCAAAACCTACTGTTGTCCAGCTCATGGTAACCGTTCCTGCTGTCGCCTGTTCCGTACTGGCAGCACCGATCACATTAAAGGAACTGGAAGAGGGATAGCCATTGATGTTCCACAATGCGGTTTGACCGCTATCCGGTGTCAAGGCGTGAGAAGCGTTGCTGGCGCCGATAAAAACGCTGTCGAATATCAGCTCAGTTCCACCAAGACCCGTCAGTGTCACCGCCGGATTGGGTTCGCCACTGCTGGAGGTCCCTGTTCCTTCATCACCAACGGGGGTCCCCAGGGGGTTACTTTGGTCCACCCCCTTGAAATTGGCCACTCCGGCGATAATGCCATTAGTAACAGAACCAGAGAAGGTGATCGTCACCGTCCCTGCGGTCCCTGATGGCGGGTTGAGCAGACTGTATATCGCAGAATAGCGGGGGTTTGAAGTATTGTAACCAAGCTGGGTGATGACTTCGCTCAATGCAACAGCACTGCCTCCACTTGGTGTGAACGTAACCGAACTGATCGTTCGATTGGTAGAGCCACAGTTCCATACTACACCGACCAGCATCAGGCGGTTATTGCCCGTCCCAGTAGTGTGGGTGATTGAAATGCTGCTGTTGTTGGGATTGGCGGTGTTGCTGTTTACAGTTCCATCCAACTCCACTACGCCAGTTGCGCCGCCTCCTTCTGCCACAATCGTCCCTTCGTTTACCGTAAGGATCCCCATGAGATTGTTGAAGGTTGTCGCGGCAGCTATGGCTGAGAGATTCAGGTCCAGGGATGCATTTCCGCCACCAACTACATCGAATGTTACTAAGATGGCGACCGTAACACCTGTCGCACCAGTAGCATTCGCGCCATTAAAACTAAGTGTTCCGGTGGCAGCATTGGCAGTATTTACTGCTCCGGTAAATCCAGAGGGTGGCGCACCAGAATTGCTTGCGTAGGATATGACCGATGGGTTCCACTGTAACGTGGCAGTATAACTGCCCAGCTTATTATCCGGGGAGTTGACTGCGCTCATATCTATGCTGACTGTCACAGTAACCTGGTTGCCGACCTCAGGTGTGGGGTCTGATACTGCGGCTGTGGCAACCACTGATCCAGTCTGTGAGGACGCCTGGGAAGATGGCATCACAAAGCTGCCTAATATAAATAGAAACGCAGTAAGGATGAGAATTGTCTTTCTTACATTAGTGGGTTTCATGATATTCTCCTTTCAATCAGAATTCATATTTTCTAAAGAAACAATTACGAACAAAACTAAGTTAAGGTTGACAACCCGCAGGTTGGGTGATGGTCACCGGGCAAGCGCCGACACCTATCGGGTAAGGGACCGTAATACCAACATCGTGTGAGAGCAGTATCAATGCATCTGTGGAGGTGACCAAGCCGTCGCCGTTGAGATCACCGCAATTCATCGGGCAAAAAGCACTGACATTCATGCCTACGTCCCCCGAAAGAATGATCAAGGCATCTGATGAATTGAAGTTACCATCGCCGTTCACATCCCCTAAAACTGATTCTTCTTCCGAGTTGGGGGCAATGGTGTATGACCGGGCAAATGAAGTGGGATTACAGGTTACCGTACCGGTGTTCACGTACTCCACCGTAGCTTCCTCGGGCGATACTGTGACACGCAAGTAACCGGCATTGGAACACATCGCCACCGTTTGATAGTCTGCGTAAGTGCCAACCGTGTAAATGCCGGTAAAGCCGGAACCTGACATCGAAGGAGATGGCACTTCCTGGTAGACAATATCATCGCGCAGCTCGTAAACATATTGATGGTCATGCCCGTGAAAATAAGCGCTGACACCGTTTTCAACCATCAACTGATGAATGGGTTTGGTGCCAAACAATTCCGGATCGCGAAAATCATTGAAAACATAATTCTCACTGGCATCCTTACCGCCCCACTCATAGTATCGGGCAGCTTCAGCACCTCCACGGACATAACCAGCGCCAACTCCAGATATCGTTCGGTTAATACCACCAAGCATATTATGCGAGAACATGAACTTATACTTCGCGTTACTGTTTTCCAGAGTATCTTTCAGCCATTGGAACTGCTGGGCTCCTAAGGTCCAGCTCCATTGGTTTCCTGTCTGAGAATCATCACTTTCTTCACCTGCTGCAGGTGCATAGGGTAGGTTCATAGTGTACTGGAAGGGATCGATGACCACAAACAACGCATCGCCCCATTCCCAGGCATAATAATCTTCCCGCATCTCATCCCCGTAGACGGATTCGTCAATTGCTGCAAGCGGATCCGTATTACCACTGTAGAAATCACCATCAACAGGTGTTGGGAAGAAAGCTTTGCGTGCCTGAATATCGGCTACACCACGGCTATAGCTGTCATCCAGGTTCCATCCCTCCTCCTCTTCATGATTACCTGTCGAGAGGAAAATTGGTACTGAATGGCCAAACGCTCCAAAATGGGTGTTCGCCCGATATTCTTTGTAGGCATTATTCAAATTTGATTGTATGCTTGAATTCCGTGTAAATTCCGCAAACTGCGTATCACCAATGTCGATAAGAAAATCAGGGTGATCATTCAAAATGCTTTGCATGGAAGTGGTAAAAGGTGTGGTCGCACCGGCATTATGCGAATCGGATGTCACCGCGAATGTGAAGGTTGAACCAATTGCGCGTTGGGTCATGAAAGAATGTTCACTCCGAGTCACCCAATCTTCCATACCATCACCAGGCGCATGATAACGCATGCGATAGTAATAGCGGGTGTTGGCAGAAAGACCTGTGATACTTCTTTCATCTGGCTGACCAGCTAAGGCATTGAAGTTTGTTGTCTGGAATGGGTAACTGCCTGATACAGTCCCATATTGATAGTGATATTCGATGTTGGCTTGGGGAATGATGTTGATCACAATGCTGGAATCTGTTGGGTTGCCGACCAATTCAGAACCTGTAAATGTGACCTCACTCGCTGCCTCGACCTCCTGGTATGAACTGATCTGGAGGGAAGATAGAATGAGCAAAACAGCAATCACTATCTTCAGGATATGCAAAGAAATCGCTTTCGATCTGCTGCTCTTTTGAAATGAGAAAGTACTATTAGTCCTATTACTCATATGCTTTTCTCCTTTTTTACTGCAAGTGGACCTCAAAACCATCCACTGTTAAAAGATCGGTAAGGATTGAACCTTCAACGAGGATTCGTTTTTGAGCAGTTGAAGGTTCAATCTTGTATGTGTGGTTACCGAAGGATCAAAGGCAGGTAGATGTACATCGTTCCCTGGACGATCGTGAAGGTACCGGCGACAAACGTCAGGTCATAGTTGTCACCACTATTTCCATCGTCAATTTGGACAGTACCGATCAGGATGTCATAAATTCCAGGAATCTCGCCAGGCTCCCGCTCCAAAGCTCCTGTAATTGTGTCACCGACCGCTAAAGAACCACTGGTTACCTGAAGAGTCAGCATTGGATCAGGCTCACCTTCAATTTTTTCTTTGTCATCTGCAGTGATCGTGATCGGTCGGGGCGTGATGGTGAAGTTGGCTGAAACAAAGGTAATGGCATACTGATCACCAGCCGAGAGAGTTCCGATGGTGATTGCGTATATGCCAACATCCTCGCCAGATTCACGGCTCAAGGCACCAGTCAAAGGAACCGTAGGATCAGATGCTGTATAGGTAAATAGCGGGTCTGCTTCTCCGTAGACCTTGCTGGCAGGATTTGCGGTAATTGTGAGCGGGATTGGCTGAATTGTCAGGGATCCTTCCACAAACGTCAATTCGTAGTTGGCTCCGCCATTGCCATCGCTGATCGCCAGGCTGCCTTTGTGAATAGCATAAGTACCAATTGCTTCTCCCGGGTCGCGCACTAAAGCACCGGTAATGGAATCGGAATATGCCAATGAGCCGCTGGTGATGCTGTAAGTCAATGCAGGATCAGGAGCACCTACCAGTTTTGTTTTGTTATCTGCGGCAATCGTGATGTCGCGTCGGGAAATTGTGAGCAAATTCGGCACAAAGGTGATCGTGTAGTTGGAACCTGCAGTTATAGTGCCAATGGTGATATCGTACGTGCCGACATTTTCACCCGGTACTCTTGCCAGGTAACCGCTCACTTGATCCCCAGGTTCCAAGCCATTGACGACATAGGTTAATGCCGGATCAGGAAGTCCATACGTCTTGCTCTTCGCGTCAGCAGTGACCGTAATTTGCTTTGGCGTGATGGTGAAGTTAGCAGTATTGTAGGTGATCTCATAGTTGCCCAAAACACCTGCCGGGCTGAGTACCGCGCTGATCGTGTAAGGACTGCCTGCCACGGTCTCCCCAGCTGTACGGCTGTAAACAGCGGTCACGCCATCCCCAGCCACAAAACCGGTCAGAGTGCCTGTTAAAGCAGGATCGACAGCTCCATAAACCTTACTGGCAACATCAGGTGTGACCGAAGCCACTTTCCTGGTGATAGTAAAGGCAGCGGTATTGTAAGTAATGTCATAGTTGCCCAAGACACCAGCCGGGCTGAGTACAGCGCTGATCGTGTAAGGACTACCTGCCACGGTCTCCCCGGCAGTACGGCTGTAAACAGCGGTCACGCCATCCCCAGCCAGGAAGCCTGTCAGGGTACCGGTGAAGCTTGGGTCAGCAGAACCATAAACCTTGCTGGCAGGGTCAGGAGTGACCGAAGCCGCCTTCCTGGTGATAGTAAAGGCAGCGGTATTGTAAGTAATGTCATAGTTGCCCAAAACACCTGCCGGGCTGAGCACCGCGCTGATCGTGTAAGGACTGCCTGCCACGGTCTCCCCGGCAGTACGGCTGTAAACAGCGGTCACGCCATCCCCAGCCAGGAAGCCGGTCAGAGTACCGGTGAAGCTTGGGTCAGCAGAACCATAAACCTTGCTGGCAGGGTCAGGTGTGACTGAAGCAGCTTTCCTGGTGATGGTGAAGTCGGCTGAAACAAAGGTGATGGCATACTGATCACCGGCCGAGAGTGTTCCGATGGTAATTGCGTATATGCCAACATCCTCGCCAGATTCACGGCTCAAGGCACCAGTCAAAGGTACCGAAGGATCAGATGCAGTATAGGTAAAGACTGGATCTGCAGCTCCGTAAACCTTGCTGGCGGAGTTGGCGGTAATTGTCAGGGGCAATTGGCTGATGGTCAGTGTTCCATTGATAAAGGTAAAATCGTAATTCAATCCGCTGTTACCATCGTCAATGGCTAATGTACCCTGTCTGATAATATAGGCACCAATCGCCTCACCAGCATCACGTGTCAATGCTCCGGAAAACTCGTCTTCAAAAGCAAGTGAGCCAGTTGTTATTGTGTATGTGAAGACAGGGTCTGGATTGCCTACAATTTTCTCCTTGTTATCCGCAGTCACCGTAATCAATCGCTTATTAATGGTAAGGTTGGCAGACACATAAGTTATCGAGTAGTTAGCGCCACCATTACCATCAATTATCGCCAAAGTCCCCTGCAAAATGGCATAATTTCCGACGTTCTCACCACTTACGCGGCCTAATCCACCCGTGAAGTTATCTCCTGCAATCAAGGGTGGTGCTGCCTGGTAGGTCAAAACAGGGTCGACCTGACCATAACTCTTGCTCCTGGCATAGGCAGTGATTGTGATTGGCTTGGCTGTGATGGTCAGATCGGCTGAGGTGAACACAATGGTATACCCCGTGGCACTGAGGGTACCAATGGTGATCTCATAGTCACCGACATCTTCTCCAGCAACGCGTCCGAGATCTCCTGAGAAGCTTACAGGTGGTGTGCTTGGCAGGTAAGTGTAGGTTAAAGTTGGATCGGCATCACCATAGGTCTTTGTTTTTGGATCCGCTGTTACTGTAATGACCTGGACGGAAAGATTGCGTGCCACATAGGTGCCCGAGGTCCAGCTGCCGGTTTGGCTCGCTGGAACACCATCAATTTTGAAAACAATCGTATCACCCGAAGTTCCTCCTTCGATGATGCCAGCAGTACTGCTGTCATCACCAGGCACATCTATTGCATATACGCTTTCACCCAAATACAATTCGGTTGTAGTTTGCGCATACTGTACGTCATCGATCCAGGCACTGATCACTGTTCCTGCAGGTACATAGGCACCATTCACCTTTACCGTCCCGTGAAAACTGGATGGCAGGGGGGGTACGGCTTCAACCATAGAGTATGTGCCCATAAACAGGACAAGAAGTAAAATGGTTGTGATCAATCTTTTTTGGAATTTCATTATTTCCTCTCTTTCATAAAAATCGAATACAGTGGTTTTACTTTTGATGCCTCATCTTCCTAATTGCCAGGTAACCGACAACCAGTAAGATTCCAAAGGCTAAAACGAAGATCAATTCAAGTGAGAAACTATCTTTTTTGTCATCTTTTTCGAGCATTGTTTCAATTTGATTGTCCTTTTTTGTAGTTGAAGAGTTGGATGAAGGGATTGAGCTTTGTTCAGCTTCCACACCCGGTGTCTGACCTTTCACTTCATTGACTGCAACAGAAGTTGGTATTTCTAAGGTAATGTTTGCATCCGGTATGGCAGTTTCTGTATTAGTTTGTACGGATTGAATAGTGGCTGTCGCTTGCGTGACCTGGTTTTGAGTGACTGCCTGTGTTGGTCGTGTTGTTGGCTCGTTTACTGGTGTGTTGGTAGGTGCCTGGGTTGGATTGATGATGGGGGTTTGGGTCGGAAGCGGGGTCTTGGTTGGTTCAGGCGGTTGGGGTGTCTCCAGAGTATCAATTGTTAGATTCAATTCAAAATTTACCCCCGAATGCCATACAGCACTTTCATTCGCCAAAAGACCACCGATCCGGAATTTGACAACATCCCCCTCTTTCCCCCCTTCTACTTGTCCAGTACTCAGATCGTCCCCATTCACATCAATCGTATAAACCGATTGACCTTGATAAATCAATGTTTGGGACTCGCCGACCAGGCTGCTGTTGACCAATGCCTCGATAACTGTACCCTCAGCAATGTTGGCATTGTTCAGAGTGACCTCACCATAAAAACTGGAAGGCAGCGGAGGTACAGCCAGCACAACACCATGAAAAACAAAAGATATCAATACAAAAAGGATAACGGTTGTAAAAGTTTTATATTTCCGCATTCTTTCATAATCTCCTTTCCCGGTTTCCGGGGGCGATAAAACCTGCCCCCGGATTATCCATCCTGTGCTTAGTACCCGATCGCCAACGAATCATCAGCCACCATGTTGATCCAGTAACCCCAGCCAGGTGCCATTTCCAAAAGGTCGTTGGCATAAGCAGGTGCTTCAGGGTCAAACAGCTTCCATGGGTCAGCCGAGTCGTTAGCGTGGTACGCCAGAACCAGATCATAATTGTCTTCGATAGCCGCCAAGGCAGCTGGTAACGCCGTGCTGCCATCCGATGGCCATCCGATAAGGTTCCAGCCCTCATAAAGGGTAATATTGGTTGTCGTTGGTGCGGTTCCTAAAACTGTAAGTGTCCTTGGGGCTCCCATATTGATCCAGAAACCCATCGTTTCGTCAATCGTTGTTAAGGTGTTGCCGTATTCCACCTCCGGATCAAAGCGCATCCAAGTGTCCGTCTCTCCGTCCCAGCCATACACCAGGATCACGTCATCCAAAATGCCTGCCAGGACATCAGCAATATCCGTGTCGGCCAGGGTCAGGTTGAAGGACACCAGGTTCCAGCCTGCCACCAGGTCAATGCTGTGACTGAGACCGGAGATTACCAGTGTGCCCGAAGCAAAACCCTCATAGTTGTTGTCGTTCACCGTAGCTACGACCGCATAACTGCCTGCAGCTGATGGTGGCGTGCTTGATCCGTCATAAGTGACGATCACGCTGAGTTCCTCGGGATCCGTAGTAACTGTAATGGGCTTTGGGTTACCATCATAAGTTTGGTTCAGGTTGCTCAGGATCACAGAAGCGCTTACCTTAGAAGCGGTCGTGTTCTCTGTTACCTGTGTTGCGGGATTGAAATTATCGTTGCCTGCCTGGTCATATTGCACCAGACAAGTGCCCGTTCCACTCAGCATCGTGAAGGTTGTCCCACTAACTGAGCATACGCTTGGGCTCCCGCTGGTGTAGGTTACAGTCAAACCAGATGTAGCTGTGGCAGCAACCGTGAAGGTGCTGTTGTAGACAGCAGTAGATGGTGCGTTGGTTGTCACAGTGATGGCTTGGGTTGCTCTGGCAATAACCAAAGTCCCTGTAGTTGAGCCCTGATAATTAGAGTCAACAATAGTGGCTGTGACCGCATAATTACCAGCGTTGATTGGATTAGCTGGATTATAAATGATGTCCACTGTCAAACCCGCTGGCGTGGTTGTGGCAGACGCCGCTTTGACAGTGCCATCATAGGTATGGCTTAGGTTGCCTAGCGATACAGTGGCAGTCGCCTTGGCAATCACCATGCTGGTTTCGTAAGTAGTGATTACTTCTGTTCCTGAAAGGATCTGTACCAGTACAGTATACGTCCCAGCATTTGTTGGTGGTGTTGCACTACTGTTATAGAGGACATTGTAAGAAAATGGGGATTCAATTCCGTCAACCGTCACCGGGTGTGCACTGCCGTTATAAACCTGCCCGGTATGCCCACTAAGGGTGATAGCGAACACGTTACTGGTGTAGTTCCCTTGACCGCCCTGGGAATCTACGGCTTTAAGGTGAACTGGGTATGTCCCAGCTGACGCAAAGGTGAAGGTCGGATTGAGAACAGATGCGTCATCATAGGATCCATCTTCATCCAAGTCCCATTGGGTAGTAGCCACATCGTTCCCCCAATCGCTTACAGAACCAGCCAGGCTGATCGAACCAATTGATGCCTGGGTTACATACGGTCCGCCAGCGTTGGGTAGAGGTGGGTGGAGGTTGAATTGAACATTCGTTCCAGTAGACCAGTTTGCAATCCCCAATGTGGGTCCGCCAGCCGTAAACCTGACGGTGGTTGGGTGGGTTCCGTTTGGATAAGCAGGGACGTTGATCGCGTAAGTGAGATCGCTACCATCAGACCCGATGAGTACACTCGTGATCGGTATTGTTTCAGAATCAAGGTAAGCATACAGGCTGTCACCTACAACAGGTTTCCAATCGTCTCCTGTCACAAAGTGGAGCAAACCCCAGAAACTGGAGGGAAGGACCGGCGTGACTCCCCCTTGGGTAACGGTGACAGTAAGGTCGTAGGTATTGCTATCTGCCAGACCGTCATTTATCTTCACGGGAACGGTTAATTCGCCGTAGAACCCGGTATCAGGTGTGATCGTATTGCCATTTACCTGGTAATTCGTTCCCGAAAGGACTGTAAGGGTAAAGTCATCTGGATAATCATTGTCCACATCTGTAACGTTTATATGTGCCAGCAGGATCTCCAGATCGGTTTCTTCAGGTACGGTCAGAATCTGGGCTTGACCAGTGATAACAGGTGCATCGTTCACCGCGGTAACAGTGAAAATAGCACTTTCTTCATCAAATAAACTGCCCGGATCCGTGGCGCGGAAGGTGATAGTCTCACTCCCGTTCCAATTCACATTCGGGATGCCGATGGTTGCTACACGATCGACAATGCTAACGGTTAAAGCTGTGTTACCGCTGTAAGTCCAGGTCATTTGTGTATCCGTGTTATCCGGATCAGCTACATAATTATCGAGAGCAATGGTTGCGAAAGACGAACCTTCAGTGATGGTCTGATCGGGGATTCCGGTAACAACCGGCGGCTGGTTCACAACACCACCAGCGGTGGTAAAGCTCCAGGTCGGACCGGTAGTAGTGGTGCTGCCATCATCAACGACCGCATACCATTCATACTCTGTGTCTTCCGACAGCCCGGTCCAAATGACCGATGCATTCGCGCCGCTGGCAACATCCTCATCAGTACCGATCAAAACGTATGGAGCCTCTGCGGTTCCCTCCATCTCGTAAGCCATGGTGAACTGCTCGTAATTGCTTTCACTGGTCTTGTATCCACCAGGAGTAACGGGAGAATAAACCTGGGCATAGATTACATCAGTTGAAGGTTTGAAAGTCAGTAAACGTAGGAAGTCTTGTCCAGATAGATCCTGGTAATCAGTCAGCAATACATGCACTGACTGCATACCGGATCTGGTTTCGAGACGATAGGCGGATCCATCACTAGCGCTATGCATATGACCGCACAACATCAAGAACAGGTTGGGGTTATCCGAAAGTGCTGTGTAGGCAGCCTGGTTATTCCAGCTGTTATCAAGATTCAAAATATCATGCTGTACGACAATGCCCCGCTTGGTCGTGTTGGCTTTTAGAAGTGCATCCGCCCAATCCAGCGCCCCACTTGTCACCTGGTATTGCAGGTTGATCACGATAAAATCCATCCCGCCGGCACTGAAGAAGGAGTAATTGTTGTAATTGTCTGTGCCGCTGGTGTAATAACCTTGGTACCAGGTTTTTCCAGTGAAGCGGGAATTGCCAAAGTTGGTACTGTACAAAGTGCCAAGGTCATGGTTGCCCGGACCGACGCTGTAGGGTGCACCGACAGGGTCCAATTGATCAAAAGCTGAATCAATGTTTGACCACTGGGTTGGGTCGGTTGCTGAATTGACAAGATCACCTAAATGTGTGACAAAGACCAGATCTGGTTCACCTGCAGGAGGGCTGACATATCGATTTTCAATCCAGTCAAATTGAGCCTGCAAGACTGTGTTGTTGTATTGAGCATTGCTTTGAGTATCCGGAATTGCAACGAACAGAAAGTCTTCCGCCGGTGCTTCCGTTGACACTTCACGCCCATAGAAAGAAACATCCATCGCGTCTTCATCCGCATCCGTCACAGTCACTTCCAG
>ERZ764778.2666-NODE-2666-length-15184-cov-3.868729_pt1 | contig 15184 bp, 14 predicted proteins | sample MGYA00374951_ERZ764778 | MGnify/ENA primary metagenome ERZ764778 (study PRJEB28918, sample SAMN05720193) | bioreactor metagenome | isolation source: Anaerobic biogas reactor | place: USA:Washington, USA | collected 2015-08-08 ...
CACGCTAGGCGGGCTCGACATTGAGCTCTCCCCTAAGGAAAGAGACGAGATCCCCGCCATCGCGTCGGGTCATTGGGTCGGCGAGGATCCCGTTTACGATCGCGAGTCCTAACGATAGGTCAGTTGGATCCCCTGCGATACGACGTGGGCGTCCATCACGCGGGCGCCCGCGTCGGTCAAGGCTTGGCGCACTTGGGCCTGGCGTGAAGGGGCGGCCAGGGTGACCATGCACCCCCCGCCGCCCGCGCCGCAGATCTTGCTGGCATCGGCGCCTGCGCTCTTGGCTGCCGCCATGTAGGTCTCGATCTCTGGCGTGGAGACCCCCTCCGCCAGCCCGCGGCGTAGCTGCCACTCATCGTCCATCAAGCTGACAAAGCGGTCATGGTCCATGTCGTGGAGAGCATCTCGCATGGCTAGGGCGATGGCCTTGATGTCGCGCATGCGGGCCACCGCATCGCCCTCGCCCTCAATATAGCGCTTCAGCATCGCCCAGTTGGTGACCGCCGAATCGTGCGGGATGCTGGTATAGCTGACGACCACACGCTGGTTGAGCCAAGAGACGAGGTCGCGGTCGTCCGAGAGCTTTTCCAGACGCCAACCGTCCACCTCGAACCAGAGCGCCGAGACGCCGCCCCAGATCGGCGGGAAATAGTCCTGCTTGCCCGTGGGGATGCCGATCACCTGGGCCTCCAGGTTGGCGCCAAGATCCAGGATCTGTGGCGAGGTCAGACGCTGGGGCTCCTCTCGGAGGGCGTTCAGGGCGTGTAGCAGGGCCATCAGCAGGGCCGACGATGCCCCCAACCCCGATCCCTTGGGCGCGTGGCTATCCATGGTGACGTTGATGCCCGTCGGCGGGCGCATCTGCGCCACGGCTCTCCGAGCCAGGTCAAGCCCGTGTCCCAGCGGCATCTCATCCAGCGATGCGTGCTCCTCACGGAGCCCCAGGTCCGACGACCTGATCGAAACGCGGGCGTCATCCCTGGTTTCGATGGTGGCGGCGGCTGTGACGTCGATGGCTGCGTTGAGGGTTAGCCCGCCATCCTCAAACAGGTAGAGCGGGTACACGTCCAGCGTCCCGCCAGCCAGGTCGATGCGCATGGGGACGGTTGCGGTGATCTTCATGGGGAGCCTCTCCTTACTCTGATCTCTGGTGGGCTAGGATAGCGCATGGCTGCCGTCGGCGTCACGCCAGATGCGAACATAGCTCTGGGCGGCCTGCTCAAAGGTATCATCGTGACTGATTACGAACAACTGGGAGAACCCGCGCAGAGCCATGAGCCGCTCGGCCAGGCTCTCGCGGCGCTCGCTGTCGAGATGGGCGGTGGGCTCGTCGAAAAAGGCCACGTCCACGGCCGAGGTCTCTCGCAGGAGGGCCATGCGCACGGCAAGCGCAGCGGCCATGCGCTCGCCGCCAGAGAGCTGTTCAAAGCCGCGTCGCTCGCCGCCCACGTCGAGGTAGAGGGCATAGTCCTCGCCCCAAACCAGGCTGCCATCGGGCTGGCCCATGAGCTCGGCGTAGAATTGGGCGGCCTGTTGCGAGATGCGGCGGATCAGCCGCTGGGTGACCAGCGGGCCAGCATCGCGCAATAGGTCGCGTAGGAACGCAAGCAGGTCGCTGGTGGCGCGACTTTCAGCCAGGGCCTCTTGCTGGGCGGCCATCTCGCCACGCAGCCGCTCCAGCGCGCCAATGGTCGCGGATAGGTCACGCGACTGCTCCTCCAGCGACTCTGTCTGGGTCCGCGCAGCAACCAGTGCACGGTCAGCGCGCTCTAGCTCTTGCAGAACGCGTCGGTGCGCGTCCGCGTCATAGGCGGCGGATGCCTCGGTGGCCGCCTGGACGGCCTGGTCGCGGAGGGTGGTCGCTTTGGAGATGCCCTTCTGGGCCTCTGCCAGGTTGCCTTGGGCCTGGGGCAAGGTGTGCGCCACCTCTTGGGCGCGGAGATACGCCTCGTACGCTGGGCGATGACGGTCGCGCTCGGCGCGCGCCTGGGCGATGGCGCTGTCGAGATCCTGGTAACGGGCCAACGACGACTCGATGGCGCGCCGCTGTTCCAGCGTCTTGGACAACGAGGCTTGAGCCGTGGCCAGGGCGCCCTCGGCCTCCGCGGCGTCCTTGGCGGCCCGCCCAGCGGCCCGCTGCTCGCTACGCGGATCCCCTAGCTGCCCCAGGGCAGAGCGGGCGTTGGCCACGTCGGCCGCGGTATCACCCATCGCTCTCCGCTGGTCGCGCGCCTCCTCGAGGCCAGTGATGGCTTGGCTGTGTCGCGCCTCGGCGGCCGAAAGCTCGCGCGAGGAGGGGCCCTCGCGCTGGGCCGTCTCGATCTCGCCGAGGCGTTGGCTGTTGGCGCGCATCCGCCTATCGATGTCGTTGACGCGTCGGCTCGTCGCGGTCAGGTCTCGCTGGAGGCGGTCGCGGTCGGCCTGGTTGCGCCCGAGCAGCTCGTCGCGGCGGCTATCGGGCAGCGGCTGCTCGCAGGTGGGGCAAGCGGCGGTGGCTTGCTGGAGCGCGCTGGTCTGGTCGGCGATCTGCTGGAGACGGGCACGATGGTGGGCGATCTCGGCGATGCAGGTCTCTTTTTGCTCGGCCAGCGACTGCAGCGCCGCCTGCACCTGGTCGCGTTCCTCCGCCAGCTGAGCGACCCGCGCGACCTCGCTCTGCAGATCCGCCAGCGCCTTGGCCTCGCCAGCCACCTGCCGCTCCAGATCCGCGATCCGCCGCTCCAGCGTGGTCCCGTCGCGATGGCGTTCCTCGGCCTGTTGCAGGCTGCGCTCGAGTCGCTCCTGTTCGTCCACGCGGGGTTGCAGCGTACGGATCTGGGCTCTGGCCTCGGCGCCGCGATCGACGAGCGCCTGGGCCGCCTTGATCCGCTCCAGCAGTCTCGCCGCCTCGGTGTCGTGGCGGGCTGCCTCTCGCTGGAGACGGTCGCGCGCCCCTCGCTGCTCATCGAGATCGTCTAGGCGCTTGTGTGCGGCCTGATAGGCCTCGTAGCCTGGCTCGCTTTGGCGCAACACCTGCTGGGCCGCCTGGGCGCGCTCGACGGCGGCACGCGCCTGAGCCAGGCGCTGCTCCTGCTGCTCTAGCTCGCTCTCGGCCCGCGATGCCAGGTCGCGAGCCTCTTGGGTGGCCAGTTGGCGGGCCTGCAGCTGGGCGAGCTGCGGCTGGTTGGCGGCGATGGCTCGCTCATGCTGGGCGATCTCGGTGACCAAGGCTGCGAGCCGCTCTCGGACGCCGCACAACCGTTCTTGCTGCCGCGGCAGTTCTTCGAGCTGTCCTTGCAAGTGGGCGATGTCGCGGGCGATCTCTTGCTGCGTTTCGTTGAGATGCCGCACGGTGGGGCGCAGGGCGTCATAGGCGGCGCGGTAGGCATCTACCTGCAGCAGCGGATCAAATTGAGCCTTGCGGCTGGCCGCCGATAGCAAAAAGGGCGCTGTAAAAGTACCTTGCTCGACACCGATGGTGGCCCGAAACAGCTCGGCGAGCCCTGGAGAGGGCTCTACGCGCAGGTGCTCGCGCAGCCAGGCGGTCACCTGCTCAGAGCCCTCGGCCAGAACGCGGCCATCGAGCTCCAAATCGGCCACGACGTAGCGGAGGGTGGTGCGGTCCGAGAACTCACGGATCACATCATAGGTACGCTCATCCAGCGAGGAGGATACACGTACGCGTATCGATCCCTTGCGCTCACCCTCACGTAGACGCTCGGCATAGGTGCCACGTTGGCAGTCAAACAGCACCAGGCCGATGGCGTCCAGCAGCGAGCTCTTGCCCGCGCCGTTGGCCCCCACGATGGCCACGGTGCCTGGGGCGAGTTCGACCGTGGCTTTGGCATAGCTCTTAAAGTTCACCAGGGCCACTTGGTGGATCAGCATCGTCTAGGCCTCGTCCTGCTGGGCAGTCTCGTCAGGCTGGGCAAAGGGGCGACCGTGCTGCTCCTGCCACCGATCCAGCGTGGCCACGATCTCGCTAGGCTCGGGGTCGTTGGCCGTCATCTCCTGGAGCGTCAGAGCGAGGTGGGTCAGCGGCTCGGCCAGGGCGTTCAGCCTGGTGTCCTTTGCGATGAGCTCGCGGAGCACGAGCTGAGCCAGCTCGTGGCGGCTCAGCTCGACCGCGAGGGATATCTCGCCTGGCTCTACGGTGGTGAGGTCGCGCACGCGGGCAACCAGCGGGTCAAACGTTTCCTGCAGGATGGCCTGCAGGCGTTCGGTCTCCAGAGCCGCTCGGGCAAAACCTAGTTGGCCTCGAAGCGTGAGCTCGACGATCGGCGGCAAGTCGTTCTCGTCGCCGCTTGAGGCGGCCGCGGCTATGCCGCGCACCGCCTCCCAGAGCTGGCTGGGGCGAGACAAGCCCTCTACATGGCACACCAGGCGCACGAACGGTCTGTTGGGGATCACGATCTTTTCCGGCGGGAGGTGCGGTCCTCGGTCAGCATCCACGCGCACGATATAGTAGCCGCGATCGGTCCACTCGGCCTCGGTAGCGGAGGTGGCCTCCAGGGAGCCAGGGTTGTAGACCCAGTCTAGGCGCTCATAGGGCTTGTGAATATGCCCCAGCGCGACATACTGGACCCAGCCGCGCAGGGGCAAGAGATCATTCTCGCACAAGGTACCGCCATAGGCATCCAGCACCCCCTCCATGCCCGCGTGAAGCATGAGAATCGTTTGGCGAGTCTCGGCCTCAGGAAGACTGGGGATGGCCGTGGCCAGATCCGCAACTACCGACGGTGTGGAGGTTCCGACGTAGCGGCACCCGACGATGCGCAGGTTGGGGGCCAGGTCCAGGTAGGCTCCTCGGCGCTCGTGCTGGTCCCAGGGTAAGAGATGGAGCCTCCCCTCGAGCCACTGAGGTGTGAGGACCACCAGGAGATCCCTCTGGGCCAGGAAATCCAGCCACGAAAGCGGCTCGCGGTAGTGGGGGCGCTCATGGTTGCCCTCCACGGCCACCACGGTGATGCCAGCGTCACGCAGCAGCTCTAGCACCACGACGGCCTGGTAGAGGGTGTTGGCGTCGACCGTGCGCTTGTGGAACAGATCGCCAGCGAGGAGTACGACATCGACCTGTCGCGCGATGGCGTCCTCGGCCATGTGGCGAAACGCCAGGTAATAGTCGCGCTGCCGTTCCTCCAGGCCGTACTGGGCATAGCCGAGGTGGATATCGGCTGCGTGCAGTAGCGTGCAGGGCATCTGGTTCTCCCGTGGCTAGGCGTCAGAGCGGGCAGGGGCATCGTCCGATGCGGTCGGTGCCGAGCGTTCCATCTGGATCAGCATCTCTGCCACCTGCTCGATGGCGATCCGTTGCTTGCGGTAATAGTCCGACTCGCTCATGGCCAGCCGTCGGGCAATATCGCGGATTTTGTGACCCTGGATGTAGCGCAGGTCGAGGATGTTATACAGGAGCCATTCGGCCGCTGTCAGGCTCCGCTCGCCCTCGGGCCGAAGGCGCTCGATCGCCTCCGTGAGCACCGAGCGGGCTGCCTTGGCGGGAACGTGGTCGTTGTCGGCCATGCGGTCGCGTACTACTTGGAGCCGTACCAGGGGGCTATGGGCCAGTTTGGGGCCTCCCCAGAGCTGCCCCAATGCCTCTTTGACTGTCTGCGTAAATCCAGACGAGTGGATTGGGTTGGTGGCCAGGCCCTGGCGAGCGGTGGAGCTGGCAAAGGACGGCTCCGACCGCCACTCTTGGAGCTGGACAAGCTCGCTCTCCAGCCCCTGCACGATCGCTAGCACCTGCCGCTGGAGCTGGATATCCTCTAGCGCGCGATCCAGGCGCTCGACCAGGTGCTGGGCCTCGCTCAGTTCTTCGGGCTCAAAGGAAGGCTTTGAGTCGATGGCGCGCACCCCCGCGATCCCCAGCACAGCTCGCTCTGGTCCCGCCCGCAAGGGTAGCAGCCAATGGCCATCGGCGACGATCCAGTCGGCGTTGCTGAGCTCTCCACCAGCGCGGCTGCGTTCAACCTGTCCGAGCAGGCCCGCTAGGGTTACGCCAGACAAGAGGTCGGAGGCGGCCTGCTGGGGCCCGCAAAACACTCGCAGCACCATCTCGGCGCTGCGCATGGCCACCACAAAACCCGCGGGCGCCCGGAGTCGCTCGCAGAGGGTGATCAGCGTGTTTTCTAGGAGCTGCTCCAGGTCGGTGGTGGTGAGGAGGCGCTCGTCCAGGGCCTCGATCAGGGCTAGCTCGCGATGGTCGTGCGGATGTGCCAGCCGATCGATGATCGGCTTGGCCTTGTTCACGAGGATCTGCAAAAGGACGACGGTTCCCGCCACCAGGGCTACCATGACGGTGTCACGTGGTAGGCCCAGAATCGACTCGACGCTGGGCACTAGGAGCATGAGAATGAGGACGACGATGGCCACCATCGGGCCGCGGAGGAGAAAGTGAATCAGGCGGTGCTTGATGACGCGGTCGGGCACAAACATACCCTGGTAGGCGACGGTATAGCCGATCACCACGGTCATGCCCGCAATGGCGCCGTTGGCGAGGAGCGTGAGCACCAGGATGAGGTTGATGGACAGGACCGAGGACAAGGTGGGCACCAGCAGATAGGGAAAGGCAGCGATGCTGGGCGCCAGGATGGTCAACGCCAGGTAGGACATGCGGCGGCGCGCCGAGGAGGTGAGGCTCCGCAGCTGCGCCTGGCGGATGTTCAGCCAAGCGGCGCCGTTGATGAGCAGGTAGTAGAGCGCAAAGGCCCAGAATAGCGGCCCAGCCGTCAGGTGATAAAAGCGGCCCTTTTGCGTGACGCCACCCGCGATCCAGGGCGAAAAGACGATGCCCGCAAAGGTAACGGCTGCCAACAGATAGGTGCCGATGACCACCACGCGGCGGTGTTTCGTGTGCTCGCCCGTGGTTCGCAGGACGGCATCGGAAAAGTGATAGCTGGAGGCGGGCACAAAGGCGATGCCCAGCCACTGCACGCGCAACCAGAACTCGGCCGCTTCGGCGGTCTCGGCGCTGATGATGGTGACGTCGACGAGATAGATCAGGGCGACAAAGGCCACCATCTCGGCAAAGGCTTGGGCCACGGGGCTACGTAGGTTCTGGGCAAGGATATAGACCAGCAGCGAAAAGTCGAGGATGACGATGGCTGACGAGAGCGCAAGGCTCGCGAACTCTAGGATGCCTGTTAGGGTGATCGTCTCCATACCATTCTGTCGAGAACTAGGGCAACAGTTGGAGCCAGTTCAGCAAGAGCTGGTACCAGTATACCAGAGGAACGACGAAAAGTAGACTGTCGATGCGATCGAGCATGCCGCCGTGGCCAGGGATCAACGAGCCCGAGTCCTTGACCCCGACCTGACGCTTGATAACCGACTCGCCGAGATCGCCGAGGGTAGCGGCGACGGCGATGAGCGCCCCGAGGAGCAGGCTCGATCCGACGCCCAGGCCCAACCACAGCGGCCCAGCCACCAGCGCGACCACTAACGCGCCGCCGAGCTCCCCTAGGGCGCCCTCCCAGGATTTCTTTGGGCTGATGTGAGGCGCTAGACGCCGTTTTCCGTAGCGCACGCCTACCACATAGGCGGCTGTGTCTGCGATCCACGTGCCGATCATGGCGGTCGCCAGCCAGGCCAACCCGTTGGGGACGGAGCGCAACCTGCCAAAGTGGCTGGCGGCGTAGCCCAGGTAGAGGGCCGCCGCCACCGACAGGCCCCAACTCTCGAGGGAGCCAGGTCGATTCCGATGAAAGACCTCGATGCTCAGGGGAACGATCGTCAGAAAGAGCAGGGCGGGCTGGAGCAGCCCCAGCTGCGGCCAGGAGCCGTCAGCAGCCAAGAGCACGGCCAAGATGATGGTTGGGATGACAGAGACGGAGACGCCGTGCGCCTTGATCAGGTGCAGCAGCTCCCACATGGCCAGGCAGACGGCGACGACGACGAGGGCGCCCCACCACGGGCCGCCGACATAGGCTGCGAGGGCTACGATGGGGAGAAGCACCGCTCCACTAGCCACACGACTGCTGAGCATTACGCTCCTCCAACGATGATGGTGGCTGGTGCAGCGTCAGCTGGCGTCTGGTTCGAGGCGGCCGAACCTGCGGTGACGTTCTTGGTAGGCCACGAGGGCCTTGTGAAGCTGCTCTCGGCCAAAATCGGGCCAGAAGACATCGCACGCATAGAACTCGGCATAGGCGGCCTGCCAGACGAGAAAGTTGCTGAGACGCATCTCGCCCGCCGTGCGAATGACCAGGTCGGGATCAGGTAGGCCGCGGGTGGTCAAGCGATCGCTGAGGGCTTGTTCATCCACCGCGTCGGGATCCAGTCCCTCGGCGAGCATCGCCCTCACCGCATCGACGATCTCGGCGCGCCCACCATAGTTAAAGGCGATGTTCAGCCCGAGGCGCGTGTTTCCCGCAGTCAGCGCTTCGGCCTGGTGTATCTTTTTCACGACGCTGTCGGGCAACCCCTCGGTTCGGCCCAGATGCCGCAGTCGCACGCCCGATTCATACAGCTCATTCAGGCGGCTGTCGAGGACATGTTCGGCCAGCGCCATGAGGGCGCGCACCTCGGTGTAGGGTCGCGCCCAGTTCTCGGTGGAAAAGGCATAGATGGTGAGCTGCTCAATGCCGAACTCGACCGCCGCCTTGAGCACCTCGCGCAGGTTCTCGGTGCCAGCGCGATGCCCAGCCGTGCGGGGCAGACCCCGCGCCCGCGCCCAGCGGCCGTTGCCATCCATGATGATCGCAACGTGGCGCGGGACGCGTTCCAGCGGCAGTAGCTTGGTCAGGTCGGCCATCACACTTCCATGATTTCGGTCTGCTTGGCCTCGCCTACGGCGTCGAGCTTGCCGATATACTCGTCGGTGAGCTGTTGCAGGTCCTCTTGGGCGCGGTAGCGATCGTCCTCGGAGATGTCGCCATCCTTTTCCATGGCCTGCAGCGACTTCATCGTGTCGCGCCGCGCGTTGCGGATGGCGACTCGGCCCTCTTCGACTCGCTGGTTGACCATGCGAGCCAAGTCGCGGCGTCGCTCGTCCGTGAGCGGGGGGATGCTGAGGCGGATAATCTTGCCGTCATTGTTGGGGGTCAAACCCAGCTCGGATTTCAGGATGGCGCGCTCGATGGCCGAAAGGGTGCTGGCATCCCACGGGCGGATGGCCAACAGACGCGGCTCGGGGACCGCAATGGTGGCCAGCTGGTTCAGCGGCATCACCGATCCGTAGACTTCGACCTTTAGGTTCTCGACGAGCGCGGGCGAGGCGCGACCTGTGCGTATGGTCAGCAGATCGTGTCTCAGCGCGTCGACGGCCTTGGCCATCTTTTCCTCGACTTCGAGTAGAAGATCATCAGACATAGGGGGCCTCCGTTTCGCTCTGTGACGTCACTGCTGAATGAACAGGTGCGACTCGCTATCGGCGCGACACCATGGTGCCGATGGGCTCGCCGCGAACGGCCCGAACCAGACTGTCGGGCGGAGCGAGCTTGAACACCATGACGGGGAGATCATTGTCCATGCACAGCGAAAGGGCGGTGCTGTCCATGACGCGCAAGCCCATGTTCAACGCCTGGATGAACGAAAGGTGATCAAAGCGCGTGGCATGCTGATTCGTCATGGGATCGTCGTCGTAGATGCCGTCGACCTTGGTGGCTTTGAGTAGGATCTCGGCGCCGATTTCCATGGCGCGCAAAGCGGCAGCGGTATCGGTGGTGAAAAAGGGGTTGCCAGTGCCCGCCCCGAAAATGACGACTCGTCCCTTTTCGAGGTGACGGATGGCGCGCCGCCGAATGTAGGGCTCTGCTACCTGGCGGATCTCGATGGCGGTCTGGACGCGGGTATCGACGCCGATCCGTTCCAGGGCGTCTTGGAGCGCTAGCGCGTTGATAACGGTGCCAAGCATCCCCATATAGTCCGCAGAGGCTCGGTCCATGCCGCGCGCGACGGCCGCACCACCGCGCCAGATGTTGCCCGCCCCGATGACGATACCTACGTCCACACCGATCTCGGCGGCCAGCTTGATCTGTTGCGCGAGCTGCTCTGCCGTGGTGGGATCCACGCCAAAGCCATTGTCCGAGGCCATGAATTCGCCCGATAGCTTGAGCAGTACCCTCTTATAGGCTGGCTTGGCCATGGGCGCCTCCGTCGTTGGGGTGGTTGGAAAGCAGGGGTGTGGCAACGCCACACCCCTCAAAGGATCTAGTTGATTTGGAACCGCGCAAAGCGCTTGATGACAATGTTCTCGCCCAGCTTGGCGATGGCCTCGGTCAGAAGCTGCTGGATGGTCTTTTCATCATCCTTGATGAACGCTTGGTCAAGCAGGCAAGACTCCTGGTAGAACTTGGCCAGCTTGCCCTCCATGATGCGCTCCATCACGTGCTCGGGCTTGTTCTCACCCGCCATCTCGGCCCGCACGGCCTCTTTTTGCTCGGCAAGCGCCTCAGCGGGCACATCCTCGCGCGATACCCACAAGGGGTTGGCGGCCGCTATCTGCATGGCGACGTCGTGGCAAAAGGACTGGAACTCTTCGGTGCGGGCCACAAAGTCCGTCTCGCAGTTGACCTCGAGCAGGACGCCGAGCTTGGCGCCAGCATGGATATAGGCCTCCACCAGTCCGTCGCCCGCTGTGCGATCCACCTTTTTGGCGGCTGCGGCAAGCCCCTTTTGCTTGAGGATCTCCGAAGCGGCCTCAAAGTCGCCGTCGGTCTCTTCCAGCGCCTTTTTGCAGTCCAGAACGCCCGCGCCCGTTAGCTCGCGGAGCTGCTTGATCATCTCGGTTGTAACTGCCATGGGTAGGTCCTCTCTCAGTCTGTTAGCATCGCTGGCGACATGGGCCAGGTTGGTGATCGGGCTACTCGTCGTAGTCGTCGTCCTCGTCGATGATGAGGATATCCTCGTCGTCCTCATCGTCGGTATCGTCCAGCGCGCTGTCCGCCGCGGTGGCGCGGGGACCGTAGACGCTCTCATAGACGCCAGCGGGCTGCAAGGTCGAGTCGGGCTCTTCGTCCATCATCACGCCCCGCATCTGCTGGCCTTCAACCACCGCGTCAGCAATCTTGGTGGTGATCAGGAGGATCGCGCGGATGGCGTCATCGTTGCCAGGGATCACCTGGTCCACGGGGTCTGGGTTGCAGTTGGTATCCACCAGCGCCATGACGGGGATCTCGACCCGATTGGCCTCGGCTACGGCGATATCCTCGGTCTCGATATCGACGACAAAGATGGCGTCGGGCATCTGGTTAAGATTCCGTAGGCCGCCGATCTTTCGCTGCAACTTGGCTAGCTCACGAGCCTTGTCGGTGGCCTCTTTTTTGGGGAGCACGGACCACTCGCCGCGTTCCTGCTGGCCCTCGAGCTCGAGCATATAGTCGATGCGCGAGCGAATGGTGCGAAAGTTGGTCAGCGTGCCGCCGAGCCAGCGCTCATTCACATAGGGCATGCCGCAGCGGGTGGCCTGGGTGTAGATGGTTTCCTGCGCTTGGCGCTTGGTGCCCACAAAGACGATCGTGCCACCCTCGGCCACGGTATCGCGAATATAGGTGTGGGCGCGCTCGAGCGCTTGCATGGTGAGCGAGAGGTCGATGATGTGGATCTGGTTGCGCTCCGTAAAGATATACGGGCGCATCTTGGGGTCCCAACGGCGGCTACGGTGCCCAAAGTGGACGCCTGCCTCGAGCAGCTCTCTCATCGTAACGTTTGCCACAGCTTTCCTCCATACTTCGTTTTGTGCACCCGCCCCCTGACTCGCAGATGAACCCACCCCGCCAGGCGGAGTGGGCACGACATCAGCCACATGAGGGCGTGTTTGATGATGGGAACGCTTCCCAAGCCAAGAGTATATCATGGGGGACCGTGCGCGGCAAATGGTTGAGGCTTGTGACGGCGGTATGGTATACTAGCCGCATTCGAGAGTGACACTCAACATCCGCTGGAGGCTACCCATGCTGTCGGACGATCTGCTTTCCATTCTGGCCTGCCCAGCCTGCAAGTCACGCGTGGTCTTGGTGCGCGATGCCTGGCTCGTGTGCCAGAGCGATGCTTGTCGACGCAAGTATCCGATCGTGGACGGTATCCCCGTCATGCTGATCGAGGAGGGGACCAAGTATATCGACGTCGAGGTCGACGACCTTCCCGAGCCTCATGCGTAACCCGCTCATACTCGCGCGCAGGCCTCGGTTGGCGGCGGGCTGGCGGCGGGCTGGCGCGGTGGTGCTGGCCCTGCTGATGCTGTTGCTGCTGGGCACGCCTCCTCGCGTGGCGGCCGAGCCTGTGGTCCGCGCCACCACCGAATGGACCCACGCCTTTTCCCGACAGCTCACCTTTCGGGCCACGCTAGAGAGCGATGACCCTGTCGACGAGGTGATCCTGTTCTACGGCGTGGTCGGCAAGCCCGTGGTGCGCCGCATCTATCCCGAGGTCTCGGTCAGTGCGCCCGTTTCGGTCACGCACACGGAGGATCTGGAGCCAGGGCAGTTTGCGCCAGGCACCGAGCTGCGCGCCTGGTATCAGGTGGTGCTAGAGTCGGGCGAGGTGGTCACGACTCCCGAAGAGCGACTCCTCTATGTGGACAAAGCCCTCCAGTGGGAGGAGCTGGTCAGCGACAGGGTTACCCTGTATTGGCATGGCCGCGCTCAATCCCAAGCCGATGACCTGTTGGCCGCGGCGGAGGAGGTCATCGATCGACTGGCGGCCGAGATGGGCGTGCCTCCTCCCGACTCGGTGGCGATCTGGGTCTACAACAACGAGCGCGACATGGCGCGGGCCACGTCAACACGGAGCGAGTCTTACGATGCGCGGGTGACCACCCTGGGCATGGCCATGGACGGAGGCACCCTGCTCTTGCTGGGCTCGCATCGCGATGTGCGACAGACATTGGCGCACGAGCTGTGCCATGTCGTCGTGGGCCTGGCCACCGACAACCCGTTCATCGAGATTCCGCGCTGGCTCGATGAGGGGCTGGCGATGAACGCCGAGGGGGAGCTACCCCGCGACAACCAGCGCGCCCTGCAAACGGCCATCGCTGGCGATACGCTCCTGACGCTCCGTTCCATGACGAGCTATAGCGGCGACCCGCAGCTGGTCAATCTCTACTATGGGCAAGCACACTCGATCGTCGCGTTCATGCTCGAGACATACGGCCGCGAAACGATGCAGGAGCTTCTGGCTGTCTTTGCCGAGGGACAGCGGCAGGATCTGGCGCTGGAGCGCGTCTTGGGGTACGGGCTGGATGAGCTCGAGTCCCGTTGGCGGGTTAGCTTGGGCTTGGATCCACTAGAGCCCGTTGGCGTCGACCTATCGCCGACGCTTGATCGATCGTCGACGGCCTGGGTTGGTCGGTTACCCTGATGCCAGAGCTCCCCGAGGTAGAGACGGTTGCGCGCTGTCTGCAGCAGCAGCTGGTGGGCGATCTGGTCACCGCGGCCCATGTGCTGCGTCCGCAGACGGTTGCCTCGTCCGATTCAGACACGTTCGCTCGGAGCGTGGTGGGACGGCGCTTCTTGGCGGTTCGCCGTCGGGCCAAGTACCTCTTGCTTGAACTGGAGCCCCAAGGGTTTCTGCTGGTGCACCTGCGCATGTCGGGTCGCATGCGCCTGGTACCTGGCTATGAGCCGTGTGGCGTTCACATTCGGTTGGCGCTGGACCTGGCGTCGGGACGCTCGCTGCGGCTCGACGACCAGCGTACGTTTGGTCGGGTGTGGCTGGTAGATGATCTGGCGAGCGTGCTCAAGGGGCTGGGGCCAGAGCCGCTGTCCGATGAGTGGGACGCCGACGGATTCTGGCGGGCACTAGAGAGGCGTCATCGCATGATCAAGCCCCTGCTGCTGGACCAAAGCTTGGTGGCTGGCTTGGGCAACATCTATGTGGACGAGTCGCTGCATCGGGCTGGGATCCACCCCGCCAGACGGTCGGATAGCTTAAGGCGGGACGAAGCGATACGGCTGCATGCCGCCATCCGTGAGGTGCTGGCCGAAGCGATCGCCCATGGTGGCACAACCCTGCGCGACTATGCCACGCCTGAGGGTGCCAGTGGCGCCTACCAGTTCGCGCTGCAGGTCTCTGGACGGGAGAACGAGCCCTGTGGCCGGTGTGGCGCCGCCATCGTCAAGACGCGGCTCGCGCAGCGTGGGACGCACTACTGCCCCGTCTGCCAGCCTGCGCCCGACAGCTTTACCGTGGCTATGGCAGCGGAGGGCGCCGATGGATAAGCGGCGCGCTGCAGCCGTGACCCGCGCGTTGGAGGCGCATGTGACGGTGGAGCCTGCCGCCGCCGGGCCTTTGCGTACGATCAGCCTGCAGGCCACTCGCGAGATCGCCGAACTGCTCTCTGTAGCGCCCCGCGAGGTCGAGTTGGCGGCGATCCAGGCCAGGATTACTCCGCGGCGCTATCAACGAAACCTCGGCACAGTGGGGTGGGAGGGGCAGGCTCGCTTGCTGGCCTCGTGCGTGGCCGTGGTGGGCTGCGGCGGTCTGGGCGGCTGGATCGCTGAAGGCTTGGCGCGCATGGGCGTGGGCCGGCTAAAGCTGGTCGATGGCGACTGCTACGACGAGGACAACCTCAATCGGCAACTGGGGTGCCTGGAGGAGACCCTGGGCCGCCCCAAGGTGGAGGTGCTAGCGGAGCGGATCGGGCGCGTGAACGCGGCCACCGAGCTCCGCTGCTACGCTACCAGGCTAACCACCGACAACGCGATGGATCTGCTCGATGGCGTCGACCTCGTGGTGGACGCATTGGATAATGTGCCATCGCGACTGGATCTCGAGGCCGCCGCTGAGGCGCTGGACGTCCCGCTAGTTCATGGGGCCGTCGCGGGGCATATGGGCCAGGTGACGACCTTGGCGCCTGGCGACGACGGGCTCAGTCGGCTGTATGGCCAAGGAGCGGTGCCACCCCGAGGCGTGGAGACAAAGCTGGGTAACCCGGCTGCTACGCCAATGCTGGTGGCGGCCTGGGAGCTAGCCGAGGCGGTCAAGATTCTGTGTGGCGAGGAGCTTTCGCTGCGCCGTCGGCTGCTGTTTATCGATACACTCTATGGCGAGGTTCGGGAGATCGGCTGGGAGCCGGGCTCGCCCTAGCCCAGGAGCGGGCGGGACGAGGCCCGGCAGCATACACGATTCCGATAGGAGATGAGACGGATGTCTAGACACGAAACGCGTTGGGCCAGAGCGATCCTGGTTGTCTCGGTGGCGATGGTAGTCTGCGTGGTCGCGACGGGATGTGAGAGCTGGTTCGGATCCAAGACCGCGACGCCACTGC
>ERZ764778.2679-NODE-2679-length-15127-cov-65.150013_pt1 | contig 15127 bp, 11 predicted proteins | sample MGYA00374951_ERZ764778 | MGnify/ENA primary metagenome ERZ764778 (study PRJEB28918, sample SAMN05720193) | bioreactor metagenome | isolation source: Anaerobic biogas reactor | place: USA:Washington, USA | collected 2015-08-08 ...
CACGTTGTTCCTGAAATTGACTGGAATATACCCGCAGTAAAGCGATTTGAAGTAAGGTTTGATGGCAGAGTAAGGTTTAACGGTGTAGCACGGTTTGATGGGAAGATCCCCCAAAATACGACGGATGCGAAAGGAGCCCGGTGCATCTTCTGCGGGACGTTCATCAAAAAGCCCGAACTAAGGGAGATTGCAACAAAATATAGCCTCGAAACAATCCCAATTGCGGTGGTAGCTGAGGGGAGAAGGGGGCGCGTCTATCTTCCAAGTGGTATAGTAACGATCCCTGATATCGAAAAGCCCGTAGTGCCGGAAGTAGATAGGCCGATGACCAACGACCGCCGCTGGTTCTCCCCGCCCCTCTACGGCCTCCCGAATTTTTCAGACATATTCACCCCCCGCCAGCTCGTCGCCCTCACCACCTTCTCCGACCTCGTAGGCGAGGCACGGGAAGAGGTCCTCCGCGACGCCCTCGCCGCCGGGATGCCCGACGACGGGCGCGGGCTGGAGGCCGGTGGCAATGGGGCGACGGCGTATGCGGATGCGGTGGCAGTGTATCTGGCGTTTGCCATCAACCGCTTAGCAATGACCGGTTGCAGTTTAGTGCGATGGAATTCTGTAGGTGAAAAATCTCAGCATGCTTTTGGCAGACAAGCTTTACCAATGGTTTGGGACTATGCGGAACCTAACTTTCTCGGTAGGTCAACAGGTTGCTTAGACGCTGCTGTTTTTTGTGAGTATGATCCATTGAAGGAACTAGGCAAGAAAGGAACTGGCCTCTCTTTGCAATTCGATGCATCAAGTCAGGAAACATCACAAAATAAGATCATTTCAACTGATCCTCCCTATTACGATAATGTGGGTTACGCTGATCTCTCCGATTTCTTCTACGTCTGGCTCCGGCGCTCGCTGAGATCCATCTACCCCTCCCTCTTCGCCACGATGGCAGTCCCGAAGGCCGAGGAACTCGTGGCAACACCCTACCGCCACGGCTCAAAGGAGAAGGCTGAGGCCTTCTTCATGAATGGAATGACTAAGGCCATGCGCCGCCTCGCTGAACAGGCACACCCCGCCTTCCCGGTCACGATCTACTACGCCTTCAAGCAGTCCGAGACGAAGGGAAACGACACCACATCCGCCGGCTGGGTGTCGTTCCTCGAAGCGGTGCTGAAGGCCGGTTTCGCCGTCACCGGCACGTGGCCGATGAGAACGGAGATGAGAACACGGCAAGTAGCCATGAACACCAACGCCCTCGCCTCCTCCATCATCCTCGTCTGCCGCCGGCGCGATCCCGCCGCCCCGCAGATCTCCCGCAAAGAGTTCCTTCGCGAACTCAAGAAAACCCTCCCCGAAGCACTCGACGAGATGACCGCTTCCTCGATAGCCCCCGTCGACCTTGCGCAGGCCTCCATCGGGCCGGGGATGGGGGTCTTTTCGCGCTACACCGCGGTCCTCGAAGCGGACGGCACCCCGATGACCGTCCACGACGCCCTCGTCCTCATCAACCGCGAACTGGACGGGTACTTCTCCGACGATAGCGGCGACCTTGACCCCGACACCCGCTTCTGCCTCGGCTGGTTTGAGGAGAACGGCTGGGGCGAGGGGAAGTTCGGCGAGGCCGACGTCCTCGCTCGCGCCAGAGGCACCACCGTCGACGGCGTCCGGGAGGCCGGCGTCATCGAGTCCGGCAGCGGGCGGGTCCGGCTCATGAAGTGGTCGGAGTATCCCCGCGACTGGTCGCCGGAGGCCGACAGCCGGACACCCGTCTGGGAGGCGCTCCACCACCTCATCCGCGCCCACCAGTGCGACGGCGGAGAAATCGCCGCCGCATCCCTCCTCGCCCGGATGCCGGGCAGGGCGGCGGCGATCCGGCAGCTCGCCTACCGGCTCTACACCCTCTGCGAGCGCAAAGGCCGGGCCGAAGATGCCCGCCCGTACAACGAACTGATCACATCCTGGGGAGCCGTCGAGGCACAGACGCCTGCCGTGATCGGAAGAGCGCCGCAAAAGACGCTCACCTCCTACGGAGGCTGAAGAATGAAGAATCAGAAAGAGACAATCCGAAAGATGGTCAGTTACCTCAACAACGAGGAGATGTATGGGGGTTTCTGGCTACCAAACATTCAGCGACCGTTCGTCTGGCGGGAGGACCAGATCGAACGCCTCTTTGACTCCATCATGCGGGAGTACCCCATCAGCACCCTCCTTGTATGGCGCACCAAATCACGCATCCGCCGGCGGAAGTTCATCGACAACTACAGAAGCACCATCCGGCTCACCGACTTTTACGTGCCCGAAGACGACAAGGCCAAACTCCTCGTCCTCGACGGCCAGCAGCGTCTCCAGAGCCTCTTCATCGGCCTCAAGGGAAGTTACGAGAAGCGCGAACTCTACTTCGATGTTCTCAGTGGTGATCTCGTCGCACCGGAGGATATCCGCTACAAGTTCAAATTCCTGGATGCGGGAAAGGCCGCCTTCCCGTGGGTAAAGTTCAAGGAGACTGTCTTCAGTAACGATCTCTCAAGCAGAATCGCCAAATCAATCATAAACAGCGCCGGGAGGGAACTGACCGAAGTAGAGAAAGAGCGCATCGAAGATAACGTTGCCCGCATATCAAAGCAGTTCATTAACGAAGAACTGGTGGTCTATCAGGAACTCGACAGCATCGATAACACCGACGCCTACCGGGAAGACGACGTCGTCGAGATCTTCATCCGCGCCAATTCAGGGGGAACACGCCTCGGGAAGTCCGATCTCCTCTTCTCCCTCCTGACATCGTCATGGGAGGATGCAGATGAACGGATGGAGGAACTGCTCGACGACCTCAACCGGATCGGATACGATTTCACCCGCGACTTCATCCTGAAAACCTGCCTGACGCTCCTCAACAAAGGAGCATCATATGAAGTCGGCAAGTTCCGCGACGTGCAGATCAGGCAGGAACTCATCGATAAGTGGGAGGACATCTCTTCAGCCATCCGCGACGTGAAGGATTACCTCTCCAGCAAGACGTTCATACGCACGGATAGGGCGATGCCGTCCTACCTCGTCCTGATCCCGATCATCTATTTCCGCTACCACTACCGGGAGAAGTGGAACACAGTACAGAACATCGACGAATACCTCCTCCGCACACTCCTCAGCGGGGCGTTCAGCGGCACCCCGGACAACCTCATCGACCGCTGTACAAGGGTGATCGCTGCCACGGGAGAGTTCAATGTCCCCGAAATCTTCGGCATCATCCGTGAGGACGGGCGGAGCCTCGAGATCGTGGAGAATACCCTCTTCGGGCAATATTACGGATCGAAGAACGTCCACCTCATCTTCAACCTCTGGTACCGGCAGTTCAACTACACGCCGGCATACCAGAACAACCTCCCGCAGGTTGACCACATCTTCCCACAATCCCTCCTGAGAAAGGTCAAAAAGGTAAATCCAAGGACGGGGAGGCAAGACCTCCTCAGGTACTACCAGGAAGACCGCGACCAGATAGCAAACCTCATGCTCCTCACCGCAGAGGAGAACGGGTTTTCCGGAAAACGGGATATCCCGCCGAACGAGTGGTTCAGGGATAAGGACGACGCCTACCTCGATATGCACCTGATCCCGAAGAACCCCGAACTCTGGGAACTGGACAACTACGAGGCGTTCATCGAAGAGCGAAAAAGACTCATCCTTGGCAAATTCAGCCACATACTGCAGAGGGCGTAAATGACGACATCACCCAGACCCTGGCGGGAGATCGCCATCCCGCATGAAGATGTTCTGAAGGGCACCTTCCAGCAGGCGGAGTTCGCGGCCGATCTCTCCCGCGTTCACGCCGGCACCGCAAGCCCCGAGTATCGTGACCCGGTGCTCTTCTTCAAGCGCACCTACATCACCGAAGGGATGCGCCTCCTCCTTGACTCCGTCCTGAAACGGATCACCGGACAGGGCGGCGACCCCGTCATCCAGCTCCAGACCGCGTTTGGCGGCGGCAAGACCCACACCATGCTTGCCGTCTACCACCTCGCCCGCGGCAGTGCCCCCGCCTCCAACCTGCAGGGCATCCCCCCCATCCTCGATGCCGCCGGCGTCATCGACCTCCCGAGAGCCCGTGTCGTCGTCATCGACGGCACCAAACTCTCCCCGAACATGCCGCAGAAACGAGGACGGGTCAGCATCAACACCATGTGGGGCGATCTTGCCTGGCAACTCGGCGGCGAAGAGGCCTACATGCAGATCCGGGAGGCCGACGAGTCCGGCACCTCCCCCGGCAAAGAGACCCTCGCCGCCCTCCTCGCCAGGTACGCGCCCTGCGTCATCCTTATGGACGAACTCGTCGCCTACATGCGGCAGTTCGACGAAACGACGAAACTCGCCGGCGGAACCTACGGCTCGAACATCACCTTCATGCAGGCCCTCACCGAGGCGATCAAGGCGGTGCCGACCGCCGTCCTCCTCGCCTCCCTCCCCGAGTCCGACCAGGAGGCAGGGCTCGGCCGGGGCGTCGCCGCCCTCCACACCCTCGAACACTACTTCGCCCGCGTCCAGGCACTCTGGAAACCCGTCGCCGCCGAAGAGGCCTTCGAGATCGTCAGGCGCCGGCTCTTCTCCGGCATCACCAATACCACCGCCGTGGAGACGGTCTGCCGCTCGTTTGCCGACCTCTACATAGCCGCCGGCCCCGAGTTCCCCCGGGAGACCCAGGAGAGCCGCTACTATGATAGGCTCGTCAAAGCCTACCCCATCCACCCCGAGGTCTTCGACCGCCTCTACGAAGACTGGTCCTCCCTTGAGAACTTCCAGCGCACCCGCGGCGTCCTGAAACTGATGGCGAAGGTCATCCACCGCCTCTGGAAGGACGGCAACAACGACCTCCTGATCATGCCGGGCAGCCTGCCCCTCTACGACGGCGACACCCGCAACGAGATGATCTACTACCTCCCGCCGGGCTGGGACCCGGTCGTCGAGCGCGACATCGACGGCGACCGTGCGGAGACGACCGGGATCGAGAACCGCGATACCCGCTTCGGGAGCGTCCAGGCCTGCCGCCGGGTGGCGAGGACGATCTTCCTCGGCAGCGCCCCGGGCACCCCCAACCGCATGATCCAGGGGATCGCGCAGGAACGGGTTCTCCTCGGGAGCATCCAGCCCGGCCAGCAGACGAGCATCTATCGCGACGCCCTCCACCGCCTCTCCGACCGCCTCTACTACCTCAACAGCGCCGAGAACCGCTACTGGTTCGACACCCGCCCCAACCTCCGGCGCGAGATGGAAGAGCGGAAGAGGCGTTTTGACGAGAAGGAGGCCGTCATCCCGGCGATACAGGAAGGCGTCCGGAAGGCCGTGCAGAAGGGCATATTCGACGGCATCCACATATTCACCCCGAGCGGCGATATCCCCGACGATTACGCCCTCCGCCTCATCGTCCTCTCGCCCCGGGCTCCATACGGGAAGAACGGCGTCTCGATGGCAACGGTCTCTGCCGCCGACTACCTCAAGAACCGCGGCGACCAGCCCCGGCACCGGCAGAACCGCCTCATCTTCCTCGCCGCCGGCGCCGAGAACGTCTCCCTCCTCACCGACCACGTCCGCTCGATGCTTGCCTGGGACTCGATCGTCGCCGACTACGAGAACAAGCGGATCGTCCTCGACAACCTGATGGGAGACAATGCAAAGACCAACCGCGATACGGCCAGGAGAACGGTTGCAAGGACGATCCGGGAGACCTACCGCTGGTTGCTCGTGCCGGTGCAGGAATTTGACGCCGAAAGGGTCTCGCCCGACATCACGTGGGAGAACTACAGCATCAACCCGGGCGCCGAGAACCCGGCCGGGGAGATCGAGCGCGTCCTGCGGGAGAACGAGGCCCTGATCACCGAATGGTCACCGATCCATCTCGCGAATCAACTCAAACGCTGGTTCTGGACGGAGTATACTGCCGAGATAGCGGCCGGCAAGTTCTGGGAGGACACCTGCCGCTACCTCTACTTCCCCCGCCTCCGGAACAGGGATGTCCTGAAGCGGACGATCGAGGCCGGTATGGTGACAAAAGAATACTTCGGCCTCTCGGCCGGGCGAGAAGGCGGGAGGTACATCGACTTCACCTTCGGGAAAGGAAGGGGATCGATCATCGTCGACGATGCCCTCCTCCTGATCGATCCATCGGTCGCGGCGGAATACGAGGCGAGCTTCAAGCCGGCGGAGAAACCCTATCCGGTCGATGCACCGTTCGGGGGCGGCGAGGCGCACGAGGGCGGCACGGCCGTGGCGGGCACCCCGCCCGTCACGGCTACACCCGGTGGAATGAAATCTGTCTACGTCACAAAAAAACGATTTTACGGGCGTGCAGAGATCGATCCGATCATGGCAAAGATAGACTTTGCCCGGTTCGTGGATGAAGTGGTCACGCAGTTCACGTCACGGCGGGATACGAAAGTCACCATCAAGATCGAGATCGAGGCGGAGAATCAGAACGGGTTTGATGAGAACCTCCAGCGGGCGATACGGGAGAACTGCACTCTCCTCAATGTTGAGCCTGCAGAGTTTGAAGGGGAGTGAGAGGCAGGGGAGGCATCATCCCTTTCACCCCCGCAAGTTAATCTCGAGATAACCTGCCCGGTGGAGACCGTATCTGCCGGTTCAGATATTTCGGGGAAGGATCGACACCCCGGGGGAAGGAGAGCCCCGAAAGGTGGCAGGTGCCCGCTCCGGGATTGCACCAATGAATCCTAAAACACCGCGTGAACTACCCCGCCCTTAAGGGCGGGGTAGTTCACCTAATAACACTTGTATCGGTGTGTGAACGTAGTACCCTGGCTTAAGGTTATCCCGGCTCGGTTGATCGATTCAGGATCGTGGTCGTTGTTACCGCGGAAAGTAGGTTTTTGACCACCCACAACCATATTCTTCTCATGCAACCCGCGTGAGGGGGTAGCGGAGAGATGTATTCCCTGGAAACGGTCGAAAAACTACTCGAATCATATGAGCAAACGGGATCTTATCGCCAGACAGCCCGTGAAATGGGTGTCGCGTATAACACCGTCCGGAAGTATGTCCTCCGCGCCCAGGCCGTTCGGGACGGCGCGATCGAAGAGATCGTACCCCGTGACCGCAAGATTCACCGACCCGCCCGCGTCGTCACGCCGGAGATCCGAGGGCTGATCCATCGCATCCTTGAAGGGAATCTCAGGAAACCGAAGAAGCAGCGGTGCAATGCCAGGGAGATCTGGCAGCACCTCGTTGCATCCGGCTACTCGTTAAGTCATTCTACCGTAAAACGCGAGGTAGCCCGGTGGCATGCAGAACAGGGTTGACGTGAATCCTCTCCTCCCGCCCCTCATAACGAGGCTGGCGGACCTATCCCGGGGCCACAGTACAGCCGGGCTTGCGCATCCCGCACCTCACCCGCCGGGGTACTCAAACCACTCGATGATATCCAGCCTGTCCAACAAATCCGGCAGCGTGCAGGTCTTGATCAACCCCTTCACCTGTTTCTTGATGCAGGAAGGGTAGTTCGGCGCTACAGACTGGACGAACAACTTCCCATCAAGACTCTGCTCCGAAGAGACCGGGGCGCGCCGTATGTCCTCTTGAGATGGGCGGGGCATTTGCCGTATCAGATGGCGGCAGATCGTCGCGGTTCTTGACGGTGAGATCTCGCGCCGGGAACTTCGGAAGGTTCTCGGCCTGAAGAAAGACCTATCGGCAACCGGCCATCCGTGAGGGTACCGCCGAACGATCCCCCGGCAGCAAGCAGCGCTGCCTTCCCACCCCGAAAAACACTCCCTTGTGGGGGGGTGCCGATGATCGCTACCGGCTGAGAGAAGTTCGGAGAAGGTCACCGGGCTCACGCAACACGAGCCGACCATCGCCATCGCGGATCTCGTCCCGGCACGGTCGTAACGGGCCGGCGATCGAGAACCGGAGCAGCAGAGCCGGCTCTGCCGGGACCTCCCCCGGTGGGAGCAGCCCCTCATCTCACCGCTCGTGCAGGGCCGGCAACCTTTGAAGGTCCGCATACCCTATCTTCCCGGACGACAGAGAGGATCTGATGCGCATCAAATTCTGCGGAACGGCGAGCCTTACGGATATGCAGTGTGCGGTCGATGCCGGTTGCGACGCCGTGGGGTTCATCATGGGCGTGACCTACCGGAGCGCCGATGTCGTGACGCCGGCAGAGGCTGCGGATATGATCCGGCATCTCCCGCCGTTCATCGAACCGGTCGCGGTCACCCACCTGCAGGAGACGACCGACCTCGTCAGGCTCGCGAAAGATTCGCACTGCACGACGCTGCAGGTTCAGAATACCGTCGAACCGTCCGAACTCTCCGCCATCCGCGGTGCCCTCCCGTACGTGAAGATCGTAAAGGCCGTTCACGTGACGGATGAATCGGCCATAGCGACGGCAGAACTCTACGAGCCCTATGCCGACGCCCTCATCCTCGACTCGAGGACAGAAGAGCGGATCGGGGGGACGGGTATCCCGCACGACTGGAACATCAGTGCGAAGATCGTGGCAAACTCGACAATCCCCGTTATACTCGCCGGAGGGCTCACGCCGGAGAACGTCCGCGAGGCAGTACGGAAGGTCCGCCCCTACGGCGTCGACGTGCATACCGGCATCAAGAAAGACGGCCTCCGCAACCCGGAAAAAACGCTTGCTTTTGCCCGCGAAGCGCAAAACGCGCTGCCGAACTCCGGAAACAAGAGATCCGCCGGTAAGATCCGATCCGGGAGTGAATTCGCCCGTATTCGTTAACATTCAGGCAGAATACTTCCGCCGTTTGCCCGCCTCGTGCCGGCGGGGTCCGCCACATCTCCGATCCATACGGGTCTTGCGCCCGGGTCAATCACTGCCGGCCATGCTCGCTCTTGCCGGTGCAGGCCGGATGATAACCCGGCCCGCATCAGGCGTTTACCACCGGCAGCGCCTGCGTCCGCCGCCGCCGAATCCTCTGCCTCTGCCGCATCCCCACGGGACGCCGCCCCGCCCGAGGCCGTAGACCTGCGGCTGCTGAACCGGAGTCTCCGGGGCACCTTCGCCCGCTTCCCCGGCAGGGCTGTTTTCTGTCTGTGGCGGCAGGGCACACCGGCCCATGCGCCGCCCGGTCATCGGCCCCATTCCCCGGGGCCCGGTACCATCAAATCCTGGCATCTTTTCTTCACCTCTGTTGTGACATATTACTCATATGCGCGTAATATTATAAATATATCGATCGGAGCAAGTAGCGCCATGACGATTATCAGGCCGTGAGGAGCCCCGTTGCCACCGCCGGGGCGGGCCGTGAGGACCCGATAGAACACGCCCCGGTTGCAGAACACCATCCGGGTCAGGGCGCAGCACGTGTCCACGCACATCCCTGCCCCGGCCGCCACACAAAAAAGTGTTCACCGGGCCGGCACTGCCGCCATGCCCTTCTCCATCCTCCGTGCCATCTCCTGCTTGACCTTCTTGATCTTCTCCGCCTGATCGCGCTGTGCAAGCTCCCGGCCGGCTTTCGAGACGATCTCCTCGCTCGGGGCGCCCTTCGCGTTCACCTTCGCCTGGTAGCCGAAGCTTGCCCAGTCGTCGGGAAGGTCGCGGAGCCGCACGTACTCCCTGTTGTTCGGCATAAGATCGAGCTGCGCATCGAGAACCCGGTCGACGTAATCCTTGTTCGACTCGAAAACGACCAACGGTTCGATGACGTCGGCCTTCAGGATGTCATGGATGTCGCGCCCCTCGAACTTCCTGATGAGTCGCGCGCACTCGTTGAAGTGCGCGATCTCCATCTTCATATGCGTCTCCCAGATCCCCTTGATCCTCGGGTCGCTCTCGTGCTGCGCGTAGGAGTAATAGAGGTAAGCCTCGTTGAGCTGGACCAGCGCCAGCTTCTCAAGCATCGTCTCCCGCGGATCGCCGAGGAGCTCGTACTGGGAGACGTGCTGCTCCTCGATCTCCGCGATCTCGGCATACAGTTGCCGCGCGATATCGTCGGGGTACATGGATCCGTGCGCCCGATAGTAGAGCATCGTCTGCTGCTCCCCGGCGACGATCGTGACGTAGTTCATCTTCGTCTTGATATCGGCCGTATCCTTATCGTAGTGCTTGCGCATCGAGTCGTCTGGGTGGCGGTGTTCGATGCTCGTCGGCCGGCCCGGTTTCACATCGGTCTTGCCCTGGACGATCGCCTCGGCGTCGCCGCCCTCGATGTAGTCGTAGAGGCAACTGTAGCGGTAGAGGTGGTCGAAGTCCTCGAGCAGCGCAAAGTCCAGCGTCTGCTTCACGTAGGGATCCGGCTCGTTCTGCGCCAGGTTCGCCGTAAGATCGACCGCCACCTGCTCGTAGCCGAGCGTGGTCTCGATGACCGACTGGTCCGCCGGGTTGAGCCAGTTGATCGCCACCTGGTGCTGGGAGTCGATCCGCCGTATCATGGCCATCGCCTTCTTCACCTCGGGTTCGGGGTGCATCCGCGCGATGGCGTGCGACATCAGGACGGCGTTGTTCTCGATCCCGTTCATGAGGATGACACGGGTCCGGGTGTAGGCGTCGACCGCCTTCTTGTCATACGGGGCCGTAGACATATCCTTCCAGGTCATGGGCTGCTCCTCAAGAGGCATGCCCTCCATATCGAACGGTTTAAACTGAGCCATTCTCTCTCCTCCAGAACCCCGCCGATCCCACCGGTACGGACACTCCGGCGGTGCAGCGGTGAAGAGGGTCAGGCCATTCCGATCACCCTGCACACCGAAAGACCGGGGGGGTTCCCCACCATACCGGTCACACCACAAAAACCTAACGGCCGATGAAAAAGCGTGACAGAAGAGTCTGTTGGCGGCCGGGCCTCCTGGATTCGCGAGGCATATCCCGCCAGGGTTAGGCAGGCCGCCCCCGGTACAAAGGGTTAAGTGTGCCGGCAGACGAGGTACCGCCGGGTGGCCGGCCGGCCATCCGATCGAGAGAGAGGGACCATGACAGGAAGCGAAGACGAGCCATCCGGCACCGGGCGGCGGGAGACCGACAGCCTGCCCGCGACCGCCCGCGACTACTCCATCCTCTCCGCAGGCTTCCGGGTCGACATACTCGACCGCGGCGACCGGGTAATCGTGATCGCGGAACTTCCCGGCGCCGATGAGGAGACGATCGCCATCCGGCTCCCCAACCCGCAGACCCTGCGGATAACGGCAAGGCGCGCCGGCCCCGCCGGAGAGGGGGCGGGAGACGGCACCCTGAGCCGGTTGATACGCCTGCCCGCGAGCGTGACCGCCGAAGGCGCCGCGACGGGGTACAGGAACGGCGTCCTTGAGGTGAGCCTGAAGAAGGTGGAGGGCGGATCCGGACCCGGCGGAAGAGAGATCCCCATCGGGTGACCGGGGCTACCGCGGCCCCCCGCCCGTCCGCCGCCGGCTGCCAAGGCCGACCCCTCCGCCGTAGGTCCGGGTCACGTAGTCCGTCGGCACGGCCCCGCGCCCGGGAGATCGCAGGGTATCAGCGGCAAGGTTCAAAACCTGCTTTGCGGCATCCCGGATCGGCATATCCCGAAGGCGATACATGCCGATGCCGGCCGACGAGAACACGCCGGTCTCTTCCGGCAAAAACTCCCCTGCAATGACGGCATCCACGCCCCGGCCGGCAAGGTCGCGCGCGAACCGGCCAGCGGCCGCCCCGGGTGCACAGCCCTCCGGAGCCACGACGATCTCCACGGCCAGGATCTCCTGGTTCTCCGCATCGATCAGGGTGAACGAGGATGACGCCCAAAAGACCGGCGACACCGTATCGTCAAGCCCCCCCGCCCCCGCGCTGGCAATCGCTATCTTCATCACCTATCACCGGGCCCACCCTCAGCACGCCATAGTATATAACAGGGCAGGGAGCGCCCCGTCAATCCCGGGGCGCACATGCCGCCATCCTGCCCGTCACCACCTGGGGGTGGTAGCAGATGACGCTCTCGCGGGCGGTGATCTTGCCGTTCACCACCTGGTCGACGACCGCGAGGTGGTCCTGCACGCCCCGGGGAAGGAGGTAGTACTCCCGCACGAACTCCCGGCCCCGTATCCCCATCTCTCCGGCCGCATCCGGGTGCCGGAGGAGGTAGAGTACCCGGTCGGCGGTCTCCTGGACCGTCGAGACCAGGTATCCGTTCCAGCCGTCGCGGATCTGGAGCGGTATACCGCCGACGTTGCCGGCGACGACGGGTTTCCCCTTCCAGAGCCCTTCGGTGACGGTCAGCCCGAACCCCTCTTTGAGGGACTTCTGGACGATCACGTCCGACGCCCTCTGGAGGGCGTTGATCTCCCGGTGGCTGTCCGGCGGGAGGTCGAGTACGTGGATATCGGGGTCGTCCTCGGCCGTCTCGCGGACCTCGCGCAGGACGAGGAAACACTCCGGGTCGTCGCACGCCCGCCCGCCGACGAGGACGAGCTGGCAGGGCGTCTTCCGGCGGACCTTCCGGAACGCCTCGATGACGCCGACCGGGTCCTTGAAGACGTCGTAGCGGGAGACCTGGGTGACGATCGGCTTTTCGGCGTCGATCCCGTACTTCGCGAGGACGGCATCGACCTCGGCCGTGGGAAGGTCGCGGTTCTTCTCGGAGAGAGGGTCGATGAACGGCGGTATGATGAAGCCCGGCACGCGCCAGAGGGGAAGGTACTGAAAACTGGAGAATATGCTTGCGTGATACTTCTCGACCAGCCGGCGCAGGATGTTGCCGATACTGCCTGCGGTCCCGGTAGGGACGGTCTCGAGCTGGACGTGGCACCGCCAGAGCAGCCTCTTTTGCTCACGCTCCCTCCCGGTCAGGAACTCGATGAGGCCGAGCGGTTGGGGGTCGTGGACGGTGACGACGTCGGCGTCATCCTCGATCAGGCCTTCGTTCTGCCGCTGGGCCTCCCAGTAGGTCTCGATCATCGATGGCGAGAACCCGTCCCGGCCCTGGAGGAAGTTGTGGAGGGTCTTCGTGACATCGAAGAACGCGGGTTTTGCCTCCATGACGCTCCAGGTCGTCTCGAGGCCGAGCGCGTTCAGGAAGGGGACGTAGGAAGCCAGAATCTCGGCGACGCCGCCGCCCTGGCGGGTCGAGTTGATCTCCTGCATCCGTATGCCCGAAAGGCGGCCGGCAAGCTCTTCAATGGCCGAGAACTGCTCTGCCCCCACGATCTGCCGGTACTCTTTGAGAGAAGGGCAGCAGGGGAGATCCGTAACGATCATCGGGGTTCCTGCCCGTATTACACCCCGGGCAAGTGAAATGCCTTTCGGTGGAGGGTGCAAGCAGACCGGTATCGCCGGACGGAAGATCTTCTCAGGGGGTTTTCGGGAAAAAAGTTACCCGCTTCGAACCTGTGTTCGTGCGTGAGTATCATTATCTCTGTGAGAAGCGGCGCTCCCGGGAAGCGCCCTCTCAAGAGCCGTCTTTAACTCGGCGAGCGATATGGGTTTTTCAAGTACCCCGACGATGTCACCCGCATATCGGGAGTACTCCTCGGGCCAGACGTGTTTTGCGGTGAAGAGCAGGACGGGGATCGCCTTGAACTCCTCGTTGCGCTTCAGCTCCTCCAGGAACTGCCACCCATCGATGGGCGACATCATCACGTCGAGTATGATGAGCGCGGGTTTCTCCTTCTTGAGCATCCTCAAGGCGTCCCAACCGTTGTGAACCAGGAGCGGCTCACGGTCGATCTTCTTGAGCAGCAGCTCCATTACTTCCAGTGTTGGCAGGTCGTCATCGACGACCATGATCTTATCTCCCACTCTTTTACACCTCCTTTGGTATCCTGATGGTGAAGGTGCTCCCCTCGCCCACCACGCTTCTCACCGTTATATCCCCTCCGTGCAGTCGAACATACTTATTTGCGATCGAGAGGCCAGGATCCGTTTGCCCCCTTTCCCGGTTCGGTTGCTCGGTGCCCCCGGTAGAGAACGGCCCGAAGATCGATTCGACGGCATCCGCGGAGATACCGATGCCATTATCACATACCGTAATATAATGGTTTCTATTCGATTCTGTGTAGCTGGCCCATACTTTCTTTGGCGGTTCATTATACTTAACTGCATTCGATACCAGGGTCTCTATCACCTCATAAAGCCGATCGCGATCTCCCCGGAGAGAGGCGGTCTCCGGTATATCGTTGCAAAACTCCGCCTCCCGGTCGTAACCGCCGGAGGAGACGATGGAATCGACGAGCGACCGGAGAGGTACGCTCTGAATGACGAGTTCGACGGAATCCGCTGCAAGCAGGCCGAATCCGACCATCTTCTCCACCGCCGCCTGTTCCTGCCGGGCACACGCAAGGCAGGTCGCAAGGGGCCCTTTTGCCTCTTCGGAAAGGCCGTAATACCCGGGATCCTCGACGATCATCTGGAGGTGCCCGATAAGCGGCTGCAACGGTGTGCGCAGCTCGTGGGAGAGGGTGGCAACCAGCCCTTTCCACTGGTCTATCTCCAGGGCCATCTGCCTGCAGGCAAGCCTCTGCCGCCACACCTCGGTGATGTCGCGCGCCGACCCGGCGACACCGATGAGGGTGCCGTCCGCCCCGTAATAGGGGGCCATCGTGATGGAGAAGACGTGGCGGGTTCCCGCCAGCTCCAGGCTGATATCATAACACGTGCTCTTTTTGCCCTCGACCACATCCTGGAGCCGTGCCGCGTGCTCCCTGGCGAGGTCAGCGGAGAGGAGAGCATCCACGCCCTGCCCGATGAGACCTTCAGGGGAGATCCCGTACTCGGGGGCGCGCAGCCAGGAGAAGTGGAGGATGCGGCCCGCAACATCCTGCATGAAAAATATGTCGTTAGACTGGTGAATGAGTTCCATCAACCGCCCGTTTTCCTGGACAAGGGCGGCGTGTCCGCCGATATCCACGACCGTGCATAAAACGAGGTTCTCGCCGGCCAGCGACCGGCAGGATATGAGAACTGCACGGGCGTCGCCGTTCCTGGTGCGAAACGTCGCCTCCATGTTGCCGATGTAGCCCTCCCGCTTCATCTCCGCGATGAACCGGGCCCTCTCGCTCTCGTCCGGCCAGAACTTCTCCACCGGGATCCCGATGAGTTCGGGGGGCGCGTACCCGAGTATATCGGCACACCGCCTGCTGACACAGAGGACCCGGAGGGTCTCGGGGTCGCAGAGAAGCCTCGCATCGCGCGTATTCTCGACGACCTGCCTGCACCGGG
>ERZ764778.2698-NODE-2698-length-15036-cov-17.899272_pt1 | contig 15036 bp, 28 predicted proteins | sample MGYA00374951_ERZ764778 | MGnify/ENA primary metagenome ERZ764778 (study PRJEB28918, sample SAMN05720193) | bioreactor metagenome | isolation source: Anaerobic biogas reactor | place: USA:Washington, USA | collected 2015-08-08 ...
TCCAGTCCGGCAGCAGGCTCATCCAGAAGAAGGATTTGCGGTTGCATGGCCAAAATCGCCGCAATGGCCAGGCGGCGCTTCTCGCCGCCGCTCAGGCTGTGACAACGGCGTAAGCTGTATTTTTCAAAGCCCAGTCCCATGTGATTCATGGCTTCCCGCACCCGCTCATCTACTTCACTCCGAGAGAGACCCAGGTTGCGCGGGCCAAAAGCTACTTCATCATATACCTGGAGCTCGAAGATTTGCTCCTCCGGAAACTGAAATACCAGTCCCACTCTCCGGCGCAGCCGATTAAGCGACTTCTTCTGACCCGGATTGATGGCTTCCGTATTCAAGCAGAGTTTACCGGCAAAAGGGTATAGTAAACCGCTTAAAACCTGCAAGAGGGTGGATTTTCCGGAACCGCTTTCGCCGGTAATACCTACGAAATCACCGTCATTTATGATCAGGCTTACCCCGCTCAAAGCAGTTTTTTCAAAAGGCGTCCCTGGCTGATAAGTAAAGGAGATGTTCTCTAGACAAAGTGACATATTTCTTCAACCAGCTTATCCATATCCAAAATATCTGTACTTAGCAAAATCCCCTGGCGGTTGATTTCTGCAATAATATGGCTTATTTCCAGGGGGGCCAAACCCAGGGCCAATAATGAAGCGTGCCCGGGGAATAGTTCTTCGGGAGTAGAGATATTTTTTACTTCTCCCTCTTCCAACACCACCACCCGGTCTGCTTCTCTTGCTTCCTCCAGGTCATGGGTAATCATAATCACTGCTACTCCCTCATTTTTATGTAGGCTGCGTATACTCTCCATTATTTCTCGCTTTCCCCGGGGGTCAATCATGGACAATGCCTCATCCAAGACCAGGTAGCGCGGCTTCATAGCCATCACCCCGGCAATGGCTATTTTTTGTTTCTGGCCTCCGGACAAGAAAGCGGGAGCTGAGTTTTTATAGGATTCCATAGATACCAATCGCAGTGAATCATTTACTCTACGCCGAATCTCAGTAGGATTAAGACCTAAATTTTCCGGACCGAAAGCTACATCCTCCTCCACCTGGTTGGAAATCAACTGGTTATCCGGGTTGGAGAAGAGCAAACCCACTCTTTGCCGAATAAGCTGAATCTTGTTCGCATCAGCGGTATTCCAGCCATCTACTTCCACTTTTCCCTGACTGGGAAGCAAAAGCCCGTTTAACAAACGGGCCAGAGTTGATTTGCCGGAGCCATTTCTCCCTAATATTACCAGGTATTCATTCTCTCGAATATCCAGGCTTATGTTTTTTAAAGCCGGAAGCTCTTCTCCCGGATAGAAATAGGTCAAATCCCTAAGACTTATCATACGAACCTTAACCCCTCACACCTTACCCCTCACTCCTCACTTTTCTTACTAACCCCCCTATGGCCCAGAGACCACAAGCAATGATGAAAAGTGAGTAATTAGGGGCTTCAATAGTAAGATGTAGTAGGAAATAACTTAACCCCTCACTTTGCTAATACAATGGTTAAACGATGGTTAAACAATAGTTGAACAATCGCTAAACTATTGTTCCATCTCCCGGCATCTGATGACTTTATTCTACCAGTTCAATCATAACCATAGGTGCACCATCACCCTTGCGATAACCGGTTTTGACCAGCCGGGTATAGCCACCATTCCGCTCCTCATAACGAGCGGCAATATCGCTGAAAAGTTTCTGTACGACCTCATCGCTCATAATATAGGCAGCAGCCTGCCTGCGGGCATGTAAATCTCCTCTTTTGCCCAGGGTAATCATTTTTTCCGTCAGCCTCTTTATTTCCTTGGCCCTGGTTTCAGTAGTGCTGATTTTTTCTTCTTTCAGCAGAGAGGTCACCGAGTTCCTTAGTACCGACCTTCTATGATCACTCCTGAGCCCTAACCTGCGATAACTCACGGGGGCCCCTCCTTTCTAATCTTCTGACTTCCTAAACGATAGGTTTAATTCCTTAAGCTTTCTTTCAATTTCCTCCAGTGATTTTTGGCCCAGATTTCTTATCTTGCTCATTTCCTCACGGTTTTTGGCAATCAAATCTCCCACCGTATTAATACTAGCTCTCTTCAGGCCGTTGGATGCTCTTACGGAAAGCTCCAGTTCCTCTATGGACATTTCTAGAACCTTGTCTTTCTTTTCCTCTTCCTTTTCCACCAGGATTTCTACCTCGGCATAGGTATCATCTATTTCCGTAAAGAGTTTTAAGTATTCAATTAAAATTTGTGCAGAGAGGCTGATAGCTTCCTCCGGGCTTATACTGCCATTGGTCCATACTTCCAGGTTCAGGCGATCATAGTCCGTCCTTTTTCCCACCCGGGCGTTCTCTACCGTATAATTGACCCGGCTCACTGGTGTAAATATGGAATCTATGGGAATCAAGCCCACAATATCATCGTTTTTCTGCGGCTGCTGGTCAGAACTTACATAACCCCGACCCCGCTCTACCGTCATTTCTATTTCTACTTTTCCGTCTTCATCCAAACTGGCCAGATGCAAATCCGGATTCAGTATCTCTACTTCAGCATCAGGCGTAATATCGGAAGCCTTTACTTCCTTTGGTCCCTGCTGCTCCAAACGAATAATTTTACGCTCGCTGCCGGTATAACTTAAGACCAGTTTTTTGATGTTGAGAATAATCTCGGTAGTATCTTCCAATACACCGGTTATGGTGGAAAACTCATGAAGTACTCCATCGATTTTTATGGATGTAACTGCAGCTCCCGGCAAAGAAGAAAGCAGGACCCGGCGCAGTGAATTTCCTAGAGTAGTACCATATCCTCTTTCCAGGGGTTCGATAACAAATCTTCCATAATTGCTGCTAGAATTCTTTTCCACACATTCTATACGTGGTTTTTCCATCTCCAGCATTTATATATCCCCTCCTTTTTTTGGGCGGCACCAGGCCAGTTTAAGCTGATACCTGGCCATCCAACCAGCCTCGTCCTTTTGATTAAAAACCTGAGTACTGGCTTAGAGGTGTTCTATCTGGAATAAAGTTCGACAATAAGCTGCTCATTTACCAGTGTATCAATCTGCTCTCTCCTTGGATAGGCCAGAACTGTACCGGTCATTTTCTCCGCATCTACACTCAGCCACTCGGGTGGGGTCTTATAGGCAGCTTGTTCCTTCATTTCTTGGAATTTGTTTGATTCTCTACTGGACCCCCGAACTTCTATAGTATCCCCTACCCTAACCAGCATTGAAGGAATGTTGGCTTTGTGCCCGTTAATAAAAAAGTGACCATGATTAACCAGTTGCCGGGCCTCTTTCCGGGAGGAGGCAAAACCCAATCGGTAGACTACATTATCCAGGCGTCTTTCTAAAAGCACCAGCAAATTATCTCCGGTTATCCCCTGTTTGCGATCAGCTTTCCGAAAATAGTTGCGGAACTGCTTTTCCTGAATCCCGTATATCCTGCGGGTTTTTTGCTTTTCGCGTAATTGAATCCCATATTCACTGGGCTTTTGCCGGCGTCCCTGCCCGTGAGCGCCTGGCGGGTAAGCTCTTCTGCTAACCGAGCATTTTTCCGAATAGCAACGGTCGCCTTTGAGAAACAGCTTTTCCCCTTCCCGGCGGCACTGGCGGCAGACTGATTCAGTATATCTTCCCACTTAAACTATTACCTCCTTAAACTCTTCTTCTCTTGGGCGGTCTACACCCGTTATGAGGAATAGGAGTAACATCTTTAATAACACTTACCTCCAGCCCGGCGGCCTGCAGTGAACGAATAGCCGCTTCACGCCCTGCTCCAGGTCCCTTGACATAGCACTCTACCTCTTTCAGGCCATGTTCCATAGCTGCCTTGGCCGCATTCTCCGCTGCCTGCTGGGCCGCAAAAGGCGTGCTCTTTCTCGATCCCTTGAAACCAATGGTTCCAGCACTGGACCAGGATATGGCATTACCATGCCGGTCAGTAATTGAAATAATGGTATTGTTAAAAGTCGATTTTATATGTGCTATACCATGTTCGATATTCTTCTTTTCCCGTCTCTTGACTCTAGTAGTAGTCCTGCGTGCCACTGATTCTTCCCCCTTTGTGCTTTATTTTTTCTTCCCACCGGCGGTACGCTTGGGTCCCTTGCGGGTACGGGCATTGGTCTTGGTATTCTGTCCTCTTACCGGTAAACCGCGACGGTGACGGATTCCCCGGTAGCAACTCAAATCCATCAGCCTTTTGATATCCATATTTACCTGCCGGCGCAGGTCACCTTCAACATGGTATTCCTTTTCGATAATTTCTCTTAGTCTGGATACTTCTTCCTCGGTTAAATCTTTTACTCTGGTATCAGGATTTATACCTGCGTCTGCCAGTATTTTCCGGGAAGAAGACCTTCCTATCCCGAATATATAGGTAAGGGATACTTCTATTCTCTTATCCCGGGGTAAATCTACACCTGCTATTCTTGCCAAATTCGCTCACCTCCCTGTTTATTAACCCTGAACTTGTTTATGCTTGGGGTTTTCACAGATAACCATGACTTTTCCCTTGCGCTTGATAATCTTACATTTTTCACAGATAGGCTTCACTGATGGTTTTACCTTCAAAACAATTACCTCCTCTTAGCCCTTGCCAAGTTTCTTATTTGAAACGATATATGATTCTTCCCCGGTTTAAATCATAAGGCGACAATTCTACCATCACCCGATCTCCGGGTAATATCCTAATGAAATTCATGCGCATCTTTCCAGATATGTGGGCGAGGACTTTGTGGCCATTATCCAGTTCGACTTTAAACATGGTATTGGGTAACGGCTCCACCACCGTCCCCTCAACTTCAATGACATCTTCTTTAGCCATCAACCAGACCTCCTTCCCCGCTTTCCTGTATTCGCTTCAAGTTTTTTCTAATTATATGGTTCCCCGGAATTTCGCCTCTCGCCAGGTAGCTTTCAACTTCTTCCGCCTTGATCCTGGTCCATTGTAAGTGTTTAATATTTTTAAGCTTAGGGTTTTCAATTTTGCGTTGTTCTCCATCAGCTACTAATACAAATCGCTCGTTTACCAGCTTTACAACTACGAACATCCTGCCTTTATCACGACCTGATTTGGAATAAACCACTTTCCCTAAATCATCATCATAAATGACCGATCACCCCCGTTACCTTAAGGTAAGGATCTCCGGTTCCCCGGCAGTAATGGCAATGCTATGCTCAAAGTGCGCCGACCAGCTCCCGTCACGGGTTACCACCGTCCATTCATCAGACCTGGTATATACCTGGTAACTACCCATATTAAGCATTGGTTCAATGGCAATTGTCATTCCTTCCTTTAAGACCGGTCCTCGATCACGTTTTCCATAATTGGGTACAGGAGGTTGTTCATGCATATCCCGACCTATACCATGCCCGACAAAATCCCTCACCACTGAAAAGCAGTTTTTCTCCGCATGTTCTTGAATTGCCCGGGATACCACACCTAATTTTCTACCTGCCCAGGCCTGCTCTATGCCCTTCATGAGAGATTCTTCGGTAGTGGAAATCAGTTTCCTTACCCTGGGATCAACCTGGCCCACTGGAACTGTAATGGCCGCATCACCGGCAAATCCATCCAGTATAACACCAAAATCAATGCTTATGATATCCCCTTCCTTAAGTAACCGGGAGCCGGGGATACCATGAACAACCTCCTCGTTAAGTGAAGTACAGATAACACCAGGAAACGCTCTCCCTCCTCTGGGGTGAGGATAATTCTTGAATACTGGTATGGCGCTATTTTTCCTGCATTCTTCCTCTGCCAGGGCATTTAGTTCCCTGGTAGTAATACCTGGTTGAACTTTATTCTCCAGCATTTTTAATACTCGAGCAACCAGATTCCCTGCTCTCCTCATCTTTACTATCTCATCCCGAGTTTTTAAACAAATCATTTACAGGCTCTCCAGCTTTTCTTGAATATCGGCAAAAACCTGGCTGCTACCACGGCTTCCTTCAATATTGAAGAGCACTCCCTGGGCTTCATAATATTGCAGCAGGGGGCGAGTCTGCTGGTTATAGACTTCCAGACGTTTGACCACGGTTTCTCCCCGGTCATCATTACGCTGAACCAGCTCACCCCCGCAACTATCGCACTTTCCTTGCTCTCGCGGGGGATTAAAGTTAAGATTATATACCCGTTTGCATTCCTGGCAGCTGATTCTCCCTGACAGCCGCTCAATCAGGAGTTCCGTAGGCACATCAATATTAATGGCCAGGTCTACTTTTTTGCCCAATTCTGCCAGGGACTGATCCAGAGCCTGGGCCTGAGCCGTGGTGCGCGGAAATCCATCCAGTAGAAAACCCGGCTCACAGTCAGCCTGAGTTATTCTTTCTTTAACTATAGCGGTAGTAATCTCATCCGGCACCAGTTGCCCGCTGCTCATGTATTTCTGAGCCTCCTGGCCCAGTTCGCTCCCCTGGTTTACCGCATCCCGGAAAATATCCCCGGTGGAAATATGGGGGATGGGAAAGCGAGCTTTTAGTAATTCTGCCTGGGTGCCTTTGCCGGCACCGGGAGGACCCATCAGTATGATATTCATCTCTTCATCTCCTATTTTACAAAACCCTCGTAACTACGGAGCAGCAAGTGGGACTCAATCTGCTTCATGGTATCCAGAGCAACACCAACCACAATCAGCAAGGCCGTACCGCCAAACCAGAGACTGGTAATTCCGGTCAAGCCAATTATGAAGTTGGGCATAATAGCAATCAATGCCAGAAATACTCCACCCGCCAGGGTCAAGCGGGATAAAACCCGGTCAATATACTCGGCTGTAGGGCGTCCCGGCCTTATACCAGGAATGAATCCGCCATACTTTTTAATATTATCGGCCACATCCATGGGATTAAAGATGATGGCAACATAAAAATAGGTAAAAAATACAATCAAGGCGGCATAGACTAAATTGTACGCAACACTGCTAAAACTAAAGTATTCTTGAAGAAATCGATTCAATCCCGAAGCGGGATCCATCCACGAACCTATGGTAGCTGGAAACATCATCAAAGACATAGCAAAAATAATGGGGATAACTCCGCCGGCATTTACCCGGAGAGGTAAAAAGGTGCTCTGCCCGCCATAGACTTTGCGTCCTACCACCCGTTTGGCATATTGAACCGGCAGTCTTCTCTGTCCTTCATTTACCGCAATAATAGAAGCAATTATCGCTAATGCCAGTACGATGAAGAGAAGTATATTAAAATAACCGATTATTCCGCCGGCCAATTCCTGTCCCACTCCCGCAATTTGTCCTGGTAAGCGGGATACAATTCCGGCAAAAATAATTAAAGAAATTCCGTTCCCTATTCCCTTTTCGGTAATCGTCTCCCCTATCCACATTAAAAGAGCAGTACCGGCAGTCAGGGAAATGGCAATAACAAGGTAGGAAAGAAAACCTGTGTGAACCAAGGCTCCGCTTCTACCCAGAGCTATGGACATCCCCATAGCCTGGATAAAACCCAGGACAACGGTTCCATAACGGGTATACTGGACTATCACTTTTCTGCCTTCTTCGCCTTCCTTTTGCAGTTCCTCCAGTCTGGGCACAACTACGGTTAGAAGCTGCATGATTATGGTGGCATTGATATAAGGGGTGATGCTCATCGCAAAAATACTAAAGCGTTTAAAAGCACCGCCGGATATTATGTCAAAAAAGCCAAATAACTGGCCGCTTAATAGCTTTTCCATGGCCCCAGGGTTGATACCGGGGACAGCTATGTGGGCCCCTAAGCGGAAAACCAGCAACATAAACAAAGTAAACAGGAGTTTATTTCTTAAGTCTCCCACTTTAAAGGCCTGTTGAAACGAATCGAGCATTATATCACCTCTACTTTTCCACCTTTGGCCGTAATCTTTTCTTCCGCTTGCTTGCTGATTTTGTGAGCTTTGACTTGCAATCTCTTTTCCAAAACTCCATTCCCGAGTATTTTTACTCCATCTTTGATAGCCTTGACCAGCCCGGCTTCCTGTAGAGTATCCGGGTTAACTTCACTGCCATCAGGGAAAATATTCAAATCCTCTACATTGACAATAGCATATACCTTCTTGAAAATATTGTTGAAACCGCGTTTGGGTAGGCGTCTCTGTAGAGGCATTTGTCCGCCTTCAAAACCAGGGCGCACTCCACCGCCGGAACGGGATTTTTGTCCTTTATGGCCCCGGGTGGAAGTTTTGCCGTGGCCGGATCCAGTTCCCCGACCTACCCTTTTCGTGCGTTTATTCGCACCGGCTGGAGCTTTAAGTTCTTCCAGTCTCACAATTGAACCTCCTTGTATCAACTAATTAAGTTCTTCCACCATCAGCAGGTGTTGTACTTTATTAATCTGACCCCGAATCTGCGGGCAATCCTCTTTAATAAGACTCTGTTGCAACTTTTTGAATCCTAGACTCTTAATCGTTGCTCTCTGGGTTTCAGGGCAGCCGATGAAACTCTTAGTCCAGGTCAACTTCAACTGCTTGGCCAAGTCGTATCCCTCCTAGTTCATGATCTCATCTATGGTCTTGCCCCTCTGCCTGGCAACATCCTCAACCCTTTTAAGGCTTCGTAAACCTTCCATGGTAGCATGTACTATATTGGTAGCATTATCTGACCCCAGTGATTTAGTGAGGATATCCTTAATCCCGGCAGCTTCCAAAACAGCTCTTACCGGCCCGCCAGCGATAACCCCGGTACCCTCTGAGGCTGGTTTCAATAGAACCTGCCCTGCACCGAAAATTCCTAAGATTTCGTGCGGAATGGTTCTACCATCTATCAAGGGAACGGAAAGCATATTCTTCTTGGCATTTTCTATGGCTTTGCGAATAGCCTCCGGAACTTCCGTGGCTTTACCTTTACCGGTTCCCACCTTGCCTTCACCATCGCCCACTACTACCAGGGCACTGAAACTAAACCTGCGTCCACCTTTAACCACCTTGGCTACCCTTCTAATAGTTACAACTTTTTCTATCATTTCCGGGGCAGCTTGTTCTTTATCAATCATCATTTCCCTCCTTACTTACGGAAATAATCTCTAAAATACAAGTCCCTTTTCCCTGGCAGCATTGGCCAGGGCCGCTACGCTACCATGATATTTATAGCCGTTGCGGTCAAAAACCACCTCGGTAATGCCTTTTTCCCTGGCTTTTTCCGCAATTTTGGCCCCCACTTCCTGGGCTGCAGCAATATTGGTTTTGGATTCGAGTCCTTTAAAGCCTTCTTCCATGGTGGAAGCAGCCGCCAAAGTTACTCCTTTTTCATCGTCAATTATCTGCACATATATATGGCGCAGGCTCTTGAATATACATAAACGCGGTCTCTCACCGGTTCCCGCTACTTTCCTGCGCACTCTTTTATGCTTACCCTGCCGAAGTGTCTTTTTGTCGGGCTTCTTAATCAACGAAAACACTCCTTTCCTGCTTTATTTGCCCCCTGCTTTACCCGCCTTACGCCTGATTACTTCGTTTTCATATTTGATTCCCTTTCCTTTGTAAGGCTCAGGCTTCCTTATGGCCCGGATGTGAGCTGCAGTATTTCCAACCAGTTGTTTGTCTATTCCCTTTACGGTAATACGGGTGACGGCTGGAACTTCAAATTCTATGCCCTCCGGAGGCTCAACTTCTACCGGATGGGAGAAACCGATACTTATAACCAGCTTTTTCCCCTGCATTTGAGCCCGGTATCCGACACCTACCAGTTCCAGCTTCTTTTCAAAACCTGCACTTACCCCTTGCACCATATTGGCAATCAAAGCACGAGAAAGGCCGTGCATAGCACGATGTTGCTTAATATCACTGGGCCTTTTTACCACCAGTTCATTGCCTTCCTGAACCACCGTTATACCCTCGGGCAACTCCCATTCCAGAACTCCTTTAGAACCTTTTACAGAAATGGCATTGTCCTTTATTGAGACTTCTACGCCTGCAGGTAGGCTGATAGGCTTTTTTCCAATTCTTGACACTTTCGTACCCTCCTTCAGCTACCAGATGTAACAGATTACTTCCCCGCCAAGACCTTGTTTGCGGGCATTTTTATCGGTCATAAGTCCTTTTGAGGTGGAGATCACAGCGGTCCCCAATCCTCCCAGTACCCTGGGAATTTCATCTTTTTTTACATATACCCTCAATCCGGGTTTGCTAATCCTCTTTATCCCGGTAATTACCTTCTTTTTATTCGGTCCATATTTGAGGTATATTCTGATAATCCCCTGTTTTCCGTCTTCGACGAATTCATAATCCTTGATGTACCCTTCTTCTTGCATTATCCGGGCTATGGACAGCTTGATTTTGGAACCGGGTACTTCAACGGTTTCGTGCATGACCATGTTGCCGTTTCTAATCCGTGTTAGGAAATCGGCTACGGGATCAGTCATGACCATGGTGTATACCTCCTTTACATAAAAGCGTTTACCAGCTAGATTTTGTAACGCCGGGGATTTCTCCCTTGTGGGCCATCGCTCTGAAGCAAATCCGGCACATGCCGAATTTCCGCATATAAGCCCGGGGTCTTCCGCAAATTTTACAGCGGTTATAGCTGCGAACAGAAAATTTCGGCATTCTTTTTTGCTTGGCTATCATAGCTTTTTTGGCCATTGCTCCTAATTCCCCCTATCTAAATGGCATTCCCATACTTTTTAACAATTCCCTGGCTTCTTCATCAGTCTTGGCGGTGGTAACCACTACAACCTCCAAACCCCTGATTTTATCGATTTTGTCATAATCTATTTCCGGAAATATGGTCTGTTCCTTTATTCCCAGGGAATAATTTCCTCTTCCATCAAATGCCTGGGGAGATACTCCCCTGAAGTCACGAACCCGGGGAAGGGCCAGATTAATCAGACGATCCAAAAAGTCATACATTCTCTCCCCTCGCAGGGTGACTTTACAACCGATGGCCATACCTTCCCTTAATTTAAATCCGGCAATGGATTTACGCGCTCTGGTTATGACCGGCTTTTGACCGGATATAATGCTTAGATCGTTTACAGCTCCATCAAGAGCCTTGGGATTCTGAATGGCCTCTCCCACTCCTATATTTACTACCACCCGTTCTACTTTGGGAACCTGCATAATATTATCATACTGGAATTTCTCCATCATCTTCGGCACTATGTCATTTTTATATGTTTCATATAACCTGGCCATTAAAGTGCTGGCCTCCCTTCTGGAGTTTTAATCTAAGGCTTCTCCGCATTGCTTGCAAATTCTTACTTTTTCGCCATTTTCCATTATTTTATGGGCTATCCGGGTGGGCTTGTTGCACCGGCTACATACCAGCATTACATTACTGGCATTTAGGGGTGTTTCAATTTTCAAGATACCACCCTGGGGAAGAGAACGACTGGGTTTTTGATGTTTCTTTACCCGATTCACGCCTTCAATTACCACCCGGTTCTTGTCGGGTATCACCCGCAGTACTTTGCCCTTCTTGCCAGCGTCTTTGCCGGTTGTGACTAGAACGCTGTCACCTTTTTTAATTCGCATCTACTACACCTCCCAAGCCTAAAGTACTTCTGGCGCCAGGGATATGATTTTCATAAAGTTCTTTTCCCGTAGTTCCCGGGCAACCGGTCCAAAAATACGGGTGCCTTTGGGATTATTGTTGTCATCTATGATAACAGCAGCATTCTCCGAAAAGGCAATATAGGATCCATCCGCCCTTCTAATTTCTTTCTTGGTACGTACTACTACCGCTTTAACCAAATCACCTTTCTTAACCACTCCGCCTGGTGATGCTTCTTTAACTGAAGCCACAATGATATCGCCTACACTGGCATACCTGCGGGTAGATCCACCTAAAACCTTTACACAAAGCACTTTTTTCGCCCCGGTATTATCGCCAACTTGAAGCATCGTTTCCTGTTGAATCACAGCTTAAACCTCCCTGCCGAAAACCAGACTTACTGCAAAGTCTTGGCTTTCTGAACTATTTCCACTAGTCTCCATCTTTTGTCTTTACTTAAGGGGCGGGTTTCCATAATTTTAACAATATCCCCGGTTTTAGCCTCATTGTTCTCGTCATGTGCTTTGTACTTCTTGCTGGTTTTAATCGTCTTTTTATAAAGAGGATGCTGTTTTACGGTTTCCACGCTTACTGTTATAGTCTTATCCATCTTGTCACTGCTTACGGTGCCTATTCTGATTTTCCGGTTAGCGCGGTTCTCAGTCACCCTTTAAAACCTCCTTTCTTCCGATTACCTGCCTGCAGCAATTTCTCTTTGCCTTAAAATAGTTTTGCAACGGGCAATATCCTTTTTTACATCCTTGATTCTCTTATGGTTATCCAGTTGTCCGGTAGCCAGTTGAAACCTGAGGTTAAATAATTCTTCCTTGTAACCGGATAATTTCTGGTTTAACTCATCATCGGTTAGCTCCCTAATCTTTTCAGCTTTCACTAACCTCACCACCCATTTCTTCTCTTTTTAGGAATTTACATTTGACTGGAAGCTTGTGTGCAGCAAGCCTCATGGCTTCGCGTGCTACTTCTTCACTAACCCCGGATAGCTCAAACATAACCCGTCCGGGCTTAACCACTGCCACCCAATGCTCGGGAGAACCCTTGCCTTTTCCCATCCTGGTCTCAGCAGGTTTTACGGTTAAAGGCCGATCAGGGAATATTTTAATCCACAGCTTGCCGCCTCTCTTGACATAACGGTTAATGGCTATTCTGGCCGCTTCAATTTGCCGGTTGGTTATCCAGGCCGGTTCCAGAGCCTGCAGGCCATAATCCCCGTAAGTAACGGTATTACCCTTGTTAGCCTTTCCAGCAAGACTGGGTCGATGTTGTTTTCTATGTTTTACTCTTTTTGGGGTAAGCATTATCTACCTGCCTCCTCCATTTCTTTCTGTTTGGGCTCTTTGGGTCTTTGCTTGGCCTCGGGTAAAATCTCACCCCGGTTGATCCAAACTTTGATACCTATTTTTCCGTAGGTGGTATTGGCCTCGGCAAAACCATAATCAATATCTGCTCGCAGGGTATGCAGGGGTACTTTGCCTTCAGCATACCATTCCGTCCGGGCTATTTCTGCTCCACCCAGTCTTCCGGAAATTGCTATCTTGATGCCAATTCCGCCCGAGCGCATGGTACGCCCCACGGTCTGCTTCATAGCCCGCCGAAATGATATCCTTTTTTCCAGCTGCTGGGCTACATTTTCAGCTACAATCTGTGCATCCAGTTCCGGCCTTCTGATTTCCTGAATATTGATATTGACATTCTTTTTGGTCATCTCAGCCAGATTGACCTTGAGTCTCTCTACTTCGATACCGCCACGACCGATAATAATCCCAGGCTTGGCGGTATGGATGGTTACTCTTATCCGGTTACCTGTTCGCTGTATTTCCACTTTGGAAATACCAGCGGCATAAAAACGATCCTTTATGAATTTTCTGAGCTTAAAGTCTTCATGTAATAGTTCGCTATAATCCCGATCAGCATACCAGTTGGAATCCCAATCCCTGATAATACCAATTCTGAACCCTTTCGGATGAACCTTTTGACCCACTATTTTACCTCCCTTTCCCTTAGCACCACGGTAATGTGGCTGGTTCTATGGCGCCTGACGTCTGCACGGCCATATGCCCGGGGCCGCATTCGTTTTACGATGGGGCCTTCATCAATGAATATCTGGGAAACAACCAGGGCATTTGAATCCATATCAAAATTGTGTTCAGCATTGGCGATAGCAGACTGCAGTACTTTCCTTATCAGGGGAGCCGATTTCTTATTGGTATACCTCAAAATCGCCATGGCTTCTTCAGTATCCTTGCCTCTAACCAGATCCGCTACCTGCCGGGCTTTAAAAGGAGATACGCGAATATAACGAGCAATAGCTCTGGCTTCCATTTTCCATCCTCCTTCCTACCGCGCTCTGCTGGATTTTTCAGATTTGCCGGCGTGGCCCCGGTAAGTCCGGGTGGGGGCAAACTCACCCAGTTTCATGCCTACCATATCTTCGGTTACATAGACTGGTATATGCTTGCGCCCATCATGTACCGCCAGTGTGTGCCCAATCATTTCCGGCATTACAGTAGAACGCCGGGACCAGGTCTTGATTACTTTTTTCTGGCCTGATTGATTCATTAATTCTATTTTTTTTAGCAATTTGTCTTCACAATAAGGTCCTTTTTTCAGTGACCTGCCCATCTAAAGACCTCCTTTATTTTGCTAGAGATTTCCCTTAAGCGGGCGTTAACCCAATATCTGCTTTTCTTAGATTAAACCTGATCCCTAGGGCTTGCGTTTTCTGACAATCATATTGTCCGATGGCTTTTTCTTGCGGGTCTTACCGCCTATGGCAATCTTACCCCAGGGGGAGACTGGATACTTCCTGCCGATGGGAGCACGGCCTTCTCCGCCACCATGAGGGTGATCAGTCGGATTCATTACCGATCCTCTTACGCCGGGTCTGATACCCAACCAGCGACTGCGACCGGCTTTGCCCAGGGTCATATTCTCATGCTCCAGATTCCCTACCTGACCAATGGTAGCCCGGCAGTTTACATGAATAAGCCTTACTTCTCCGGAAGGCAAACGTACATGTGCATAGGCTCCTTCTTTGGCCATCAGTTGCGCCACTACTCCGGCCGAGCGTACCAGTTGAGCACCTTTACCGGGTCTTAGCTCGATATTGTGAATCAGAGAGCCTACCGGTATGTCTTTCAATGGCAGGGTATTACCTGTCTTTATATCGGCATTGGGACCTGATTCTATCACATCTCCCACCCTCAAGTTATGGGGCGCTATGATATAAGCCTTTTGCCCGTCAAAATAATGCAGCAAGGCTATATGGGCAGAGCGGTTGGGATCGTATTCTATCGCTGCTACCCGAGCCGGAACATTATCTTTAACCCTCCTGAAATCAACTATACGGTACTGGCGTTTATGGCCACCACCCCGGTGTCTTACCGTAATACGGCCCTTTACATTTCGGCCAGCTTTCCTTTTGAGGGGAGCAGTAAGGCTTTTTTCCGGTTCCTGCTTGGTAATCTCCTCAAAACTCATGGTAGTCATATGCCTTCTACTGGGTGTCGTAGGCTTGAATTTTTTTATGCCCATCTATCGTTTCACTCCTTACTACGACA
>ERZ764778.2708-NODE-2708-length-14963-cov-15.698216_pt1 | contig 14963 bp, 13 predicted proteins | sample MGYA00374951_ERZ764778 | MGnify/ENA primary metagenome ERZ764778 (study PRJEB28918, sample SAMN05720193) | bioreactor metagenome | isolation source: Anaerobic biogas reactor | place: USA:Washington, USA | collected 2015-08-08 ...
GGTCAAGCTGGTTCAGGCGCTCGCGTAAACGTCGGACAAGAGCGTCAAATGCCTGCTCGGTCACCCAGCGAGTGTCATCTTCCCACACAGCCTGAATCAACTCTTCTCGTGAAACCACTTCGCCTGGTCTGGCATACAGGTAAGCCAGGAGGACGAATTGTTGGTTTGAAAGCGGCGGCAACAACTCCACTCCCCTCACCCAAACTCTTCGAGAGCCTTCGTCCAGGCGCAGTCGAAAGACCTGGCTAAGTTCCGGAGGGAGATCAGACAGAGGCATGGTTGCATCAGAGCTTAAGAAAAGGAAGGTTTGGGTCAGCGCGATCGCAATTTCATCAGCTTCGACCAGTTTGATTGGTTCACTCACAACCTGGTTGTTCAGAAAGGTGCCGTTTTTACTGCCAAGATCTTCCAGAATGATTCCGTTTGTTCCCTTGGTGATTCGGGCGTGCTGACGGGAAACCTGTCGGTCCGGGATTACAATGTCACACTCGGCATCCCTGCCTATCACCAGCGTTCCATCGATGATCCATTGCTGACCATTCAATGGACCGTTGTTGGCAATTAAAACAGCGTCTTCCATTCCTTCCTTTTACCTCACTAATACCGATTATAATCCAAGCACAAGCAGCTTTTCCACGCCGTAACGGAACAATGCTGCTATGTGTGAGGAAGAAGCAGAATGAATGATTACCCCGTCAGCGGGAATGTGCTGCACGATCGCTACCGCATTAAGCATATGATCGGTCAGGGAGGTTTTGGCTCCATCTACCTGGCAGAAGATTTACGGTTGGAAGGTCGGCTTTGTGCTGTTAAGCAGGTGCGCTATGATCCCGCCTTTCCTGAAGAAATCCTCAAAGAATCGCGTGACCAATTTATGCGGGAAGCCACCGTTCTCGCCCGTCTGGACCACCCCAACCTGCCCAAGGTATCTGATTTTTTCTCGATCAATCAAAATGACTTTTTAGTCATGGACTTTGTACCGGGTGATGACCTACGCACCACGCTTGCCAAGGCGGAAAGCGGCGGTAAGTTTCTTAAAGAGGAAGAGGTCCTGGATTGGGCTGTTCAAATCGGGGATGCCATCAGTTACTTGCATCACCAGGATCCTCCCATCCTGCACCGCGATATTAAGCCCTCCAATCTAAAGGTGACCCCCAGCGGCTTGGTAAAGTTGGTTGATTTTGGGCTGGTAAAACTGCTGGCGCCGGATGAGGTTACCATCACCATCATGCAGGGTCAGGGCACCGCACTTTATACTCCCCTGGAGCAATATGGCGGCGATAGTAGTCACACCGATGCGCGTGCTGATGTTTATGCTTTCGGCTGCACGCTCTATCATCTGCTCACCAACACCCCTCCCACGAACGTACGCGATCGGTTTTTACGACCGGAGAGCCTGATGCCCCCCCGCTCTATCAATCCTGCCATTTCTCCCCGGGTAGAGGAAGCCATCCTGTGGGCGATGGCGCTCCACCCCAATGACCGCCCCAAGGATGTGACTACCTTCGTAAAAGCGCTGACTGGTGAAACCACCGGCAATCTGCGTCGCATTGGTGGTGGTTATAGCCGCTCACTTCAAGCTCAGTTAGGTAAAACAGAAACCCAACTCGGTCTGTTGGCAGGTGGGTTAGTTTTCCTCAGCCTGCTGTTTACCCTGATCCATAATCTGTAAAACCCTTTGTAATACTGGTAATTGAACAACATTTCACCTGCAAGGTAAATCTTTCTAAAAGGTGGGGAGTTGCTCTGTCCGATTGGGGCTTTCTCCCACCGCCAACACTCGATCTTGCAAACATAACAGATGGATTAGTGCCCAACCGCTCACATGAAAGTTGAAGACAAATTTCCTAAATAAATAATAAAAGGAATGAGATGGTTTATTTCGATGGAAATGTGCGATCGCTTTGGCTCACCATCCACCAAACCAGCGCTGCCGCCCAGCCAAACAGCATCCCAATCATGGTTGTCTGAACCACAAACCAGGAAGAGCTTGCTCTAACCAGATCCATGATGGATTCAATGCCGATTGTCAGCAACAAGTAAGCCACCAAACCACCGATCACAGTGCACATAGCCGAGCGTACGCCCCACCGCACATTGCCCCACCATTTATAGCCAACTATCCATGCCAAAAAGGCTCCAACAAGGATCAGCATCATGACCAGGAGCCAGTCTGTAAGGCGCGGATAGCCGCTTTGATTTAGAGAAGGGTCGGGTGTGGGAGTAGGCATCAAGGTCGGTGTGGGGCTGGGCATCAACGTGGGGGTCGCTGTAGGAGTAGGTGTCTCGGTAGGCATAATCACCTGCGCCAGACCGCCTTGTGTGTTCAAAATCAGCCTTCCTGAGATCAAAGCAGGTTCACTGAGAGCTGTGACATCAAAAATACCCTCGCGTTCTATGCGATAATCTATTGTTGCCAACCCATTTTGGGTAATCGTTTCGGGTTGGGCAATAATGAGATTCTCTGTTGAGAGTCGGACTGTAAACTTCACTACTGTGCCATCCGGAACCTGGTTTCCGTTGTGGTCGATGATTGGTCCCGCCTGAATACGCACGTTTTCGCCCAAAACAAACAAGGGTACAGGGGTCTCAACTGTTGGGACAGCTGATGTCTCCGTCGTGTCTGGTTGCTGAGGTGTGAGCAGCTTGATCTGAATCACCTGGCTTGGGTTTGGGGCAGTAATTGTTCCCAGTTGGTAATCCACTGCGCCGATCGATACTGGCAGGGATCCGCTGGCAATGGTTTCGCGCATGAAAACCCGCGCCGCGATATCCATTGCACTCTTTGTATTGTTATAAAGTACGTAATAAGCGCTGATATTAGCCAGGTCAGTTGAGTCCAGGTAATAGGGCACATCGTAACTGAAGACGATTACATTTTTCTCTCGCAAAAGGTCCAACCGTTCCGATAGCAAGCGTTTTAATGCCCTGCTTTCAGGCAGAGAGGGGTCTTCATTGAGAAGGTTGAACACCACCCATTGAGAACGGCGCAGGTTATCTTCGCGGTTCGGGTCAGCCGGTTCGGTGCGCTGGTCAAGAATATCGGTCAGTTGAGAGAAACTATACGAAAAGACCCGCTCCGCGTCCAACTGGTTGGTTCCCATGGGTCCGTAATAGCGGATGAGGATATTTTCGAAGTCCATTGTGTCGAAGTAATTGTGTTGGGAGCAATTGTCGCATTGTTGTCTCAAGCGTGTATCAGTAAACACGGTGATGTAATCAGATAAAGCCGGTGGCTGAGGAATAGTGGCGCTTAAAAACTCGCTCGAAGGTGCAACCAGCGTCACGGCTTCCCGATTGACTTTTAATTCAAGCGTTCCGGCGCGCCCCAACACTGCAAGCCCCTCCTGGGATGTTGCCACTGCATCCAGGTTGAAATCGGGATAGAGCCGCATCTTTGCCTGCAAAATCCTCAACACTGATGCGTCCACTCTCTGCGCAAAAACAGCATCTTCCTGGTACTTTTGCCTGAAGAAGTCAATCGTTTTGACGATTGTATCCGCCTGGCTCAGGTCATTGCGGTCTTTGAAATTATCCAGGAAGAGCATATCATTCCCAGCCAAAAAAGCGGTTCGGGCTACAGTCAGCGGATCGAACTCGTCATCTCCACTGCTGAATACCAGCTGAACAGCCGGGCTGCCCAGGCTGTCGCTGATGGTAAGCCCGCCATTGGCACGCCAGCTTGCCAGCGGTTCAGGTGAAAGCAGTTGCGAAAGTGCGGTCTGGTCAAAATTGACCGGCATGGTCGTTGCGCGGATATTACCTTGCAAGCCCTGGAAGCGTATCGCGGAGATCATCAAACCATCCACCCGTCTTTGGGGATTCTCGTCTCCTACCACACTCATATAGGGTGCCAGTTCGATCTGCTTAAGTTGTTCCAGCGTTTTCTGGATAGTAGAGACCTCTTCGCTGGGCGGGCGGTCCACACTGCCCAACCCTGGAAAGTGTTGGGCGATCACACTTATCCGCCCCTGGCTGCCTGCATGGACACCTTCCACATATGCTTTGCCCAGCTCCCCCACCCAATATGGGTCGCCTCCAAAACTCTGTGTGCCAGCATTAGCAGCTGCTACAATGTCTTTGCTATCGACTACGTCCAGCGAAGGACCAAGCAGCAGGTTCACGCCCAAGGACGAAAGCTCTTGTCCAACCACATTGCCGACCTCCTGTGCCAGAGATGTTGACCAGGTGGCTCCCAACGACATCGGTGAAGGATATTCAGTCAGACCGCTAAGCAGTTGGGGCGTACGGTTATCTGACTGGACCAAATTCATGCCAATGTACAGCGGTATGTAGGTGGTATCAGGGCTGGCGGGGGCATCCGTGATCAGCGGATTGCTTTTTTGCCAGTTGAGTTCTTGTATGGTCTGAATCAATTGCCAGGCAGCTGTGCTGTCATCAGCAAAATTGTTATGGTCAGCGCTCAATACCACCCCGCCGATGTGGTAATTATTGATCAGATTGTTGATCGAGCTGGTTTCGTAGATTTCAGCTCCATCGAAAGTTATCAGGAATAATTGACCGACTTTTTCAGCCGGGGTCATGCGGGAAAGCAGGGCTTCAGCCTGATTTTCTTCCTGAGCCCTGCCATCGGTAGAGGGCAAACCAAAAAGACCGATCAGGATGCAAAAACAAAGCAAGAGACGCAAAAAGCTTGCTCTCATGCCGCCTCTAAAACCTCACGTGCGTGGGCGGGATCATTACAGATGACCATGTCTACACCCAGCATTTTCATCCGAAGCAGGTCCGCGGGTTTGTCAACCGTCCAGACATTCACTTTTTTACCCTCGGTATGCAGACGGTTGACCATTTTCACATTCACATCCTTATGGTAAGGATGCAGGGCGTCATAATGATAGCGTTTGCCCAGCCGGCTGCGGTAGGGAATTCCCGGCAGACCCGGGAGCGTCAGCAAGCCTCGCCTTATTCTCGGCTCAAGATTTTCTGCCTGCAACAGATTACGTGCGTTGAAAGAAGAAAGGACAACAGACTCGTTTAAGCCCATTTTACGGATCAAATCGATCACTTTTTCCGTCAACTGATCGCGAGGTGTGGCATAGTTTTTTAATTCGACGTTGATCAGGAAATGACCCCCCAGCTCTTCAAAAACCTGTTCAAGCTGTGGTATGGGTTCGCCATTGAAGCGGATATCAAATTTCGAGCCGGCATCAAGCGCACCAAGCTCATTCCAACTCATCTCGTTCACCTTGCCCTGACCATTGCTGGTTCGCTCAACGCTCTGGTCGTGGATAACCACCAACTTCCCGTCTGCCGAAAGCATGACATCCAGCTCGATGCCATCCGCTCCGAGTTCTTTGGCGAGTCGAAAAGCAGCCATAGTATTTTCAGGCGCAAAGGCTGAAGCACCGCGATGAGCAATGATGAGGGGCATATTCATATGACTTCTCCTGTCCTGGGGTTAATTATAGCATGCGGGGGTTTTAGAGTTCGTTTATTCTGAGTCCCATGCACATGTAAGAATAAGTGGAAATTATTATCTGAATAACAACAAACCCATCATCAATGCATAGAATGACAAGCACAATATCAGGCGCTCAGCCATGCTATAATTTCCTTGTAAAAAGGAGGTTTGCATGACCAAACTCACCCATGTAATTAAACGAGATGGGAATGTTGTTCCCTTTACGCCAGAACGCATTACCAATGCTATCTACCGCGCCGCGGTTGCTGTTGACGGAAGGGATAAGGAAAGAGCCGAGAACCTTTCAGCCCAGGTTGTGGCAGCCCTCGAAGAATCAGTCCCCGAAGGCGAATATCCTACCATTGAAACCATTCAGGACATGGTCGAGAAGGTGTTGATCGAAAATGGTCACGCCCGGGTAGCCAAAGCCTACATTCTCTACCGTGATGAACGCGCGCGCCAAAGGGCAAAGCGCGGTGATGCCGATAAAACCCCCTCCGGCAATATACCCTGGGCAAAGCTATGGCAGGTTTTGGATTGGTCGGTCTCGCATGAGGTGCATACCTCTGAAAAATTAAACCAGCAAATCCGGGACGGTAAACTGCACGAGATCGTGACAGCTGCCGAAGCTGCCTACAGCGAAGATGTCGAAAACGCTGCTAATCTGATTCTCGATCGTAAGGATGAAGTGCGGGTGGTCTTTATTGCTGGTCCTTCTTCCAGCGGCAAGACCACTACGACCATCAAGGTTGGTGAACGCCTGGCAAGGCAGGGCTTCAAATTGATCACACTCAATATCGATCATTACTTCTTCGACCTTGAAATGCATCCCAAAGATGAATTTGGTGATTACGATTTTGAGACCCCACAGGCTCTTAATATGCGCCTTATCAACCAGAATCTCAGTGACCTTTTTGCCGGCAAGGAAGTTCGTATCCCCTATTATGACTTTAAGACTGGTCACAGTGTCCCGGAGCATACTCCCATGCGCTTGAACAAGAATGAGATTGTTTTGATCGATAGCCTGCATGGGCTTTACCCGGAAATGACCGAGGACATCCCGGATGGATGGAAGTTCAAGCTCTATATTGAACCCCTGCTGCAATTAAAACTTAAAAACGGGTGTTATGCCCGCTGGACGGACATTCGCCTGATGCGGCGAATGCTGCGGGATGCATCGCATCGTGCCTACGACCCCACCCAGACCTTGTTGCACTGGCATTATGTTCGCTCCAGTGAACTACGCCATATTATCCCTTATGTCAATTCGGTGGACACAATCGTCAACAGTGCCATGCCCTATGAATTACCTGTTTACAAAGCGAAATTAGGTGAAAATTTTGCCCGATGGGCGGAAGAATATCGCGATAACCCCCTGCGTAAGGATGCCTGGGAGCGCGCAGAGCGGGTGAACCGCATGTTCCAGGAAATTGACACTGTTGCGGACGATAGCTTTGTGCCGGAAGACTCCGTGATCCGGGAGTTTATCGGCGGCGGTGTGTATAAATATTAAGAATTCAAGTTAAGAATAATAAAGGACGACAGTGTGTAGTCTGTCGTCCTTTTCTTGTTAATAAAGAAAATTACCAACAGGGAGCCGAAAATTCCTCAACACCCGCCGGGATGGTATTGACCGAATAGTACCAGCCGCAGTCGTCATAACAACTCATACCAACATAACAACCTCCAGACGAGTCTTTGCGGTATTCCATTTCGCAGCTCAGATTTCTGCCCGGTGTAGCGCAGCCTGTTCCTCTCCAGCTTACATTCGCCTCCGTAAAATGGGCTCGCGGCCAGATCAATCCGTTGACAGTGACTTGGGAAGGATCGGATGTTGCTGTGCTCGTCATCGTTGCCGTTGGAATCATGTTTTTGGGTGGTCTCATTGTAGGAGTGGCGGTTTGGGTTGCTGTAGCAGTAGCCGTTGGAAGGTCAGTGGCGGTTGGCAGCGGTGTGCTTGTGCTTTTGATTACAACTGGTTCTGGTTCGGTTGGTTGTACTGCTGCCGGAGCAGAACAAGCACTTGAAATCGTAATTATAAAAAGTAATACCAATATCAACTTCTTCATAGGGGCACCTTTTTTAGATAGACGCGCTAATTCTACTCTACTTTACTTAAGAAGGCATCAATGATCAGGAAGCCCTAAACGAACTTCCCGCAATCGTTATATAATCACAGCATGTTCCGCGATCAAAAAGCCGCCAGTCGTCCGGCTGGCAATGCCATTCTCGGCGTAAATATCGACAGTGATCGGGTATTGCTTGTTTATGGCAGCCCGTCTGGAATGATCAGCGAGAAGCTCTCTTTCCCATCCCCCCGACAGGAAAGCTTTCAGACGATGCTTTCAGAGATCAGCAGCCATGCCGACCGCCTTCTCATGATCACTCAAGCCCAGCGCCTGCCCCTCCCCGATGTTATTTCAGTTTCCGTCTGTGGAAATTACGACACTCAGACCAACATCCTCATCTCGGCTGCCGATTTTCCGCTCTGGAAATCAGAACCTCTGCGTTCCCAGCTGGGGCTGCGTTTCAATTTGCCGGTTTACGTTGAAAGCAAAGCTAATGCCGGTCTGTTGGCCGAACTTCTTTTTGACTCAATTTCGGATCAAGACCAAAACATTTACTTAAGTTTTCATCCGCGAATCCGGCTTGCCATCTTCTCCAACGGAAAACTCTATACTTGTGTGGGTGGGGTTTCTGGGGCGATCGGCAACCAACAACTGACTTTTCCTCCGTACAATGGTGAAGGACAACCGATATACCTGAATGACGTTGCCAGCGCTGCTGGTTTACTCAAGCTCGCCCGTTTGCGCCACCCAAATCACTGGGATGACAATGCCACGCCCAATGACATTCTGAATTGTGCACTTGCACAAGATCCCTACGGTTTGGAAGTGGTGGCTGAAGCTGCCCAGGTCTTTGGGCAGCAACTTCAAACCATCATTCATGTTTTAAGACCCACAAATCTGGTGGTCGGTGCTCCTTTTCATATGTTAGGTGATCATTGGCTGGAGCCGATGACGGCGGCAATCGCACGCTCCACCGGGCTGGGCACAGGGCAACTGCCGAGGATCTTCCCCTCGTCCCTGGGCAGCCGCCAGCCCGAATTGGAAGCCCTGGCGCCAGCCATCATGGCTTTAAGGGTCTAATTTTTCGCTTTTCATTCACACTCCAAACCCTCTAACAATTCACTTACGTTCTTTTAATGGAATTCTAATTTTCTTTGCTTACATTAAAAGTATAAAAACCTAGTTAAGAAATGGAGGAAACTATGGCATACATGATCAGACGATCTCCTTACTGGAGAAACCAATACAATCTTGAAAGAGCAATGAATCGATTCTTCGACATGGAATCGGAACCACTGCCTTCTGGCTTCCCTCTTGATGTGATTGAGAATGACAAAGAATATGTAGTGAAAGCCTCAGTGGCTGGTTTTGATCCCGAAAAGATCGAAATTACCTATGATGACAATACCCTTTCTATCAAAGGCGAGATTCAGGAAGAAAACGCGGACTCACAGGAAGGCAAATATCACATCCGCGAACGCAGTTATGGCTCGTTCTACCGCAGCATTAGCATGCCAGGCGTGATCGACGCAGACAGTATCAGTGCCGATACAGATAACGGCATTCTTGTGGTACACCTGCCCAAGAAACCGGAAACCCAGCCGAAGAAGATCAGCATTGGCTCAAAGAAAGTAATCGAAGGGTAAAAGTAACCCCACTTGACAAACACCCCGTCAACGTCAGGCGGGGTGTTTGTTCTTAACAGCTCCATTATGAGATCCAATTCATTCTTTAAGTTCGCATTGCCGTCACTGACTTCATCGTATTCGTTCTGAATCTACTATAATTAGGGAACCAGACCGAAAGGAGAGAATGATGAAAACGAAAAAATACCTGGTCAAGCCCGGTGAGAAAGTCAAACTTAAGGATTTTGACCCCAACGATTCCAGCGAATTTGATGGCAACAAGAAAGACGGCAAAGATGCCCTCCTGAAACTGAACAAGGAGATCGAAGCGTTGCAGGAGCTGATGTATGCTGAAGGTAAGAAACGCTTGCTGGTTATCCTGCAGGCAATGGACACTGCCGGCAAAGATGGTGTCATCCGTGCGGTCTTCGAGGGTGTCAACCCCCAGGGTGTGCATGTGGCTCCTTTCAAAGCTCCTTCACCGCTTGAGCTTGCCCATGATTATCTCTGGCGCATCCACGCTCAAACCCCCAAAAAAGGTGAAATTGTCATTTTTAATCGCTCTCAATATGAAGATGTTCTGCCAGTACGGGTACTCAACCTGATGCCCGAAGAGGTCTGGTCCAAACGTTTTCATCATATAAACGAGTTTGAACGCTTACTGGTCGATGAGGGCACAGTAGTCCTGAAGTTCTACCTGCACATTGACCCGCAGGAACAAGCCGGACGTTTTCTTGCTCGTCTTGAAGAACCGGACAAACACTGGAAATTCAATCCCGGTGACCTGGAAGATCGCAAATTGTGGGACAGCTACATGGAAGCCTATGAAGACGTGCTGAATAAAACCAGCAGCGAGTGGGCACCCTGGTATGTGATCCCCAGCAATAAAAAATGGTATCGCAACCTGCTGGTCGCCACGATTGTACGGGATGCATTGGTGGATATGAAAATGGAATTTCCAGCACCTCCTCCTGATCTGGAAAAATATCACCAAACTGTATTGGAGATCGTTCGTTCGTACGAGAATAAATAATTGATCGATCAAGTTAATTCCGTTCCGGATGCCATCCTGGTTGGACGTTTGCGTCGAGAGTTCCTCTTGCCTGCCCGCACGGCACCTTACCTAAACCAGCCTGGTGGTAATCTGGCGTATGCTGCCACATCTTTTTTGATGTGGGAAGGTAGACCCGGGCTGGTTTCACGGGTCAACAACAACTTCCCTTCCGAGTGGCTGGACCAATTTGAAGGGGAAGGCGCGGACATCGCCGGTATACGCCTGGCTAACGAACCAATCGATGACCGCTTCTTTGTGACCTATACCAACGAGATGCAACCCCGTTTTGAGAACCCGATCACATGGTTTGCAGACAGACAGCTTCCTTTTCCTCAGGAACTGCTTGGTTACAGTCCTACCATTCCAAACTATTGCAGCAAGAATGAATATCGACCCGACAGCGTCCGTGTCTCCGATATTCCACAACCTTATCTGGACGCATCTTCCGCACATATTTGCCCGATCGACTTCATTTCCCACAAGATTCTGCCTTCTCTGCTGAAAGGCGGAATGGTTACCACGCTGACCATGCGTGCCTGCAACTGCTACATGGACCCCATCTTTTGGGAAGAGATACGTGCTCTTGTTACGGATGTAACTGCGTTTATGATGACAGAGGCCCAGGCACTGAAGCTTTTTCAGGGCAGAAGCGTGGATCTGTGGGAAATCGCTGGAATCCTGGCTGGATATGGACCGGAATACATCCTGATCAATGCTAAAGATGGCACTTTGATGGTGTATACCCGCTTCAAACACAAACGCTGGCTCATCCCTGCTTATCCCGGCAAACCAGCTGACCCCACGGGAATGCTGGATGCTTTTGATGCTGGTTTTTTGGCTGGATACCGTAAGGAATATGATGTACTCCAGGCTGCCTTATGCGGTTTGGTCAGTTCCTCCTTCTGTGTCGAAGGTAGCGGAGCATTTTATTTGTTGGGTTGTTTGCCAGGGTTAAAAGAAGCCCGGCTTAAGGTCTTAAGTCAACAGGTAATGGAGGTGTAGCCGAAGGTAAAGGGGTCTCGGTGGGCAGTGCCGGCTGGCTGATCGGGTTCAATGTGATCTCGTAGAGCCATTTCCAGTGCTTTCCGGTCACAAAAAGACGTCCGTTTTCCTCGTCATAAGCGATCCCGTTCAACACTTCGCCCGTCACGGACAGGTTTTCTTCCGGGCGCAATCCACGCATGTCAAGCATAGTCTCCACCAGTCCGGTTTCCGGGTCGATGATGGCTATCTGGTCAGTAAGGTAAATATTGGCGTAGATCATACCGTTGACATATTCCAACTCATTCAGGTAATCGATCGGTTGACCTTGCCAGGTGACCGGGGTTTCTTTGTGAACAAAACCGTTGGCAGGGTCGATCCAAAACAGTTTGTTGCTGCCATCAGAAAGGATCAGCCCCGAGCCGTTGCTGGTCAGCCCCCAACCTTGCGTACTGTACGAAAACTGACCCACATTTGTAAGGTCATCCATGTTGTACACAAAAGCAATACCTTCCTGCCAGGTCAGCTGATAGAGCAATCCATCCAGTTCCATCAACCCTTCTGCAAAATATTGGTCTCCCAGGCTGGTTTCCTGGAGTACTTCGCCGCTTTCCGGGTCGACCTTGCGCAAGCTGCTCTGCCCGTAAAGACCGCAGCTTTCGTAGAAAATTCCATCGCGGTAGATCAGACCCTGGGAATAACAGGTAGGATCATGTGGGTATCGATTGACGATCTGGTATCCGCCATAATCTCCCAATTCAAGCTCGGTCTGGTTTGAGATATTTTCCCCTTCATTGACATCTTCACCTTGCATACAGCCAGATAACAGCACTAAGCCAAGAAAAGCCAAGGCAATCAGAAAATTTCCCGGATTCTTCTTTTTGTTCATACCTGATACATTTTAACTGATTTTATGTGCCTGGGATTTCGGGTGATAAAATGGACAAAACATCCATGGAGGAAACATGACTGACGTTCTTGACCGCTTTCTGCGCTATGTAAAAATTGACACACAATCGGCTCACCATTCCGAAACCTATCCAAGCACTTTGAAACAGCTTGACCTTTCCCGCTTGTTGGTGGAAGAATTGCGTGAACTCAACCTGGAAGATGTCAAACTGGACGATTTTGGCTATGTCACAGCCACATTACCATCCAACGTCAGCCATCCGACCCCCACCATCGGCTTCATCGCCCATGTGGATACCAGCCCTGCCGCATCTGGGAAGGATGTAAAACCACGCCTGGTCGAAAACTACGACGGCGGAGACATCGTTTTGAACCATGAACAAGGCATATTGCTGAGTCCATCGGACTATCCGGAAATAAGCCAGCACGTCGGTGAAACACTGGTTGTCACCGATGGCACCACACTGCTGGGCGCAGACGATAAAGCAGGCGTGGCTGCCATTATGAGTGCGGTGGCAACTTTGGTCCAAAACCCTCAAATCCCGCATGGCAAGATCCGCGTTGGATTCACGCCGGATGAAGAGGTTGGCGCTGGGGTGGATCACTTCGATGTGCCTGCCTTTGGTGCCGATTTTGCCTTCACCATGGATGGCGGTCCGGTTGGTGAGTTGGCATACGAAAACTTCAATGCCGCCGGAGCCGAGATCAGTGTTCACGGCAAGAGTTTTCATCCAGGGGATGCAAAAGGGAAACTTGTCAACGCCGTCCAGGTTGCCATCGATTTCCATAATCTTCTGCCAGTTTTCGACCGCCCGGAACACACCGAAAAGCGGGAAGGCTTCTTCCACCTGATCAGCTTAAGCGGCGAGGCTGAACAAGCCGACATGGAATACATCATCCGGGACCATGACCGCCAGTTGTTTGAAGGAAAGAAAGCCCTCATGAGACAGGCAGCCGATTACATTAATCAGCGCTACGGTGTCGGCACTCTGGAGCTGCATTTGAAAGACCAATATTACAACATGCTCGAGAAAGTTGCTCCCCACCCCGAAATTCTGGATCTGGCACGCAAAGCCTATCGCGCCATAGGTTTAGAGCCAGTGGAAGTGGCAGTACGGGGTGGCACGGATGGCAGCCGCCTGTCCTTCATGGGCTTACCTACACCAAACTTATTCACCGGCGGCTATAACTATCATGGGCGTTTTGAATATCTCTCAGTTGAGGAACTGAAACTCGCCAGCCAGGTGATTGTTGAGATCGCCCGATTAGCAGCGTAAGGTTCTTCCGGAGGGATAACCAACCTTTCCGCGCTTTTGGACATAGGGAATGGCCTCTATTGCCCTGTAAGGGTGTGCCATTCCGTAATTGAATACAATCTTGCGGAAGGGGTCAAGCCCTTTCCCTACACCTGTTGCACCTCGGTGCCCGATTTATATCCATTTAAGAATAATCGAATTTTCTCGAAAATATCCTCAAGAAAGTACTTGACATGACGTACTACATCTGATATAGTAGTATTACGTCAGACGTAATACTTTTAGAGGATAATCGATGTTAAGCAGTGATGTACTTAGAGGATATACCGACACGATCATATTGTCACTTCTTCTGGATGAACCTAATTATGGTTATGAAATATCCCGAAGGATACGTACGATCACTAATGACAAGTTTGTCATGAAAGAAACCACGCTTTATTCTGCGTTCAATCGGTTGGAAAAGAATGGACTCATCAGTTCATTCTATGGAACTGAAACCAGTGGTAACCGCCGCACCTACTATCGTTTGACAGATGAAGGGCGTGCCTATTACCGGGAAAAGACTGAAGAGTGGAAAGAAACCAAGGAAATCGTAGAAAGATTTGTTCGAAATTAGGAGAAAAAATGGATGCTATTAAATCTTATTTGGAAAATATGTTTCTTCATCTGCCCAAATCTCCCGAGGTGATGCGGGCTAAGGATGAGCTCTCCCAGATGATGGAAGATAAATACAACCAACTACGCAGCGAAGGTCGCACAGACAATGAAGCTGTTGGTCAGGTCATTGCTGAATTTGGCAACCTGGACGAACTCGCCGCGAATTTGGGTATCAGCAATGAAGTCAACGCTCTCGACACCGGCGAGCCTGCGCAAATCAACATGACTGATGAGGATGTTGAAAAATACTTTGCCGTAACCCTTCAATCGGGCAGGCAAATTGCTCTCGGGATCGGTCTGATTTTTGTGGGCGTGATCACCTTGATCCTCTTGCAATCCCTCGCTACCAGAGGCTTAATCCTCGGAAAAGTTGCCCAGGCAATTGGGGTTGGCGGGCTGCTTTTGTTGGTCGCCATTGCAGTCTATATGTTCATCATGGCTGGGATCAAGGCTGACAAGTATGAGAATCTTGAGACCAAGTTTGTCAAAATTGATCCATATCTTCGAAACCGTATCAAACTGCAAAAGGATGAGTATGTACCTGCCTTTGGTCGCACAATTGCCCTGGGAGTCTTCCTGATTTTGCTTGGTGTCATCATGCTGGTCACCGTCGCCATTCTTGAAGTAGGCGGTGAGTTTGTGCTTCAATTAATGGTGATCGCGTTGCTGGCTCTAATCGCCATCGCGGTGGGAATGTTCATCATGGGCGGCACCAAAATGGGCGCTTACGACAAACTTCTCAACGAAGGGGATTACACCAGGCAGAAAAAAGAAGATGCGGACTACATGCAACCCTTTGCCGGGTTGTATTGGCTGCTTGTTTTGGGCGGTTACCTTGCCTGGAGTTTCTTGAAAAATGCCTGGGGCATTTCCTGGGTGGTTTGGCCAATCGCTGGCGTGCTTTTTGGAGCTATTTCCAGCATGGTCTCCATTGCGAGACACAACCGATAATCACAAAACATAATAAATCAAAAACGGGTAGACTGA
>ERZ764778.2753-NODE-2753-length-14781-cov-5.292136_pt1 | contig 14781 bp, 10 predicted proteins | sample MGYA00374951_ERZ764778 | MGnify/ENA primary metagenome ERZ764778 (study PRJEB28918, sample SAMN05720193) | bioreactor metagenome | isolation source: Anaerobic biogas reactor | place: USA:Washington, USA | collected 2015-08-08 ...
TGGGCGATAACCCCTAAGTTATCATCAAGCTCTTCCTTGGTCATACCAATGCCGGTATCAGATATTTTCAGGATACGATTTTCTTTGTCAATATGGATTTTTATGAAATAATCCTCTTTATTAAAGGTTAATGATTCGTCCGTCAGCGCCTTGTAATACATTTTATCGATGGCATCACTGGCATTGGAGATAAGCTCCCTCAAGAAAATCTCCCGGTGGGTGTAGATAGAGTTGATCATCATTTCAAGAAGTCTTTTTGACTCTGATTTAAATTGCCGCTTATTCAAATTAATTACCCCTTTCAAAGATGATATTTTCGCTGCTGGTTTTTTAGCACTCACATCCCGCGAGTGCTAACACATTACTATTCTTTATACTACTAATCGGTTTTCTCGTCAATACGGTTTTTACCAGGTTTGTTGTTAATCAGCGATAATGTGCAAGTGGAATTCAATCCGGGTCTAATCCGGAAGCCAAATCTCTGCTAAAATATTTCTGCCTCCCGCTAGTCCCAGCATGGCATTTTCTATACTGGATTCTTCCCGGCCTATCACAGCATGTACCGGAAAAGCAAAGCATACATATAGTCATAATAACATCAGATCGGGAAATGAAATGGCAAAACGCACCCTTGTTTACGGAGCTGCAATTCTATTAGGGGCCAACCTTTTTAACCGTGTCCTGGGTTTTATATATCAGTATCTTATTATGACCAAAATTGGCGGAGAAGCTTATGGCCTTTTTGCTCAGGTTTTTCCTGTTTATATGATGGCCCTGGTTCTGACAACCGCCGGAATCCCCCTGGCGGTGTCAAAATTAGTATCTGAAGAGGTTAGCCTGAGAAATTTTCGGCAGGCCAAAGCCATCTTTCGTTTAGCTTTAGGCATATTAAGTGTATCAGGTGCTCTGGTAACCGTGATCCTGTATGTAATCGCCTCTCGAATGGGAGAGCTGATATTCTCGGATCCCCGGGTGATACCGGTATTAATAATTTGTACGCCGGCCATCTTTATTGTTTCCGTGTCTTCAGCTTACAGAGGCTATTTTCAAGGGCTGCAGAATATGCTTCCTACTGCATTCAGCCAAACCCTTGAGCAAATCGTAAGAGTGTCTTGCGGCTATTGTGCCGCTCTGTATTTACTTCCCCAAGGAATTGCCTTCGCCGCCGTTGGTCTGGCTCTGGGAATGGTAATCGGCGAAGCAGCCGGCTTATTAGCCATAATAACTCAATACCGCATACAAATTCATCATCGGTACAAAGATGGAACAGGACAGCTTTCATCCAGGCGGGAAAGTCTGGCCCGCATATGGCAGCTGTCGTCACCGGTCACCGCCGGACGTCTGTTATCTACCGGGTTAACCGCTCTGAATGCCCTGCTTATTCCCGGTCGCCTGCAGATTGCCGGCTATAGTGCTCGTCAAGCAACGACTCTCTTTGGCCAGTTGGGAGGTGCGGGGTTTTCCCTGCTGAATTTCCCCAGTGTATTTACATTTGCCCTGGCAACTTCATTGGTCCCGGCCGTAGCCGAAGCAACTGCCCAAGGAGCGTTTCAGATCATTAAAGATCGCAGTTCTACAGCTATTCGGGGAACAATAGTAATCGGTCTGCCATGTCTGGTAACCTTGTTTTACTTCGCTGAGCCTATGACCGCCTTATTCAATAGTGCCACTATTGCCCCGGTTCTGCGTGTTCTGACCATTGGTGGCATTTTTTCTTACCTGCAACAGACAACCACCGCTATTTTACAGGGGCTGGGCAAAACCTTTTTGCCGGTGGCACATTCCATTGCCGCCGCCGGTGTTCGAGTTCCTCTTCTTTACTGGTTGACCGGCTTGCCTGACTGGGGTCTTATTGGCAGCGCCTGGGCTTTTATTGCCGGTTATTTTATTGTAGCCGCTCTTAATATAGCTGCCATCGTACGCCAAACCGGAATGACCATCGATCTGAAGCGATTCGCATTCCAACCCTTGATTGCCGCCGGTGGAATGTTGCTTACTTTTTTACTGGCATCCCAATCAAGGGATGCCAGTATTTTTCAGAACCTGGAAGCATTGGTGGCCGGTGTGCTGGTATATTTCATCATTCTGGTTTTAAACGGAGGAATCAAGATTCCGGACAGGATTTGAAGCAGTGAAAAAGGTACTATCAGCCATGTATCAACCTGGGAAGACACTTGGTACAGGTCAGTAAATCCTGGCCCTTATGCCGCAGGCCAATCAGATAGCTTTGGTTCTCATCAGCCAGACAGAAAGAACACTGAGAGAGGTCCGCAGCCCTATTGGAAACAGCTTTTACAGTCATCTCGGGTTTTTGGGCGGGAACAAGGGACAATGCGCCAGTGGGACAGGATCCCAGACATACCCCGGCGCCATCGCAAATATCCTGGTTAATAACCCGGGCCTTGCCATCTATCAAAGCTAAAGCTCCTTCAACACAAGGAGCTATACAGGCCCCACAGCCATCACACAGCTCTTCATCGATCTGAATCCATTTCTTATCGCTCATAACACTCCTCCTGTTTTTTAATAATCAATATTTTATCATTCAATTTGTTTTCGGCAGTATCAGAAGTGTTTATATCCAAAAAGACAGACAAATTAGCACGCCGACATATGTAGTTTATCAGATAATGTAAAGGATCATGAATGTCACCGGTCAGGTTTCTGCATTCTTAAATATCCTATTATGCCTATCAATAGCACTGCTGCCGTTTTGTTCAAAATTTTTACATCTTCCGATGCTGGAAATTAGGTAATTAGTGCACCTTCTCCCTATGCTCGAAACGGTAAAGCCCGGAAGAGCGCAAACATGGCCTTCCGGGCTTTACCGTTTCTTACAAGCCTTCCCGCTGCAAGTAAGTTGAGTTATGCCAGCCTCTCCTCCAATTCCTTCTTGAGGATCTTCTTTTCGATCTTGCCTAGGGTGGTCAAGGGAAATGAATCCCGGATTTCCCATTGGCGAGGGATTTTATAATCAGCCAAATAGTCTTTGAGATACTCCTGCAGGGCGGCGGGGTCCACTATTTCCCCCGGCTTGGGCACTATGAAGCCCCGACCCACCTCACCCATAATCGGATGAGGTACAGGTATGACCGCATTCATAAGCACTCCCGGGTAACGGGAGATCTGCTCCTCAATTTCCGCCGGATAGACATTGTAACCACCGGTGATATACATCTCCTGCAAACGCCCAACCAGGCGCAGGTCGCCGTTTTCGTCAATCATCCCCATGTCTTTCGAGTAGAACCAGCCCTCGCTGTCCTTGGCCGCGGCGGTGGCTTCGGGCATGTTGAAGTATTCTTTGAATACGATGGCTCCCCGGTAGGATATTTCGCCCACCGTGCCCTGGGGAACCTCTTTGCGATCTGCATCCACCAGCTTAAGCTCCCACTCGGGGGCACATTTACCTACCGACAGATTTAAGCTCTCCAGGCTTGACCCCCGGTCAGAATAGGTCGACAGCCCCGCTGTTTCAGTCATTCCCATCGGATTGCAGCAGTAGGGAGCCAGTTCCAGCATCTTGCTCAGGATATCTTTGGGGGCAGGGGCCCCGCCAATCATGCAGAATTGTACAGAAGAGAGATCAAAATCTTTAAAATTGGGATGGGCAAACATCAAAGCCCACATGGTAGGAACCCCTTCTAACATTTCCACCTTGTATTTTTCCGCCATTTGCAGGGCCAAGGTGGGATCAAATGAACCGAGAAGCACCTGAGTGGCACCGGCTACCAGTGGGGCTGCACCCCATTCCGTAGCCCCACTCACATGATTGGTCGGTACCATATGAAGCACGTGGTGTTCGGGCTTCATACCGGTAGGCAGATGGAATTCATCGATGAGAACCAGTGACATACTCACCACATTGTGATGAGTTAATACGGCTCCCTTTGGGTGGCCGGTGGTTCCTGAGGTATACACAATGATCAGTCCGTCATCCGGGCCGACCTGGGCTTCCCTTTCTTTTAATTCCTGGTCATACTGCGAGTAGTCACCGGCAAGGATTTCCTCAACTGAAATGGCATTAGGCATCTCCACCGGCCCCCCGTAAATCCAGACCTGACCAAAGGCAGGAATGTTCTTCAAGGCTTTGGCCAGACGCTCCTGATAGTTTATTTCTGCTAATGAATACTGGGCCATAACGTGGCTTGACAGGGAATTATTGAGTACATACTCCATTTCGGGAGGAGTATGGCGAACATTCATGCCGACAATTATCGCACCAATCATGGAAGCCGCCATATAGAGCACGAAAAATTCGGGGCGGCACACCATTACATATGCAATACGATCACCTTTTTTTACCCCAATTGACAGCATGTACTTGGCAAGTTGTTCGGCATTGTGTTCCAGTTCCCGATAAGACATGGGCTGGTCTTGATAAATGAGAGCAGCGTGATCTGGCATCTCCCGGGCCCATTTTCTCATGTAGTCGGATAATAGTGGCAGGGCCCCTTCAAGTCGGTTCTTTTTCGTTACAGTCATGGTCAGTTCCCCTTTCTTTTTTCTGCGTCACCAATTACGTTGCCAATAAAGACTAATTCGCAGCCGGTTGTGGAGACACCTTTTTTCGAGATCATTACCTTTCAATGAAGTGCTCCCCCCCTGATTGGGCCGTAAGCATAATATTTTATAGCTGGTTTATTATTCCTGTAATTTTTTTGCGCTTCATCTTAGCCCTTCCGCGAGCATCTCCCGCAACTTGGTCTTTTCGATCTTGCCAATGTAGTTGTGTGGAATTTGGTCAAAGAACACATAAAACGGAAGCTTAGCAATTTAATTCTGTATCGAAAAGCTTACATTCATGCTACTCTATAGGCAGGATATTATTTCAATCGCGGGAGATGATTAGTCTGACCGCCAAATCTGGAAACGAAGACTATTAATAAGTACGGACGAATCCGTAGGGCATTTGCTGGAAGAAATATTACCTGACAGCGGTCTTCGAGATGTTATCAGAACGGGGATCCCTCAAGTGGGAGTTGTCTGGAATGTAAACGGACAGGATCTGGTAGTATCCCGCCTGCCGGTTTTCGATGGTAAACACATCAGGGGAGCTATGATGATCATCCTCTTCCGGCGTCTTTATGATGCGCTTCGGTTTGGCAACCGTATTGTCGGAGCCGACACGCAGTTGGGTTATTACAAGGAGCAGGTTAAACGGTTATGGGGGGCCAAATATTCCTTTGACTCGATTATCGGCAACAGCCTGGTGCTCATGGAAGCCAAGAGAATGGCATGGGATATAGCTGGTACCAATTCACCAGTCTTGATAACCGGTGAAACTGGAACGGGCAAGGAGTTGTTTGCCCACGCAATTCATCAGGACAGTCCCCGAAAAGACGGTCCTTTTGTAGTAATTAACTGCGCCGCTATTCCGGATAACTTGGTGGAATCAGAGCTTTTCGGCTATGAGCCGGGAGCCTTCACTGGGGCCACCAAAGAAGGCAAACAGGGCAAATTCGAGCTCGCGCATAACGGGAGCATATTCTTGGATGAAGTAGGAGAACTGCCTGTGAACGTACAGGCCAAGCTGCTAAGGGTCTTGCAGGAAAAAGAGATTGAGAAGATTGGTTCGAGTTCATCCAAGCCGATTAACGTCAGGATAATCTCGGCCAGCAATTTGGATCTGGAAGAAATGTCGCGTCAGGGCAAGTTCCGCGAGGATCTTTTCTACCGTTTGAACGTTTTCTCGGTTCGTGTTCCTCCTCTGCGGGACCGCCTGGAGGACATCATTTCATTGAGCGACCTCTTTATATCCGAATTCAACCGGGATGCCGGCACAGGAGTGAGAGGAATAGATGAAGCGGCACGGCAGGTTCTGATGAACTATAATTGGCCCGGGAATGTCAGGGAACTCAAGAGTGCGATTGAAAGGGCCTGCCTTGATGCTAAAGCGGGTATGATCAGGAAAGAGAACCTTTTCTTCATTACCTGCAAAGCATCTTTGCTTTTATCGGAAGAATCCCTGCCGACTCTTAAAGAGGCGCGTTATGAAGCGGAAAGAAACGTAATACAAAGGGCTCTGGAGCTTTCCGGAGGGAACCGGGTCAAAGCTTGCCAAATGCTAGATATCAATCGGACTTCCTTCTACAACAAACTCAAAGAGCTGGATATAAAATAGGTGCCAGGAGGTATAAGTATTGAAGGGCGCTAATCGACATCTTATCTGCCGACAGACTTTTCCGGCAATGTTCGATAATTCTACTCTTAAATATTCTGACTGTGTCTGTCAGTGGTACCAGGATGACTTAGGGGTTATCCGGTCAAAGACTTATGGACAGGTGGCCCGGATTGTCAAGGAGATGGCTTCCGGTTTGATCTATCTCGGAATAAAGAAACAGGATCGCATAGCATTGATGAGCCAGAATTGTCCGGAGTGGCTGTGGGCGGATTTTTCGATCTTAGGTGCGGGGGCCGTAACGGTAACCATATATCCGACTCTTTCACAGCGCGAGATGGCCTTTATCCTTAATGACTCCGGGGCCAGATTTGTTTTCGTTGAGGATCAGGACAATCTGACTAAGGTCCTGAATGTGTGGAGCGAGATGCCGGGTCTGGAGAAGGTTATCGCGCTGCGGGAAGATCTGGACCTGGGACATCCTGATATCTTGACGCTGCAGGAGGTTCGTGATCTGGGATCTCGTTTTCTGCGGGAGTACCCGCTGGCGTACGAAAGGCGTTGGCGTTCAGTCGAACTGTATGACCGCATGACGATCATGTATACATCAGGAACGACCGGCGATAAAAAAGGTGTGGTCCACAGCCATTTCAGCATGAACGCCGCTCTTAACCGGGATTTTCTTATATGTGATCCATACTCCGAAGACGATGTTTTTCTGTCGATTCTTTCTCTTTCTCATTCTTACGAGCGAGAGTGCGGACAGATGATTGCTTTGGCCTCGGGAGCCAGCATCGCTTACGCTTCCAATCCCTCCAATCCCTTTCCGGATATGATGGCTTTCAGGCCGACTGTCTTCATGGCGGTACCCAGGATTTTTGAAAAGCTCTATTTTGCTCTGAGAGATGAGATAGTAGTTAATCATGGAGATCAACGGACGTTTGATGAAGCTATCGCAACCGGTCTGGAAGTGGTAAGCAGGTGTACTGACCAAAATGGTGCAATTGATTTGCCTTTTGATCCCGACCTTACGGAAGGGCTGGAGCCCGAACTGGCAACAAAGTATAAACAGGCGGATGAACGTTTCTTCAGTAAAATTCGCATGCTGCTGGGCGGACGATATCGGTTTTCGTGTTCGGCGGCGGGATCTTTACCCGAATCACTATGCCGGTTGTTCATGGCTATGAACCTTCCGATATTTGAGGGCTACGGGTTGATGGAAACCTGCAATACTCTGACCCGATGCCAGTTCAAAATCCGGCCGGGATCGGTGGGAACTGTCGCTCCCGGAGTCGAGAGCAGCATCGCTGATGACGGTGAGCTTTTGGTCAGAGGTGATAACCTTTTTATCGAATACTGGAACGACCCGGCAGCGACCCGAGCCGCTTTTTCCCGGGACGGATTTTTCCGAACCGGTGATATAGTAGAGGAACTTCCGGGAGGTTACCTTAAGATCGTTGATCGTAAAAAAGAGCTGATCGTTCTCAGCAACGGTCAGAAAGTCCCGGCGGCCAAGATTGAGAATCTGTTTTCTATGAGCAGATTTATCGACCAGGTGTGTGTGCTGGGAGATGACAACGCTTTTGTTGCGGCTTTGGTGGTGCCCAATTTTGATGCTTTCATATCCCATTATGATGAAAGCAACATCACCTATAACCGGCAAGATTTGCGGTTTACGGGGGACGTCGGTGAAGAAACTTGTATAAAGGTAGGCCTGGATTTCTTACAGAACGAATTTATGAAAAGGACGGTCGAAAGAGAGATCGCCTGGGTCAATCTTCAATTGGAGGACTTCGAGAGGATCGAACGTTATCAAATTATTAATCGTATATTTACCGAAAAAGCCAATGAATTGACGCCTAACCTTAAACTGAAGCGCAAGGAAATTATAAAAAATTTTGCAGTGGAAATTAAACAGCTTTATACTGAGGATGATCTGTACCGATAAAATAACAGCGTTTTCCTGAAAATATTACAATCCAGGCTCCGGAAAGTTCGATGCTTAACCGGGGCCATTTGTTTTTTGTAAAGAATTTGGGCATTGTTTATTTTCGATGATTCCGATTTTTCTGAACACACCGGTCTTTTGACTTGGCACCGGTTTTGCATAGTTAGTTATTAATCTTGAAGGGGGGGTGTTTTAATGAAATCTATTAAGGAATGGACCATCAACCAGCAGACATTTCCTGAGCTTTTTAACGACCGGGTGATCAAATTTGGGGCTCATACTTGTCAGTTATGGAAAAAGCCTTCGGGGGAAATCGGCTCGCTGACCTATTCTCAGGTTGGCCGTATTGTCAAGGAAATGGCGGCCGGTATCATGCGACTAGGCGTCAGGGCCGGTGACCGGGTGGCTTTGATGAGCTATAACTGTCCGGAGTGGCTGTGGTCGGATTTTTCGATCCTGAACTCGGGGGCAGTTACGGTCACCATTTATCCATCACAGTCCGGCAAGGAAGTGGCCTTTATCGTCAACGATTCCGGTGCCCGCATCCTCTATGTACAGAATGAGATGATGCTGCAGAAGGCTCTGGATGAGTGGGATGCGATGCCGACTCTGGAAAAAGTCATCATATTTGAAGAAGGGGTTCAGTGCGATAACCCCAACGTTCTGAGCCTGGAACAGCTGCGGGCGATTGGAGTCCGTCACCTGGTTCAGTATCCCCTGGATTATGAGCGGCGCTGGCGGGCGGTCGACATCCATGATCTGATGACAATCATCTATACTTCGGGAACTACCGGCCGCCAAAAGGGCGTGATGCATACTCATTTCTCCATCAATGCCGCTTTGTGCCGCGACCAGCGCTGGTCGATAGAGTTTTTTCCCGATGATGTTCTGCTGTCATTTCTGCCCCTCGCCCATTCTTATGAACGCGAATGCGGAATGTTCAGGGCTCTCGCCAGCGGAGTGGCCATCGCCTATGCCCAGAATCCTGCGACGGTGATGCAGGATATCCAGACCTTCCGGCCCACCGTTTTTATGTCGGTGCCGCGAATCTATGAACGCATTTTTGTGGCCCTGCGGGATGCCGCCTCCGCCACTTCCGAGGGGGCTGCGGCATTTGAAGCGGCGATCAAGATCGGGGTGGAAGTAGTCAATCGCCGGGCGAACGAGGACGGAACCATCGACATGTCGGAGGGAATTGACCTGACGGAAGGCCTGGATGAGGAACTGAAGGCGAAATACCTGCAGGTGGATGCTGCGGTGTTCAGTAAAGTCCGGGCCGTGTTGGGCGGGAAATACCGCTGCGCCTGGTCAGCGGCCGCCGCCCTGAATCCGGACCTCAACAAGTTGTTCCTGGCCATGGGCATTCGGGTTATGGAGGGCTATGGTCTGACCGAGAGCTGCAATACCATCTGCTGTAGTCCAATTAACGCTATCCTGCCGGGCACCATCGGACCTGTCAATGCCGGGGTAGAAATAAAACTGGACGAAGACGGGGAATTGCTGGCCCGGGGAGATATTATGTTCATTGGTTACTGGAATCAGCCTGATGAAACCGCCGCCGCCTTCACCGAGGACGGCTATTTCCGTACTGGCGATATTGCAGAGATCCTGCCCAATGGCTACGTGAAAATCGTGGACCGCAAAAAGACTATAATAGTTCTGGATACCGGGAAGAATGTAGCGTCCAGCAAGGTTGAGCGGCAGTTTGCCGTTAGTTCCTGGATCGATCAGGCCTTCCCGGTGGGTGATGACCGCAAATATATCGGAGCGTTGGTAGTGCCCAATTTCGATGCATTCATAAACTACTTCAATAAGGAAGGCATCCCATTCGACGAATCACAGGTTGAGTATATGGGCGAGGGCGCTGCGAGGGTATGCGTCAAAGCAGGAGATGATTTTATTCAGAACGAGCAACTGAAAGTCTTGGTTGCTAAGGAAGTCGAGACCGCCAATCAGGGCCTGGAGGAATTTGAGCGGATCAAGAAATATGAGATTGTCAGCCGCAAGTTCAGCGAAGCATTAGATGAGGTAACTCCCACGCTGAAGACCAAGAAAAATGTTATCATCAAGAACTTTAAGGCCGAGATCGACAAAATCTACAGTTGATGTTTTCAGACTTAAGAACCGCTCCCCTTTTAATGCCGATCATATGAGACATTGGATAGAGACAAAATAATCGCCGGTATTTTCGATTCTCGCATAACCAAACGCGAGTTAGAAAGCCGGGCGAAAGCCCGGCTTTCTAACCACTGTTGAACTACTCTTTAATCATATGTTCCTCCAGCTTATGACGAATTTCCTGGGAAATAATTTCTGGCTTATGAGTCGCATAATTATAGTGAAGCAAAGTAACCATGGCCCTGCCGCAAAGGTGCGTATCCTGGTGAAAGGTTTGCAGCAGCACAAAGCTGGTATTACCAATGTTTTTTACCCCGGTGATAACCTCCACATCCTTGCCCCAAACAATTTCACTAATGTAGTCCAGATTAAGATTTGCCATTATGAGGCCTGAATCCCATACGTCCGGGCTAAATATTTCCTGAATCCCCATGAAGCCTTCAACCGACCAAATCGCCAGAACATCATTTCTTATATGTCTTCCCCCCACCACTTCTGACATTCTGGGCGTAAATGTTTTTACTAACATAATTAAACTCCTTGTATAATATTGAATCTAACACCATTGTAATAAAGATTAATTCACGATGCCAAGCAGCGAGAGCCATCTCAACCAAAGAGATTTGTGCTTCCTTCCTCATTCCGGTTGTCAAGGTGGAATTTACTCCCGCGCCAGACTAAAGGTGAGAGCCGATCTTCAGTTCATGCTGTTAACGGCGGAGCGCAATACTTTTTCCGCCACCGGACCGGCCACCTTGCTGCCGCTGCCGCCGTTTTCAACTACTACTACAAAAGCCAGCGGACAGTCCTCTCGATCCATATAGCCAACAAACCAAGCGTGAGGCGCCTTGTCTTCGCCCACCTGGGCGGTTCCTGATTTCGCACATAGCTTCAGTCCTTGATAGTTGCCCTCCCCATAGACATCAATCACATTTTTTCGCATCATATTCCCAAGCTTCTCCGCTGTCTCCTCTGACAAGATACGCTTCTTTCCGGTGACAGGCTTTATCAGGGCCGAGAAAATATTACCTTTCAGAATCCCGGGTGAAACACTAACCCCTTCATTGGCAATAGAGCCTACATAAGCCATAAAGCATAAGGGATTAGCCGTATTGTCATATTGACCGATTCCCGCCCAAGCCAAATCTCCCCCGGCAGCATCGCTCACATTTACTTTTCCTGCAGCAGTTCTGATACCGTCAACCATCAGACTTGAATTAAACCCTGCCATATCCGAATAGTCCTGCAGATTCGAGGCTCCCAAGGAAAGTATGGCTTCTGCAAATGCCACATTACATGAATGAGCCAAGGCCTGTTCAAAGGAAACATCTCCATGAGGTGTGGGACAAGTGACCATCACTCCGTCTATATTTGTTTTTCCATCACAGTGGTAAATCCTCGTATCAATATCCTCCAGATTATCAATGGCTGCGGCCGCCGTCACCAGCTTGAATGCTGATCCCGGAGTATAGGTGGCGGAAAGCAAACGATTGATATATACTCCCTCAAATTTCACGGGATCAGCCTGAACATCGGGCGGATTTTCAGGATCAAAAGAAGGTGAGCTGACCATACACAGTATTTCTCCCGTCTTGTAGTTGTAAACACCGACAGTTCCCTTCCTTCCCTTTAAAGCATTGTAAGCCGTCATACATACATCTGCATCCAGAGTAAGATGCAGATCGTTCTTGAAATGGCTTAATCTTTGATTAAACCGATATGCCCCACTGACAATATTCCAGCCGGTCAGCTTCTCCTTGAAAGCCACCTGAGCACCGGTTGCAATATTGTCGTTTGTGTCACCGATCGTGTGGAGAACTGCTGTTCTAACCGTCTTATTATCATGGTATTTCTTGGCGCCATCCCGGGTTTGAAAAAGGATCTCCCCTTTTCTGTCATAGATTGTTCCTGTCTCCATAAGCTGAGCATTAGTATAAAGATGCCGGTTGGAAGCATGGGTGACCCAAGTCGAGGCATCCCTGATATATCCAATGGTAAATATCACCAGGCCCAATAATATTATTATAGAAAGAACCAGTACGACCAATGCCCGTCTTGTCAACAGCTTCAATTTAATCCCCAACTCCTTCCCTGTCCGGCCTGCCGCGGTCATCTGCAGCTTTAATAAAGGCCAGGAGAGCCCAAGAAGTCACCATAGATGTTCCCCCATTAGATACAAAAGGCAGAGTAATCCCGGTGAGAGGAAGTAAATCCACCGAACCAAAAACATTCAGGGCAGCTTGGACCAGAAATATGGCAGCCGCACCACAGGCGGCAATAGCGTAAAAGGGAGATTTGCATTCCCTCATCAAGGAAACGGCTAAAACAGCAAAAAACAAGATAATCAACACAGTTATTAAGGCTACAATCAGTCCCCATTCCTCACAAACCAATCCAAACACCAGGTCATTGGCAGCGGCAGGAATATTAACCAGAAAGCCATTACCTCCGCCTACTCCCAACACTCCCCCACTGGCTGCGGCAATCAGAGTACGCGTTTGCTGATATCCAATAGTATTTGCATATTCCCATACTCGTCCCCAAGCCTCGAAACGAGATGCCACATATGGCAAAAAGGACACAACCGCTATGGCACCCAGAACCGCTCCTGAACAAGCATAAGCAATTGTTCGCAGATCACCTGACCTCATAAATGCAATAACTAAAAAGGCAGCGAAGAAGACAACTGCCGTTCCCAAATCTCTCATCAGAATGAGGGCCCCGATGCAAGCGCCGGCAAATCCTATAAAAGCCGTTATATTTCGGGTAGTGAGAAGCTTGTCCAGAGTAGCTGTCCCGGCCATAACAAAGGCAACCTTTATTAATTCCATCGGCTGAAAAGACATGAAACCTAAATTTATCCAGTTTTTTGCCCCAAAACGAACCTCCCCGATGGTTAAATTCAAAACCAACAGGACCAGGGCGCCAAAAACGAAAACATATTTTAGCTTTCGGGCTCGTCCCAAATCTCTGATCAGTAATCCCAGGGCAATAAAAACAGCTATACCACAGACAATGGCAATAAGCTGCTTGGCTATTTGATCCGGAACTGCTGAAGCAACAACAAATAAGTTGATCCCGCAAAGGAAAAATGCTAACAACTCAAGTTCAATGTATTTCCTGGTATATGTCATCATAAACAAAAAATAGGATGCCTCTAAAAGAATAAATGCCAGGAAGATCCCTAACAGCTTCGGGTTTGCATCTTGCCCCATGGAAAAGTAAATCTGGATTCCTCCCAAAAATTGAAAAAGAAAAATCATAAAAAGGGTTTTCCCTGAAGAAAAGTGGTGACTAAACCGCGAAAACCAAGCCGCAGGATTTTCCTGTTGTTCAGGCCCATCTTCCGGTGCCAGCAAACGAAACTCGGCTCCCGCTAGTGAAATAGTATCACCATCTTTAACCGTCTTCGACTTTACAATCCTCTCATCATTTACCAGGACTCCGCCTTTTGAACCAAGGTCAAAAACCGACCAGGTACCTGCAGAAAAAGAAAGAACAGCATGGGTACGGGATACAAAAGGCAGATTTATAACAATATCTGAAAGCTTGCTCCTGCCAATACTGTTTTCCCAATGCTGCAAAGGTATCTTTATGCTGTCAGGCACCTGCAGATATCCCCAAACCGTGTTGTACGGTTCACTTCGTAACAAGGGCAGCACACAGCGCACAAATATTGTTACGGCCAATACCGGAAAAACCCACCGGATCAGCAACAGGTAGATATCAGAGAATTCTATAGTTTTTAATTCCCCCATCATTAAAGCAATATTTGAGTATAAGGCAATAATCTTGTTGAGAATTTGATTGGCACTTTCCAAGTAATTGCTCATAACATGTTCCTTTTTGCAGGATATAGCTATTTTCTCCTTTACAGATTAACACACTCAACAAAATTGGCAGGATCAATTAAAGCGTTTATCAGGAAAACACTCGATTATATGCCTCTTCTCAAGCCATTTCCCATAATTACCAAAAGGTCAATTCCGGGGACTCACGAAGTAATATTATTAGCAATTTTATTCATTTGCAGAGGTAACACATGAAAAAACGTTTTTTAATTATTGCAGGATTGGCAGCTTTGACTATACTTATTGCCGCCGTCAGCCTTAATGCTTACCAAAAAAATGATGTAAGAGAATCCCGGGATGCATTCAAGGTTTCATTAGATGGTAAGACCTGGTTCTTTGTTGAAGACAAACTAAAACTCGAAGACTTATTGGATGACTATAAAAACCAATACATTTCGGAAGTTGACAAGGATGTTCAAATAATAAAGGCAGGCTTTAAACAGAAGCTTGATATTGTCGAAGTTAATGATTTCCAGGGGGATCTTTGTTCCCCCCGGGAAGCCGAAAAAATAATTCGTTCTCATGCTGAAGCGGCCCGGGTAATTGAGGTTAGGGACGGAGATAATATTTGGTCCATCGCTATGAATAATCAGCTGTCAGTTGAAGAGATTGGGAAACTCAATCCTCATCTGGATGAAGAAATGCGCATATATCCGGGAGATAAACTAACCATAACAGCTGAAAAACCTATACTAGCAGCTTGTGTGAATAATCGTGTATAAAAACACTTTTACAAGAAGGAATAT
>ERZ764778.2773-NODE-2773-length-14665-cov-4.176523_pt1 | contig 14665 bp, 9 predicted proteins | sample MGYA00374951_ERZ764778 | MGnify/ENA primary metagenome ERZ764778 (study PRJEB28918, sample SAMN05720193) | bioreactor metagenome | isolation source: Anaerobic biogas reactor | place: USA:Washington, USA | collected 2015-08-08 ...
GGTGAGCCTCCAGAAACAAGCTGACGTGTGCGACATCAGAGGGCGCCAGGTTGGTCTCCAGGAACACGGTAGTGCTCCCGCGGACGTACTCTCCCGCCCCTGGCCCGACCACGCGCGTCTGGGCAGAGCCTGCCCCCCATCGTAGATAGCGCAGCCTGGTCGCTCCGTCCTCGGCCGGTTCGGTCCAGGCCGCGTGGAGATCCCCCCACGGATCCATCGCCAGAGCGATCATCTCTGCCGTAACGTTGCGACCGATCTGGTGGCGGCTACTGGCCCAGTCCCCGCCATGAGCATGCCACAGTACCTCATCTTCGACCCACACGAGATGCAGCTGCCCATCGGCATCCATGCCCGACGCCCAGGCGGCCTCGTGCGTGGGCCGCGCGCCGGTGGCCTGGGGCGCGTCCCACACGGGGCTGGTAGCGACCCACACCTGCCCCTCTTGCAGCCAGGCACAACCCGCTGCATGGCACGCGATCTCGGGCCTCGAGCCTGCCGGGGAGAGCTGAACCGGCGACGAGAGCTGCATCTCGTCCAAGAGGTAGACGGAGCCGTCAGCGTGACGCCAGGCATAGATCGGATCACCCTGCGCCTCGTACGCCACCAGTGCGTCCGCGCCGTCGATGTCGGACAGGACCACGCGTTCTGCGCCACTCGCATCGGTCACCCAGAGCGCACGGTCGGCCAGCCAGGCATACGAATCCGCCCGGCCAGACGGCCTGGTCACGGGAACGGCCCCTTGGGGGACAGCGCGGGCCGGCAGCAGCTCGTCGGTAGCGCCATCCCACGCCAGCACCCAGTCCTGTTCCTCGCCGCTCTGGAGCCACCAAAGCACCGGCTGCTCCTGCCACGAACCTCCGAGAGCGCGTACGCCCTGGCCAGACGACTCCCAGGCGTATGGCTCCACCTGCCACCCGGGACCCCGCGCCACAGCCAGCAGCGGGGCATCGCTATCGTCTTTGGTGAGCCAAGCGACCAGGGGTTCGCCGGAAGGGCCGACTAGCAGAGTGAGGTCGGATACAGGCGCGGGGGCCAAGGTGACCAGAGGTGCGCTGGGACCGTCGATGGCGGAAACGTCGTCGGCCACCACGACCGAGCACGAGGTCCCGAGGAACAGCATCGCCAAGAGGGTAACCCACATGCCTAGCGCAGCGTGACGGGGGGGCCAGGGCACCTGACCCCTCCGGCAGAACCGCCCACGTTGGCGGCGCGCGTGCACGATGCCTATGGCTCCTCGGGGAGAATCAGGTATTGACCAACCACCAGGTTATTGGGGTCGTCCAGGCGGTTGAGCTCGATCAGCACCTGAATGTTCACTCCCAGCTTGTCCGCGATACGCTGGAGCGTATCACCGCTTTCTACGCGGTAGACACCCTCGGTGGGAACCGCCGTCGGGGTGGGCGTAGGCCAAGGGGTGAGGGTTGGGACGGGCGTAGGCGGCTCATCGACGATGGCTCTGGCGCGAGCGGCGCTAACGTTGGCCAGAGCGTCGAGGTGGCCAGCGCGCTCGGCGCAGTTCTCATACGCTAGCACGGCGGCCGTGATGTTGGATTCCAGCTCATAGGCCAGGCCCAGCATGGCGTGCGCGGGGGCCCAATCTGGCTGCAGCGAAACGGCGCGAGTGGCGGCGCCAATGGCCCGCTGGGAATGCTGTTGCTCAATGCTGACGGCCGCCAGGGCCAGGTAGGCCATCGCATCGTAGGGATCCTGCTCGATAGCTCGCGCCAACAAGGTCGCGGCCGAGGTCATGTCGCCTCTAAAATAGCTGGCCAGCCCTAGCCCCACCTGCGTCGGGGCGTCCAGTTGCGGATCTTGAGCATAGCGCTGCGCCGCCATATCGGGTCTCCCTGCCCGAAGCAGCGACACACCCAGCAGCCGCGTCGTCAGGCTCTTACAGTCGTCCGACAGGCCGCCGAGGTCGAGGGCCGCCGCATAGTAGCCCCCCGCTTGCAGCGCGTCGCCAGCCACCATGGCGCCGTGACCCGCCGCTATGAGGGGAAGCACCTCTCTCGCTCGGGCTGACGCGGCGTCCAGAGCCGGCACCTCACGCATCTGGAAGGACACCTGACTGCCAGCCACCAGCAGCAACGAGGCCGGCGCCAGCGTCATCCGGGGGTCGTTGGCTCCCAGGCTCTGCACATGATACTCGATGATGGATGCATCCACGCCGCGATCGACACCCCACACCACCACCTGAGCACCCAGCCGACTGGCCATCGATTCGGCCTGGGTCTCGGAAGGGATCGGCGCGACCAGACGCGTCTCGATGCTGGCATCCAGTCCGCTGCCGCGCAAGAGCGCATCGATCTCGTTGCGCACGTCTGTGGCCAGCGCCAGATCATCGCCCTCGTTGCTGACCGGCGCCACCAGAATGCCATAGGGCGCCTCTACGGGCGCGATGGAGAGCGTCTCGAGCTGCCTCTCTGCCTGCATCCGCCAGCCCCGCGCTCCGTAGCCGATAGCCACCAGGTTCGCAAGAAAAGCAATGACGGCCAGGCCGCGCATCACAGGCACAACTTCGCGCTTGGCGACCAACGTCGCAGCACAAATGCCCGAGAGGGCCAACAGCCCATAGTGTAGGACCACGGCGCCATAGTCGCCCCAGAGGAAGGCGATCCCCTGCCGCGAGAGGCTGAGCAGATGCATGACCGGCCCCGAGGCCGCCACGAGCAGCAGCGCCGGCGCCATGCATCCGCCAGCCGTGGCTAGAGATGTTCGATCGTGTGCCAAGGAATGCATCTCCTTACGGATTGTCAGGCGTGCGGCTAGTATACACATCCTGGCTCTGACCTGTCCACCGAGGCCACTAGATAGCCCAGGTTGATCAACCCACGCCGCCTCCCTATACTCAAGGCTCTATCGGGTGTGGGGGCGGAGCATCATGTTCGGACGACGTGCCGTCATCGTGTATCTCTCTTTTGCGCTGGCCTTGGCGGCCTGTGCCCTACCAGCCACGCCGAACGCTCCTGCCACGGCTACGCCCACCACGGCAGCTCTGCGCAACAACTCCCAGCCGATGACGCCCCAGCCCACCTCGCCGGCAACGCCGGCTCCGTTACCCACTCCAGTGATGCAACTGGCCTTGACCGGTGCCCCCGTGCAGGCCTGGACCGACCCCAACCTGGTGACGGGGATACTGGCGTTACCGGGCGAGGTTTGGGCGGCCACGCAAAGTGGCGTCGTGCGTTGGGATCTGGATTCAGATACGATGGCCCGGTATGGAACTGCTGAGGGCCTGGCGGCGCTCTCAACGCGAGGCATCGCCGTGGACTCGGACGGCCGGATCTGGATCGGCTATGCGGAGCTGGATGCCTGGAGCGTCTGGGACGGTCAGTCCTGGCAGACCTATGACCAGCGCGAGCGTGCCGTCGAGGCCCACTATGACGCCATGGTAGCGGCCCGACGCACCGATCCACGTCTCTGGACGAACCGCGCGGATAGTACCTGGGTGTGGCTCCCAGAGATCGCCGGCCGGGCCGAAAGCTATGACGGGCAGCGCTGGCGCCTCTATGGCGAGAACCGTGGCGTGCGCTCTGGCACCTGGCTGGTTGACGTGTCGGTGGATGGTCAAGTATGGGCCGTAGGTTCGGCCGTTAGCACCGTCTTTGAGGGCGAGGTCTACTGGGATGACCACAGCTACTATTCTGGCATGGGAACGGGTTGCGCCGCTACCAGTGCCTCGGTGGACGCGCGAGGCGGGCTTTGGGTAGGCTATGCGTGTGAGAGCGGCCAGCCTGGCGGATTGATGTACTGGGATCTGACGCATGGTCGTTGGCGCGGCTATGAGCAAGCGCTCAATCCTCTCCTCCCTGCGCAGGTCTACTGGACGCACACCGACCAGAATGGCACCGTCTGGGTGGGCGGCGACGATGCCGTGATCTGGAAGGATCCCGAGAGCCCCTGGCGCCGTCTCGATATCACGGGCCTGCAGGTGCGTGCCGTGCAAGAACCGGCCGCCGATGGCCTGATGTGGCTGGGTACCGACCAGGGACTGGTCGCCGTCTCACAGAGAACCGGCGCCGTGCAAGCCCACCTGCGCATCCCGGCCCCGGCCATTCCCCCCAACGTCCTGGATGTGGCCACGGCTCCTGACGGCTCGATCTGGGTCGCTACGGAGCGGGGTGTGTTGTCGGTCGATGTCAGCACCGGCAAGCTCGAATCGATCTATCCGGATCCGATCGTCGCACTGGCCGGCGGGCCTCACGCCGTCTGGTTGGCCGGCCCCGGTGGCGTCTCGTATGCGGTCGATGGCGGCGATCTCCACCAGGTCTCACAGGCCAACGTGCGCACCCTCACGCTGTCTCCAGAGAGTGAGGCTGCCATCGGCTGCACGCTGGGGGGTGAGCTCCTGCGCATCTGGCCGGACGGCACCGAGGACACGGTGGGTAACGTTCCCGCGCTCTTTGGCGCCACTGCCAAGGCTTTGGCCGTTGGGCCTGACGGCGTCCTCTGGGTGGCAACCGGCGTCGGCTTGGGACGCATCAGCCCCGAAGGCGAGGCACAGCTTCTGACGGTGGACGACGGGCTGCCCAACAATGATGTGCTGGCGCTTGCTTTGGGGCCCGAGGACGAGCTCTGGATCGGCACGCGGAACGGGCTGGCGCGTCTCCGGACCGACGGACGGTGGACGCGCTTTACCACCCAGAGCACTGAAGGCGGGTTGCGCTCGATGACAGTCCGCGACCTGACAGTGGGCCCGGGGGGCATGCTCTGGATAGCCACAGGTGGTGGAATCTCATCTCGCGAGCCCGAGGAGGCGGACTGGGCGTACTATGATCTGGCCGGGGCGCGAGCCGTTGCCATGGATGCACAAGGGAATGCTTGGATTGGAACCAACGCGGGCCTAGTCCGTGTCGCCGGGACGGCGATGACACCAGTACCCTAACCTGCCGTGGACGCCGAGCCGTTGTCGCCTTCCAGCTCGATCCATCGCTTTCGCAGGCCCACCAGCACCGCCTCGGTGCGTGAGCCTACCCCCAACTTGCTAAAGATGTTGGCCATGTGCGATTCGACGGTACGCGGGCTCACAACCAGCCTCTGGGCGATCTCGCGGTTGCTCAGCCCCTGCCCCGCCAGCTGCAGCACTTCTAGCTCGCGGGGCGTGAGCCCTTCCACATCGTCAGGCTGCTCGGTCGGCCCCGCCAGACGTCGCAACACCTTTCTGGCCACCGAGGGATGCAGGACTGACTCACCCGCCCAAACTCGACGGACTGCGTCGATCAGCTCACTACTTCGGGCGTTCTTGAGGAGATAGCCAGCCGCGCCAGCCTCGAGAATGGCAAAGACGTACTGATCGTCGTCATATGCCGTCAGCACCAGCACCGCGGTGCGCGGACAGATCTCTTTGACCTTGCGGGTGGCGTCGATCCCGTTCATGACGGGCATGCTGATATCCATGAGGATGACGTCGGGCCGCGTCTGTTGAGCCAGCTCGACGGTCTCCGCCCCATCGCCTGCCTCTCCCACCACCGTGAGATCCTCTTGCCGCTCGAGGATTCGGCGCGTGCCCTCACGTACCATCACGTGGTCATCGGCCAGGAGGATGCGAATCGGCTTCATTGCGTCCGCTCCCAGAGTCTATGGTAGTTGGGGTCCGCCCAACGGCGGGTACGCGTGTCAAACATGGAACGAGCCCTGTCTACCGCCGCCCAACGCGACAGACAGGGCCCGCCCACCAAGGAGGAGAAGAAGCGCTGCTCGCAACGATTGCTGCGACTCAGCCAAGGCCGCCCGTACCGTCTGATCTGTAAGGCTGCCTTCAAACTCGTTGACACTATACCACCGCCGACCTCGCTCGCCATCCGCGATCGTGCCCATCTCATCTACGTGATTCTACCCACCCGATGTCCTCGGCCAGCGGATCCGGCCCGAACGTCTTGTGAGCTGCATCCAAAGGGATGATGATGCTGACGGCAGTGCCTTGGCCGGGCTCGGAAGTGATGGTCGCCTTGCCCCCGAATAGGCGCGCCCGCTCGTGCATCCCGATCAGCCCCAAGCCGCCGGATTTGACCAGCTCCGCGGGGGTGTCCGGCGCTGCAAACCCGACTCCGTCATCGGTGACCTGCAGCCGCACGCGATCTACGCCATAGATCAGCTTGATGCTCGCGTGGCCGGCCCTGGCGTGTCGGCGCACATTGCTCAGGGCCTCTTGTGCCAGCCGGTACAGGCCAAGCTCGAGCTCTGGCGACAGCGGAATCGGCTCGCCAATGATCTCGACGGTGACCTGGGTTGGCTCCTCACGACTGACCCGATCGCCCAGCAGATTGAGCGTCCGCGGCAATCCCAGCTCTTCCAGAAGCGGCGGGCGCAGGTCACTGGTAAAGCGGCGCACACCCTCCAGCGTCAGATCCACCATGTCACGAATCTCTTCTAGCTCTGCGGCGAGGGTAGGATCCTGGGCGTCCTCCTGTGCCATCTCGATCCGCCGTCCCAGGACGATCAGGGCTTGGGCGGTGTCGTCGTGCAGCTCGCGGGCCACCCGCTTGCGCTCTCGCTCTTGGCTGGAAAGCACCGACGCCACATAGTTCTCGGTGTCGGCCCGGTACAGAGCGAGGTGATCCACCATCGTGTTAAAGGCCTGCACCAGCTCCTGGACCTCGCTGGGACCGCCTTTGATCGACACGTGGGCATCAAACTCGCCCGTGGCCACATCGTCAGCCTGCTGCACCAGGCTGCGCAGGGGCGCGGTGATCCTGCGACTGGTGATAGCCAGCACCGCCAGCGGCGCCATCACCACGAGCACAAGAATTGCGCCCATCAGCAAGAGGAACGAGCGCGTGGGACCCATCACGTCCTCCCACGCCTCATAGGTGATGAGCGCCCACCCATCCCACGATAGATCGGCAAAGAGCGAGCTACGCAATTCGCGCAGAGGAACCGGCGCATAGCCCATAATGGTGGTGCCGCTGGAAAGGCGTACGGTCTGCGCTCCCTGCTCGCCCCGCTGCAGCGCCTCCACAGCCGGGTGCGCGCCCAGCTGATAGCCGCCTAGCTCGGCATTCGGATGGTAGAGGATCATCCCGTCGCTATCGATGAGAAACGCAAAGCCACTCTCACCCACGCGGACCATGTCTACGGCGTGTCCCAACCTGGATCCCGACAGATCCCACACCCCCAGGATACAGCCCGAGAACTGCCCCAACGCGCCGTACACCGGCACCGCAGCGACCACGATGGTCTCGCCTTCACCGCGTAGCAGCGGCGACCGAACTGGGCGTCGCAGCCGCCGCGCCTGCGCGTAGAACTCCATGCCGCCATAGTCCCGCGCGTCGCCCTCGAGGGTCGAAGCGATCACGCGACCATCGGCATCGGTCACGCTGATGCGGTCAAAACGGTCGGTCAGCGTCATGCTCATGCTGAGGAGATCGCGAATCCCATCGGGATCGCTGGTTCGGACGGGCTCGAGGGAGGCGATCTGCGTGAGGAGGAGCACCGAATCGGCGATATGAGCGGCCACTTGCTGAGACGCGAGGAGCACCAGCTCCGAGTCACGATCCTCGACCAGCCGTTGCTGCACCTGGGTGATGCCAAAGAGCATCACCAGCGAGAGCGCCACCAGCAGGATGGTGACGGGCACGGCCGTGGAGAGCATCAACTGCGAGCGGATGCCGGCTCCCAGGCCTCGGCGCCCTCTCTGGCTCGTGAACACGTCCATGACGCCGACCTACCAAAGGGCCCGGCGATTGGCATCACACGCAGGGCGCCATCTCCCAGCTAGGCCAACCGCCCCCTCATGCATCGTGCGGCGCCGATTCCTGCTCTACACTCGACGTCTCGTCCTCCGTGGGGGTCAGCGTCGCCGTCGGCGAGGCTGTCTGCGAGGGCGAAGGCGAGGGCGAGGGCGACGGCGACGGCGTCCACGTGGCCGACTCGGTCGGCGATACCGTGACAGTGGGCGTGTGCGTATTGGTCGGCGTGATCGTCACCGTCGGCGTTCTCGTCGGTGTCGGCGATGGGCTGACAGTAACGGTTACGCTGGGCGTGGGGGTGGGCGCCAGGGCCCAACCCACCTGCACCAGGGCCTCCCCGCCCCGCTCATAGTACTCGACCACCACGCTGTGCTTGCCCTGCTTGAGGGTCACCTGCTCTTGGATCAACCGCGCGCTCGAGTCGCGCCAGTCGTCGATGAGCAAGGTGCCATCCACAAAGACGCGCACACCATCATCCGCCTTGGCCCAGAAGACATACTCCCCGCCGTCCAGGAGCAGCGAGCGGGTCCACCGCGCGGAAAAGTTGTCGCTAGGAAGGCCGTACCCAGGCGAGTTCATGCCCCAGTCAAAGCTGATGGCCACATCATCGCGCACAAAAGCTGGATCGCCTCGCAGCTCGGCGTTGTCAAAGTATTCGCCCTTCCACCCACTAAAGGTGTCGATCCGCTCCCACCAGACGCGGATGAAGGCGTTGCCCGTCTGCTCGAGGAACTCGACGCGGATGGTGTGGGAGCCATCGTCCAGGTAGGTGTACCCCACATAGATGCGGGGCGCATAGCTGTGCCATTCGTCGATGATCAAGCGCCCATCGACCCACACACGCACCCCATCATCGACGTTGGCCAGGAAGCGGTAGCCCCCCTCCTCAAAGACCAGGTTCCGCGTCCATCGCGCGCCAAACCAGTCCTCGGGCACGGACTGGTCGGGCGAACGGGCGCCCCAGTCAAAGTCGAGCGCCAAGTCGTTGCGAACCAGCACGGGGTCGCCCACCAGGTCAGGGTTGCCAAAGTACTCGCCCTTCCAGTCGGGGTAGAGGCCGCGATAGTCCCACCAGACGCGTATCTGGGCGTTGTGGGTGCGGTCATAGTAGGCTACCTCGACCAGATGCTCGCCCTCGGTGAGGTAGACATCCCCCGACACCACCGTCGCCGACTGATCGCGCCACTGGTCGATGACCAGCACCCCGTCCACCCAGAGTCGCACCCCGTCATCGCTGTAGGCATAGAAACGATAGCCGCCCGCCTGAAACGTCCAGCGACCGCGCCACCGAACCGAGAACTCGTCCCTCGGCAGCCCTGGAGCAGGAGCCCCAAGCTGCCACTGGAAATCGATATCTTTGTCCGTGCGCACCAGCACTGGTTCGCCCGAGAGGGTCGGGTTGTCATAGTACTCGGCATGCCACATGCCCTCGGGCGCGAGATCGTCAGAGCTGCTGGTCGGCTTGGGGGTGGGCGAAGGCGGCAAGGCCGTCGGCGTTTTGGCCTCGATGTCCACTAGGGTAATGGTCTCGGCCACCAGACGGCCGATGGCATCCAGCTCGCCCTCGGCATAGATGGTAAGGCCTGGCTCGATCGCCTCGTTACTCACGCGGGTACCATCGCCCCGCCAGACTTCGGTCGCCTCGCTGACGATGATCTGCTCGGCGGTGCCCTCCAGGGGCGTCACCACGATGATGAGGGCGCCAGGAGAGTACTCGCGCACCTGCCCCAGCACGCTGGCAGCAGAGGGGGACGTTTCGGTGGCCCCAGTCTCGGGCATGGGGGTGTTCACATCGGGTGCGGGCAGCGTCGACGGCTGGGGAAGGATGCGGTCCCGCGCCACACCCACCCAAATGATGATGCCCGTGCCCACCGTGAGCAGGGCGACGGTCAGCAGAGCCACGAGGGCTTTGCGCCACGTGCTCAAGAAATCACCTCCGAAGGTACCGTAGCGTCACGTCTTTCGCCGAGCGCCGCGGTCAGTGCAGCTATATTAGCACACGCACCCACCACAAGCAACGCGCCCTCCCCGTCGCGCAGAGGTGTGCACCCAGCGTCGGGATGGTCTATAATCAGCTCATGGTGGATACGCATGACACGGTGACAGCTCCTCGTCGCGCTATATGGCTCCCCTTGCAGAGAGCCCTGTTGTCTCTTCTGCTGACGGCCTTGCTGTCTCTGGCTGCCTTTGGGGGCCTGACGCTCGCCTATCAGTCTGCCCATGCCCAACAGTACTATCGCGGCGTAACCATTCACGGCACCCATGTCGGCGGGCTGACGAGAGCAGAAGCTCTCCAACTCTTGCGGGAGCAGCATTCTGCCAGCCAGATGCCCTATGTGACCCTCGAGAGCGTCGGCGCCACGTGGACTCTGTCGCTGGAGGCGCTGGGAGGCGTATTCGACTGGGATACGGCCCTGGACCAAGCCTGGGCCATCGGCCGCACGGGCTCCTGGCAAGCGCGCCTACGGGCGCAAGCTCGCGCCCTCTGGTATGGCTATGACGTCGTAGCGCCGCTGGAGGTTTCGCAGGGACTCTCACTCGAACCGTTGCGCCGCATCGCCCGCCAGTCGGCCCAGCCCGCCACCTCTGCCAACGTGGACCTCGCTGGTCTCTCCGTGGTAGCCCAGACCTCTGAGGCAGGCTATGAGCTCGATCTCACCGCCACGCGTCAGGCCATCGAGCAAGCCATCGCAAGAGCCCTGGGGGGATCGAGCTGGGGGCAGGAGCCCCGCCTGCTGGCCTTGGATAGGTGGAATCTCTCCACCGCGCCGCTCCTGCTTCCTGAGCCCGTGCTCGTGCCGCTGGTCTTTCGCGACGTGCAAGCCTCGCTATCGGATCTCGCCGATGCCCAAGCCAGGCTGGATGCCTTGATGGCCTCGCCGCTCATCCTGGAGATGTCCGTAGCAGAGATCGCCGCCGATGGCAGCCTTCAGCGCACGATGCGGCATTGGGCCATCGACCAAGCCACCTTGGCCTCCTGGATCACCATCAACACCGCCAATTCGACTGCGGGGCCTCGCCTGTCCATCATGCTGGACGAGGGCCGTGTGGATGCGTACCTGAGTCGACTCGGGCAATCGGTCGGCCGCCCGCCCCGAGAGGGCAGGTTCCTCTACAATGAAACCTCACAGGAGATCGAGATCGTGGATCCTGGCCAGATGGGGGTCGCGCTGGATCTGGCAGGCGCGCGCCAAGAGATCCTGCAAGCCGCCTTTGGTTCCGACCACACCGTGCAGCTACCCATCCACCAAGCAGCGCCTCTGGTTACGGCGGAGGACTTGAGCGCCATGCTGCCGCTGGATCTGCTAGCGACGGGAGAGAGCAGCTTTGCTGGGTCCACACCAGAACGCGCGCAGAACATCCGAGTAGCCACTGAGCGCTTCCACGGCATCGCCGTCCCGCCAGGCGCAGAGTTCTCCTTTCTGCATTATCTGGGGCCCGTGAACGCATCGACGGGGTATGCCGAGTCGTGGGTCATCATGAGCGACCAGACGGTACTGGGGGCGGGCGGCGGCGTGTGCCAGGTCAGCACCACCTGCTTTCGGGCCGCGTTCTGGGGCGGCTATCCGATCACCGCCCGCTCACCGCACGCCTATCGCGTAAGTTGGTACGAGCCGCCACTCGGCCTGGATGCTGCGGTCTATGCGCCCACCACCGATTTCCGCTTTCGCAACGACGACGACTGGCCCATCTTGATCATGACCACGGTGGACGAGACGGTCGGCGCACTCTCCTTTTCCTTCTATGGCCGCTCCCGCGGGCGCGAGGTCACTATCGTGGGACCCACCATCGAGGGTACCCATCAGCCTGGTCCCGCGGTAGAAGAGTTCGACGCAACCCTGCCCGCGGGCACCCGCATTCTGGCTGAGCGGGCGCGGGAGGGGCTAGACGTGGTGATTCTCCGCATCGTAGAGCAGGGCGGCGCCATCATATCCGAGGACGAGTTTACCAGCCGCTACCAGGCCTGGCCCGCCCGCTACCGCGTGGGCCCGTCCACCGCCTCGGCCCAACCGTGAGACCAGAAAGGCGGCTAGCATCATGTCACTTCAGCTAGGGCTGGTCGGCCTGCCCAATGTCGGAAAATCAACACTCTTTAACGCCTTGACCAACGCGGGCGCCGACGTCGCCAGCTATCCATTCACCACCATCGACCCCAACGTCGGCGTGGTGCCCGTCCCCGACCAGCGGCTCGGTCGCCTGCAAGAGATCATCGCGCCCGAGCGCCTCGTCGCCACTACCTTGCACGTCGTCGACATCGCGGGGCTGGTCAAGGGCGCCAGCCAAGGAGAGGGCCTCGGAAACCAGTTCCTCTCGCATGTGCGCGCCGTAGATGCCGTGGCCATGGTGGTGCGATGCTTCAGGAACCCCGATATCGCCCATGTGACGGCAGAGTTGGATCCTCTGGGCGACATCGAGACGATCGACCTAGAGCTGGCCCTCTCCGACCTGGCGGTGCTGGAGCGGCACCAGCAAAAGCTAGCGGGCCTTGCCAAGGCCAATCCACGCGAGTACCGCGCCGAGGTAGAGACCGTCGCCAGGGCGATGGAGGCCCTGAGCGCTGGTACCGCTATCCGCGATCTGGACCTCGCTCCTGAACAGAGGGCACTGTTGGCGCCGATCCCCCTCCTCACGGCCATGCCGCGCATGTTCGTGGCCAACGTGGGAGAGGAGGATCTGCCAGACGGAGGACCGCTCGCGGCTGCCGTGCGCGAGAGGGCCGAGCATGAGGGAGCGCCCGCGATCGCACTGTGCGCCGAGCTAGAGGCCGAGCTGCAGGAGCTCCCGCAGGACGAGGCGCAAGAGTATCTAGCTTCGTACGGACTCGACCGCTCTGGCCTGGATCGCGTGATCGCCACTGGTTACGAGCTCTTGCAGCTCATCACCTTTTTCACCACCACAGGAGGCAAAGAGGTGCGCGCCTGGACCCTCCGCCAAGGGCAAACCGCCCTCGACGCGGCGGGAACCGTCCACACCGACATGGCCCGTGGCTTTATCCGTGCCGAGGTCGTGGCCTTTGCGGACCTAGACCGCACCGGCTCCATCGCCCACGCGCGTGAAGCTGGCCAGGTGCGCCTGGAGGGTCGCGACTATTTGGTGACCGATGGCGATGTGATCCACATCAGATTCGCCATATAAGCGCCATTCTCGCGGTTGCTTGCACCATCACAGGCGCCTATGATGGGTATGTACGTGTCGGAATATGACTCGATCAGGAGGTAATTGTGTCAGCCAAACTCGGCATCGGTACTCTCGGACTCGCTCACGGTCACGTGAGCTCGTATGCCAACATGATCAAGGACTTTGACGACGCCAAGATGGTGGCCTTCTGGGACCACGACGTCGCCCGAGGCCAGGGCGCGGCCGAACGCTTTGGCGTCGATTTCGAGCCGCACCTCGAGGACATCCTGGCGCGCAAAGACATCGATTGCCTAGTAATCGGCAGCGAAACCAACCGCCACGCCGACTTGGCAGTGGCGGCGCTCGAGGCGGGCAAGCCCGTGCTCCTGCAAAAGCCCATGGCGACCACGCTCGAAGGCTGCGACCGCATCATCGACGCGGTGAACCGAACCGGCCAGTGGTTCAGCATGGCGTTCCAGATGCGCTGCGATCCGCAGAACATTGCCATGCGGAACCTGCTCCGCGAGGGCGCGATCGGTCGCGTGGGCTTTGTGAGGCGGCGCCATTGCATCGGCGTGCTGTTCAGCCAGCAGTTCGTCGAGGGCCCTTCCAAGTGGCACATCTCGGCCGAGGCGAACGTGGGCATGTTCTTTGACGATGCCACCCACGCCCTAGACTGGCTCTACTGGACGATGGGTTCCAAGCCCGTCTCGGTCATGGCCGAGATCGACAACGTGCTCACCGATATCGCTCCCGACGACACGGGCACAGCCATTTTCCGCTTTGCCGATGGCACCTTTGCCACCATCACGAATACCAGCGTGTGTCGCGCCGGTGAGAACACCGTCGAGATCTATGGCGACCAGGGCGTCCTGGTCCAGAACCACGGCGATGGGCCGTCCGCTGCCATCAAGCCGCCGCATCCCATCGGTGTCAAGCTATATCAGCAAGAAAAGGCCGAGCTGGGATGGCAGGATCTTGGCCTGCCCATGGTGAACGGCCAAGGCGACCGCATCGCAGGGGTGGCGCGACCATTCATCGACGCCTTCAAGTCCGGCGTGCCCATGTGCACGGCCGAGGAAGGCCGCGTGTCCGTCGAGATGGTCTTGGCCTGCTACCGATCCGCGGCGACCGGCCAGCGCATCACCTTCCCGTTCGAGGGCTGAGCCAGCCCGGGCCCACACTAAAGCGCCCCCGCCACTATTGGCGGGGGCGTTCTCTTGCTGGGCGAGTCCTCACTCGCCTGGCGGTGGCACTCCGTCGCCTTCGCCACCACTCATCTGCCCCAGACGATCGATGGTCAGGATAAAGGTAAGAGTCTCGGCCAGCGATGCCTCGGGCAGAGATGGCCGCTTGACGGCATACACCCCCAGGGCCGACAGGACCATGATGGCCAGGGCAATGAGCACCGGCGAGAGGCCGCTGGTCCGGGAGGTAGGCATCGGCCGGGGGGGCAAGAGCACCGCGGGACGGTCCCAGGGCTGTTGCAGCGCCACCGCCGGCCCGGTGGGATAGTGCACCAGGGCGAAAGGCAGCGTACCCTGTACGCCTTGGCGGGCAGCCGCTCGCTGCAGCATCCTCCGGAAGCGCTCTGGCCGCGGCCCAGCCAGCCGAGCAATTCGGCGACGCCCGCCTACCCCGCCCAGCATCTGCCCGCCCACGAGCACCGTCTCACCCGGACGCATCCGGTGGTGACAGCGCCGCAGCGGCGCTAGCCCATCGGAGCCCGCCGCTCCCACGGGCCAGGACGGAATCGCGCGTAGGCCATGATCGTCCGCAACCCAGACCCCATAGCCCAGCGGCAACAGCGCCGTCAGGTCCAAGCCGGCAAGCACGGCACCGCAACACGACCACGCTCC
>ERZ764778.2780-NODE-2780-length-14628-cov-3.901119_pt1 | contig 14628 bp, 10 predicted proteins | sample MGYA00374951_ERZ764778 | MGnify/ENA primary metagenome ERZ764778 (study PRJEB28918, sample SAMN05720193) | bioreactor metagenome | isolation source: Anaerobic biogas reactor | place: USA:Washington, USA | collected 2015-08-08 ...
GAGTAATTCTGAAGATTACAAATTCAGCAGGCTTCACAGGTGCAACACCGATTACGCAGATCAGTCTGCCGTTATCGATATCATCCTGCGTCATTGTGTTTCTTCCGATGCTTACAAAGAAAGCCTCATCAGGTGATGCTCCGGCAAGCGAACCGTTCCGCCACAGGTTGTTTAGGAACACACTTATAGTTCTCTGGACACGAACCCACAGCACTTCATCGTTTGGCTCGAAAACAGCCCAACTTGTATTCGCCTTTATGGATTCCTCGATAAAGATAAACAAACGTCTTACGTTTACGTATTTCCAACTGCCATCACTGGAAACGGTACGCGCACCCCAAATGCGAATACCTTGGCCAGGGAAAGTTCGGATGAGGTTAACACCTTTGGGATTGAGAATATCTTGTTCTCCTTTGTTGAACTGGCAGTCAAGACCGGTGCAAGCCCTGACAACTTCGTTGGCGGGTGCCTTATGTACCCCTCTGGTGTTGTCACTTCTGGCATAAATGCCAATGACCGCACCCGAAGGAGGAACAGCGATGGTCTTCTTGTCCAGTGGATCAAAAACCTCAAGCCAAGGGTGATAAAGAGCTGCGTAAGTGCTGTCAAAGATGTTTCTGTGTTCAATAATGTCGTTCACTTTCTTTGCATCTCTGGGAACATCTAGTACAGCAAAGCGGCTGGCCAGGTTCTCGCAATGAGCAACCAGAGTAAGCTGAACATTGGGATCAGTAACACCTGGAACTGCCATAATGGAAACCACATCGTTGTCAAGGAAGGATTGAATGCCGGTGCGTTTGCCTGCGCCATTGTCAACACCAATGAATTCTGCGGCAGTAATGGATGAAACGGATCCGTTGCTGCCGCTGCTCAATTCTATGGTTGCCACCTTTGCATCCTCACCTGCAATTGCAGCGAAGGGATCAATAATTTCTTCGTCATCGGCAGCCACATATTCAGCCACAATAAGATCAGACTTGGCCGTTTTTTTAGAAATATGATTGGCAGCATTGATATTAAAAGAGAGGTTTTCATAAGTTTCAACGGAGTCGCCGTATTTTACCTCAAGGGTAAACTCACAGGTAGAGATAGTTTTTAATGGAACAAGATTATTATCAACTACATCTTCCGAAAAACTATCGGCGAAAGTGATGATATTATCCTGATTTTTAACAACTCTGTTATACACTATGCCGGACTGGTCGGCAAAGACCACCACATCACCAGGATTAAATCCCGCACCGTTTTTGACCAGATACTTGACATCATCACCGGATGTAATTTCCTTAATAATTTGAGTCCTGGTCTTACTTGCCGGTGTAACGGTAACCTTAACACTATCACCCCATATGCCGGGATCTTTAGCAGAAATCTTTACTATAGGAGCATCTTTTGTGGGAGAATAGCCGACGGAAGCCTTTGCATCCAAAGGAGCAACGCGAGAAACAAAACAGCGTGACCCGCCGTTAATGAAAAAATTCTCGACTGCGTATGCAAGATACCTGTACCCGCCAAATTCGTTCTCCGAAAGATAACCCCCGTAAGTCCTTTTAAAATCGGCAAAATTGGTCACCAGTTGCGGAACACCCTCAACAGGCCCCTTCTCTGCCAAGCCAATAAAACCTGCGGTGCTGGTTCCCACACCCTCCATTGGTTTTCCACCGGATTCAAATTCTTCGACATAAACGCCTGGAGATAAATACTCTGCCATAAAATTTCGGTTTCACAGTATTTATGAAACCATTTCCCTCCCTTCGGATACTTTTTAATATTTCCGATCTTTTTGCATCATTTGGATCCTAGTTAATAATAAACGACATTTATAAACATATTTATAAACAAACTTATATCTTGCTGAATTAATGAAAAAACAATATTATTTGTTCTTTTTTGCCTGGGTATTATCCTGAAGGTCATCGTGAGGCCCGCCGGCAAAGTCTTCTTCGTCCTCAGAGGGTTCGTCGGGAATGGTTATATCACCTGATAAAATGACGTTGTTCGGCCATTCGGTATGTTCTTCATCTGTGATTATCCGAGCTTTCTTTATGGCAAGATTCATTTTTCTGACAAACTGCGATTGCATATGCTCTTTTTGCGAAATGGTCTGAAACAGCTGCTCTTTTTCCTGTTCAAGCTCCATAGGGTTCATCCCCGTCTCCCTGGACCGGCGGATTTCGGCTTGCAGCTCTTGCAGCCGCATTTTATCGTCTTGCAGGGTCAGGAAGGGCAGGTTTTTTCTAACCGTAGTCTGGCCTGCTTTGTCTGCATACTTAGTGATTTCGGCCAGCACCCGCTGGGCAGGCTGCAGCTTCCCGGTTTTGAAAGCAAAAGCGCTGTTTATTGGGTCATAGCTGTCGGCATATGCCCGTCCGAAAGGGGCAGACACAGCCCTTCTGCGTTGGCCATTCAGCTTCCTCTGGTGATTGCTCAGTGTTTCACTGTTATGGCGTCTTTTTTCGCTGGTAACAACGGTCATTTCGCGATTGCGATTTGCTGCAATTGAAAGGTTGCTATAGGAATTACCCATTTTAAACATTTCTCGGGGACGTGCTTGTTCATCTCTTTCGCTCCAATGAGGCTTATAGTTCTCAGGTGTCTTTTGAGACGACATGTCTTGCTCTCTTTCAAAATGCAAGATTGCTTCTGAACGCTGCAAGTCTTCATCCCGCCTGCGATCCATGTCAAACAGCCGGCTCACCTCCCGCTTTCTACAAAAGCATATAGTACTCCCCTGCGTCTTCTTTGGTGAACATTTTTCCGCTTTTAGCAAATTCATTGCGAATAGCCGCTATGATGTGCTGCATCTCCACTTTCGCGTCACCTTCCGCAGCGGCCAGAAACGCACTGTGGACAGCAATGTTTTTGATATTGCTGCCAGACAGTTCAAATCTCGTTGTCAGGTAATCATAGTCCAGTTCACCCAAAGGCAGCTGAAGGGGGAATACTTTCTGCCAAATCTCCCGTCGCTGCTCTTGGTTAGGAAAAGGAAAATCGATGACAAACTTTATCCTGCGCTTGAATGCCTCGTCAAAATTCTGGACATAGTTGGTGGCCATAATGGTCACGCCATCATATTCCTCCATCTTCTGCAGCAGAAATGCTGCCTCCATATTGCTGTATTTATCATTGGAATCTTTGACCTCAGTTCGTTTACTGAAAAGGACATCTGCCTCATCAAAAAACAGGATAACCTGGCTCTTTTTCGCCTGAAGGAAAATCTCATTTAAGTTTTTCTCTGTTTCACCCACATACTTACTGACAACTGTTGCCAGTTCAATCTTGTACACGTCCAGCCCGAGTTCGTTTGATACTACCTGAGCTGCCATAGTTTTGCCGGTGCCCGGAGGACCTGTAAATAACATGGAAACATTCTTTCCATAGGACATTTTATCTTGAAAACCCCATTTTTGATAAACAAAATACTTGTACCTCACTTGGTTGCAGGCTGTTATCAGCAAGCTTTTCTGATATTTGGGCAACACCAGATCATCCCATGTATAAATGGGATTAAGCCTGTTAGCTTTACTGCCCATTGTAAACTGCAGAGTATTGTAGCAGCCTCTCTTCAAATCAGCTAAAGTGATGATTCCGCTGCCATAAAGGTGGGCAATGGCGGAAGCCGCACGAAAAGCCGCTTTGATTCTGCCGGGGGTAAGAATAAACTCTCCTGCAAGTTCGTAAAAGCTGACACTGTTGTCCACAGTGTGTTTTTCGCTCTCTGACTCCCAAAGTCTTACAGAGGCCTCCAACGACAGATTGCCTAGCTCTTCAGCAATGAGTAAAACACCATCTTTGAGCTGATGAGACATAATTCGCCGCTGCGATACAACAAAGGAATAATCAAAATTATCCACCACCCTTTTAAGGAGCCGGGAAAGAATAGCTTGGTTGCTTGCCGGTACATCCTCGGGGAAGTTTATTACAGGTATTGCTTGAAAAATGAAGCATTCTCGCAGGATTCTCTCAATAATAATCCCGGAGTCTCTTTCTTCAAAGAGAAAAAGAGGATCTATGAACATCAGATTAAGCCCATTCTCTCGTGCAATATGCTTGATGCAGCTCTTGCGTCCTCCACCCTTTTCACCAAAGAGATTAAAAACCGTATGTACCCCAAAATCCTCACAGTTACGAATATAGGCTCCAATTCGGTTGGCAACATCCTCATCAGTAAATACCTGCCCATCTCCATTCCACAAGGTGGCGACCGGTGTATAGTAGGATTCCCTCACACTAACACCGAGAGCAAATTCCAAAATACGCTTGTCCAGAGTAAGCTTTGAAGAGACATCCACCTCGTTTTCCGCAAAGAAATATTTAAGAAGCCTTGACCCTCTGGCAAAATATGCAGATTTCGACGCAAATTCTCCATGCTCCTGGTAAGTGCGGCATAATGCAAAAGGAGTCGCTGTATCCATGCCTTTATCATCATGAATCAAGGCAAACATATAAGCTGTGTCCGGGAAAAGTTGAGCCAGCAGGGTAATAATTACCGCATGCCGCTCAAAAAAATCGCAGTCAAAAAGATAAAATAAGTATTCCAGCGGCAAAAAAGACCCATCCTGCAAATTATTGCCCGCTACAGTACAGGCATTTTCAAAACCCTGGCGGATTTCCTCCCGCCCCAAGGTCACGCCCCAATTAATTTTCTCCAAATCGCAACCCAGTTCCAAAATGGTGCATTGAAGGCTACAGCGCGCCAAAAACATTAGCCTGTCCAGGTATTCACTTCTGTTATTAAATTGAAGTGTGTCTCCCATAAACTCTCCTATATTTAATAGGCATTCATATATAAAGTCACGTAAAGCCTCTTAAATTCAGCCATGAGGAGTTTTGAATATTATATACTCTCTGGTATCCAATCTAACCCGCTATACTTTCCTTTGAATACTTTTTTGATATGCGGATTTCAGGTCGGCAGTAGGCTGTATATCCAGTTCGCAAGACAACATCTCGCAAAATTCTTCGTATTTTAAGCGCAGCTTATCGAATTTCCCCAGCTTTGAATAGCAGTTTAAAGTCTTTTCCATTATCCGTTCAGAAAAAACATCGACTTTCTGAGCATTTTGCAAAAAAATTATGGCCTTTTCATATATCCTGCTATCATAATAGAAATCAGCTAACAACAGAGCGCCCATGACAAACATTTTATCGTAGTACTCCCTGCGCTCTATGGCCCACATACTGGCAATATTCTCAAGATACCCGCCCCAGTACTCAAAGAATACTTCCTCATTTTCCAAAAGCGTATCCATATCCTTGCGGGAAATAGCTGAACAGATGAGGGACACCGCTTCCTCGTCACAATCAATAAGGGTCATGTCTATGCTGTAACCTTTATTCTTGTATTTAATGAAATTCTCCAGCTTATATGCGCTAAGCTCCTTGCGGATATTGTAAATCATGTTATGCAGCATAGCCACCGAGTTGTTAGGCAGTTCATCCGGCCAGATGACATCAAAAAGATGGCTTCTGTCAACTGATTTTCCATTAAGACCAATAAGATAAGCCAAAAGCTCACCGCCTTTTTTGGTGCGCCACGATACCTCATGCCCGTCTTCCGCCACGATGAGTTTGAAGATGCCAAATTGTTTTACTTTTAGGGGCTTCTTGTCATGGTTAGCTTCATCAGCGTTGTTGTGGCGTATTATTTCTTCTAGAACCTTCTGTTCGTGGGACAGCAGAAAAGGGAGCTTGAGGTTGTATTCATTCAAATAAAAAAGCGCATTGTTTACGATTTTTTGGTACTTTTGAGGGTCAGCTTCAAACTTAAGCAGACCGCGATAAAGACTTCGCTGGATGCTGTAAGTATTTTCTTTGCCGAACAAGCTGTCTGCCATGTTGAAACTGTATTCCATTTTGGCGTAATCACCGGCGACATAGTAGTACTGGGCCAGTATTCCGAAAATTAGGGCATCCAGCTCTTCACTGCTTTTTTCAAGCACCTGGGCGCAATTTCCCAAAAGTTCAAACTGTTCTTCTTCCAACAAATTTGTGCCACAGAGAGATAGAGCCCGACAAATCAAGGATGGCTGTCCATATTCGAGAGCAAATTCGGTTGCTTTCAGATGCAATTTACGCCTCAAGTAATATTCAACAGTTTTTTCTGCAATCACTGTTTTCTCTTTGGTGGTGAGCATGTTTGACATTGCCTTTTGGAAGATATCTATCCACTCCAAAGTTCCTGGTTCATCCATGCATTTCCGTAAAAACACATCGTTTTCTGATAAAAATTTAAGGCATTCCTCTGAATTGCTTGTTTCTAAAATGGTGTTACATGCATCAACACTCAGACAGTCCAAGAGTGAGGCATTTTTTACAAATCGCACCACATCTTGGGGAAGGTCGGAGAGTATCTCATAGGCTATGTACTTTTTTATCAGCCCCTGGTCATTTATGTTTTCCCAGCCAGGCAGTCCCTTTATAAAATGTGTTCCACCACCACGAAGGCAGAACATTACACCCGCCGCCCAGCCGTCTGTAAGAGCGTGCAAGTGTATCGCAAGCTGTGGATTTTCAACGTTGAGATGCCTACTCACTATCTGACCGATTTCGCTTTCAGATAAGACAAGATCGTCACGTCCCAACAGTCGGCAGCGCTCCTCCAGGATAAATCTAGCTGCAAAATCAGGTATTATTCGAGAAGCTATTACCAGCTTGAAGCTGTTTTCTGCCATCTCCATAAGGTACTGCAGCGCATTGCAGACTTCCCCTTCCTCAATAAGCTGGCAGTTGTCGAAAATCAGTGTAACCCTGTTTTCCGAAGCTACCTGACAGATACGTAGTAACACCGCATATGTATTTTCGGCATCAACAATTTCCTTTTGGAGTGCCACCTGACCAATGGCATTGGAGAGATGGTCCAAAAAGTAATTTAAATCATTATCGCTCCGCCCGAGTATACATACTGCTCCATTTTGCGCCCGTGATGCCAGCTGGCTTAAAAGGGTAGACTTTCCGTATCCCGCCATGGAACACACTAGCACTGAACCCGTAGATACGTTTTCTATTCTATCTAAAAGCTCGCTGCGCAATAGTGAATCTTCAAATGTTTTGGGAAAGTGCTGAAGAGATATTAACTCAATACTGCTCATAATACTCCTCTTTATAGTTAAACCCACTCATAAGAACGAAACCTAGGAAACACCCAACGCTTCCATAATTGTGGCCTTGTCTGCGTCTTCCGTAAGACCCATGGCCGCCAGGATTTCCTTATAGCCTTCCTCCTTGTTGAGGATTCGGTCTGCACGCCGTTCTGATAACTTCTTGTAAACCTCTGCGTAATCAGAAGGATCATCTATTCCCAGCCGTTTGGCGACGATAAGCTTTGCTTCTTCATCGGTTATGTGATCTGCCTGGGCATCTGCCTTTTTCTTGAGATTGGCAGCCTTCTCTTCGATGTATTCCTTACCCTTAGTGTCGTTCGCAGCCTTCTTGGCGGCCTTTTCCTTATCCTCGCCTTTTTTATTCACAAAATACTTGGTAGCGTACTTCGTCAGACTACTGATTCCGCCAAGAACTGTTCCGGCAATCTTTCCGCCAAAGCCTCCAAACTGCTTGGCGAAGCCCCCCGCTAGTCCCATTCCACCGCTCAGAGCGTTAAGCGCCCCCGATAAAATGCCGCTTCCGCCCGCCTGGGACTTGATTTTCGAATGTTCCTGAGCGGAGGCCATTGCCCCCATAAAATCCTTGGAACGCTTGTGGTCGTGTCTCTGTTTGAGCATCTCCATTCTTTTCTCTTTGGAGTGTGCACTCTGATCTCCCTTGTTGTATGACTCTTTCATCTGCTTGTAATTATCAGTTGACCGCATGTACTGATTGGCCATCTTGGCCTTACTGTCCACGGTTTCTTTTCTGTTGGCCAGATTGCTGTAACTTCTTTTTTGATAAATACCTTTAATCATGTCGGTTACAGAACCTCCGATGCCAGCTATACCGGAGGCATGGCCAAGCCAGTCAGATGCGTCACTGCCTGTAAGTCCGGTGATGCCGCTAGCCATGCCCGTAGCTCCGCTGGCGGTCCCAAAGAGGTTACTGGCTACATCAAAACGCGAGAGTGCCGCACCGCGGCTGTCTCCCTTCTTGCGCTTTTGTCTGGCGTTCTGACCGCTTCGGAACATTCCGTATCCGCCCGAAAGAGTGCCCCAGCCGCCAGTGGCAATACTGGCGATATTACCTGCCACAGAAGTGGCTTGGTGATTATCATTGCCTTGGGAGGTATGTGCTGTATCTGCCACATCAGTTGCGAATGAGGCAGCGTCGCCTGCAATGTCGGCTCCCAGATCGCCCCATTCCTTAACGGTGTCAACACCTTCAAGGAATCTCTCGCCCCTGGATTTACTCGGAACCGGATCGGATTTACGAGTTTCTTCCTTGGATTTTTCATCATCACTCATACCCTCGGTAAGCTCTTTCATCCGCTCCTCTTTTTTTGTTTTCCAGTCGGTAATATATTTTTCTATAATCAGCTTAGCTCTCTCAGCTTTTTCCTCTTCAGTAAGAGAGCTCACATCTCTTTTAAGCAGTGCATACTTGTCAGGTGATGGCGTTGACGCCGGCGGGCCGGGAGCATTCTCGGCGGCCTGATTATTCCCGGATGGTGCTTCAGATTGCTGGTCAGGCTGCGCTCCCCCCGAGGTCCCGGTCCCAGCCGTGGGATCCTCAAGCAGATTCGATCTGTCATTTTCACTCAGATTACCTGCCTGTACCGGCTCCGGTGTGCTCTCGGAAGCATCACTATCCTCACGAGCAGGTGTTTGTTCGCCGGTTGTCTCTGCCGGATCTGTTGTTTTATTTTGTTCCAGCTCTTCCGTTTTTTCAGGCATTGAGGTACCTCCTCTCCTATTGTACAAGAACGAGATTTTGTTCTACTGCTTCAGCACAGGTTATTTCCATTTTGACCGCCTTTTGTAACAGATCATAGGCATTGTCCACCGTCTCCATAATTATATCGAGAGTTATTCCGATATTCTGCAATACACCTTCTGTATTGGTTTCGGTTTCCACAGTATAAGCGTGGTTAAAGAATATCTGGCGGCTTCGATAATAGATACCGAAATTACCCAAGGTAATGAACTCGTTAAGCCGCATTACGATCTTCTCAACTTCCGGAATTGAAGCCTGAGGAATACTGTCGAAAATCATACAGTAGAGTTGAAGCTGACTGCTGCCTTCTTTCAGATGTTCTACGGTGATCTCCATCGGGAGTTCTGCTTCTCCTCCCCGCAACCCCGGGAAAATACATCTCAATTTGGGCTGGTTGTCATTCTCATCACCTAAATCCAGCTGTGTATCAGAAGAAATTTCGCGAAGTATTACCTCTAAAAATTCTAAAAAACCGACCTCCCATTGCTCACTCATAACCAATACCCCTTTCAAGGTTATTTAACAATCCCTAAATACCCAAAGTCTTCTTTGATTAAAATCTTTCCATATTTTTTGTAATTAAGCTTCACCGCCTCCACAATGTGGCGATTAGCTATCCCTGTATTCTCTGACGCAGCCATGTAGGCCGCATTGGTAAGGATTTCTTTGATATTGCTGCCCGAAAGCTCGAAATTATCAGCGAAGAATTCAAAATCGATTTCCTCTTCAAGGGCGGCTGTTTTAGGAATAATGGTTTTCCATAGCTTGAGCCTCACTTCAGCTGTCGGAAACACAAAATTTATCATGAACTTGATTCGTCGCTTAAATGCATCATCAACATTGTTCACATAGTTGGTGGCCAGAATTGAGATCCCTTCATACTCTTCCAGCTTCTGCAGCAGATGGGCTGTATCTGCGTTAGCATAACGATCATTAGAGTCCTTAACCTCAGTTCTCTTAGCAAAGAGAGCATCTGCCTCATCAAAAAACAGCAGAGCATTGATATTTTTGGCCTTTCTGAAAAGATCGGAAATGTTCTTCTCCGTTTCTCCTATGTACTTGCTCACTAATTGGGACAGATCTATGCGATAAAGGTCCAGTCCCAGTTCATTGGCCATTACCTGTACAGCCATAGTCTTACCTGTGCCCGGGGAACCATAAAACATGGCGCAAAGGCCCCGGCCATAAGGAGTTTTTTTATGAAAACCCCACTCCTCACCAACTACACTGCGATACTTCATCTGATTGCATATCATCTGCATCTCACACTTCTGATCATGGTCAATAACCAGATCCTCCCATGTAAAAACGGCGTTTATCAGGGTCGCATATCTGCCCAGCTGATTCACGGAATGCTGCTTGACACCCTTTAAAATATCTCCCCGTTCAATCATGCTCCGCCCTTCGCATATCGCCAAATTCTTCGCTGTATCAAGAACGTCTTTTATAGCTTTAGGAGTTAGTATATATTGATTAGCGCAAAGAACAAGGTCAACATTTTCAGCAATCTCAAACTGCTGAGAATAGATGTCCCACAGCACAATGCGTTCACCCACCGTCAGCATTGGAAGCTCTACGCATACAAGATGAATATTATGGACAGTTAATTCATCCTCCTTGTCTCTGGACAACCAAACAGAAAACCAGAATTCCTTCTCTATGTACTCGATGGTACTGATCAGGCGTATATCACGTGCCTTGTCCGTATTCCTTTCATCATCATGGCTTTCACCCTGATCCATATTTATAAAACACGGAATAGAGCCGGTCAGCACATATTCGAGATAGACCCTGTCCAACAGACGCCGAATATCGCTGTGTGGTTGGAGTTTCAGCTTGGAATAGTCGACAAAAATCAGGTTGAAGCCCAGGGCTTGAGACACATGCTTGAGCAGGTGCTTTTTGCCAATTCCGTTTTGACCATAAATATTCAGGACATTACCAACCCGATCAGGGTTGTTGAGAATGTTTTCAATATAGTTTTGCATCAGAAGATACTGCTCATGGCGAATATATATCCCATCCAGCCTTTTGGTCTTATCAAAAATGGATACAATTTCAGCAAGTTCATGATCGATTCTATTAACCCCGAATATGTAGCTGCTCACCCTGCGACTGAGGACGATCCGGTCAGCCAGGCCAGGTTCGCCCGTGCTTCCTGTTCCCCTCTCCGCCAGAAACCTGAAAAAATTCCCTTCGCCTTTAATAGTACAGCCAACATGGTAGTCCTCAAGTTCAAAAAACATTTTATACAGGAAAATAGCCAGCCCCTTGGTGGGCAACCCTTCTTTCACGTTATTATGGATAAAAGCGTAAATGGATTCGTATTTTCTGTCGGCCACAGAAGCCAGGGACAGGAGCAGTAAAAATCCCTCGAAATCATTAAGGTGAAACTTTTTCGAAAGGGTTTTTAACCGGGGAGTAAAGCCCGCGGCGGAAGCAGCCTCAAGCCTGAGCTCCAAGTGTTGATACGCCATTTCCACCTGTTTTTTGATTTCCGGAGAAACTCCCTTTGAACGTTCGTCCAGACGATAGGACAACAGAGAATCAACAATCTCGGCAGGTGAAATAGACAGTCCCCGCAGATGAGCGTCTGCAACATTTAGTGGCGCGCTGCTTTCGTTCATCCCTTTATAAGCACAGGCCACATTTAAAATAATGTCCAAATAGGCCAGCAGATCCGCCAAATATTCTCGATCATTGCTGTAAGGCAAACGACTGCACTTGATGTCAAAATAGCTCGAGTACAGCTCTTCCACTAGCATAATAATCCCCCAAAACCAAATGTATACAACAATACGATTTTATTTTACATCTGTTTTATAAACATTTTTCTAACCCAAGCTTTCCACGGCCAGCAATAGAGTCCATATTAGACTGCGCCTATGCCGAATACGCCGAAAACGGCATAGCCGCAAATAAACGACTATGCCGAGTTTATTAAAGATTATGGAATACCATGTGTTTTAGTCCTCATCATTGCCAATGCTAGACCACTCTATCAGGCTTTTCGTCGTGTAATCTCCCTCCGGATCATAATCAGCATCATATTCCTGAAGTGGTTCATAGGTGGCTTGGGCCGGGGTATCATCAGTCAATTCTTCAATACGGTATGTTGCAGTAATTGCTACATGGCCATCTTCCATACGCACGTAAAACTCTTCACCAACCTGCCCTTTAAAATCAGCCGGGAAAAGAATTTCCGTAGCAAAGAATTTCCCGCCCAAGACCGGTTCGGAAGGGGCATCAATGTCCATAGTCCGAAAATCATTCATTATTGAAATCTGGCTTACGGATTTAGGTGGTTGTTCCAATTCATTATCAGAAGTAAAGTAGACGTAAGCCACCCCAATCAGCAGTATCAGAATCATTATCCATAGGACCAGGCGCGGACTTCCTCTTTTCTTCAAAGTGTCACCTCCTTTTCATTTACCACCTGTTAATCCCCAAAAGTAAGATTATACAGAAGCAACCGTCATTAAATGAGTTCAATTTAGATCCGGTCAGCTCCTGCCTGGTTGGTAAAATAATAAAAAAAAGCTGCCCTTAATTTGAGAGCAGCCCATAGCGCCAGTGGTATTAAATATCCATCTTGCCCATTATGTCCAGTACCAATGTTAGAAAACCTTTCAGGTCTTCTCTTTCATTTATGCCGGCTTTGAAGCTTATTTCAGGGAATTTCCCTCTGGAGCTTACTCGCAAAGACACTTTATAATAAGGGTCTCTCTCATCCTCTTCAGCTTCCCATTCTCCGTCAAACATTTCAAGATCATCCAAATCCAGTTCCAGATCCAAATCTGATTCCTGGTCAGTTGAGGACATTGAAATTCCTGAGTCCCCTTCCCAATCATAATCCCGAATAATCTCGGTAACGATCCACATAATATCTGAATACTTCATGTTAAGCTCCTGCCCCAAGCGTACTATTTCGTTGGCGACCGGAGTAATTTTCAAAAGATCCGAAAGGTTTACAGGGTCTCCTTTCTCCCATTTATCCCTCATACTAACCACCTCCATAAAAAACAGTCAAATACCAGTGTTTAAGTATAACTGATACTGAATTTAAAGTCTAGCAACCTTGACACTATACGATTATATGCAGTTTCCTTCGGGGCAATCCCAACGAATATAACCTAAAATGACATTGCGACTTTATTTCCCTTTAGATAACAGTTCGTCATTAATTATCGCCAACCTCCCTCAGAAAAGTAAGAAAATTTCGCAATTCCCCCCCAACCCGAAATAAAAGATTGACCTGCGACAAATACTAGGCTGCAAGGAGGTGATAGCATGAAAACGTGCTGGAAATCAATGGTGGCAGGGGGCCTTGCTCTGGCATTGATCCTTATATTGCTCTTTAGCCGGCAAGAGGTCGCCCCTCCCCAAAAGCCATCCCCCGAAAAAACACCTCAATGGTATCTGATAAACAAGGCCACCCGGCAGATTTCCACTGCTTACACCGAAGTGGCCGGGGCTCCGCCTTCTGCCAGTGCTGAGCCTTATTTCATCGGAGCAGTTGCAGTACATCCCAAGGTCCCCGGCGGAAGTCACCTTGACCCTATAATCCCATTCGGCACTATAATAATGTTGGAAAAACCGGAAAGCATAACTATCCAGGGTAAAACCCTCAATGCCTTTACAGTTATTGATACCGGTGATGCCAACTGGAGCCGGTATGGGGATTCCCCCTACTGGGTCGATTTTTATTTTGGCACCGGAGGCTATTGGGCTAATCAGGCCGCACTGGAGTATGGTCAGCGCCCCATTGATTATTACTGGTATGAGCCTTTTGAATAGGCGCCCATGGGCAACTCCAGTTCAAAGCCTTCCGGAGTTACCACCAGTGGCTGACTGCCTGCATATTCCTCCCCGGATAGGGCTATGATATGATAGCCTTTTCTCATGGGTTCAATTACAATTTGCAGCTGATTATCAAGCTTTATTACATCCTTTATTCGCGCTTCCACAGCAATAACTGCAACTTCTTCAGCATTTTTAAAAGAAATTCCCACCGGAGCAGTATCATCGGTGAAACCCATAGTGGGTGCCAGGTCAAACCAGTAAGAGCCCCCACCTTGATAAATAAATACCCGGTGACGATTGCTTTCTATCAAATTCGGCACATAACAAAAACGGTTGCAGTTCCAGGATTTACTGTTCCACAGAGGAATATACACGGGCCGCAACCAGCTTTCATTCTTTTCCAAGGTATGCCATTTTAAAGATACACCTTCTTCCAAAACCCTAAGAGCCGAATAGCTAAACACCTGATCATCTTCGGGAATAATCAGTTGAGGATGGGAGGGTTCCAGGTAATTCAGGCGACTGAGCAAATGCTGATAATCTCTGCGCAAGCTGGTTAGCTGATACTGGTAAAAGCAAATAATTCCCCCTACGAGGAACAGGGCCAGCATAATTCCGGCTGATAAGCTTCTGTTCATATGTTAATCCCCCCTGTACATAATAAAGGGGAAAGACCAAAATTATGACGAAACTAATCGATAGAACCCCTGAAAATCTTGGCAATAAGATTACTATAATAAAGGAACGAAACATATTATGAGCCGAAAATCGAATATGATCCTGCGCAACATGATTCTGATCCTGCTGCTGATAACTATAAGCATAATAAAACCACCATTAAGCCGTCCCGGCGACCAGGCAATCAGCCTCAAAGAAGCCATTCGCCGCGCCTACCCAGCCGCCCTGGCATGGCGGAAAAGTTCGGAATTAGCATATGCGGTAAGTACTGAGCCAGGAAAAAAC
>ERZ764778.2793-NODE-2793-length-14568-cov-4.555089_pt1 | contig 14568 bp, 13 predicted proteins | sample MGYA00374951_ERZ764778 | MGnify/ENA primary metagenome ERZ764778 (study PRJEB28918, sample SAMN05720193) | bioreactor metagenome | isolation source: Anaerobic biogas reactor | place: USA:Washington, USA | collected 2015-08-08 ...
TACTTCGATCTTATGATTGAAGAACTTGACCGGGCCAATTCCATTATTACCGAGTATTTAAGTATGGCCAAGGACAAGACAGTTGATTTACAGCCTAAGTCCCTCGATTATTTGGTAACTAACTTATACCCTATTATAAAATCTGATGCCAACCTAAGGGAGATTAACATTCATTTGGATTTGAATAACCCGCCCGAGCCACTTATAGACGTCAATGAAATCCGCCAGTTGATAATGAATATGGTCCACAATGGCATGGAAGCCATGTCAGATCAAGGTACCCTGACCATTGGTACAATGTTGGAAGAAGAGCATGTATTGCTATATATAAAGGATGAGGGGCATGGTTTAAAACCAGATGTGATAGGAAAATTGGGTACGCCGTTTTTCACAACCAAAGCCAATGGTACCGGTTTAGGTCTGGCCGTCTGTTATAGTATCGCAGCTCGTCATAAAGCGAAGATTGACTTTGAAACCGGATCTTCAGGGACCACTTTTTATGTGCGATTTCCTTTGCGGTCAGATCAGACTGCTGTTGGCAAATAATTAAACAGGTTAATATGAAGTGCACCCCAAATGTTCAACCTCTGGATTAAGTGCAAACTAAAAGGACTGATAACTTTTCAATACAGAACTCAGTCCTTTATAGCTGCCTAATCAGTGTCTAACGTCTGGTGTGCAGAACAATAATGTTGTTTAGCTTAATTCTCAGTAAAACGATATGCAAAGGAGTCAGGCAGCATTCATTTAGTCTTTAATGCCTCCCAAGTGCTCCGGATGCCTCTGGCTGTTAACCATATAAGAGATTTAACTGCCAGCCGGTGCCGTTTTGTTGGCAAGAAAAAAAGAGCCGTCCATTCATGTATGGACGGCTTTGCTCATATATAAATAGAAAGATATGTTCATATATATTATGAGCAAAAAAGAGGGGAAAGTTTCGCCTGTCAATGAGTCTGACAATTAAGTTCATAAATTTTTGCTTTTTTACTGCGGCTTAAGAATTGTTTATTAATCTTAATGCGGCAATTAATCGGTCTAACTCGCATTTGACTTGGCTAATAACAATTTATGAAGCCGGGAGAGGAAAGGTTACATTATGAAGGAAATTTATTATAAAATCGGTGAAGTTTCTGAGATGTTAAATCTGGAACCTTATACCCTGCGTTATCTGGAAAGCAGCCTGAAACTGAAAATTAAGCGGGATGAGCGCGGTGAGCGTCTTTATACCGATTCTGATCTGGATACTCTCAGGTTAATACTGCAGCTAAAAAACGAAAAAGGGTTGAATACCACCGCGATCAAGTTAGCCCTGGAAAATTTGAATGAGGCTAATAATAATGAAAATAATACTCCTCAGGTTTATAATGCAGCTGATTTTGTTGAAATAGTAAATGTAGCCCGCAATATTATGCAACAGAATGATGAGATTCTGGCGCAAAACAAAGTTATGCAGCAAAAACTGCAGGCGCTGAAAGATGCTCAGCAGAAAATGGATAATGAAAACTCCGCCCGCTGGGATGAACTGTTAGGTGTATTGCGTGCAGAAACGGCAGAGAAAAAGTCCAACTGGCTGGCCAAACTTATGCGCAACAAATAAAAGTCTTGATTGATTCTACTTCCTAAAAATACTGTTTTATAGTCCAATTATGTAATATTTTGATAGCCAAAATGAATTTAAATATGTTAGTATAAAAAATGTGCAGCAAATAAATATTTCCCTTCGTAGGATTGTAGTTTGGGGTTTATTTGATTGACGCAAAATTTATAGTTTTATATGTAGAATGGGAGGATGGTTTTTGTGAGTGTTCTGTTAACACTTATACCGGTTATTGCTGTACTGGTTTTGCTGGTCTGGGCAAAATGGTCAGCGGATATCAGCGGATTTATTGGCTGGATTTTAGCAGTTTTCATCTCCTTTCTTTTCTTTCACACCTCATTACAAGTTGGTCTGACTGCCAGTGTGGCAGGTATAGTGGCCTCATTTCCGGTTTCCTTGATGGTTGCTACCTCAATTTTTCAAATCACTTTTTTGGAATCCACCGGTGCTTTAAAAAGAATTGTAATATTTGTAAAGACCCTGGCTAAAAATGATCAGGTAGTCCAGGTAATGATTATCAATATGGGTATTGGCACCCTGCTGGTATCAGTTGGGGCTACCCCGGTTTCAATACTTCCTCCGATAATGCTGGCCTTGGGCTACTCAACCTTCGTAGCGGTCGCTCTTCCAGCCATTGGTTTTGATTCATTGTGTACTTATGCGCTGCTGGGTGCCCCGCTGGTAATATTTGCCGACATGACCGGTACCTCACTAAATGATTCCGCGCTGGTATTTTCTCAATTTATGCCGATTATATCAACCATGATCGGTTTTGGTATGTTATTAATTATTGGCGGCTGGAGTAAAGTCAAGGAAGGTTTCATCCCCTGCCTGATATCAGGTCTTACCATGGGATTTACCGCCATGCTGGTGGCTCACATCGGCAAAGGCATAGTTCTGACAGGTGTTATTGCCGGCATGGCTACCGTGCTGGTGATGATCCTTTACTTAAAACTCAAGGGCCAGCCATTATTGGATCGAAGCTGCGTAACCGAACCGGAAAAAGAAATCGAACGCAGTATGTCTTTAACCAAAGCCCTTGCTCCCTGGCTGATTTTGGTCGGCTCTTGCCTGGTTATAAACTTCTGGCCGCCGCTTTTCAATCTGCTCTTTAAAGATCTGGCCATGCCATTAAATATTATCCCGGGCGGGAAACCGATTAATACACGTATGCTGTGGAATGCATATACCTGGGTCATTGTCAGTACCCTGCTGGCGGTTCCTTTTATCAAACCCAGCCGGGCGCAATGGCAAGATATTATGAAAAAGTGGCGGCAGCGAGCACCGCGTCCTACTTTCTCGGCGGCAATATTTTTTGCTATCGCTTATGTCATGACCTACTCCGGTTTTGCTCCCTCTGAACAGGGCTGGGTGCTGTTGGCAGCAGAAGATAATATGATCTCTGTACTGTCGCTTAGTTCGGCCAACTTTTTTCACAGCCTCTATCCGGCAGCGGCAGCCTTCCTTGGTTTGCTGGGCGGTTTTGTGAGCGGCAGCGAAGCTTCGACCATTGCCCTGTTTACCAAATATAATATCCTTACCTCGGATCTGTTGAAAGTCAATCCTCTGGTCGTAACTGCAGGTACCGCCATTGCCGGGGGCCTGGCAAGCGTTATTTCACCGGCCAAACTGCAGAATGCTGCGGCTACCATTGACAGTATTGGGGTTGAATCAAAGGTTATAAAAATCGTTATCCCCATTGCCCTTGTCTTTACTTTGGTAGCTGCAATCCTAACGTTGCTCTGGGCTTAGAATGAGCAATGTGACTGTCCTGAAAGTCCAAAGGTTAAATATAGGCCTCTTCTAAAGCTCGAAAAATATAATAATTCAAGCAGGCCCATACCACTTTTTAAGGTGATATGGGCCTGTTTTTGGGGTTAATTCAATTTATTTTTGCTTTTGTTTCCGCTTATTTTTTATTATAATCCTTATTGAGCTTTCTTCGATTGGGATAAAGATTTTTCAATCTGCCCCAGGTTGGCCAGTGCAATCTCGGCTTTAATAATTAATATATCAATCTTCTTGCCGCTTACGGCAGCAGCAAAATCATCGATGGATAAATCACTGCAGTTGAGCAATTTCTCATTTTTGACTTTAGCCTTTACTTTAAAACTATTCCAATTATCTTTTAGACGCGGCAGACGATTAACCGCCTGATCCCAATCCCCGCCCAACGCTTCAACTCCGGCCGCCATAATTTCATATTTGGTTTTATAATACTCGGCCGGGATATCGCTTTTGAAAACTTTGGCCAGACTTGCATATTGACCATATAATTCGATCGCATCTTGCAGACCACTCATTTGCTTTTGTTGACTTATATCCAGCGTCAGGTTTTCCATAATCGTTTCGAATTTATTTCTTTCCGTGACAGTCAAACCAGCTTTTATAGCTTCAGATTCTATTTTATTCCAATTCTTATGGATATCTTTCAATTTTGATGTCAGGGTCTGCCATTTCTTTTGCTGTTGGTCAGAAGTATCGGCGGTTTTTTTCTGATCTGACGACTTGTTTTGCTGCCCTGATTTTGCCTGCGAATCTGTTTGCTCATTTTTTGACTGATCAGATTCCGTATTTTTACTTGCTTGGGAATCGGCAATTTTTATCTGTGAAACATATTTATTCTCCATTGCAATCAGTCCGGCAAGATCGGTAATCATACTCTCAATATCGGTAAGCAAGGTTTTTAATTCCTGGGGAGGTTTTTGGGCAGCTTCCATATTGGGTTTGCTGGCTTTGTTATCTTTACTTTTGCCGGAACAGCCGGGCAATAATATGAAAATAGTAATTATAACAATAATTATTCTTACGTATTTATTATTCAACTTTGAATTACCTCCATTTCGGTTGCTGATTCATTGTTTTAGCTTATGAATAAATTGCTTATTTTAAACAAAAAAAGTCTGCCGCAGCGTTCATTTTTGTCGATTATTTTTCAGTATTTTCTATCTCTTTAATTTCTTTAAATATTAAGAATTATTTTTTTTATGCAGGAATTTTTATATGACATGAGGTAATATTTACCACGGGAGTGTGATGTTATATGTTTGATTATCTTATGACAGAACAACAACTGAAACTTCGTGACGAAACCAGAGATTTGGTTAAATGGATTCCCCGTGAATATATTTTGGATATGGATGCAGAGAAAATTAAATATCCGAAAGACTTTATGGCGGAAGCCGGACGGCGTAACCTGATTGGAATTAGGATCCCCAAAGAATATGGAGGCCGGGGTGGTCAGTGGCAGGATGACGTTATTGTGGCCGAGGAAATCTGTGTGCCAGGTTATATTTTTGGCTGTGCCTGGGGAGTAAGCGGAGATGTAGTTACCGAAGCACTAGTTCATTTTGGTACCGAGGAGCAAAAGAAAAAATATCTTCCGCCTATCTGCAAAGGGGAAAAATATGCGGCTGAGTGTCTTACTGAACCACGCGGCGGTTCTGATTTTTTCGGTGCAACCACAATTGCCAGAAGAGACGGTGACGATTTCATTCTGAACGGACAAAAACGATTTATTGTAGGCGGTGAAGGAGCTGATTACTTTCTGGTCTATGCCAAAACCGATCCGGAAGCACCTTCAGCTAAATCAATGACCTGTTTTATGGTGGAAAGAGAAATGGGGGTCAAAACCGAGTATCTGTACAATCTTATGGGATCGCGCGGGGGCGGAACTGCCCGGGTTGTTTTCGATAATGTAAGAGTCCCGAAAGAAAACGTAATTGGCGAAATTAACGGAGCCAGTGTTGTTTTTAACCAAATGATGATCCCGGAAAGGTTTGGTACCGCCTCGATGACGATTGGGGCCGCGCGGCCAGCTCTGGAAATTGCTACCGACTATAGCAGCCGCCGCAAAGCTTTTGGAACTGAGATCAAAAATTTTCAGGGCGTTAGTTTTAAGATCGCGGAAATGGTAACCAAACTGGACAGTGCCCGGGCTATGATTTATACTACCGCGCTGGCCATTGACTCCGGTCGGGTTAAAGCCAGTCGCTGCCGGCGTTTGGCTTCTGAATCCAAGAAGTTTGTAACTGAACAGTGCTGGGATGTGGCCAATCTGGCCATGCAGGTAATGGGAGGCATTGGCTACACCGATGTTTATCCTATTGAAAAAATTGTGCGTGATTTAAGATTGGCGATGATCTGGGTCGGTACCAATGAAATCATGAGTCTGATCATTCAGCATGAGCATTATCGGGAAAGATTGGCCGAACTATCTGCCGGAGATAAGCGCAACAGTGAGATGGATGCGCTTAATGCTTTTGCTGAAGGGGAAAAAATTTACGAATAATTTTTTTATTGGAGGGTATTTTACCGAAGGCACTTGGAGATTCAAACGGCGGTCAGTCTTTTCTGGCGCTTTACTCTACATATAAAGATAAAAGCGGAGTAATGCACTCCAGGATTGTACCCACGCTTACTCCCGGCCCCGTGGTCACTACCACCCGCAATGATGTTCAGTATGTAGTAACCGAGTACGGTGTAGCCTGGTTAAAAGGGTTCAATCTCACGTCCATTTGTATGATTTTGTCGGCGTATTTTAGCAGATTATTTAATTGATTTTGCATTTTTCGAATACACAAATCGCTTCGTTTAGGCATTTCTGCCGCAGAAATGTTTCACGTGAAACATTTATTCCGGTTACGGAATATAAATACATCCCAGCCGACAAAACTTCAACAAATTTCAATTAAATTACGCTTTTCCTTCTTTTTCGTACTGACAGTATTAATCCTAAAATTAAAATGCATACAAACCCAACTACAGGATGTAAGATTGAATATGCTATAACTATTACTGGTATCAATAATATCCGTACCAATACCTTTAATGGCCCACTGCGGGCTATATAGGCGGCAATGGGAGGCGAGTTGTGATAATAGAAATTAACAAAGGCTGTACCGGGGTTATTTGTTATTAAAAACTGATCACGGAAATGGCGAAGCAACACTACTGCCAATGGAGGACAGATTATTCTGTCCTCCATTTTTAATGAAAACCTGAAACAATTACGCTGCTACTTTGCTGTTTGATCATGACACCTTTATATATTAAAATTTTTATCCGCATGCCGAAGTAAGATGGTTACCATTATTTACAATTATTTTGGGGCATTCAAGAAAACCTTAGGATAATCCGACCATTAAGCCCTTTATATGACTAGCAGCGATCAAATTGTCCATATTTACCAAAAGGTAGTAATAAATTTGAGTTGAATTATTAGTACGAGGAGGTGAAAGTGGAAATGTTTATAAGTTACCTATGAAACTGGAAACTGATTTTCAATGAAATATTGTACTTTAATCCCTGACTTTAGAAAGGAGCTATCTATGCTAACATTACGTAACAAGATATGGTTTTTTTGCTGTATATTAGCCTTACTAACTATCGCTTTAATCCCTTTTCCGGTTCAAGCCAGTGATTACGGTACCAAGGATTTAACCCTGGGCAGTCAGGGGTCAGCCGTCAGTCAGCTGCAAAAAGATCTGGCCTTGTTCGGCTTTTATACATATAAAATTGATGGATCGTTTGGTCCAAAAACATATGATGCGGTAGTGAGTTTTCAAAAAAGCCAAAAACTAAAAACCGACGGTCTGGTTGGTCCGATAACCAAGGCCGCATTGAATAAAGCCTTGACCCAAGTCAGTAATAATGATAACCAGGATTTAACCCTGGGCAGCCAGGGTTCAGCCGTCAGTCAGTTACAAAAAGATTTGGCCTCGCTCGGCTTTTATAAATATAAAATTGATGGATCGTTTGGCCCAAAAACATATAATGCGGTGGTTAGTTTTCAAAAAGCCCAGGGACTAAAAACCGATGGCCTGGTTGGCGTAAAAACCAAGGCCGCATTAAATAATGCCTTGAAAGGAATTGTGTCATCACCCCGGATTTCAGCTTCCGCTAAGGCACCCACGGCAGCCAGTATTCGTGATTATAATGCCCATGAAAAATTGATCGTTGACTCTTTCCGGGCCAACTTTGATGGCAGCCTGGCTCAAACTCTGGTCGGGCGCGCAATCTGGTATATGGAGTACGGCTATATGAAGTATGGGCATACGAAGTATGCTGCCACCGGATATATTGACTGCTCAAATTTTGCTTCCTTGGTATACAAAGACTTCGGTTATTCCATTACTTCTGCTGCCAAAAACTATGGCTCGGTAGGAACAAAGGTTGAGGGTGTTTATGCCAGAAAAATAACCGGGACATCTAAATACACCCTGGAAGGCACAGAAAAATTAAAGCCCGGCGATATATTTACCTTCTGGAACTCTGATGAGCCGGCCAGGACACATATAGGTCATGTTGCCATATATATGGGCATGATTAACGGCAAACCTTGTATCATAAATACCTGCTCAGGACGCCCCACTGCCATTGGAATCATTAATAGTTTTTCCTACTGGTACGGTTCAAGCCTTATCGAAGTGCGCAGAGTTTTACCGGCCAGCGCATATGTCGCAGGCAGCAAAATTAGTGATCAGGATCCGGTTATGCCGGCAATATATCAAATTATACCGGACAAACCAATCGTATTACCTAAAGGCCTTCGTACAGGATTCTAATAAAATTTACACGGGTATAATTGTCTTCAAACAGCGAAGCCCCTCCAGGCTCGGAGGGGCTTCGCTGTTTTTATCTCACAATTACAAGCGTACAAGCGCATATACCGTTTTCCCGACAATCGATGAGAATATTAGCATCCATGATTAACAATGGACTATTCTTTCTCCTCATTTATCTATACCCACGAAGAAACTATATCTCTCATAGTTTCAAGATCCAGCCTGAGAATTTCTGCCCCACGACTCAATGTAATCTCTTCCTCATCGATCGCTTGACGAACTAATCTGGATAAACGATCCTCTATAAAACATGATGAAGAAAGTGAGTCAGGCTCCTTTGATCTCAATACTTCAGGTGCGTGAAATTTATCTCTTTGTAATGCTTCCGGTTCATCTTTTCTGCTCAAACTCTTACCAGTTTTCGCCTTAAAAGCTGCATTGAATTTACCCCATACATTAGGAATGCTATCAGATAACCGATATAGAACAGTTTTATAACTTACCTGGAATATTCGCTTTAGTTTGAAAACCCTATCTACCAAAGGTAATCCATATGCATCGTTCCATTCAGATATAAAAGTTTCTTCTGGCATTAGAAAATAGGAAGCAAAGATATTGGCCTCATTTTCTTGCTCTATATCTTCCTGACTTTCCGTAATGTCGTAAGCATCGAAATGAAGTAGTAAATGTCCGAGTTCATGAGCTGCACTGAAAATCCAGCGTTCAACGGAAATTCGCTCCCAAGTATTAACAATAACTGCAGGGCCTCCATCTTCTTCAGCAACAGACAAGCCAAAGAAATCATCCGAAGCCAGAACTAATGGGTATACTTTAATTCCTGCCGATTCAAGTAATCCAGCAATATCACGAATTGGTTCGTCGTTATCAAGTCCTAAATTTTCTCTTGCTGCTTTGGCAGCATATTTTGCTCTTTCATTACCGGCTTCCATCTTAGACAACTTTTTTGCCAGAGATTTAAGCTTATACTCTTTCTTTGGTAAATTTAGTATTTCTTCTAAATCATTAAAGTCGTCCAGCCAGCGTGCCACTTCAGCCAAAATGTTTTCACGGCTATTCATTTTTTTTGCGGCCCTGAATCTTACTTTTTTTAAGGAACGAACGGGGACTAATAAGTCTTGGAGTTTTACATCTACAGCTCCCGCAATATTCTGTAAGGTTGATACTTTTGGAATTGAACTACCGTTCTCAACATTTCTATAGGCAACCCTTGAAATCCCGGCACGATCAGCAATATCAGCCTGAGTGAAGCCCTTGGCTTCACGTATCCGTTTCAGATTTAGGCTTATATTTTTTTGATCCATAAACACCGCCCTCTTACAATAATATTTTAATTTTATATTTACATATACCATTATATACATATATTTAGTTTTTGTAAACTTGATAACCATACTTGTTTTTTTAAAATATCTGGTATAAAATGATAATCGTTAAGGTTAATCATTTTATCTTAACAATCTTACCGGAGAGGGGTGATGGCGTATGATTGTATTAAAATGTAAAAAGAACATCCGGCCAGATGCTCTTTTTACATAATAGTTTTTAATTTACGTTGACCAAGCAGATAGAAAAGGTTTCTGGGCCTCCATCTATCTCGCCCAAATCCTGAGGAATTATATAGTATTTATCCAATTACTATAGTATTCTTCGCTACATATAATGATATTCCTGCTGGATTTGTGCCAAGCTGAAAGATTATTTTGCAATCTTTTCAGCTCAAAACCCAAATATTATGAAAGCAGGAATTATTATGAGCTTAAATAACGAGCACGAAAACGATCATAGAAATGATATGGTCACCATTTCAGTCAACGAAAAAGCAGTTTCAATCCACCGCGGACAACATTTGGTAAGTGAAATCAAGCTTGCTGGCGACGTACCTTCCACTGACATCCTTTATAAGATGCCAGATTATGAAGTAGCGTTGAATGATAATGATAAAATCATTATTCATGGCGGTGAAAGTTTTAAATCTTCTGCTCCTACCGGGGCTTCTTCTTAATGGAGGGCTTCAGGATGCAGCAATTAGAAGAACAATTTCAGGTACTAAAAGAAATTTGTATTAATGCTCAGGTTTTTGAAGAAAGCGGCTACACTTTTATCTATATCCCTGATCAAAAAATGCCGCATGGCTGCACACCCCCAGTATCTGATGTAATCCTGTGCCCCCAGGAGCACAGTGGTTATACCTCCCGATTATTCTTTAAAGACATTATTCAAACACCCAAACAACTGAATTGGAATGGACAGGCTTTCATTCTTGGTCAGCAATGGCATGCTTTTTCCTACAACAATGTAGCCAATATGCCTCTGCTTAATATGGTGATCAACCATTTAAGGGGGCTGGTAGCATGATGCAACTTCGCATGCCTCAATCCATTCATCAGGAGATGCGGAGCGACTTACGTCGCTCCCATCCCTTTGCCTTTGAACGTATAGGGTATATTTTTACCAAACCTGCAGGGGAATCAGTTTTGGTAGCGACAGGATACCAATCCATCCCGGATCAATATTATATAAAAGACAACTCAGTAGGAGCCCGTATTGATCATCAGGCAATTGCACTCGCAATGAAACGTGCCGATATGAACAAAGAAGGAATTCTCCATACTCATATTCATAATAAAAATGGCCTGCCCATCTTCAGTAGAGATGACCGTGCTGACCATCCTAACCTTTTAAGGTCATTCAGAAATGCCGCTCCGGGCATGACACACGGTTTTTTACTCCTAAGCACCGATAAGATGATGGTGCGGGTATGGCTGCCGCAGCATGAATCACCTATTGATATCTTTCGGTTTACGATCGTTAACCTGCCATTATCTTTGGACGTATCTGGAGGGTTTTTGGTATGAGTGCAAAAAACAATCGGCAATCCTTTCTTGGTCCTAATTTAGATCAGGTACTTGAGACCGTTGTAATTGGGGTAGTGGGCCTCGGGGGTGGGGGTTCACAAATCGTCCAACAGCTGGCGCACATTGGTTTTAAAAATTATGTATTATATGATTTTGATAAAATCACCGACACCAACCTAAATCGTCTGGTGGGCGCTACAAAACATGATGTTGAAGAAGAACTCCCCAAGCTCTTTATTTCAAAAAGACTTATCCGAGGCCTGCTGCCGGATGCACGAATTTCTTGTATCAGCAAACACTGGCAAGATCAACCCGATGACCTAAAAACTTGTGATATTATCTTTGGTTGCCTGGATGGATATCAGAATCGGGCTGAACTTGAATCTTTAACTCGTCGCTCATTAATTCCCTATATTGATATCGGCATGGATGTTCGAAATGATAAAAACAACATACCCAGGATGTTTGGTCAGGTATTTGCCAGCATCCCCGGATACCCTTGCATGAGATGTTATGACTTTATTAATGAAGAAGTTCTGGCTAAAGAAACCCTTGCATATGGTGATGCTGGTATAAGGCCGCAAGTAGTCTGGCCTAATTCCGTTCTGGCTGGAACAGCAGTTGGTCTGGCAATGAATCTCCTTATGAACTGGACCGGTAAATGTGAAGAACAGATTATCTACTACGAATACGATGGAAACAAAGGCACCATAAAACCACATGTTAAATGTGATATCCCGAGTAAAGCTTGTGTTCATTACAAACGGGAAAACGCCGGTGATCTTGCTCTGGGTAGAAATTAAATATTTAAGAGGAGGTATTTTTATGAAGATTAAAACTGGACAAACCGTTAAGGTATCTGGTCAATACAAACCCGTTGGGGGTAAAACTGAATCTACTTTCGTCGAAGGAAATAGGGTTCCTCCGACGAAAACCAACAAGCAAGAATGGGTGCTGGTAGATAAGACCAAACACAAAAACGGGTAACGTTAAAATGGGGAGACACTTTTTAGTCGTCTCCCCATTTTGGTAAACTAAAACATCTTTGGACAAAACCAATATTCTCAGGGCTTTCTGTTTGTGATTTTAATTTTTCAGTCATTCCGGGAGTATTTTGGGAAACAGTCGTTTTTATCTCCTCAAAGTTCCTCTCAGAAAACACTAAAGGGAGGCCTCAACCTCCCGAGAAATCTATGGTGCGGTAGAGAGGACTTGAACCTCCACGAAGTTGCCCCCACTAGAACCTGAATCTAGCGCGTCTGCCAATTCCGCCACTACCGCATATTTTGCCTCAGCAAGGATTATTATATTACGGGTTGGTAAACATGTCAAGATTAATGGGATGAATTTGTTGAGAGTTTGTTGGGATAGTCTGTTGGGATGAATTTTGTTGTTAATCATCAATAATGTCATGGTATAAGTCGTCTGGGTAAAAGTCATCCGCCCGTAAGGATGACTTTTCCGCTGCTGATCAGTTATCTAAGGGTAAAGGGATGAGATGATATTTCTGTTGATGAGTTGTCTAAGGTAAAGGTATGTTATTCTCGCTGACTATGGATGGATTCAGGGAGTTAGTTTTTGCAGTAAAATTTACCCTGCCAACTGTTTTTCTTGACCAGTTCGCGGTCAATGGCATTTAAAACCGCGCGTTTATTTCTGCTCCAGACAGGCCCGAGCAGCATCTGGCGGGGGCCGTCTCCGGTCAGCCGATGAATAACCATTGAGGGCGGCAGGATTTCGATGCTGCCGGTCACCAGATCAACGTATTCTTCCTGGCTTAGAAATGGAAATGGCTGTTGTTTATACACTTCTGCCAGCGGGGTAGCGCGCAGCAGATGCAGAAGCTGGATCTTGATGCCTTGAATCGGAAGGTTGGCAACTGCGCTTGCTGTGGCCATCATGTCATTACCATCTTCGCCCGGCAGTCCTAAAATAATATGGGCGCAGGTATTGATTTGTCTGGCCTGTAAATTGTCAACGGCGGTTAAAAAATCCTGGTAATTATATTTTAAATTGCAAAAGTCGGCACTGCGTGCATGAATTGTCTGCAGCCCCAGTTCCACCAGCAGATAATGATGCTGATTTATCTCCGCCAGCAAATCCAAAACCTCATCCGGTAAACAATCGGGACGGGTGGCGATGGACAGACCGACTACACCCGGCAGCGCCAGTACGGTGGCATATACTTCACGTAATTTATCTACCGGGGCGTAGGTATTGGTAAACGATTGCAAATAGGCAATATACTTGTTTACCGCCCATTTGTTTTGGATTACTTCCCTGCCCCGCTCAAACTGCTCAGCCAACGCCTTGTCCCTTGCGGCAATAAAATCACCCGATCCCAGGGGACTGCAAAAAAGACACCCTCCCCTGCCCAGTGATCCGTCCCGGTTGGGACAGGTAAAACCTCCGTCCAGGGTTATTTTGCCGATCTTTTCGCCAAATTGCTTGCGCAGGTGGTAGTTGAGGCTATGATAACGTTTGTCGCCCCAGTACTGAGGCGGAGAGAAATCCGTCATTTGTCCCGACATCCTGACTTTATATTGGGGCCTCTTATTGGCCCATTTCTGTTTTCGTCCGCCATTATATCTGTTTAATAGGCGCTGGTATTTTCCGCTATTGAGTTATATCACGACATTATCGCTCTTAACAACACTTATTTTGTTAATTCCTTGTCGCGCATTTATGTTATATTATATAATGGATTGTCAAAATAGGGTTGATACCGTAAATATAAGGATGTGAAATAAACGTGTCTAAAAAATCATGGAAGAGCTATGTTATTCCCTCCATTTTTATAACGGTTTTCTTAATCGCAGTTGTCATCACGGTTATGCAACAACGTCCGGTCAGTGAATATCCTGAAAAGCTCAGTTTGTTAAACAGCAGTGACTTTGTTATCGCCGGAACAGACCCCGTATTGCAGGTAGGTGAAGCTAATCTCGGCGATGTTTCCCTGCAATTTCCGGGCGGTAAAATGCTGGGACGCAGTGGGGTATATCGGCCGGCAGATATTAACGTATTGTTTACTTTCACCCGTAAAACCAACCTCCTGAATAAAGTAGATATCAACGATGCGGGGTTGGCAACCACCAGATCAATTTCTGTCAATGACAGCTTTGACAAAGTTGTTAATGCTTACGGCGATGGATATGTACGTTCTTATTATAAAAATGATCCGCAGACCTTTGATGCCGTTTATGGCGAAGAACAATGCATTGTTTTTAATGTCAAAGATAACCAGGTTAAAAGAATTGTAATTCTACATGATATAAACGCAACCAATTAATCTAGATTTTTGCATAATAAATTCTTGCTGCAACGACGTTCAATATATATTTTTGCTCAGATAAGGGAAATACAATATATATTGTGCTTGCCAAATGGCGCTTCGAAGGATTATCGAATTATGCAAAACCTCTCAATCAGATCATTATAATAAATAGGAGGCATCCTGGTTGATTCAAATAGAAGGTTTAACCAAAATATATAATGCCGGCGGCGGTGAAATACTGGCGCTGGACAATGT
>ERZ764778.2807-NODE-2807-length-14535-cov-4.451174_pt1 | contig 14535 bp, 10 predicted proteins | sample MGYA00374951_ERZ764778 | MGnify/ENA primary metagenome ERZ764778 (study PRJEB28918, sample SAMN05720193) | bioreactor metagenome | isolation source: Anaerobic biogas reactor | place: USA:Washington, USA | collected 2015-08-08 ...
TTTCCGTGCCGGGGGAACCGACGCTGGAAACGGTCCGCGAGGGGACGGCGCTGTCGCTGGAGGCGGAGGCGGACATCGTAATCGGAATCGGCGGCGGCAGCGCCATGGATGCGGCAAAAGCCGTGGCCGTGCTGTCGGCCAACGGAGGCGACCCGCTGGATTACCTGGAGGTGATCGGCCGGGGCTGGCCGCTGGAGAAGCCCTCTCTTCCGGTGCTGGCGATGCCCACCACGTCGGGGACGGGATCGGAGGCGACCCGCAATGCCGTGCTGGCGTCGCCGGAACACGGGGTGAAGGCCAGCCTGCGGAGCGTGACGATGATTCCTCGGGTGGCGCTGGTGGATCCGGAACTGACGTATGGTCTGCCCCCCGACGTGACGGCCACGACGGGAATGGATGCGCTGACGCAGCTGATCGAGCCGTTTCTCTGCCGCCGGTCAAATCCCCTTGTGGACAGCCTGTGCCGCGACGGCATGGCCCGTGTCGCGCGCAGTCTGACCCGGGCCTGCGCGGACGGCCAGGATGCGGCGGCGCGCACGGACCTGGCGCTGGCCAGCCTGCAGGGAGGGCTGGCCCTGGCCAATGCGGGACTGGGCATTGTGCACGGAATCGCCGGGCCGGCGGGCGGACGGTTTCCGGCTCCGCACGGCGCGCTGTGCGCGGCGCTGCTCCCTCACGCCCTGACCGTGAACCGTCGGGCCTTGCGGGAGCGCCAGCCGGACAGTCCCGTTCTGCCGCGCCTGGACGAGGTGGCGCGGATTCTGACCGGGCGGGAAGACGCCGGTTCAGCGGAGGGTGAAACCTGGCTGCGGGAACTGTCGGCGGCATTGCGGATTCCTCCGCTGAGATCGCATGGGATCCGGCCCCCGCATGTGCCGGAACTGGCGGAAAAAGCCCTGGCGGCATCCAGCACCAGGGCCAATCCCGTGGACCTGGCAACAGACGAAGTGGAGGAGATCATAGTCATGGCGCTGTAGGACGGCAGGGCGGTGCCGGTCCCGCACCAAGGCCAGCCGGTGCCGGTCCGCCGGCGTTTGCCTGATGACGGTCAGCTTCCCATGAAGAAAAGAAAGCATATGAAGGCAATGTGGGCTTGGTTGATACTGGCAGGGCTGACAGCCGCAGGTGGCGTGCGGGCGGAACGTCCGGCCACGGGAGATCGGGCTCCGGCACCAGTTCTTCGAACCGGCTCCGGCGATGGCTACAAGTTTTTGTCGGCGCTCTATCATGCGGGACCCGCCCGTCCCGGAGACCGTCGGTCGGCGGTGGTGATGCTGTTCATCGATCAGGAGGATGAGGCCTCCGGCACGGCCTTGTCGGCATTGATGACGGTGGCCCGGAGGGCGCATGGCCATTCCGGTTTGCGGGGAAAGGTCCGGTTCTATGTGGTGGGAACGGGGGCGGGGGCGGAACGGGGCGTCCTGATGGAGATGTTGACCCGGCATCAGGTGGTCCTCCCTGTGGATGCGCTTCTGGATCCTCGGGGAGAAGCCCGCCGGGCCTTCGGAATGGATGCCTTGCCGCAGATGGTCGCGGTGTCGCGGACGGGAGTTCTCACAGCATGCCTGGATGCGAAGAAGGCGGGCTCCCCCCGGAGCGTGGCCGGGGCGGTCGTCAGCGCCGTCAAGGAATCCGGACGGACTCCTGCCGCCACTCGCCGCAATCCGGTGCCCCGGCAGCTCTCACCGGCGGAGAATACTTCAAACGCCTCCCAGCCCGTTCGCTGGTAGAGCGGCGCGGAGACGCGGGATATCGCTTTGAAAGATGGGGGCGCAGTTGCGGCGGCCTGGTGAAGTCCGGATTGCCGGCCGTACCGCGGATGCTACACTGCTGGGGAGATGAGCAAAGGGCTGGCAGGGTCGTTTCTTGTGCTGGGGGGGGCATCGCTTGTGGCGCAGGTGCTGGCGGTGCGGGAACTGCTGTATGTGTTTTACGGCAATGAATTCTTCATGGGGTGGGCGCTGTTTGCGTGGCTGTTCTGGGTGGCGGCGGGAGCCTGGATGGCCGGGCGGCGGGGCGGGCGGATGCCGTCCGGAACAAAGCCGCTGGCGATCTGCCATGCGGCGGCCGCCGTCGCGCTGCCGGCAGTGCTGGTATGCATTCGCTCCGCACGGATCTGGGTGACGCCCGTTGCCGGGGCGGTGCCGAACCTGCCCGCGGCCCTGGCGTTCGCCTTTCTGGCCCTGGCGCCGCTGTGCCTGGTGCTGGGCGGGCAATTCGTGGCGGGCGCGAACATCTGGCGGCAGGCGGCGCCTTCGGTCCGGATGGGGTCGGTGCAGGGATGGGCGTATGGATGGGAAACGAGCGGTTTCGTTGTCGGGGGCCTGCTGTTCAATTATTTCGGGGCGGGGCGGGGGGAATTTCTGGTGGCCGGCCTGCTGGGGTGCATCCATGCCGTGGCCGGCTGGGGGGTGCTGGCGGCCGGGAAAGAGCCATCGCGCTTGGCGCGCGCCGGCCTGGCCGCGTTGCTGTGCGGCTCGGCGGCACTGGCGGTATTCAGCGGGCGGGCGGGGCAGGCAACGGCGGCCTGGCGGTATCCGGGTCAGCGGCTGCTGGAATCGCGTCAGTCCATTCATGGTCATCTGGCGGTAACGGCCATCGGCCCGCAGATTCATTTTCACGGCAACGGGCTGCTGCTGGGCGCCGGAGATGAACCGATGGCCGGCGAGACCCTGGCGCACTATCCCATGCTGTGGCATCCGCGGCCGAATCGGGTTCTGCTGATCGGCAACGGATTCAACGGAGCGCTGGGCGAGATGCTGAAACATGCGCCGGACCGGGTGGAGTACGTGGAACTGGATCCGGAACTGATTGAGTTGGCGCGGACCCATGCCGGGGCGTCGTCCCGTGCCGCGCTGGAGGATCCGCGGGTGCGGATCGTGTTGGACGACGGCCGGCATCATATCCGCCGCCGGACGGATGAGTCCGACGGAGGGGCCTACGATGTCGTGATCATCAATCTGCCCAATCCCGGCACCCTGCTTGTCAATCGCTTCTTCACGCGGGAATTCTACCGGGATGTCCGCCGTCGGCTGGCCCCGGGCGGCGTGCTGGCGGTTCAACTGGCTTTTTCGCCGGACTATCTGGGCCCGGAACTGGAAGAACTGGGCGCTTCGATCTTCCGCACGCTGCAGGCCGAGTACGGGTCGGTCCGCCTGCTGCCGGGCTACGAGCTGTTGTATCTGGCGTCGGATGGCCGGCATCGGCCGCCCGGGGCGGCGGACCTGGCGGACCGCTACGCCGAGAGGGGATTGGAAACCGATTTTGTGTTTCCTGCGGCCATGGCGGAGCGGCTGGGAACGGACCGCATCCGCCAGGTCCGGGAGGCATTCGAAGCCAATGCCACCGCGCGGATCAACCGCGACTTCCGACCCGTGGCCTGCCAGTACAATCTGGTCTATTGGCTGCGCTCGTTTCACCCCCGGGCCGCCGCCTTGATGCGGCATTTGGGCGGGGCAGGCTGGGCGTGGGGACTGCTGCTGGTTATCCTGACCGTGCTGGGCATGGGCGCGGCGGTGTCCAGAGGAGGCATTCGACAGACCGCCGCCTGGGCCAAGGGAGTCGGCAGTTTCACACTGATGGGGTGCGAACTGATCCTGCTGCTGTCCTATCAGTCGCTCTGCGGCCATCTGCACTACCGGCTGGCCCTGCTGCTGGCGGCGCTGATGATGGGGATGGCGGCGGGTGCCGCAACGGGCGTCCGGCATCTGGTGAAGGCGGGCCCGGGGACGCTGGCGCTCATTCATGGCGGCATGGCGGCCTATGCCGCGGTCCTGGCAGGGGCCCTGCAATGGATCGCGCCGTCCGTGTCCGGGCCCTCCGCGGGAGGGGATGCCGTCTTTCTGGCGCTGGCCGGTGTGATCGGATTTCTCGGAGGCAGCGAATTTCCGGTGGCGGCCTGCATCCACCTGGCGGGAAAACCGTCCGGCCGGACCGGTACCATCTATGCTGTGGATCTGGCGGGTTCCTGCCTGGGGGCGCTGCTGGTCAGTCTCTGGGCGCTGCCGGTTCTGGGCGCCGGATCCACCTTTCTGCTGCTGGCGGGTTTGAATGCCGCAGTCGCCCTGCTGTGCCGGCAGCGACACCCGGCTGGATCACGGCCGCCCGCGCGCGGCGCCGCCGGTTCTGCTCTGACGGATTAAGCCGGTTCGCCGGAATCCGCCCGGTTCCGTTCGGCGGCCAGATACTCGGCTTCCAGGACCAACAGTCCTTTTTTGCGCGACTTGAGGCGCTTGGCGGGATTGCCGAAATACACCGACCACTCTTCCGTGGATTTGGTGATCATGGAGTGGGCGCCGACGGATGTTCCTTCCGCGAGCACGACACCGGGAAACACCAGCGAGTTGGTTCCCACAATGGCATGCCGTCCGATGACAACCGCCCGCTTGATTTCCCGCTTGTACGCGTCCGGCACCGTCGGATTGGTCAGGGTGTCCCCCCCGTAATCATCGCTTTGGGTGAACACATGGCACCCGTAGGCCAGCCCGGAGAAATCGCCGAACGTGATGCCCGGTTCGCCGCCCGCCACGTTGCAGAAGACGGCGATGTGCACGTTCCGGCCGATGGTCACCCGGCCGGAAATCACGCAGAAGTCGTCAATGCGCGAATGATCGCCGATCTCGATTTGGTCGGGATTGTAGATGGAGGCCTTGTCGCTGATTTGGACGTGGCGCCCCAGTTGCTTGAATCCCATTGCGTCCAGTTCCTGCTGGTTCAGAAATGCCATGGCGATGCTCCTTTTCCGGGCGCCAGAGGAACGGCAGCCAAATCGCCGTTCAGGCCGGATCCGTCCGCACGGGGAAGGACCGGCCCAGGGACGCCTCAACCGCGCCATCCTGTCAGAAGGGGCGGCGGAATGCAACCGGCGTGCCCGGCAATACTCGTTCGAGGGACCGATCTTCCGCCGCCGTTTCCTTTCGCGGCGAAAGGCGGTCAGGCTGTCCGGGGCAGGGGAGGGGGACGGCGGCCGCGGTAGATCACGGCATAGGCCAGGCAACAGCCAAGAAAAGGATTGGGCGGGGCAGGGGGATTTGGCATGCTCCGGTCCGTCCATGAGCGATCTGTTTGACAGCGATTCGACCCCGGCGGCGGACTCTTCGCCGGTGCACCGCCCCCTGGCGGCGCGCATGCGGCCGAGGACCCTCGAGGATATCGTGGGGCAGGACCATATTCTCGGGCCGGGCAAGCTGCTGCGGCGCGCGATCGAAGCGGACCGTCTGTCGAGCCTGATCCTCTACGGCCCGCCCGGCTGCGGCAAAACCTCCCTGGCGGAAGTCATCGCCGCCGCCACCCGCCGCGCCTTCGACCGGTCCAGCGGCGTGCTCTCCAACGTGGCCGGCCTGCGCAAATCCCTCGAGGCCGCCCGCCAGCGGCGCGCCGCCTCCAAGCGGGAAACCATTCTCTTCATTGACGAGATCCACCGCTTCAACAAGGCCCAGCAGGATGTCCTGCTGCCCTACGTGGAGGAAGGAGCCGTCACGCTGATCGGCGCCACCACCCACAATCCGTTTTTCTTCATCAACAATCCCCTGGTATCCCGCAGCCAGATCTTCCAGCTGGAACCCATCGGGGCGGAGGCGATCGGCACGCTGCTGCGGCGGGCGCTGGCCAGTCCGGAAGGACTCGGCCATCTGGACATCCGGATGGATGACAACGCCATGACCCACCTCGCCGCAGTCTGCGAAGGCGATGCCCGGCGCGCGCTGAACGCCCTGGAGATCGCGGCGCTGACGACCGAGCCCGGTCCCGGCGGCGTCATCCATATCACCCGGGCGGTGACCGAGGAAAGCATCCAGAAAAAAGCGGTGCTCTACGACCACGACGAAGACGGGCACTACGACACGATTTCGGCGTTCATCAAAAGCGTGCGCGGCTCGGACCCCAACGCCGCGCTCTACTGGCTGGCCAAGATGATCTACGCCGGCGAGGATCCCCGGTTCATCGCGCGGCGTCTGGTCATTCTGGCCAGCGAAGACATCGGCAACGCCGATCCCCGCGGGCTCAGCGTCGCCGTGGCCACGCTGCACGCCGTGGATTTCGTCGGCATGCCCGAGGCGCGCATTGCCCTGGCCCAGGCCACCACCTATCTGGCCACCGCGCCCAAAAGCAACGCCGCCTACATGGGCCTCGAAGCCGCCCTGGCCGACATCAAGGAAGGCCGGACCCTCCCCGTGCCCAAGGCCCTGCGCAGCACCGGCTCCCGGCGCGCGGCCCAGGCCTTCGGCCACCAGGGCTACCAGTATGCCCATGATTTCGACGGGCATTTCGTGGATCAGGAATACGTCCCGACCGACAAGGTGTACTACGCACCCGAATCCCAGGGATACGAAGAGGTGATCCGCAAGCGCATCGAGCATTGGAACCAGTTGCGCCGGACGGCCCGCCGGACGCGGGCCGCCGACCGCGGAGCCGGCGGGAAAAAGCCGCCGGAATCGGCGGCCGCCTCCAGCGAACCGGACCCGGCGAATGAAGGGCAGAGTGACGGGAAAGGCGACGGGAACGGCCAAGGATAGGCTTGATTTACCCCTTCGAGACGGATATACCTCGCGTGATCAGCATAGCAAAAGGTGGCGGGATGATGAATCACATGAAATGGGCCGCGGCGGTCGCGGTCGGACTGATGGCAGGCGGCCTCTCCTGGACGATGGCGGCCAGTGCGCCGGATTCCTATCAGAAGATCGAGGCCGAATCGCTCCAGCGCACCCCCCAGAATGCCTGGGCCCGCGCCATCCTGTTCTCCGACACCCTGGATTCCCGCCCCGGCGGCCGCGCCCGCCGCCTCGACCGGAAAACCTATCTGCCCATGCGCCTCAAGGCGGCCGGCACGGTGTGGGTCCCCGAAGACCTCTCCGACAAATTTCAGACCCTGGAGCCGGGCGGCACCTATTCGTTCGCCGGCACCGTGGACCAGATCTCCCGCCGCTATTATGTCATCGTGGACGCCTGCTACCGGGTCCAGACCACCGAGGACATGACCGAGCACTGGACCGACATGCTGCACCCGGAAACCCAGAAAACCGAGCAGGCGGATGCGCTCTCCGAAACCGCCATGCAGGCGCTGCTGCTGAATGCCCAGAACAGCCTGATCAAGCTGGCAAAAGAAGACAACATGACCGTGGCCCAGCTCATCGAAGCCCAGACCGATGGCGGGCAGCGCATCGCCGAGCATATCGTGGCGGATGCCCTGCAGGGCGAACTGCGGGCCCAGGGGAAAACCGCCGATGAACTGATGATCGGCGCGGTCCTTGCCCTGTTGCAGAAACAGGCCGTCCTCGATGAATCCGCGCGCGTCGCGGCGGAAAACGAAGCGGCCGCCGCACAGGAAGCCGCCGCCGCCGCCGCGGCCACCGAACCGCCGGCCGCCGCCGAACCGGTTCCGGGGCCAGAGGAGGAGCCGCCCCAGGAGGTGGCCGCCGTCAAGGAAGAGCCCGTAGATCAGCCTGTCGAAACGCCCGAAGAAACCCCGCCGGCACCCGAGCCGGAAGCCGTCCTGCCGCCTGGCGAAACGGAAACCGCCGCCGTCCTGCCCGAAACGCCGGAGGAAACCCCTCCGCCGCCTGTGCCCGAAGCCGTGGCCCCCGAAACCGATGGTGAAATGGCCGCGACATCCGAAACCGAGGTCGTTCCCAAAGCCATTCCGCCCGCCCCGGAACCGCAGACGGATCTGACGGCAGGGGATGGAGACGCCCCTGCGGAACCCGTGGCTGAAGAACCCGCGACTGCGGTGGAAACCGATTTGGCCGCGCTTCTTCCTCCCGTGGAAGAACTGAATTCCGCTCCCGCCGATGGCGAACCGCCTCCCGAAACGCCGGAGGCGGAAACCCTCGCGGCTCGCTCCGGGAACGAAAACGCCGAACCGCCGCTGCCCGAGGAGCCGAAAGCCGATGCCGCCCCGGGAGAACCTCAGGCGGAAGCCGAAGTGATTTCCCTCCCGCCGCTTCCGGAAGGCGAGATGGCGGCCGAGCCCGCCGCCGCTCCGCCGTCCAGCATGCTGGTCGTACCGCTGACCGGCGATCCGCCCGATGTCGTCCCCATGGTCAGCACCGAACCCACCAAGGCCGAGCTGGCCCAGATGGAAAAGGAAGAACAGGCCCGCCTGAAGGAAGAACAGCGGCTGGCGCGCATTGAAGCCAAGCGGAAAGCCGCCGCCGAAAAGAAGGCCGCCGCGGAAGAACTGGCCCGTCAGCGCGAAGCCGAACGACAGGCGGCGCTGGAAGCCAAGCGGCTGGCCGCGGAGGAAAAGAAAGCCGCCGCCGAAGCCCGCAAGGCCGAACTGGCCCGCAAGAAGGCGGAAGAAATCAAGGCGCGCGAGGAAGAGGCTGCGCGCAAGGCCGCCGAATGGAAGGCCAAGCAGGAAGCCGCCCGGCTGGAAGCCGAAGCCAAGAAGGCCCTCAAGGAACAGGAACGCCTGCTGGCCGAACAGGAAAAGGAAGCGCTGGAAGCCGTCCGCCAGGCCGAAGAAATGGCCCGGCAGGAAGAAGAAGCCCGCCGCCTCCGCGAAGAATCCGAACAGCGCATCGCCGAATTCGAAGCCCGCAAGGCCGCCGCCGAAGCCGCCCTGGCCGAAGCCGAGGCCCAGCGCCAGGCGGAACTCCAGCGGATTCAGGAAGAGGCCGAAGCCAAGGCGGCCGCCCAGGCCGCGGAAGAAGCTGCCCGGATCGCCGAAGAGGAAGCCCGTCAGGACGAAGCGCTGCGCATTGCCAAGGAAGTGGCCGAACACGAACGCCGGGCCGCGGAAGAAGCCGCCGCCCGCATTGCCGAAGAGGAAGCCGCGCGCCAGGCCGCCGAAGAACGGGTGGCCCAAATGAAACGCGAAATCCAGGAAATGGAAGCCCGCCTGCGTCAGGCCGAATCCGTCCAGGCGGTGCCGGCCGCGCCCGCCCCCGCGGAACCACCGGCCGCTCCCGAGATGTCCGCCCGGGAACGCCGCCGCATCGAGGCCGCCGACCGCAAGGCCCGGCAGGATGCCGAAAAAGCCGCCGCCGCCCGGGAGCCGGCGGAAGAACCCCCGACGGAACCCGGCGAACTCCCCGAATGGATGCAGCCTGTCGTATTCTAAGCAGACCGGTGGATCCGGATTTTCCACGGTGTGGAAAACTTTTTTCCATGGCGTGGAAAACATCCGCCCTTTTTTTCCATAGTGTGGAAAACGTCCGTCTGTTTTTTCCACGGTGTGGAAAATGTTTTTCCACGGTGTGGAAAACCGGAGGCGCGGCATGAGCCTGACCCACGCCTATGCGGTCATCATGGCCGGCGGAAAAGGCGAGCGCTTCTGGCCGCTGAGCACGTCGCGGCGTCCCAAGCAGCTGCTCGCGCTGGCGGGCGGCAAGCCCCTGATCGTCCAGGCCGTGGAGCGCCTGGCGGGAGTGATCCCGCCGGAACGGGTGCTGATTGTCACGAATGAATCCCTGGTGGCGCCCATCCGGGACCTGCTGGGGGAGGGGAGTCCGGTGGGGATTCTGGGCGAACCGGTCGGCCGGGACACCGCGGCCGCGATCGCCGCCGGCGCCGCCTGGATCCGGCGGCGCGATCCGGAGGCCGTGTTCTGCGTTCTGACGGCCGACCATGTCATCGGCGATCTGCCGGTGTTCCGCGAGACCCTGGTGCAGGGCCTGACGCTTTGCGCCGCGCACGAGGTGCTGATGACCATCGGCATCGGCCCGACGGAGCCCAGCAGCGCCTACGGCTACATCGAGGCCGGTGCGCCCTGGCTGTCCTCCGGGGGCATCGAGTTCCACCGCGTGAGACGGTTTGTCGAAAAGCCCGATGCCGACACCGCCCGGCAGTACCTGGCCACGGGGCGCTATGCCTGGAATTCCGGCATGTTTGTCTGGTCCGTGCGCAGCATCCGCGCCGCCTTCGCCGAATTCCAGCCGGCGCTGGCCGAGCGGCTCGACGCGTGGTCGGCCTGCGCCGGCGACGCCGAATTCCAGGCGGCCCTGGAGCGGGATTTCCCCGACCTGCGCAAGATTTCCATCGATTACGCGGTGATGGAGAAGGCGCCGAACATCGTGATGTGCAAAGGGGCTTTTGCCTGGGACGATGTCGGCTCGTGGCCGGCGCTGGAATCACATCTGCCCGCAGACGGGCAGGGGAATGCCGTGCAGGGCGATGTCGCCGCCGCCGGCAGTTCCGGAAACATCGTGGTCAGCGACGGCCGGCTGACCGCGCTCGTAGGCGTTCGCGACCTGGTGGTCGTTCAGGCCGACGGCGTGACGCTGGTCTGCGACAAGGCGCATTCCCAGGACATCAAAACCCTGCTGGCGCAGCTGCGGGAACAGCCCGGACGAGAACCGATCCTGTAAGAGAAAACGAAACCCAACCAACCCCCAAAGGAGAAAGACCATGAAATACCTCTGCACCGTATGCGGCTACATCTATGATCCGGCCGTTGGCGATCCCGATGGCGGCATTGAACCCGGCACCAAGTTCGAGGACATTCCCGACAGCTGGGTCTGCCCGGTGTGCGGCGTTGGCAAGGATTCCTTTGTCCCCCAGGACTGAGCCGAGTCCGCTTTCGCGCCCGGTTGCATGGTCGTGCAGCCGGGCGATTTCTATGTCGATCGGCATAATGTGACATCCTGTCACATAATACCGGTCCAAAGGGAGCGTGGTCGAGAGCAGGCGAATTGTCGGCAAGGGATTGTTCCTTGGATCGAAGCCCGGCAAACGGTGAGGGAGAACTTGGACGCAAGGGATCCATCCAAAACCGAAACCTCAAGCTTTGGGGAAGGTTGAGACCTGAACTCCGTGTATCCCCCATGCGGTTCAGACAAAAATGGGCTGCAGGGGAAACGTAAGGCCTGCGCACAGTTGGACACTGAACTGGATTGGAAACGGGTTCTATTCGAATCGGCTTTCCATGGTTCGGCGGACGGTCGGGCTAGATTCCAACGGATGAAATCCGACGGCATCGTTTCAGGCGAATATCCAGTCCTGAAGGGATTCAGGGAACAAAAAAGCCGATCCAGGAGTTCAGCGGGGACTGATGCGTTTTGACAGACGCGTTCAGGAAGCATCTCCAAATGACGAATCCCGAACTCACCGTGATGACTGAAGACGGAAATCGTCAGAGACGAAGAGGTGATGAGACACACACGCGGTCCGTTGCGTCCGCATGAAAACGCAGATGGCAGCAAAGGGTTCTGGAGCCGTTCGGTGCGGGACGGGGGGGCACGAAATCCAGCCCGAACTTAAGGATGATCGAATCCGCCCGTTTTCAGGGGCTTTTATACTGCGTCGCATAATACATATTATGTTTACATATAGGTATTAGGTCCCGCTACATATGGTGGTTCGCAGTTAGGACCCCGGGTTTTCGCCCCGACGATAACTTGTGGAGAACTCTGTGAACCATGTGAACAACCTGAAGTCATCTGGCGGATGATTCACCTGAACCCGTGATTCTCATTTGTCTCGGATATTATTATAACCGAGACAGAATTCGATGGCTTGTCATCGGTGGGTTGGCAGGATGCCGCCGGTCGGCGGCGATCCCGTCATCCGGTTGTCGTGGCGGTTTCGCCAGGGGGCGTCCGGTGCACTTTGAGTGCTGAGGGGGTACCCGGGTTCCTTGAGAGTGGTCACTTGCGTTTCAGGATTCCGAATCGGACTCTGATCCGACCGGCAGGGATTCGCATTCCCCGTTCGCGCAGGGACCTGATCAGGCGAGGGGGCCCCCCTTCCCCTCCCCTGCCCCGCGGCAGGGAACGGTTAGTTGACCAGGGCCAGGCTCAGGGCGGGCCAATAGGTGATCAGAGCGAGCACGCCGAGCATCAGGCCCATCAGCGCCAGAGAGGCGGCGGCCAGCTTCATCAGGGGCCGATTGAGACGCATGGCCGCAATGAACAGGTTCATGCCGACGGGCGGTGTGCTGTATCCGATGGCCAGGTTGGCCAGGAAAATGATGGCGAGGTGCACCGGATCGATGCCGTAGCGAACCGCCAGCGGCGCCAGCAGCGGCACAATGACGATGGTGGCGGTATAGATGTCCATGATGCAGCCGACGGCCAGAAGGAACAGATTGAGCGCCATCAGGAAAACCAGCGGATGGGTGATGCGGGCCCCCACCCATTCGAGGATGAGCTGGGGAACCTGTTCGAAAATCAGGAAATTGGTGATGGCCATGCCCATGCCCAGAATCAGCAGCACGCCGCCGACCAGCACGACCGTATCCCGAACGATGAGCGTCAAGCGGTGAACGGGAATTTCCCGGTAAACCAGCACTTCGATCACCAGCACGTAGGCGGCGGTCAGGACGGCGGCTTCGCTGGCCACCAGCCATCCGCTGTAAATGCCGCCGAGAACCACAAAGGGCAGCGGAATCTCCCACTTGGCCTCCCACAGGGCGGCGGCCAGTTCGCGTCCCCGGAAGGGATGCCGGGGAATGCGGGCGTGGATGCCGGCGCGGATGCCATAGAGACTGAGCACGGCCAGCGCCAGCAGGCCAGGCAGCACGCCGGCGCGGAAAACCGCCTGTACGGTCACGGAGGGCGAAATGGGCTGGGCGATGATGGCATACAGGATCAGGGGCAGGCTGGGCACAAACAGGACGCCCATGTTGCCGCCGGTGGTGACCAGGCCCAGGGCCGCCTTTTCGCGATAGCCGTCCTGCAGCAGCGCCGGCAGCAGCAGGCCGCCAAGCGCGACAATCGTCACCCCGGAGGCCCCCGTGAAGGCCGTCATGAACGTGCAGGTGACGATGCACACCATGGCCAGTCCGCCGGGCATCCAGCCGAAGGCGGCGCGCGTGAGGCGCAGCAGGCGCTCGGAGGCGCGGCTGCCGGCCAGCACGTAGCCGGCCAGGGCGAACATCGGCAGCGCCTGCAGCATCGGCATGTTGGTCAGGCGCGTGAGTTCGCCGATCACGATGGCGAAATCCATGCCGCCGGACTGGTAGGCCAGCATGGCCAGCGCACCGAACACCGCGAACAGCGGGGCGCCGAGCAGGGCCAGGACGACAATGCCCCAGATCATGGCGAGGTTCTCCCCTCCCCCGGCATTTCACCGGGCTCGGGCGGCGGCAGCCAGGCCGAAGGCAGCAGCGCCTGCAAAGCGATGCGGAAGGACATGAGCCAGAAGGCCACGGGAATCACCATGAAATACTTCCAATGGGGCCAGCCGAGAAGTTCGCCCATGGCCATGTCGCGCTGGAATCCGACATAGCGTCCAGCGGCCCAGGCCAGAACACCGCACGCAACCGCGGCGAACAGCGATGTGACTCGCCGGATCCAGCCGGACCACCCGGACGGCAGCAGCGCGGCGGCCAGGTCAATGGCAATATGCCTTCCCCGGCCGGCGGCGGCCAGCGCGCCCAGCATGGTCAGCCACAGCAGGCCCATTCCCAGCAGCGGTTCGGCCCACGGGAAGCCGGTTTGCCAGAGATTGCGCAGGAGAATCTGCAACGCGGCCAGCATCACCATGGCCGTGACCAGCAGCGTCAGGATCGCGCGTTCCAGTCGGTCCACCGCGTCCCGGATCCGGCGGCCGACTTTCGCCGCCCGCCCGCTCATGAGCCGCGCCGTTCCTTCAGAACCGCCTGGAGCCGGTCCCAGGCCTCGGCCGAGAACACCTGGCCCTTGACCTTCTCCAGGGCCTGCGCGGCGATCCGCTCGAAATCCGCCCGGCCTTCCGGTGTTTCCGGGATGGGAGTCACGCCTTGCCCTCGCATGAACTCGAGCGCCTCGGCATCGCTTTGGCGCACCTTGGGCGTGAGCAGGCGGCAGTGCTTGTCGAAGGCGGCCTTCACGGCAGGCTGATGGCGCGCGGGCACCAGGTTCCAGCCGGCCTTCGACAGAAAGACGCCGCCGATCCCGTAGGTCAGTTTCATTTCATAGAGGTAGCGGATGCGGGTGTGCCACTGGACGGCCACGGCGGCGGTGGGCGGGCCGAAAACCGTTTCCAGCGCGCCGGTCTGAAGGGACGGCAGGACGTCGGTGACGTTGGCCGGAATGGACGGAATGCGGCCGGCGCCGAACAGTTCGATCAGCATGGGCGAATCCAGGCCCCATACCTTGGTGGCGCGCAGCTCGTCGAGATTGGAAAAGGGCTTCATGCTGTAGGCGTAGCTGAAGCCCACCTCGGTCCAGCCCAGGGCTTCATAGCCGTTGGCCCGGGCGCCGGCTTCAAGGAATTCGCGCAGGGCCTCCAGGGCGGCATCGGCCTCGTCGTAGCTGCGCAGCGCCAGGGGAAACATCAGCGCGCCGGCGTCCGGGCAGATGGCGCCGGTGGCGTAGCCCATGAAGCCTCCGCCGTGAAGCTGGCCGCTGCGGATTTTGAAGAGCACGTCCTTTTCGGTGCCCATGATGCCGCCGGGATAGATCCGCACCCGGACTTCGCCGTCCGTCGCCGCCTCGATTTCCTCCTTGGCGCTGTTCAGCGCCTGCATCCAGATGCTGCCATCCGGGGCCAGGGTGGCCAGATTCAGGCGCACCTGGGCCAGAACCGGCGCGGACGGCAGAGCCATGAGAAGCAAGAGGGACAAAAAACGCGGACGGATGGCGGGCATGGGATCTCCTTTTCTAAAAGTACTCATCG
>ERZ764778.2820-NODE-2820-length-14469-cov-4.471000_pt1 | contig 14469 bp, 14 predicted proteins | sample MGYA00374951_ERZ764778 | MGnify/ENA primary metagenome ERZ764778 (study PRJEB28918, sample SAMN05720193) | bioreactor metagenome | isolation source: Anaerobic biogas reactor | place: USA:Washington, USA | collected 2015-08-08 ...
TGACCCCACACACCGGACCTGACTACAGCAAAGAAGAGCATATTGCCGGGCTGATCGAGCAAATCAGCGCCTATATCGAACAATTCCACCACGGCTCGGTCGAGCTGGTTAGTATTGAAGATGACCTCATCAAGGTGCGCCTGGGTGGAGCCTGTGCCGAGTGTGAGCTCTCTACTCAGACCCTGCAAGGGTGGGTTGCCGGCACAATCCGCCAGTTTTTCCCTGATGTTGTTGTTGTCGCTATTGATTAATGTCGATTTTTGATTCTTTGAAGAGCCTGTTCGGACCTACTCTAAAGAAATCGAATCGCCACCTGATTCAGATCATTAACGCTGAGCGAGCCGGAGAGGAAATCCCGAAAAACGTTGACATCGTTTCAGCTTATCTAAAATCGATATTAATCCTGCCCGTGGTGACAGGGTCGCAAGATTTTGTTCAAGATAAAAACGGAATAATCACCTTCCGTCCAGACGCAAAAGTCTCCTCGGTTTCCACGAAGGTTGATGATTGGCAGGTGTTCATCGGTTTCCTGGAACCCGAAGCAACTAAAAAAGTGAACCTGCCATCTTTAGCCCGGTTTGTTCCCCTCCCTTTTAAAGATTTGCCGGCATTGATGGAAGACATTGAAGCTGATGGCACCGCCTTTTTCTTCCATACCAACAAAAGCGAAGTTGGACTTGCCTTTGAGCAGATCAAAAGGATAATTGACGAACCCAAACTAAAAAACTTTGAACCGGAAGGGCTTATTCGAGCGAAAGAAAACTACAGTTCTCTCCGGAATGCTCTTGAGCTTTCCTTTAACCGGCGTGAACAAATTTACCGCAAATTAGAAACAATGCCTGATGTGTCAGCCGTGTGGCTGGGTCATTTACACGATCAGAATATACCAAAATACTTCATCTACTTTGACACCACCGCAAGCTCAAAAGTTTTCTATGAAGAGATTAAGCCTATGCTGATGCCAGAACTCAAGGACGAAGAATTAATGCATGTTCGCTTTTTTAATGGCTTTTCTCGATGGATCGTTGACCATTTTGAGCCATTTTATAGCAACAAGAAAGGGGAGCTTTCTGGCTGGGGGTTGGATAAGTTCAAGGAAGATGGTGTGCACGCCAAAAATCAACGACCACCTCTCAAGAAACCACACCGAGCAAACAAAGCTTAGCCGAGTTCCCTGTACGTGGGTGCCGAAGGGGTTTTGATTTCTTTCTGCACTGTTTCGTAAAGCGTTTCACCCCGCAAGTCTTCAATCGTATAACAGACAGCGTTCATGTCTTCTGCCAGGCGCTGTGCCAGCCCACTATCAAAAATTTTCTGCTCCATGTTGATGACTACGCTGTGAATTTTGTCATTGGCGAACATCTTCGCGAATTCCGAAATTTCTGCTGCGACCGCCCGCCCTGGTGTGACCGGTACATTGCCAGCACCATCGGTCAACACGATCAGCAGCGGCTGCACGTCAGGGTGCAAAATTTTCTCGCGCTGCAGTACCTCGAAAGCCATCTCTAACCCTGCCGCAAGCGGAGTCTTGCCGCCTACCGGGATGTTGGTGAGCGCTCGTTGAGCCAACAACACCGAGTTGGTTGGCGCGAGCACCAGTGTGGCGCGGTCTTTTTGGAAAACTACCAACCCAACCCGGTCGCGGCGTTGGTAGGCATCGGTCAAGAGCGAAAGGATGGCAGATTTGGTTGCTTTCATGCGTTCTGCCACTGCCATGGACCACGAGCCATCCACCAGGAACAGAATCAAATTGGCGGTTTTGCGCACGCGCACTTTTTTCTGAAAATCTTCCCGACGGACCGCAAAGGCGACTTTATGGCTTTCCTTTAAATCCTTGCGTTGGCGCTGATAGGGGGCGGCAGCTCGGATAGTTGCGTCGAGGGCGACATCGCTGCTGTCCCGCGGGGATGGGCGGGATTGGATATAGCGACCGCGCTTGGTTTTGGATTTTGTCTGAGAGCGGCGCCCGCCCTGCTTGCGAACCATCTCGTCAAGGGGTGTGTCGAGTTGGCGCGGTTCAAAGGTTTCTCCTGGTTTGACCACCTTGCCGCCCTCCCACCATTGTGGGTTGAGCTGCACAAAAACATCCTGTCCTGATTCGCCGACAATTGGAATATCCGGATCCCAGCTGGAATCGCCGTCATCATTGTCTTGTTCGGTTACAGAGTCACTTTTTTTTTAGAATCTTCGTCTTCGTCTTTCGCTTGATCGCTGGGCTGCTCTTCCGCCTCAGTCAAAACAGTCTGAACCTTCAGGTCGGCAATTTTGGCATTGAGCGTTTCCATGCCAGTTTCACTTTTTCGGAAAGGACCAGCCTTGACGCGGTGCGGCAGCGCCAGTTCGGCTGCCAGGGCGATATCCCGCGGGGTGATGCGGGTGCGCCCTTCAAAAGCAGCCTGGGCGCGGGCGGCTTTCAAAATAACCAGGTCAGAACGGTGGCCATCGACCTCCATTGAAGAGGTCAGGTCAGCAATGATCAGCAGATCGCGTTGAGTAAAGGAAACTTCCTCAACCAGTTGACGCGCTCGCTCAATCTGCATTGAAAGATCCAGTTCCTGCGGCAAGAAGTGTTCGCGGAAAGATTCCGGGTCGCTCTCAAAAGCGATATTTCGACGCATAATCTCCACGCGCTGGGCTTTGTCCAGGATACCGCGAATCTCTACCGAGAAGGCAAAGCGGTCCAGCAGCTGCGGTCGCAGGTCGCCCTCTTCGGGGTTCATCGTGCCCACCAAAATAAAGCGGGCAGGGTGGTTAAACGAGATACCTTCGCGCTCGACCACATTGACACCCATGGCAGCAGAATCGAGCAAAATATCGACGACATGGTCGTCCAACAGGTTGACCTCATCGATATAAAGCAGCCCGCGGTTGGCAGAAGCGAGCACGCCCGGTTCGAAATGGCGCTCCCCTTTTTGGATGGCGCGTTCAATATCAAGCGTGCCGACAACGCGATCCTCTGTTGCTGAGACGGGCAGGTTGATAAAAGGGGTGGCGTGGTGGGCACGGGGGAGCTGCTCTTCACCAGAAGAAAAACGTTCATGACACTCGGTGCACCAGGTGGTCGGCTTGTCGGGGTCACAGTTAAAGCGGCAATCCTCGACCACTTCGATTGGGGGAAGCAAGGCTGCCAACGCGCGAGCGGCGGTCGACTTTGCGGTTCCGCGTTCACCGCGGATAAGTACGCCGCCAATACGCGGGTCTACCGCGTTTAAGATCAAGGCACGCGCCATACGCTCTTGCCCAACGAGAGCGGTGAAGGGAAAGATCACTTTTTGATTCATCTGCAGATTCCTTTGCGAGAGAGATTATAGCACGGCACAGGGTCTGCCCACAGTCCACACGGACAAGAAAAAAGGAGAGGCGCTCACCTCTCCTTTATCGGCTCTGAGCAGATTAGAAGATTTTATCAGAGGGTTGTTTTTCGTGAATTCCGATCAGCTCCACGAAAGCGTCCACCACACTTTGCAGGAATTCCAAGGTTCCTTCGTTGTTGAGCTTTCCTTCCTCATCGAACAATGTGTGCGTGTGGGCGATATAAGCTTCGGGTTGCTGCAAAATCGGCATATTCAAGAAGGTCAAAACCTGTCGCAAATGGTGATTTGCGCCAAACCCGGAGATATTACCAGGGGATTGACTAACAACCAGCGCGGGTTTTCCATCCCAGACTGAATGCCCATAGGGGCGGGAACCGATATCAATCGCGTTTTTGAGTACAGCGGAATATGAGCGGTTGTGCTCCGGAGTCACAAACATCACACCGTCAACGTCTCTGATCTTGGCACGGAAGGGTTCGTATTCTTCCGGAGTGCCGGCTTTGTCGTAATCCTGATTGTAGATGGGCAGGTGTCCGATTTTTACGAATTCAACCTGATAGTCTCCAGGGAAAAGCTCAGCCATGTTTTGTGCCAGAGTTTGACTAAAGGAGTCTTTCCGTGTTGATCCTACCAATACTGCGATTTTCTTATTCAAAATTTACCTCTCTTAGATTTATAAAAATATTTCTTGTTATGGCTAACTATCCCCTTTCAGAGCTATTTTGACAATCTTTTGTGGATACTTTATGACAAAAAGCCACAGTATCGTTGCTTTTTAATAAGAAATTAATACTTAAAACCGTTAAGATTGTTGGTCTTGATCTTTGTTGAAAGAATCTCGCAATCTCTTTAAGGCAGATGAAACCCGGTCTGACAATCGCTTTGCCTCGCCCTGCTCGGAGTCTGATCCGGGGTCTTGCGCCTGCTGTAACCGCTGCGATCCGCGCTCTTCGCGCTGCTTGCGGCGCAGAGCGTTCTCCTGCAGCGGGCGGTGTGTGCCGTCGCAAAGCGGTTTGATGCGGGAGTGCCCGCAAGAACAAAGCGTAACACGGTTGCGTGGAATAAATTCCTCGCCGTCAGCCCGTTCGATTGGGATATAGCCCATAACCCAAAGCGGTCCCCTGATTTCGCCATATTGGGTGCATTCGTAGGTATCCGCGATTTCCATCGGTAAATCGGGTTCCACGTCTGGTCCGCTGCGTTCGAGTTTGTAGGTCAGAGAGCCAGAAGGGCAGTCTTCAACCATCTTGATTGCCCTGGCTTTCTTGACCGGGTCACCCGATTTTTCGGTCAGTTCGGTAAAGTCGGTGTCTTTAAGCACACAAAAACCGGAATTCATGCACAGACGAACATGCTTGGTGACCGTCAACCCGGTGGGACCATAGTAGTTCAGGTCACGGCCGAAAGGTCCATCGGTTATAGCGATCTCATCGCCGACCCAACCGGAGTCGATGTGGATATTGTCGCAGTAGGGCATGTTTTTGCTTTTACCACAGCGGCAAAGCAGATAGGAACCTGCTTTGTGCTCCAGCTCACCGCCGTCAACCCAATCCAGGGGTTCACCGTATGAAGAGCAGTGCTGCGATTTTTTTACGAACGGAACATCGCCAACTACCCGGTAAGGTCCATCTTTGATAATTTTAATTTTGAAGGGGGATTTTTGCTCTGTCATGGTATCACCTGTGGTTAGGATTATAACAAGAATATGGCAAGCGACCATGAAGTGTTTCCTAAATTAGCAATTCTCAATATGGAATTTATTAAATCCATAATGTAGAATAAGCGGGTACAAAATGGTAAGGGTGGGTTCAAAACGAGACCAGGGAACAGGACTGCCTCACAGAAGGGATTAAAGGGTTTCGTAGGGCTGGGGCTTGACCCCAGCCGCTGTGTTGATCAACACGACTGTTGGCGGAGGGAGACGAGCACTCCGTATGGTTAATTCTCGGTTTTCAATGCCTGTCCGTGGTTCTTGAACTGGGCAGGTCTGACTAAGTAAGCGGTTATTGAGCGTTCGCGATTGGGACCTGCCCCTACATTATTACACTTAGTTAGGGCAAAAACCCAGAGTTTATTTTCATATTGAGAATTGCTGTTGCTAAATGATTCTTGCGAAGATTACAACTAACCGTCTAAACAGACAAAATTTGTGTGGCAGCAGCCGAAGCAGTGGCAGCCAAAGACTGTGTCATCGCATACCTGGCATGCGCAATCTGGTTTGAGCCTGCCTGCCCCCGCAACTGTAAACACGCTTCGACTACCTGGTAGACCCCAGCCGCCCCAAGCGGGAAACCCCGCGCCTTGTGCCCACCCATGGTCGCCACCGGCAGAGAGCCTTGCAAAGTGAGCGAGCCATCACTGGCGAGCTTCCAGCCCTCACCGCGGTCGGCAAAACCAGCGGCTTCCAGCGAAAGCAGTGCATGCAGCGTGGTGTTATCGGAATACTCAAAGAAATCCAGATCCGAAATCGTGATGCCGGCTTTGAGTAGTGCCTGATGCACTGACACCGCCGCGCCTTCAAAAAAGAGCGGGTCCCGGCGGTCGTGCAGTGCCAGGCGATCGGTGATGTAGCTCGAACTGCGCAGTTGCACAGCCGGATCAGCGCTGTGAGGCAGCAGCTCTTTACGGGTTAAAATTAACGCTGCTGCGCCGTCGGCGTTGGGGGCGATGTCAAACTGGTTGAACACACCGGTATCCTCACGCGCGTTTCGATAGGCATCAAGGCTGATCTCGCGCCTGAACATGGCGTTAGGGTTGTTGACCGCGTTGCTATGTGCGATGAGCGGAAATTGTGCCAGTGCCTCGCGGGGGAACCGGTTTTCATGCATGTAACGCTGCAGCAGCAGCGAGGCTTGTCCGACCAGTGTGAGCCCTTCGGAAGCTTCGTAGTCAGAATCCAGCCCGGTCGAAAGCAGTCGGTTTTCAATGCCCGCGCCGACCACGTCGGTCACCTTTTCAACGCCCACAACTGCTGCCACGTCAACCATGCCCGAGCGAATGGCGTTATAAGCCAGGTAGATGGCTGCCCCGCCAGATGCTTCGGCGGCTTCGGCAGTATAACCTTCAGCCTTGCCAGCCAGTCCGGCATATTCTGCCACCAGCGCTCCCAGATTTGCCTGATGTGAGGCATTGGCAGCCAGCATATTGCCGACGAAAATCGCCTGCGGCTGCAGACCGCCGGCATCTTCGCGGGCGGTTTTCAGCGCACGCACTGCCAGGTTGCGCAGTGAAACATCCCAAAGCTCGCCAACCGGTGTTTGGCCGATGCCGACGATGTAAACATCATTCGTGCGCTGCATCTTAGCGAGTCACGATCTCTCCGCGGAAGCGGAGGTAGGTGGCGTAGTCGATTTCGGTACGCCGAGCGATGTAGTCTTGTGTTGAAAGCGCGCGGTCGCGCCTTTGTTCCAGTTCGTTCCGCACCTTAATGATGAAGGAATCAGACCCAGCCCCCGAGCCATAGGAAGTCATCAAAATCAGGTCGCCGGCTTTGGCTACATCCAAAATGGCGCTCAGTCCGATGATGGCAGCCCCTGAATAGGTATTGCCGATCATAGGAGCAAGTAAGCCTGGCGCAATCTGCTCGGGCGTGAATCCGAGGGTTTTGCCAGCACGCTGTGGGAACTTGGCGTTCGGTTGGTGGAAAACAGCATAGGCAAAATCACTTGGTTTTAGACCGGTCTCTGCCAAAATCGTCTGTGCGGAACCCAAAATGTGTTCGAAGTAAGCCGGGTCACCAGTGAAACGCTGACCGTGCTCTGGATAGACCTGGTTTTCGCGCCGCCAGAAATCGGGTGTGTCTGAAACATAGCTGTAGGCGGCTTCAATCGAAGCCAATGAACCTTCCTGCGGTCCGATAATATAAGCAGCCCCACCGCTGGCAGCGGTGTATTCCAGGGCATCACCAGGCTTCCCCTGGGCGGTGTCCATCCCGATTGCCAGGGCGTAGTCGCCCATGCCCGAGCCCACCAGACCCATCGCAGCCACTATTGCCTCAGTGCCAGCCTTGCAGGCAAATTCCCAGTCACCCGCCTGGATGTCGTTGGGGGCGCCAATTGCTTCTGCCACCACGGTGCCACTGGGTTTGACGGCGTAGGGGTGTGATTCTGAGCCTACCCAGACTGCCCTTAATTCTTCAGCACCGATCTCAGAGCGTTTTAAGGCGTTGCGAGCGGCTTCGATTGACATGGTGATAACGTCTTCATCCAGTCCGGCGACCGCTTTTTCTTTCACTGGAAAGCCGCCGGTGTTGCCCCAGATGCGACCAATTTCCTTATTTGGCAGGCGGTAGCGCGGCACATAGGCACCATAGCCCTGGATACCAACTTTGATTTTAGGTACCAACAGCTTGCTTTTTTCTGGTTTAGGGAGGTGATTTTGTTCAGTCATTGTTGTTTCCATTCCATTGCGCCACTAATTCCTGCGCACGGCTTAATTGTATTTTATCTTCAGCGACCAATTGCGCGGCGATCGCCTCAACTTGCTCTGGCGTGGCGCCAGCTGCCAGTGCCACCTGGCGGGCGTGCAGGTTCATGTGACCTTTCTGGATACCTTCTGTCGCCAGCGCGCGCAGGGCTGCCAGGTTTTGGGCTAAGCCGACCGAAGCGATAATGCTGCCCAACTCGGCTGCTGTCTCAACGCCCAACAATTTCAGGTTTGCCCGGGCAGTTGGGTGCACCCTGGTGGCACCACCGACGACGCCAACAGCCATTGGCAGTTCGATCGAGCCCAGCAAATCGCCGTTTTCAGCCACAGACCAGGTTGTCAGGCTGCGATATTGCCCGCTGCGGGCGGCGTAGGCATGCGCGCCGGCTTCAATGGCGCGCCAATCGTTGCCGGTTGCCAAAACGACCGCGTCCACACCGTTCATAACACCCTTATTGTGGGTCGCGGCCCGATAGGGGTCAGCATCGGCAAACGCCCAGGCTTCGATAATGCCGTCACGTACCTGCTCGCCGGTGTAATCGTCAAAGGCAAGCCTCTGGCATGGAAAGTGTGATCGCGCCCAGGCGAGGCGCCGGTCAGCCAGGTTTGAAAGAATGCGCAAATGTACCCTCCCGCCAGTGAGGGCTTCAATTTTCGGAGCGAGATACTCGAGCATTGAGTTGACCAGATTTGCGCCCATTGCGTCTTTGACATCGACAATTAAGTGAACAATTAGCATCGCTCCGGCTGCGGTTTCGTTGAAGATGTGGGTTTCGATGTCAATCGGACCGCCCCCGCGCCTTACCAGGTTGGGTTGAAATTCTTCAAGCTCCTGGAGCAACTGACCGGCTTGGGCGAGCACCTGATCTGCGGCAGCCTGCAAATCTGATAGATCGAGAACCTGCAACTGCCCGATCATCTGCTGTGAGGTAATGCCGGCTTTAAATCCGCCGCCGGCTCTGGCAAGTTTTGCCATGAAGGAAACCCCGGCAATTACCGAGGGCTCTTCGATCACCATTGGTATCAAGACCTCGCGGTCATTAATCACAAAATTTTGGGCAATACCGAGCGGAAGGCTATAGAGCCCGACCACGTTTTCGACCATGGCGTTGGCGGTTTCGGCGTCCAGCCCACCTTCGTATTGGTAGGCTAACAGGTCTTCAGGGCTGAGGTTCGCCTGAAGCTCAAGCGATTTTAGCCGTTCAGACAGGCTTTGTTGGTGGAATTTTTTGTTCATTTATCCAATTCGTTTTTGGCGAGCTCGGCAACCCGCTGTCGATATCAATTGTTGGGGAGACCAGCTACGCTCTCCCGATTTAAGCGGGCAAGCCCACTAACGCCGCTGGCGTTGGGGTTTTCGGTAGCCACCCGTCCCTGCAATATGCATTTATAGCAAGCAAGTCCTCTAAAAAACTATCAAAAATCGCCCTTGCGGGGTTAAGAGCTGTCTCAACACTGGATCGCGTCTGCAGAGAAAACTTGGTTTGCACAAACTTTTAAACTTGCCTTTTTGCTCCTTTGGTTATACTACCATCACTAACAACCATGAGGCAGCAATGACAGAGAGTTTAAACCAAATATATGATCTAATCATAATCGGTGGTGGTCCGGCTGGAACAACCGCCGCGATTTATGCCGCCAGGGCAAACCTGAAGGTGGGCGTGCTGGACAAAGGGTTAACCACCGGCGCGCTTGGCACAACCAGCAAGATAGCCAATTATCCTGGTTTGGCAGGCGAAGTGGACGGAGCTGAATTGCTGAACACCATGCGCAAACAAGCTGCAGCGTTTGGGGCAGAGTTTATCAACGACAAAGCCATCGGCACTGACCTGGGCGGTGAACCCAAAGCAGTCTTCGGCAACCTGGGCGTTTACGAAGCACGTGCTGTTATCATCGCGACCGGTTCGATGGGGCGCAGCAACCTGATCAAAGGTGAAGCAGAACTGCTCGGACGCGGCGTGTCTTACTGCGCGATATGCGACGCGGCTTTTTTCAAAGACAAGGATATTGCCGTGATTGGCAAAAGCGACGAGGCGGTTGATGAGGCGCTCTACCTTTCACGTTTCGCCCGCACAGTGCACTTTTTCCCTCCGGGCAGAGAGATCAATGTCAGCCAGGAAGAGCTGCAAAACCTGCTTGAGACCCCCAATGTGGTCACACACCAGGGCAGCGTTGTTCGTGAAATTTATGGTGATGCCAGGGTAGAGGGTATCCGCTATGGCGAACGCGGCGCGGAAGGGGAAGAAAGCCTGCCTGTTGATGGCGCTTTCGTTTACCTGCAGGGCGGCAAACCGATTACCGACTTTCTGCAAGGGCAACTTGAGCTGTCAGCGGAAGGCTGTTTGCAGGTCGACCGTGAAAACCAGACCAACATACCCGGTGTGTATGCCATCGGCGATGTGATCTGCACGCACGTAAAGCAAGCCGTTATCGCAGCTGGTGACGGTGCAATTGCTGCCATCGCTGCTGAAAAATGGCTTCGCGGCACGAGTAAACCGAAGGTTGACTGGGGGAAGTAAAGCAGCGGAGCGGCACGATGTCTACTCCATAATGACCTTGCCAGACTCCCGGGAAGATCCTTTGCTTCACTCAGGATGACAAACATAACACTGGAAGACAAAATCACTAATGGTGACGGTTAAGCGTGTAAAATAATGCCATGCCAAAGGTGACCCCGGAAGATTTAGACAAGGCAGCACAACGCGGCGAACCCTCCCATGTCTGGCGGGCAGGGCAGGAACGACGATTCAACCTACTGCGAGAAGCCGCAGGCGAACGGTTGAATGGTAACGTGCTGGTTGATGGCAGCGGTGTCGGCGCCTATCTTTCCAGGCTTGTGCCAATTTCGGGCGTGGCTGTAGGGTTGGACATTGAGCTGCCCCGTGTACAGGAGAGCCGCCAGTATGCCCCAAACGTTCTGAACGCTGCCGGCGAACACCTTCCTTTCCCTGCCAATTGTTTTGCTGTCGTATTCAGCCATGAGGTGCTCGAGCACGTTAACGACGACCGCATGGCGATTTCAGAAATGGTCAGGGTCTTGAAGCCCGGCGGCAGAATCGTCTTGTTTTGCCCAAACCGTGGCTACCCGTTCGAGACGCATGGGCACTATTGGAAGGGAAAGTACCATTTCGGCAATACGCCGCTGATCAACTGGCTGCCGAGACCACTGCGTGACAAGCTGGCGCCGCATGTTGAGGTCTATACCCGCAAGGATTTAGCACGACTGTTCGAAAATTTACCGGTAAAGATCATCCAGAAACGAACAATCTTCGGTGCATATGACAACATCATCGAGCGCCACCCAGCTCTGGGTAAAGCCCTTCGCTCCGTCTTACAGGCGCTCGAGAAGACCCCATTTCAATGCCTGGGTCTTTCGCACTTTTGGGTAATCGAGAAAACCGCCTAACCACATTCTTCTTAACAATTTCTTATACCTTACCGCTTACACACATTCGAATTGCATGCCCCTTTCCTTTATAATCATCACTGCGAACAAAGAATAATTAACAGGATGGCGAAAAATGCTGACAGTCAAAACTACATACACTCCATTTGGAAGCAAGCTTGAAACCGACCGCGCAGAGCTAATAATCGGAGGGCGTGAGGGTCAATTCTTTCCTTATGACCTCCTGTTGGGCTCGCTGAGCGCTTGTTTTCATGCTACCCTTCGTGATATCCACGCGAAGAGCAAGCAGGAAATTCCGAGCATGGAAATCATCGTCACCGGTGAAAAACGAACCGAGAATCCCACAACGCTTGAGTGGGTTCACATGGACATCGCCGTTTTTGACGAAGTGGACCAGCAAAAGTTTCTGCGCTTTGTCGACCTGGCAGCCAGATATTGCTCCATCCACGAGACCATCAGCAAAGTTGCTAAAATGACCCACGAAGTGACCTTCAAGTAACCATTTCTTTGGGAATTGACTCTTTTGAATCGAGTTGGTGCTTCACCTTATTAAAGTTTGCGCTTTTTTAGTTTTTGGGTTTGTGCCTGCGTGAATTTTCGTACGCCTGGATGAAGTTCTCCACTGAGACTTTTGAAATGAGGTGCGCGATCGTATCCAGGGGGAGTTGATCGAGCCGTTTGAAGCGCAGACAAGATTTGCCCAAATCTGGCTTCAGCCCCAGGCTGGTGTAGGCGTTTAGCAGTTCCTGGTAATCATGGGGGTTTTGATAGATCGCCATCAGGTAAAGTGAGTTGGATCTTTTTTGTGCTGCCAAACCGATATAGGTGAGCGGCTTTTTGTTGTAAGTGTTGGGATAGGTCGCAAGCGGCACTTCGTAACTGAGCATGCCCCAATTGACACTCTCAACGTAACCAGTTGGAAGATTGACCAGAATCAGTTCCCGCATGGTTGCAATGATTTGCCGGCGCGCTTCCGGGAGGCTGGCTAAATAGGCTTCGGCTGTGGTTGTTGGCATATGGTTCCTCTCTTCCATAAAATTTACCATCTCGAAAGAAAAATGGCTCACAAGTAGAAGGTGGGCAGGCAAATGCTTCTGCCTGGCACTTGAGCGTGAAAGACACTATCGGCATGCTTCTTGCACATAATATATTGTCAACGCATTTGGCTTTGACATGTGTTGTGGAAGGAAGTGAGCGTGATGGAAACGGATAAGCACGGTAAGCGCATGGCGGCGGGACTGGTTTTGTTCTTCCTGATTGCAATCATCCTGGGCATATTTGTTGGAAAAGAGCTGGTTGGTAAGGTTAAGGCTTCGAAGGCACCTGAAGAAAAAACTGAAATGAGGGCTGAACTCAACCAGGAGCCTTTTGAAAAAAGTCAACCTGAAGAAAAGTCACCAATCGAGCCAATGAAGCTGGCAGGAGGGTATCCCATTTTTACGCCAACACCCTGGCGCTACAACACCCCAACACGCACAGCCACCGCTGTTCCAACCAACACCGCCACCTTCACGCCAACGCACACTGCCACCAGTACTGCAACCTCGACAGCAACGCCCACCAGTACCGCTACGCCCACCAGTACCGCTACACCGACCAGTACGGCAACCTCAACACCTACCCGTACGCCCTCGATACCACCCACAGTTGGTCCGGCTGGAAACCCTAACACATATGTCGGTGCCGGCACGGTCTTCGGGTTGGTCGGATTGGCTGGTTTCATTCTTTATTTCTGGAATATTGCCCAGATCAAACGAGGCAGGTAATTGGCAGGGCGCGATCTGTAATGAGAAAAAACACAAAACCACTGCTTCTGTTGATCGGTATCTTTTTCAGCCTCCTGGCTGGCATTTTGATCGGCAGAGGGTTGCATTATAAAAATTCACCGGCGCTGGATCATTTGACTTCCTTATCGAGACAAGACAAAACCATGGTCGTCGTGCCAACCAGCACGGTTTCTGAGCCTGCTGATTCGTCAGAAAAAACCTTGTCTCAACGAAGCCCTCAACAGCTCGCTTCGATTGAAGAAACAGGTTGGATGAAATTTGGCGGTTTGAATTTGCTTGAAGACAATATCTCATTCCGCTTTGCACCTGGCTGTGAAAGCGGTTCAAGTGTTGTTATTCCGGCAATCCAAATTATCCCCTGGCATGAAACCGTATTCGAAGATGGAGAGTTTGGAATTGGCAAAAACCTGGCGGTTGGCTGGGAGCATCTCGGTCATGATGGACTCTGGATTCACTCAGGCTGGGATTTTTGGCTGGAGCGCTCGCCGGCGACTGATTTACAATACTATCTTGAAACAGATGCTCTGAACGAAATATTGCCCTTGGAACGCATCCGATACCAACTGGATAACTGTCTTTTGGGCAGCCAGGTGAAACTGGAACAATCACAGCAAAACCTTGAGACCAAAGTGACCGCCGCAGTCAGGGTGGCGGCAACCGGTGTTGATGAACTCTCTCGACACACCATGGACCTGGTGCCATACCTGGCGCAGGCATACCCAGACAGTGGTTTCGCTGACCTGGGCGAGGACACGCTCCTGATCTACTTTTGCGGTAGGGCAGCGCTGGATGAACGCACCGACCCGGATGCCGGCTACTGGACGCAAACCAGGTATATCATCGCGCTTGAACCAACTGAATAACCTAAAAAGAAAATTGCAGACTATAGTTTTCGCAAAATATCATCAACGCATTTTCCGCCGAACGACTCTTAAAGTATACGATTGACACACCGGCAACCATCCCAATAGCACCATTGTCCACACCATGGCAGAAGATGACGTATTAGGGAAGGGGTACCCCTTTGAGCACCAGCATCACCACTTAAAATCGGTTACAAACAACCAAACCCGGTTAAATTGACGTTTATTGATTGGCATTCGGGACAATTGACACGAACTATCCCAATCGATGCCCGCAGATTAAAAAGCACGATAAAATCCGGTTACAGCGGGTATAATGAAGAATGCTGGCGACAGGCTGGATGCTGTCGAATGATGCCTGGCCGCAATTAGACCATGCATTATTTTGTTATGTCTGTATTATGCTCGATCCCTGTCTGTATTTGGCAGGTGAACCAACATAAAAATAGATTAAAAGGAGAGTATTGTATGAATCAACCAATTCGTGTGCTTCAATGGGGTTTAGGGGCGATGGGCAGCGGCATGGCTAAGCTCACGCTGCAGAAATCAGGCTTGCAGATCGTTGCTGCAATTGATGGACGACCAGACTACGTGGGTAAGGACCTGGGCGAAGTGCTCAAAATTGACCGGGTGCTGAATGTAACCGTAACGGACCAGCCCGAAACCGTGCTCGA
>ERZ764778.2826-NODE-2826-length-14443-cov-6.771407_pt1 | contig 14443 bp, 12 predicted proteins | sample MGYA00374951_ERZ764778 | MGnify/ENA primary metagenome ERZ764778 (study PRJEB28918, sample SAMN05720193) | bioreactor metagenome | isolation source: Anaerobic biogas reactor | place: USA:Washington, USA | collected 2015-08-08 ...
GCCCCGGGCGCACAAGGGCCTGAGCCTGTCCGCCGGCCGGAAAACCCAGCTGCTCCTAAAGCTGCCCCGCCTGGACACCGCCCAGGCGCTTGCTGCCGCCATCCCGGTGATTGAAAACCTTCTTAAATTAATCGAGGAAGAAATGGAAAAGGACAGCGCCACTTCCGCCTGAGCATAGCAAGCGGCTGATGACTTTTTATAATCAAAAAAACGGGAAGGCTGAAAGCCCCCCGTTTTTTAATCCGCCTTGATTCAGGCTTCTTTTTTCATCCGATCCCCGATGCCCATGATCATGTTCACCAGGATGCCAAGCACCGCGGCCCCCGCGATGGCGGGCACATTCAGGCCGAACATGTTGATGCTGCCGCCAAAGAAGTAGTGGACGCCCAGGCCAAAGGTCATGATCACCGCGATGACCGCGATGTTCCGGGCGCTGAACATGCTGACCCCTTTGTCAATCATGATGGCAACGCCCTGGGCCGCGATGGCGCCAAAGAGGTAGATCTCAAGCCCGCCGATCACCGCGGTGGGGATGGCATAGATGCCTGTGATCAAAGGCGTGAAGCAGGAGATGATCATCGCCACGATGCCCGCCGCGAACATCACAGGCACGGAGTATACCCTGGTGATGGCCATGGTGGAGATGTTCTCGCCGTAATTGGTGCCGGCGGGGCCGCCAACCGCGCCTGAGATCATGTCGCACAGGCCGTCCCCGATCAGGTTCCGGTCCAGAAGGGAGGCCATGTCATAATGCTTGCCCCTCTTTTTGGCCTCGTTGTTGACGTAGATATCCAGCTGATACATATGCGCGGTAGACTCCGGGATGGTGGCTATCGCAATGGGCATCAGCGCCGCCACCGCCGCCCAGGACACCCGGGGCAGGGTGAAGGCGGGAAGCGCGAAGATGCTGCCGTCGCCCAGCTTCCAGCTGGAGGCGTCCAGCGCCTGCTGGGGGATGGTGTTAAACAGGCTCATCTCCTGCCCGCCGATCAGATAAACCAGCCCCGCCACAGCGCAGCCCACTGCCGCGCCTAAAAGCAGGGGCAGCTGCCCCAAGAATCCCTTCAGATACCGGGAGAAAAGGAGCGTCGCCAAGAGGGTGCTCAGCGACACCACCCAAACCCAGTTGGAGGTGAACACGCTCTGAGCGGGCAGGGATTCAAGGGCGCCCGTTACGCCTTCGCCCAGGGAGGCCACGGCGGAATCAATGGCGTTTTTGGCGCTGGCCGGATCCACAAGGCCTGACAGCTGGCTGATAAAGCTTTCAGCGGCGGAGGCCAGGGTGTTTTCCACTGCCGCCGGGGCCGCATCCTTGATGGCGTTGCCCGCCAGGGAGAGCCCGATGATCATCGCGATAGGCCCGGTGACCTGGGCCGGCAGAATTTTTTCTACCCGGTCCTTGCCGCCCCAGCGGACCAGAAGCCCCGCCAGGATGGAGATCAGCCCGGAGAAGATGATGCCAAACTGAATCTGGCTGATGGAATCAGGGGGCAGCAGGCCTGATTGCTTGGCAAAGCCCATGCCCGCAATGGCGCCCAGATACGCGAAGGAGGAGCCGTAGTACATGGGAATCTTTCGCCCGGTGATCAGCACAAAACACACCGTGGCAAGCCCGGAGGCAAAGATGGTGGTGGACACCTGGAACCCTGTGATCAGCGCCACGGTCACCGTGGCCGGGAACATGACGATCACCTGTTGAATGGCATAAAGCAGCAATTTCCCAAAAGGAGGATGTTCGTCCGGCAGGTAGCTGTGCGTCTGTTTCTGATCGGTCATTGGCTCTGCTCCTTATTATGATTGTGTTCCGGCCTAAAAAAAACAGCCCCCTTGGCTGCCTTCGCTTGGATTTTAGGGGCTGGTTTGCTGGCCATCTCGTCCTCCGTGTTGGAAGTCTCCTGAACACTTGGCGCAGATTACCACAGGGATAGGGCACTGTCAAGAGCGATTCTGAACTTTTATTGCTTCCCAGGGTATATTGTTCGGGTGGGTTGCGCCTTGTTTTATGGGAACAGATGTGCTACTATTCGGCGGGCAACCCCCCTTGAGGAGTATTGTATGCAAGACGCATTAATTATCAGAGGCGCGCGGGAGCACAACCTGAAGAACGTCAGCCTGACCCTGCCGCGCAACCAGCTGATCGTATTTACTGGCTTGTCCGGATCGGGCAAGTCCTCTTTGGCTTTTGACACCATTTTCGCAGAGGGCCAAAGGCGTTATGTGGAAAGCCTGTCCAGCTACGCCCGGCAGTTTTTAGGGCAGATGGAAAAACCGGATGTGGACGCCATAGAGGGGCTTTCCCCCGCCATCTCCATCGACCAGAAATCCACCGGCCACAACCCCCGCTCCACCGTGGGCACGGTGACGGAGATACACGACTATCTGCGTCTGCTCTATGCCCGCATCGGCATCCCCCACTGCCCCCAGTGCGGCAAGGAAATCCAGCAGCAAACGGTGGACCAGATGGTGGACGCCATCAAGGCCCTGCCGGATGATTCCCGGCTGATGATTCTCTCCCCCATCGTGCGGGCCAGAAAGGGCGAACACAGAAAGCTGCTGGACGACGCGGCCAAGGCGGGCTATGTGCGGGTGATGATAGACGGCAGCGTCTACGACCTGGATGACCGGCCGGAGATAGACAAAAAGAAAAAGCATGACATCGACCTGGTGATAGACCGCATCATCAAGCGGGAGGGAATGGACCAGCGCCTCAACGATTCCATTGAAACCGCCCTCAGGGAATCCGGCGGGCTGATGGCTATTCAACTGATGCCAAAGGGGGAGCGGATGCTGTTCTCCCAGAATTATGCCTGCCCGGAATGCGGCATCAATATCGAGGAATTAACCCCCCGGATGTTCTCCTTCAACTCCCCCTTTGGCGCCTGCCCTGAATGCTCCGGCCTGGGCACGGTGCTGAGCATCACCGCGGATATGGTGGTCCCCGACATGGACAAAACCTTAAACCAGGGCGCCATCAACGCCCTGGGCTGGAGCAGCAGCGGGGATGAGCGCAGCACCTCCCATATGATGTTTGTGGGGCTCAGCGAGCACTATGGCTTCAGCATGGATACCCCGGTGAGCCAGCTGCCGGAGAAAATCCTCGACATCCTGCTCTATGGCTCCAAGGGCGCCAAGATTCCCATCCGCTTCACCTCCATCAATGGGGAAGGCACCTACCAGATCGTCTATGAGGGCATCATCCCCACGCTGCTTCGCCGCTACCGGGAGGCCTCCAGCGACACCACCAAGGCCATGTACGAGCAGTTCATGCGGGAGGAGCCCTGCCCCGCCTGCCGGGGCAAGCGCCTAAAGCCGGAGGCCCTGGCCGTCACCGTGGGCGGGATGGACCTGGCTGCCCTGAGCGAGCTGAACCTGATTGACGGGCAGGCCTTTTTGTCCTCCCTCCGCCTCAGCGACACCCACCGGCGCATCGCGGAACAAATCCTCAACGAAATCAGCGTGCGCATGCGCTTTTTGTGCGATGTGGGGCTGGATTATCTCAGCCTTTCCCGGGGCGCCGCCAGCCTGTCCGGCGGCGAGGCCCAGCGCATCCGCCTGGCCACCCAGATCGGCACCGGCCTGGTGGGCGTGCTCTACATCTTAGACGAGCCCTCCATCGGCCTGCACCAGCGGGACAACATGCGCCTGCTGGCGACGCTGAAGCGCCTGAGGGACCTGGGCAACACCCTGATTGTGGTGGAGCATGACGAGGACACCCTGCGCGCGGCGGACTATCTGGTGGACATCGGCCCCGGCGCCGGGGAAATGGGCGGCCGGGTGGTGGCTCAGGGCAGCGTTGAGGAATTGATAAACGCCCCGGAGTCCATCACCGGGGATTATCTGGCCGGGCGCAAGCACATCCCCATCCCTGAAAAGCGCCGCAAGCCCAGCGCCTGGCTCACCGTGAAGGGGGCCCGGGCCAATAACCTGAAAAACATCGACGTGAATCTTCCCCTGGGGGTGTTTTGCTGTGTTTCTGGCGTGTCCGGCTCCGGCAAAAGCAGCCTGATCAACGAAATCGTCTATAGCGCCCTGGCCCGTGACTTAAACCGCGCCTCCACCTATCCGGGCCCCCATGACGGCATCACCGGGACGGAGGCCCTGGATAAAATCATCAATATCGACCAATCCCCCATCGGCCGCACCCCCCGGAGCAACCCCGCCACCTATACGGGCCTGTTTGACTTAATCCGGGTCACCTTCGCCCAGACCAACGAGGCCAAGGCCCGGGGCTATGGCAGCGGACGCTTCTCCTTTAACGTCAAGGGCGGGCGCTGTGAAGCCTGCAAGGGGGACGGGCTTTTAAAAATCGAGATGCACTTCCTGGCGGATCTGTTTGTGCCCTGCGAGGTGTGCAAGGGCAAGCGCTACAACCACGAAACCCTGCAAGTAAAATACCGGGGCAAGACCATCGCGGACGTTCTGGACATGACGATTCAGGAGGCCCTCTCCTTTTTTGAGCATCACGCCAAAATCCGCAAAAAGCTGGAAACCCTGCGGGACGTGGGCCTGGGCTATGTGCGCCTGGGCCAGCCCTCCACCACCCTCTCCGGCGGGGAGGCCCAGCGGGTAAAGCTGGCGACTGAGCTTAGCCGCAGGGCCACCGGGCGCACCATCATCCTTTTGGATGAGCCCACCACCGGCCTGCATGTGGACGATGTGTCCCGCCTGATTCAGGTGCTGCAGCGCCTGACCAGCGCGGGCAACTCCGTTCTGGTCATCGAGCACAACCTGGAGGTGCTGAAAACCGCGGACTATATCATCGACCTGGGCCCGGAGGGGGGCGACAAGGGCGGGCGCGTGGTGGCCAAAGGGCGGCCGGAGGACATCGTGAAGGTGGCCGAGAGCCACACTGGGCAGTACCTGAAACTGGCCGGCATCCGGTAATCCGCTTTTTTTCTTGTCATGCCTGCTTTTTTCCTGTATACTCCAAGCGGATTTTCGTCCAAGGAGGGCCTATGCAAGACAGCCGACTTTCACCCCACAAAAGAGGCAGCCAAGCCTACAACGCCAACCTGCCCGCCGTGGTTTTGCAACTGTTCTTACAAATTCTGCTGCGGGGGATTGCCCTTTCTCCCATGATCATAGCGGCGGTCACCGGGCGTTTTTTCCAGGTCAGGCGGGAGCACGCGGTGGCGGTGGCCTTTTTGGCCTCTTTGCCTTTGTATGTGCTGATCGTCCTGCCCTTCCGGTTTCATTTTTTCACAAAGTTGGCCCGCTATCTGGGCTATGAGCGGGATGACCGCGCCATTAATTATCCCACATGGCTGGGGGCCGCCCTCTACCGCCTGCTGCGCGCGCTGCCCTTCCTGCTGCCCTTTTGCGCCTTCGCGCTGCTTTTTTATTACAACCTCCGGGTGGTTGATTTCCCCACCGCAATGCTGAGCATTGAAACCCTGGGGGCCGTTTTGGGCGGCAGCTATCCGGTTGGCATTGGCCTCATCCTTCTGGCGGGGCTGGTCACCTTCCTGCTGGCCCTGCTGGGCTGGCGGCGCAGCCAGGCCTTTGAACATCAGCCGGTGGTTGAGCTGGGCCTGATGCCCGCCTGGCGGCACGCCCAGCAAAGGCGCAAAACCCGCTCGGGGCGCTTTGCCCGGGTGCGGCGCATCAACACCCTCCTCTGCCTGCCGGGCCTGGTGGCGATTTTGGGGGTTATGGCGCTGTTCTTCAGCCAGAACTGGATGGGGAACCTGCTGATGGACTTTTTTTCCATCATCGAAAGGCTGCTGAACCTGGATTTCCCGGACACCGTGCTCTATCAGCTGCTGATTGTGCTGATCGTCTTTTATCTGCCCTTTTTACCGCTGCGCAAATTCGCTGTGAGCGTCATCTCCAATGAGGCTTGACCGGCTTGTAAGCCAGGCCACGGGGCTCACCCGAAACGAAGCCAGGAAGCTGATCAAAAGCGGCCTGGTTTCTGTTTATAACAGCGCACTGACCGATCCTGCGGCCCAGGTGGAGGAAGGCGAGAGGCTTTGGGTGGATGGCAGGGAGGCAGACACCCAGCTTGTCTGTCACCTGATGATGAACAAGCCCCTGGGCCTTCTTACCGCTGCCCGGGACAGCCGGCAGCAGACGGTGATGAGCCTTCTGCCCCAGCGGCTTTATAAGCTGCGCTGTATGCCCATAGGGCGCCTGGACAAGGACAGCACAGGCCTTTTGCTGTTCACCACCCAGGGGGAGCTGGCGCACCGCCTCCTCTCCCCCCAGCGGGCGGTTACAAAGGAATACCAGGCCAGCGTCACCGGGCGGCTGGATGAGGGGACAAAAGCCGCCTTTGCCGCAGGCATTGCGCTTAAGGACTTCACCGCACTGCCGGCACAGCTTGATATTTTATCGGCAGACGAGACAGGCAGCCAGGCCACCGTCCGCCTGCATGAGGGCAAGCACCGCCAGGTGCGCCGGATGTTCGCCTCCTTAGGGCATGAGGTGACCAGCCTCAGCCGCCAGGCTTTTGGGCCGCTGAGGCTGGATCCCTCCCTCTCCCCCGGCCAGTGGCGGGAGCTTTTGCCTGAAGAGATCAAGCTGTTAAAGGAGGCGGTGGGCCTTGACTGAGCATTATTTCACCCCGGCGCCGGAGGCGGCGCAGAGCCCGCGCGAAATCTCCCTTGATTTCAGGGATGAACAGTTCCATTTTCTCACGGACAGCAGCGTTTTCTCTAAAAACGCCTTGGATGAGGGCAGCGCTTTGCTGCTGGAAGCGGTGCTGGATCAATTATCCGGCGCCGTTCTGGACCTGGGCTGCGGCTGGGGCCCGGTGGGGGTGATCACCGCCCGGCTGTGCCCCGCCTGCCAGGTGACCCTCTTGGATGTGAACGCCAGGGCCTGCCAGCTGGCCCAGGAGAACGCCCGCCGCAACCGGGTAAGCGTCAATCTCCTCTGCCAGGATGGCCTGACGGGTCTTGAGGCGCGCTTTGACTGGATTTTGCTAAATCCCCCCATCCGGGCTGGCAAGGACACGGTGTACCGGCTGTTTCGGGAAAGCGTCCAGCACCTAAACCCAGGCGGCACCCTGGCCATCGTCATCCGAAAACAGCAGGGTGCCCTCTCCGCCCAGCGCTATCTGGCAGGGGTGTTTGAGGAAGTCAGGCTGCATTGCAGAAAAAAAGGCTATCATGTATACTTTTGCACGGGAGGAAAAAGCGATGCGATATGATGAAAGCTATTTCGATCAGGGGCTCAACCGGTTGGGGACCAACTCCCTGAAATGGCAGTCCCCCGACTACATGGCTGAGGATACGGTGCCGCTGTGGGTGGCGGATATGGATTTCCCCTGCGCCAGGCCCATCACGGACGCCCTGGTGGAGCGGGCAAAGCACCCCAACTACGGCTATACCTTTGTGGGGGATGAGGACGCCCAGGCCCTTACCGGCTTCTGGCGCCGCCGCCACGGGCTGTCCTTTGAAGCGCAAAACGCGCTGATGCTGCCCACGGTGGTCACGGGCCTTAGGGTTTGTGTCCAGGCCATGACCCTGCCGGGGGATGGCGTGATCATCCAGACGCCGGTTTACGGCCCCTTTTTCAGCGCCGTCATCGAATCCGGCCGGGTGATACTGGAAGCACCCCTTCTTTGCGATGAGGCGGGCCGCTACAGCATGGATTATGAGGTCATCGAGCGGCATCTTAAAAACGGCGCCCGGCTGATGATTCTATGCAATCCCCACAACCCGGTTGGCCGCGCCTGGTCCCAGGAAGAACTTCAGGCGCTGGTGCTGCTGCTCAACCGCTATAAGGCAAGGCTGGTATCCGACGAAATTCACGCAGATTTTGTCTTCGCCCCAAAACGGTTCATCCCCGTGTTGTCCCTCCCGGAGGCGCCCGAAAATACGGTCTTTCTGGCGGCCGCCAGCAAAACCTTCAACGTGGCGGGCCTCCAGCAGGCAGCGGCCGTCTGCCGGGATGAGGACACCCTCAGGGCTATGGCCCGCACCGCCCACCGGGCCGGGGCCGAGGCGGGAAACATCTTCGCCCTGACCGCCACCCGCGCCGCCTATACCGACTGCGATGACTGGCTGGACGCCCTGAAACGCTACCTGCGCGCCAACCAGGATGTGGTGAGCGACATGATAACCCAGCTTTTACCCAAGGCCATCATCTCCCCCATGGAGGCCACTTTCCTGGCCTGGGTGGACCTGAGGGCCTACGGCCTCCCCCATGATGAAATTGAGTCCCGCCTCAGAAAGCACAAGGTGGCCCTCACCAGCGGCCGCTTCTTTGGGCATTACGCGGGCGAGGGCTTTATGCGCGTCAACTACGGCTGTCCCCGCGCGCAGCTTAAAGAGGGCCTGACCCGCCTGGCCCGTGCCATCAACCAAGGATAAGCGAAAGGAAGCGCCATGAAAGACACAACCGCCAAACTGAACCTGGAACAATACCGGGAAGACATGACCCAGACCCTTAAAGCCTGGGTCAAAATCCCCAGCCTGAAGGCAGACCCCGCCCCGGACGCCCCCTTTGGAACAGAAATGGCCCGGATGCTGGAGGCGGCCCTTAGTTCCTGCAAGGCCCTGGGCTTTGACACCCGCAATGTGGATGGCTACGTGGGCGAGGCCTGGATGGGCGAGGGCAGCGATGAGGACGCTTTAGCCATTTTGGCCCATGTGGACGTGGTGCCTGTGGGCGACGGCTGGACCCGGGAACCCTTTGGCGGCGAGGTGGTGGGCAGCGCCATGTACGGCCGGGGCACCAGCGACGACAAGGGCCCCCTGGCCGCGGCGCTTTACGCCATGTACGCGGTGAAAGAAGCGGGTATCCCGCTTAAGCGCAAGGTGAAGCTCATCATGGGCTGTGATGAGGAGAGCGGCTGGGAGGATATCGAATACTACAAGACCGTGGCCACCCTGCCCCGCAGCGGTTTTAGCCCGGATGCCACCTATCCGGTCATCAACATCGAAAAGGGCGGCTGCCATTTCCGGCTGTCCGGCCCTCTGGCTAAGGAAGGGCTTCAGGTGCTGTCCTTCTCCGTGGGCGAGCGTTTTAACGTGGTCCCGGGCTCTGCCACCGCGCTGGTGTCAGGAGACGAGGGCCTGGTCCCCCAGGTGGAGGAGATCAGCCGCCGGTATGGCTGGCCGGTGAAGGCCACCCTGGAGGGGGATGCGGTGCGCCTGGTGGCCACCGGCATCAACGGGCATGCCGCTCACCCTTCCATCGCCCGCAATGCCATCGGCCAGATGCTTATCACCCTGCGGGATCTGGGCGCCAAAGGCACCATCCGGGAGCTGGCGGACAAGATCGGCACCCAGTACCTGGGCGAGGGCCTGGGGATTAAGGTGGAGGATGCCATCAGCGGCGAGCTCACCTGCAACCTGGGCATCATCCGGGTGGAGGAGGGCCAGGTGTCCTGCACGCTGGACATCCGCACGCCCCTGTTGGTGGATGGCGGCCGCCTGGGCAAGATCATCCAGGATCACCTCTCAGGCATCACGGTAGAGGAACTCTTCATCAGAACACCGCATTACGTGCCCCTTTCAAGCGAACTGGTGCAGGGGCTGCTCTGCGCATATCATGAGGTGACAGGGCGTGAGAAGAAAGCCATTGCCATCGGCGGGGGCACCTATGCCCGCAGCCTTGAGGAGGGCGTGGCCTTTGGCGCCTCCTTCCCGGAGGATCCGGACGTGGCCCATCAGGCGGATGAATGCGTCAGCCTGGACAGCCTTATGAAAAGCATGGAAATATTCGCCAATGCCATCATCCGGCTGGCGGGAAAAGAGGATTGAGCGATGACTGAACAAGAAATCACCTGCATCAGCTGCCCTGTGGGCTGCCGGATGCAGGTGACTGTGGAAAACGGTGAGCTAATCCAGGTGACAGGCAACGCCTGCAAGCGGGGCGAGATTTACGCCCGCCAGGAATGCCTGCGGCCTGAGCGCATGGTGACGGCGGTGGCCCCGGTTGAGGGGAGTGCGGCGCCCGTCAGCTTAAAGACCCAGCGCCCCATTCCCAAGGATAAAATCGCGGACTGCATGCGGGAGATTCAGCAGCTTAAACTGCGCCTGCCCATCCTGTTGGGCGATGTGCTTCTGGAGGATGTGGCCGGCACCGGCGTCAGCCTGGTGGCCACCCGCTCCCTGGTTTAGCCCATCCCCTTTAGCAGCTTCTCCAGGCTTTCCTTTGCGTCGCCCAGCATCAAATGGATGTTGGGCGCGCCGTCGTACAGGGGGTTATCCACGCCCGCGTAGCCGGGCTTGGTGTCAAAGTTTAAGATCATCAGCCGCCTGGCATCCTCCGCGGACAGCACGGGCATGCCGTAGATGGGCGTTCCCTCTGCGATGTTGGCGGCGGGGTTCACCACGTCATTGGCGCCGATAACAATCGCCAGATCCGTCTTCGCAAAATCCGCGTTGATGGCGTCCATCTCAAAGAGCTTGTCATAGGGCACATCCACCTCAGCCAACAGCACATTCATATGCCCCGGCATGCGGCCAGCCACCGGATGGATGGCAAAGCGCACGCTTTTCCCCTTGGCCTCCAGACGGTCGCTCAGGGTTTTGACCTGCTCCTGGGCCTGGGAGATGGCCATGCCATAACCCGGAATGATGATGATGCTGTCCGCCTCCTCAAGCCAGGCCACCGGATCCGCAGGGGTCGCTTCATCCCTGGTTTCCGCTTTGGCCTCTGTATGGGCCTTTGCCTCCTGGGGCTTTGATTTGTCAGGCGCTTTGCCAAAGAGCACCGCGCTTAAAGAGCGGTTCATGGAGTGGCACATAATCTGGGTGAGCAGGAGGCCGGAGGCGCCCACAATGCCGCCCACGGAAACCAGCAGAATATCCCCCAGGGCCATGCCCGCAATGCCCGCCGCCACGCCGGAGGTGGAGTTCAGCAGGCTGATGGTGATGGGCATGTCCGCCCCGCCCACCCGAATGGCGAAGAAGTAGCCAAACAGCAGGCCAAGAACGCTTAAAAGCACACAGAACGGGGCGTTTTGGCCGGTGGTCACCGGCAAAAGCACGATCAGCACCAGCATCCCCAGGGCCATCAGCACCGTGATCGCCTGATGCCCGGGGAAGACTTTGGGCTTCTGGTCCATGATGCCGTGCAGCTTGCCGGAGGCCACCATGGAGCCGGAAAAGGTGAGGGCGCCCACCGCCAGGGCAAGCCCGGAGGTAACCAGGCTGAAGCCGGATTGCGCCTCCCCTGACAGCAAGGTCAGGATGGCCGCCAGCGCCGAAGCCAGGCCCCCCAGACCGTTGAGCAGCCCCACCATCTGGGGCATCTGGATCATCTTCACCTTCACGGCGATCACAATGCTGATCAGGGTGCCGATTATTAGCCCCAGGATGATATACACCAGGGAGCCGGACACATCCGTGCGCAAAAACACATAGATAATCGCCAGCAGCATGCACAGGGCGCTGATGGCGTTGCCCTTGACCGCGGTCTTTACCCGGCTCATCAGCTTGATGCCATACAATACGCCCAGGCTTAAAACCAAGGGCAGCCCGATGTTTAAAATCAAAGTCATTAGATCCAGGGAAGCAGTTTCTGTGTTTGTCATGACCCTTTGCCCTCCGCTTCCTTGCCGCCCTTGAACATGCGCAGCATCCGGTCGGTCACGCCAAAGCCGGCCACCACATTGATCACCGCGGCGATAATCCCCAGCATCCCCACCAGACGGGCCAGGACGCTTTGGGAATAGGCCGTCACCGCGATCATCCCCAGGATGGTGATGCCGGACAGGGCGTTCATGCCGCTCATCAGCGGCGTGTGCAGCAGGCTGGGCACGGCGCCGATAAGCTTGTAGCCCAAAAGCGCCGCCACGATAAACACCAGCACCAGAATGATTTCAAGGCCGCTCATAGCTTCATCGCCTCCCGCGCGCCCTGGTGCACAATCTGCCCGTCCAGGGTGGTCAGGATGCCGTCGATGATCTCATCCTGCCGATCCAGGTGGAAGGCGCCGTCCTTTAAGAGATAGTGCACCAGGTTATACACATTCATGGCGAACATGGTGGTGGCGCTCTCAGGCAATAGGCCCGGGATATTTTTGATGCCCACCAGGTGCACATGGTGCAGGGTGGCGATCTCCCCTGGCGGGGTGAGGGCGCAGTTGCCGCCCTGGTCAATGGAGATGTCCACGATGACCGCCCCCGGCTTCATGGATTTGACCATCTCCTCCGTTACCAAAACGGGGGCCAGTTTTCCGGGAATCAGCGCGGAGAGGAACACCAGGTCCATCTCCGGCAGCTTCTCCGCCAGCGCCGCCCGCTCCGTTTCCAGATGCTCGGGACTTAGGGCTCTGGCATAGCCGCCCTCCCCCACGCCCGCTTCATCCGGCACGCCCAGCCCGATGATCTGGGCGCCCAGGCTTTGGGCCTGCTCCCGGGCTGCCGGGCGGATATCCGCGGCGAACACCTTGGCGCCCAGGCGCTTGCCCGTAGCCAGGGCCTGAAGGCCGCCCACGCCGGCGCCCACCACCAGCATGTTGATGGGCTTGATCATTCCCACGGCAGAAAAAATCTGCGGGGCAAAACGGGGCAGCAGGTTGCAGCCCATCAGCGTCCCCTTATAGCCGGCGCAGGTGGACATGCTGGTGAGGGCGTCCATGCTCTGGGCCCGGCTGATGCGGGGCACCCCGTCCAGCGTCATGGCGATAACGCCTCTGCGGGCCAGCTTGCCCACCATCTCGTGGTTGGCCGGGGCCGCCGGATGAATGAAGGTGATCAGGTATTGTCCGGCCCGCATCATATCCGCTTCGTGGCGGTCAAGGGCTTCGTTGAACTGAGGCTCCTTCACCTTCAAAATGAGTTCCGCGTTCTCAAACACGCTCAGCGCGTCCGGCACCACGGTGGCGCCTGCCTCCGCATACTGGGCGTCATGAAAATAAGCGCCTTCCCCGGCGCCCGCCTCCACCAGCACCTTGTGGCCATCCTGAATGTACTTGGCACAGGTAGCAGGCGTGGCCGCCACCCGATCTTCATCATGCATGATCTCCCTGGGAATTCCGATAATCATAGCTACCTCCTCTTATGCCATTTTCTCATGCCCAGTATAGCGTGAAAAACCCCATTATACAAGGCTGAATATTTCTCAGGTAACATGTGATTTTACCTTCCCAATCTTGACATCTGCGGGAAATAAAGTAAGATATCCTTGGCCGCAAAGGCCTGTTGCAGGAGGAGAAAATGCCGCAGCTGACAAAAAGGAAGACCTTTAAAATCGAGGCCCTGTACGCCGGCCTCCAGTCCTCCTATTGGCTGGGGGCGTGCATTTTTTCCGGCTTTATGGCAGTTTACCTGAGTTTTTATGGCTTCAGCGACACGCTGATCGGGCTGACCTCCTCGCTTATTTCCATCATCACCGTGGTTTTTCAGCTGTATGTCTCCTCTTATTCGGATAAGCATCCCCACATCCCCATCAAGCGCACCGCTGCCCTGATTTACCTGGCAATGATTGCGCTGGTGGGTCTGTTGGCCTTGGCGCCCCTGCCCATTTTGCTGATGCTTTTGGTGTACAGCTTGACAGGCGGGCTGATCAACGTCATCCCGGGGCTTTACAACGCGCTGATCATGCAGTTTGTAAACGCGGGGCTGCCCGTGCACTTAGGCTGGCCCCGGGGGGTGAGCGCCATGGTGTACGCCACCGCGGCCTTCTTCCTGGGCCTGGCGCTGGAACGCTATGCCGCCAGCATCCTGATGTACCTCTGCCTGGCGGCGCTTCTCATCGCCCTTTTTTTCGCTCTGAAAATGCCCCGGCCTCCGGGGAAGCCGGATGAAACGGCCGCGTCCGTCCCGCCCCCGGCCAAGGCCAGCTTCCGGGATCTGCTAAGCGCAAGCCGGGTGCTTCAGCTTTTTTTAGTGGCCAGCATCTTCATGCAGGCGGGGCAGTCCAACACCCTCCTTTTCCTTCCACGGATTATCTCCTCTGCCGGCGGGGGGAAAACCGCCCTGGGCCTGGCCATGTTCATCCAGGTGGGTATGGAGATGCCCGGCATGCTCCTCACCCCCTGGCTGGTGCGTCGTTTCCGCGCCCGGGCAGTGCTGGTGGTGTCCTTTGCCAGCTATCTGCTAAAGGCCGTGATTATCCACTTTTCAAATGGGATGGGCGGCATTTTGCTTGCCATGGCAGCCAGCCTTTTATGCTATGGGCTCTATGGCTTAAGCTCCGTCTATTTTGTCAATGACATCGTCAGGCCCCATGAAAGAGTGCGCGCTCAGGTGCTGGTCACCATGAGCGGCGCACTGGCTGCCATTGTGGCAAATCCCTTAGCGGGCTTGGTTGTGGATCAATTTGGGGTTAACACCCTGAACCTGGCCTGCGCCATCTGCCAGACGCTGGCGCTTATGCTGATGCTGCTGTGCGCCTGGCTGCAAAACGCCGGGGAGCTGGCGCCGGTTAATCAGCGGGGGATATAGTTATCCCGCAGGTTCTTGATGTTCTCGATGCGCTGCTTGGCAAAGACCTTGGCCGCCGCGTGGGTGGAGATGCCCTCCTTCTGGGCGATGGCAAAG
>ERZ764778.2830-NODE-2830-length-14434-cov-22.234926_pt1 | contig 14434 bp, 12 predicted proteins | sample MGYA00374951_ERZ764778 | MGnify/ENA primary metagenome ERZ764778 (study PRJEB28918, sample SAMN05720193) | bioreactor metagenome | isolation source: Anaerobic biogas reactor | place: USA:Washington, USA | collected 2015-08-08 ...
GAGTATCCGCTGCCAGGTAGCGGCCCCGGCTGTCGACGGGAAGGCAAACCGCGCCATCATTGATCTTATCGCAGAGACGTTCGGCGTATCCCGGGCAGACGTGAGCATCATCTCCGGACACACATCTACCTCAAAGACCGTGGCCATTTCCGGTCTATCAAAGCCCGAAATCCTTAAGCTCCTTTCCGCATCCGGTGCCTGAGCCGGCACGGATGGGAGTTACAGAGACTACCGGAGCGGAGCGACTTTTTATTACGGATAAGATATTAAGCAGGAGAAATTAAAATCAAAATCATGTCTGGCTTCAATTCTGGCTTTCCGCTTTGAAAAACCTTGCGTTCATGATGCCATCTGATTTAAGTAATCGTACCATAGACATATAACTGACACCTATGTCCGCGCACATGAAAACCTGCATGGCATACGGCGATCAGATTTACATTGAAGGGGGCAACATTCCATGTACTCACCGGAAACTACAAAGTATCTTATTCATCTTACTCTGCAGACCGAGGGGGTGGTCGATAAACCTGACGTAGTGGGGGCTATTTTCGGCCAGACTGAAGGTTTACTCGGCGAAGACCTTGACCTGCGTGATTTACAGAGGACCGGCCGCGTCGGCAGGATCGATGTCCAGATAACGACAAGGAGAGGGGAGACGAAAGGTGAGATACTCATCTCATCATCGCTCGACCGTGCGGAGACCGCGCTCCTTGCCTCGTCGCTGGAGACGATCGACCGGGTCGGGCCATGCACAGCGCGCATGAAAGTCGACCGCATCGAGGATATCAGGGTAACCAAGCGGCGCAGGATCGTCGAACGTGCTAAGGAACTCCTTCTCGAGGACTTTGATGAAGGCACCATAAACAGCGATGACCTGCTGGACGAGGTCAGGGAAGTCATCAGGATAGAGAAGCTCGAACTCCTCGGTGAAGAGAAGGTGCATGCCGGCCCGAACGTCATGGCCTCGGATGCCATCATCCTTGTCGAAGGGCGGGCCGACGTGATCAACCTGCTGCGCTACGGGATCAAGAACGCGGTTGCGGTCGAGGGGACCAATGTTCCGCAGATCATCATCGATCTCTGCTCGCAGAAGACCGCGACGACCCTGCTCGACGGAGACCGGGGAGGGGAACTGATCCTCCGTGAACTTCTTCAGATCGCTGAGATCGACTTTGTGGCGTACTGCCCGCGGGGGAAGAGCGTCGAGGAGATGAGCCGCAAGGAGATTGTCAAGGCGCTCAGGAACAAAGTGCCCGTGGAGGTCGTCGCCGACCATATCCCGGGTGAGGGGACGGCGGGACAGTCGCCTGTGCGCACCACTGCCGGTGCACGTGAGGTTTTGGGAGACGAACGACCGTCGCAACAGCAAAAGACCGGAAGAGAAGGGGGTCAGAAGACCCCCCCGACGCTCGGAGAGCATATGGCCGATGTCCGGGACCGGCGGATCGCACGGTTCCTGTCCTCAGATTATGCCGTCCTCCTGGAATCGAATGCTACCGATCTTGAAGGGGCGCTCCAGACCCTGGGTGGCGATGTTGAAGGAGTTGTTGTCGATCGCGTCGTCGATCAGAAACTCCTCGACCAGATCGGGGGAAAGAATCTGGAGTTCGTGGCTGCCCGCGATTTTAAGGGGATCATAAAACGTCCTCTATCCATCAGGCTTATAAAGATAGGGTGAAATTTTTCCGGCGTGCAAATTTATATATGTTTATATTTACCATTTTTCTCTCCGGGAGAGAATATGCACAAGGAAGAATTAATAGCCTTACATGGGATTCTTACAGAGATTAAAGACTATTTTGAATTGGCAAATCCTGAACTGAAATTCTCGCAGTATTATGCGTTGAAGATCGATCCTTCTCAGGTGCATAAAAGCAAAATGGAGCATAAATACGCAATATTCGTGCTCGGAACGGAACTTGCAAACGCCATGAAAGATGTGGAGTTCTCATCATCCGGGAGGATCTCTGCCCGGATGAAGGAACTTGCCGAGAAGACGCTCAAAGAGATCGAGTATCTCCAGTAACGACGCCCGGCACTCGCGCATTCATGTGAATGCGGCGTCATTGACAGGTGGGTATGCTGCCGGGGGCCCCGGCCCCACCACTCCTCTCCTCTCAGGCACGCATCTTGCGCTCTTCTTGGATGAGGTACCTGGCCAGCAGTTCCGGGATGGGTGCCGCCATGCAGTGCCAGTTTGGCGTCCCGTTCACCTCAAGAACTGTGTAGCCTTCCCCATCATGGAGGAGATCGACGCCGCAGTAATCGATCCCGACTGCCGACGCTGCGGCTTCGGCGATGGCACGCATATCCTTATCGATCGTGACGGGCATGCCAGTCCCGCCCTGATGGATGTTGTGTGTAAGACTGTCTGATACGCGGGATATTGCGCCGACAGCCTCCCCGCCAAGGACAAAGACGCGGTAGTCCCGATCGTTCCGGATGTACTCCTGCAGGTACCAGGGTCCAGGCCCGAGTTCGTCGGGTTTGGTCACCAGCCTGATGCCGTTCCCGTCGTAGCCATAGAGTGGTTTGTAGACTACCTTTCCATGCCGGAGAACGAAGTCACGTGCCTGCGCCTCAGCCTTGATATAAGCCGTCTCAGGCGTCTGCACCCCGCACTTCAGGAGAAGCGCGGTTGTCATCGCTTTTGATGCGCAGGCGACGATGCTTTCAGGTGTGTTGATCACCCGGTTATGGAGTGAGAGCACGTTCAGGGTCTCAAACTGATGCCCGTCCTGCCGGATCCCGCAGACCCATATGAGTTCGTTCTCAAGCCCGGAGTCGAGGGGGTCGACCGCACCGAGGTCAAGAACCCTGCACCGGGCACCGGCTCTCTTCAGTTCCCATATAACGGCGCCGGTCGAGTCATCATCCGGCGTATCAGTCGGTTTTGGTACGATATGGATCATGCGCCTCACGTTCCGCTCCCTGGACACAGAGATCTCGTCAGGGTCTCATTATCATTTTGTATCTTGCCAGATATAATCGATGAGGAAGGACTACCTGTGCAGACAAACCGGATCTGTATCATCGGGTGCGGGAACCCCCTCATGGGAAACGACGGGGCCGGGCTTTTAGTGATGCGGCTGCTCGAGAGGAGGTGTCCCGGCGTCGACTGCATCGATGGCGGCGCCGGGGGCTTTGGCCTGATTCCGCTGATGGAAGAGTATGACAGGGTGGTGATCGTCGATGCGATGGTGGGCGTCGGCGACCATATCGGCGATGTCCTCGTCTTTGAAACGCCGCCTTCGTGGACCCTCCCGATATGCGCGCTCCACGATATCGGTATCGGGGAGGCGGTAACGATAGCCCGGGAACTCGGGTATACCGGAGAGGTTGTGACTGTGGGGATCGAAGTAGGGGAGATCCAGGCATTCAGCCGTGAGGTCGATCCGGCGGTCGAAGAGGGGATCAGGGTTGCCAGGGAGCATATCCTCAGGATCCTCCGGGAGTGGACCCATGGAACGGGATCGAAAACCTAAGATACGGGTCTACGGAACCAGCCCGTTCCACTCTACCGGTATCCTGCAGCCGGCACACCGCTTTCCTCACCGGTGAAGCCGGGGCCGGCACCTCAGCGTGTTCATCACGGTCACCCGGATATCCACGGCGGTGGAATCAGGAATCACCGTGCAGGAGCCTGCTCTGCTTTACGCCCCCGTGGCTCCGGCCCTTCGACGACCGGGGAGCCGGTCTTGAGCCCCACGCGCCGGAACGACTCCTGGAGGCAGGCGGGCGGACTATTACTAAGTCGGGAAACCGCGGTTGGGTGCCCGCAGTACTCGCGCCCACCCTGTTCGCATCCCCTCAACCGCCTGATGGCGGCGCGGTCCCGGTACAGGCACAGGGACCGTATCCGCCGTGCATCAACAAACAACTACACGCATCAGCGGGTCAGCAATTCAGAGCCGGATACAGAATAATTATCTAAAGAGAAGCGCAACAATTCCCTGTATTCTATCGGTCGGGTTATTAAAGGCCGGGTGTATCTCTCAACAGAACATCGGTATGGCCCTGCTCGGAATACGCATGCTCCGGGCCGCAGGACCGCGCCACAACAGGGGCCGCCCACAGCACCCGGCACAGTGGCACAATAACCCGCCGGATACAACAAGCACGGAACTATACCATGGACGCAACCTTTCTCGAACAGATCCTGATCATATTTGCCCTCTCTATCGGAGCACTCGCCCTCTGCTACCGGCTGAAGATGCCGGGGATCGTGGCGTTCTTCCTCACCGGTATCATCGCCGGGCCCCACGGCCTTGGCCTCATCACGAACCGGGCAGATGTGGAGATCCTTGCAGAACTTGGTATCATCTTCCTCCTCTTCACCATCGGCATGGAACTCTCGCTCAAGAGCCTCCTTGAGATGAAGAAGGGGATGCTCACCGGCGGGGTGCTCCAGATCGGCCTGACGATTGGCGTCGTCGCCGTCATAGCCTCAGCCTTCGGCCTCGCCCCACCGGAAGCGATCTTCTTCGGGATGCTCCTTGCCCACACAAGCACCACCGTGATGCTGACCGTCTTCCAGCACCGGGGAGAGGTGGACACGCCGCCGGTGCGGCTCGCACTCGGGATATCGGTCCTCCAGGACTTAAGCACCGTGCCGATGATCCTCCTCGTCCCGATGCTTGGCGGGATGGGGTCGGCAGGAGTTGTCCCCTCGCTCATCAACTTCGGGATCGGCCTCATCCTCCTCGGGGTCGTCACGGTGAGTGCCCTCTGGGTCGTTCCCCGCCTCCTCTACCGGGTCGCAAGCCTCCGGAGCCGGGAACTCTTCATGATCACCGTCATCACACTCTGCCTCGGGACTGCGTGGCTCACCTCCCGCGCCGGCCTCTCCCTCGCCCTCGGGGCCTTCCTCGCGGGTCTGATCATCTCTGAGTCTGAGTACAGCAACGCGGCCCTCTCGAGTGTCATCCCCTTCCGCGACATCTTTACGAGTTTCTTCTTCGTTTCGATGGGGATGCTTCTCAACACCGGTTTCTTCGCGGCTCATGCACTCCCGATCGTCGGGCTCATCATCGGCATCATCATTCTCAAGGCGATCATCGGGGCTGTCGCCGTCATCCCGGCGGGGGTCTCCCTCCAGAACATGATCCTCACCGGGCTTGCCATCGGCCAGATCGGTGAGTTCGCCTTCATCCTCTCGAGGTCCGGGATCGAGTACGGCCTGCTCGGTCCCGACCTTGAGCAGGTCTTCCTCGCCGTATCGGTCGGGACGATGACGGTCGCCCCGTTCGTCATCGCCTCAGCTCCGCGCGTGACCTCCGCTGTCCGCCGCCTGCCCCTGCCGGGCTGGCTCAAGGCAAGGGACGCAGCCCTGAAGGTAGCTCCCGCCAACGGCCCGAAGAAAGGGCATATCGTCATCGTCGGGTTCGGACCGATGGGACGGCACGTCGCCGATGCGGCGCGGAGCACGGGAGTCCCGTATATGGCCATCGAGCTTAACCCAAAGACTGTGCGGGAAGAACGGAAGAAAGGTGAGCCGATCTTCTTTGGTGACGCCATACATGAAGGTGTTCTTTCCCATGCCGGTGTCGAAGGCGCACGTGTGGTGGTCATCACCATCCCGAACGCAGACACAGCACGTCATGTGACGGCGATCGCAAGGAAGATGAACCCGAAGTGCGCGATCATCACCCGGACCAGGTACATGGAAGACTCCCTTTCCCTCTACACGCTCGGGGCGGATGAGGTGATCTGCGAGGAGTTTGAGACCGCTGCCGAGGTGCTTATGCGGGTCCTGATCAAGTATCCGGTGCCGAAGACCGATATCGACAGGCTTGTCGCTTCGATGCGGACTGACCGCTACGAGATGCTCAGGGAGGCGTCGGAGCAGGTGCCGTCACTCCGCGATATAGAGCTGCACCTCGATAACGCCGCGATATCGATCGTCCGGGTGGAGGAGGGGGCTCCGATAGCCGGGAAGACCCTGGCAGAGACCGACCTGCGGCAGAAGTACGACGTGACGGTGCTCGCGATCAGGAGGGGAGCGGAGACGCTTGCCGGGCCGGATGGCGGGACGATGATCGAGGCCGGGGATCTCTGTATCCTCATTGATGCCGGGCGGGGTAACGGGGAGATCTCCCCCCTCTTCCGCCGCAGGTCGGATGCGGTGAGTTCCTCATCCCCGAAAAACCAGTCTGAACAGACCTGATCTCCAGCCGGCGTACAGGTTTCTGATGCGCGTCCGCGGCGCTGTGAGGGGAGGATCCCGGATTTTCTGCTCATACTTCACGCCGACCCGGGGTTGCTGCCGGTTCGTAACTGCATCCTCTTATACCCGGCCGGGCGATTTCCCCATATGGACTTCCTCTCTGCCGGCGCTCTCACCCCGGTCCTCATACCACTCCTTGTCTTCGGGGCGCGGGTGATCGATGTCAGCCTCGAGACGCTCAGGATCATACTTCTCGCCCGGGGCGGCCGTCTCATTGTTCCGGTTATAGCTTTTATCGAGATCCTCTTCTGGGTCGTCTCGCTCGGCCTCGTCGTCAATGATTTCGCGAATCCAGTCTACCTCATCTCGTACGCGGCCGGATTTGCTACCGGGAACTATGCCGGCATCCTCCTCGAGGAGAAGCTCGCCATGGGGGTCTGCGTCCTCCGGGTGATCACCTCACGCGAGGACCGCTCTCTCATCGACGCCGTCAGGGCCACCGGGTATGGCGTCACGGTCGTTGCCGCCGAGGGGCTTCACGGACCGTGCACCATCTTTTACTCAGTGGTGAGACGCTGCGACCTCCTGCGGGTTACTGGAATGGTCGAGGAGATGAGCCCCTCTGCATTCTGCACTATCGAGGACGTCCGGTCAACCACCCACGGAACCTTCCCCAGGTCAGACGGGAAGCCGTGGTCCGGCCTCCACCACCGGACGGTGCGGATCGGGAAGTGAGACGGACCTCCGGCACCCCTGCAGGTGCCCCCCGTCGGGGGAACAGGTTGATATACAGGTACCCCCTGATACCCTTCGCGGTAAGCCGCTGAATACGGCAATAGAAATGCCTTCATCAGAGTAGCAGAGGATAGAGAAGGCGGTGCCGGAAGATTGAGGACGAACTCTACGAGCGTCGCGGCAGCAGAAGGGTATTCCCACCACCGGTGTCGCCGCATCCCCGTGCTAGCGAGCACCAGAGCGTCAAAGAGATGTCTGAACTCGAGGTATGTGAAATCCCGCCGGAAGACTACACCCGATGGGATGATGTCGTGAAGGAGTCTGTCGAGGGGACCGTCTTTCACCTGAGCGACTGGGTAACGACTGTTGGAGGATTAACCGGGAGGAAGACCACGATTCTAGGAGTCTATAGGCAGGACGACCTTCTTGGAGGCTGTGCGCTCTACGTGCGCCCGTTCCCGGTGCTCTCCCTCGCAACGACAGACGCTTCCATGACGCCGTTTGGAGGGATCTGCATCCTCCCATCAGAGAGCATAAAAGGCAAGAAACAACTGCTCCACAGGCACTCGATCATGGGGGCGCTCAGGGACCACCTGGCAGCGCACTTCGATGCAGTCCACCTGACGAACTCTCCCGGGCTTGTGGATATACGCCCGTTCACCTGGGACGGGTGGAAGAGCAACGTGCTCTTTACCAACTATCTCGTGCTGAAAGATGCCGTTGCCGACGCCACGTCACGGACCGTGAGGAACGCCCTGAAACGGGCAGCAAAGAACGGGATCTCCGCAGAGAAAAAGATCGACAGCGGGGCATACAATGATCTCTTCCGGAGAACGTTCCAGAGACAGGATCTTGCACCGCCGGTCCCTGAAAAATTTCTCAATGGTATGATCTCCCTGATCGGTTCGAGGAAACTCGGTGAGATGTGGTGCGCCAAAACACCGTCAGGAGAGATCGCGGCCTCAACAATTGTTGTCTGGGACAGTCGGCACGCACACGCATGGTCGGCAGCAGCCGACCCGGAACTGAGGGAGACAGAGGCGCATACGTATCTTTTCACCGAGATCTGCAAGGATCTACAAAGCCGTGGATTTGAAGGGTTCAACCTCCAGACAGGCAATACACCACGGTTGACGGCGTTTTACGCGAGTTATAATCCGGTCCTGACCCCTTACTACCAGGTCGCAAAGATTGCCCCCAGGGCAAGAGCCGCCTACGCCGCCAAGAATACCATTGATACCTTTATCGGGCGCAGATGGTAACCGGGGGCCCGATGAGTCGCACCCGGAGACCCTGTAGGCTGGCCGGAATCAGGTATGAGTCGGGGCAGGGGTTTGTCCTCTTCCCTAGATGCGCAAACCCTATCCCGGATGCGAATAGAGACGGAGATCTCCCATTACCCAATCCCGGACGTTTTCATGCGGTTCTCCGTGAGCCTATCTGGGTGAGGAACTCCACGATGCTGGTGATATCCTCAGGGGTAACGTAATAGTGGATGGGGACGTTGATGAGATGACCCGCGATATATTCACTCGTCTGTAGATCCTCCCTCCGGTGCGGGACAAGGACGTCATAGGGGTAGGTGAGGTGGACAGGCTTGGGCCACTGGAAGTTTCCAAGCTCAAACCCACGCTTCCGCGCCTTCCTGGTGATCTCTGGAACACTGTATGAGGTATTGTTGAGCACGTTCAGCTTCAGGAACGCCGGTTGCTTTTTTCCCGATATAGTGAGCATGCCGTATGCATCATGCCCATCCAGTTCGGCAAGATACCGCTCCGTATTCTCATTCCTGGTCCTGTTTACGGCATCGAGATGGTCCAGCGCGATACAACCGACTGCTGCCCTGTAGGTGTTCATGAGCAGGTGCTCAGACTCCACACGCTTGCGGGGAGGGGTCCTGAACCTATCCCTGAAACTGAGTAATCGACGGGAAGCCCATTCCGGAAGGATCCCCAGCTGAACCCTTGATCGTGACCTCCTGACATGTTTTTCCAGGTACGGGAGGAGCGCCGCCCGGATCCCCTCCTCTGTGGCGCCCGCCTCCACCAGGCCATCCATCTCCTCAAACAACTTCCCATCACGCCGGTAGCATTCTTCTCCAAACGTCGCCGTCAGTCTCGTCTTGTATTGCGGCCGTTCCAGTGCAAGATGCTCAAGAAGCATCCCGTAGACAAAACACTTCTCCGGATTCAGGGGCACCCTCCGGTAGGTGTCGACGGTTTTTTCAACAGCACCGATCAGGTCGCGGTTGTTGACGGCGAGGATCCCTCCCTGGCCGGTCGTCATATGTTTCTCGTAGTTGAAACTGAATATCGACATATCCCCGAACGTGCCGACGCCTTTCCCACCAAAGGCGGCACCAAGACACTGGGCGCAGTCTTCTATCACATAACACCCGTTCTCACGTGCAAGGGAAGAGATCGCATCGATATCACAGGGAACTCCAAAGAGGTGCGTTGCAATAATAACTTTAGTCTTCTCTGTCACACTCTTCTCGATTGCCCCGACGTCCGCGTTCAGATCATCAGGCGAGTTGTCGATGAGAACAGGTTGTCCCCCCGCGTCCAGGATAGCGTCGATAACGCCCTGAAACGTGAAACTCTGGACGATCACCTCATCCCCGGGTGATATCGGGAGAGATTTCAGCGCTATGAGGAGGCCTGCACGCGCCTGGTTTGTTGCGAAACACCTGGGAGCACCGATATAGTGTGCGAACTTTCTCTCAAACTCTCTAATCGTATCCTCGTCGAGCACCCGGTCAGAATGGATGCAATCCACGATCTCTTCGATGTTCAGGTATGAACCAAATCTGGCCAACATTCCCCATCACCCGAAAAAGCACAACCGGCATACCAGGTATCATACCAGGCATGCAGACCCGATCGGATCGTCTTCCTGGTACCACCGAGTGCCTGTTTAGGGGCAATACCCGTCCTCTGTATAAATAGTATTTGGCAAAAACGGGATCAGGAAGATGCAAAGCCAGGTACCCGGCTTTAGCCGTGGAAGGGTGTCAAGCAACCCTCTGGTATCGTTCTGAAACTTCACTCCGGCAGGGGTGTTCTCACGCTGAGCCAGCGGCCGGGATTGTTCCTATCCGGGATGCCCTTGCGATCTGCCGGATCTCATCCCGGAAAAGAGAAGCAGGGGCCGGGCCGGATCACCGACTGCTTACGTCCCCGGGGATGCCTCAACGGGGCGCACCTCCCCGTGCTGCGGCAGGATGATCCAGAGCAGGATATAGGCGACGATACCAGGGATGAACCCCGTGATCGCGGTGATGACAACCCAGACCACCCTGATGATATTCGGGTCGATCTCAAAGTATTCTCCGATGCCGCCACATATCCCAGCGATCCACCGGTCAACCGTTGAACGGTATAACTTCTTCATGACAGTTCCCCGGGGTGCTCACTTTGCTGTATGGATAATAGATGTTTCCCCGGAGAGCAGGGGGAGGACCCGGGTGGATACGCCGGGAACCCGGCGGTTCAGCCGGATGCGGGACGGACAGCACCAGACTTCCGGTGCTCAGGTCCGCGGGACGGGGTACAGGCATCACAACCGCTGCAGGGAAGAGTCTCAAACCGCTCCCCAAAGTACTCGAGGATCTGCCGTCTCCGGCACCCTGCCGCGATGCTGCAGTAGTCCACCATCTTCTGCAGTTTTGAGCGTGCAACCTCCCGCTGGAACTCAGAGGGGAGGTCGCGGTCGATGAAGGACCTCAGGCGTTTTGCGTCATCGTCGTGGTAGAAGAGGATGCAGTCGCTCTCGCCTCCGTCTCTCCCCGCCCGGCCGCTCTCCTGGTAGTAGGCCTCAAGCGTCTTTGGCATATCGTAGTGGACGACGAACCTGACATCCGGTTTATCGATACCCATACCAAAGGCACTTGTCGCACAGATGACCGGAACCTTCCCGGTCATGAACCGGTCGTGTGTCCGCTCCCGGGCCGCCGCCGTCATCCCGGCATGGTAGGGGAGGGCCGGGATACCATCGGCCTGGAGCCGGGCTGCAAGGGTCTCGGCCCCATCCCTCGTTGCGGTGTAGATGATCCCTGCATCCGTCCCCCGGCCCTGCAGGTAGTCACGGAGGCGCTCGTATACGTCCTCTTCTTTCTGGACGACGAGATACCTGAGGTTCTCCCGGTTGAAACTCCCGACATAGACCGAGGGGTTGTTGAGGTTGAGCTGCCGCGCGATATCGTCACGGACGTCCGGCGTCGCGGTCGCAGTCAGGGCGACCATCGGCACCTGCGGGAACCGCTCTTTCAGGACCTGGAGCGACCGGTACTCGGGGCGGAACTGGTGCCCCCACATTGATATGCAGTGCGCTTCGTCGACAGCGATGAGCGTTATGGGGAGGGATGCGATGAGGGCAAGGAAGTCGTCGCTGACTGCCTTCTCAGGCGAGACGTAGAGGATCTGGACGACATTCTCTTCAAGTTCCGAGAGGATCCGCCGCGTCGCAACGTAGGAGCAGGAGGAGTTCAGCGCTTCTGCAGAGATCCCGCGGGCCTGCAGGTCGTCAACCTGGTCTTTCATCAGGGCGATGAGAGGCGATATCACGAGCGTCACACCATTGCCGATGAGCGCGGGGACCTGGTAACAGAGCGACTTGCCCCCTCCTGTCGCAAGTACCGCGAGGACGTCGCGCCCCTCCCGGAGGTCCTGGATGATCTCCTGCTGGTAAGGTCTAAACGCCGTATGCCCAAAGTAGCGTTGCAGGATGAGATGCAGGCGATCCATTGCTATAACTGTGGGCGCTCTACCGGCATAGTATCTTCGCAAGGAGAGATCCCGGCAAAACCGGGCCCGATCGGGAAAACGCCTGCGATGGTGCGCAAGGCTAAACGGATGAAGATCAATGCTCCGGGTGCATCGTACTCCGCTCTATCCCATGCAGTGGACCGTAGTGGGCCATTTCACCTTATCGTGTGGGTCCTGGTGCAGATCGCCACCTCACGCGAAGCCGCGAAGTTCGCGAAGGGGCGGTAACCTCACGGATTTCGCGGCTTCGCGTGAGGCAGTATTGCATGAACAATATCAGATAAAAAACTCCAGTAGTGGCTATCGCATTGGAGGGACCGGGGAGGGGGCCTCACCCGGAGACCTCCTCCCAGAACCCGGCGACTGCTGAGAGGATCCTCCCCCGGAGTTCGGCAATCCGCGCCTCGTCGACCTGGTGAGTCCCGGGGTCGATATACTCTTCAGTCTCGTAGAGGTCGCGGTTGATCTCGATCTGAATCCAGGGGGTCCGTGTCCGCTGGTGGTGCGCAACCGTTATGAACCCGCCCCTGAAGGGATCGTTCATCGCAACCCGCCCCTCCCCGTCGAACTCTGCCTGGAACGACCGGGCGAGGGCAGAAAGCCACTCCGGCGGGCAGGTCACAAGACCCCCCTTCCGGAGAGGCTTCCCGAATCGATCGCCCCTGTTGCTCAGGCAGAAGAGTGGACGCGGACGTCCGGCATCCATCCTGACCGGTGGGGCCTTTGGCAGCATGCTGTGACAGTCAAAAGCAACCTCGACGTGACGGGTATCGATAACATCGGCCAGCCGGTTATGGAACGGGAAGTAGTATTTCTGCAGGAGGGTTCCTATCAAATCCCTCCCTGGCGCGAGACCCTTCCGGTATACCGGGGTCCCGTCCTGCGTGATGACCTTGATCACGCCATCCTGGGCCCGCGGCGGATACTCATAGGGCGCCCGGTTGGTGTCGACAAAGATCCGGGAGACCTCAAAATCAACCAGGGCCTCCACTGCATCATCGAACCCGTAGAGGAGGCGGGTATGGGGGTCGCTGTTGAAGACTATCTCCTTTCGCGAGAGGTTGACGAGACCGCGGACCTCAGGCGGAACTGAGACGCCGCCGTGGGGGATGGAGAAGAGGAACGGGTAGCGGCCGCTCAACCTCTCCTCCCTCCCGCCCGGTGTTCACGAGAACTGATGCTCATGCTCTTCCCGGTAGTATGGGGATAACCGGGTACAAAAGTGCATTGGTCGCTGGGTACCCGGCCAGAACCTGCCGCCGGGGTGCCCGGTTCCGGTGGGGATCCGGCCGGATATGCATTTATCTCTGCGGGGTAATTGGTTATTATGAGGTGACCAGGACGATATGACAGGAGACACGGGAAGAGAGCGATGGTCATCGACCCTGGGCTTCGTCCTTGCAAGTATCGGGTCGGCAGTAGGAATCGGAAATGTCTGGCGGTTTCCCTACATCGTGGGTGCCAACGGCGGCGGCGCGTTCCTGATCCCGTACCTGATCTCAGTCCTCCTCTTCGGCCTCCCCCTGATGGTGCTGGAGTTCGCCATCGGGCGCAACACCGGGACATCAGTGGTCACCGCCTTCCGGTCCATACAGGGACGGTTCTCCTTTGCGGGCCTGGCCGTCGTCGCCATCGCGAGCCTTGTACTCAGTTACTACCTCGTGATCACAAGTTGGGTGCTTGCCTACGCCCTCTTCTTTGCCCTCAACCGGCCGGTCGACTTCGGTGCGTTCACAAGCTCCTATCTCCCGCTCATCTTCTTCCTCCTCTCCGGGATAGCCGTCTTTCTGACAGTGCGCTCCGGGGTCAGGGAGGGAATCGAGAAGGTTTCCCGGGTTCTCATCCCGGTCCTCGTCGTGATCCTCCTCTTCCTCGTGGTCTTTGCGCTCACCCAGGCAGGGGCCATGGACGGAATCGGGTTCTACCTCTCCCCTGACTACTCAAGGCTTGCCGACCCGACCGTCTGGACCGCGGCGTTCGGGCAGGCCTTCTTCTCGCTCTCGGTGGGCATGGGCGTTATGCTCACCTACGGGAGTTACCTTGAGGGAGGAGACCTCTTCCGGAACGCCTCCGTTATCGCCGTCGCTGATATGCTGATCGCGATCCTTGCCGGACTCGTGATCTTCCCCCTGGTCTTCACCGCAGGCCTCGACCCTGCAGCCGGGGTGAACCTCACGTTCATCACCCTGCCCGCAGTCTTTACCGGGATGCGGTTTGGTATGGTCCTCGGGGCGCTCTTCTTCGCGATGCTCTTTACCGCGGCACTCACCTCTGCGGTATCCATGCTCGAGGTTCCCGTGGCGGCCATGATGGACTCACGCGGTTACTCCCGGAAGCGTGCGACGCTCCTCGTCTTTGGCGTAATCATGCTCCTCGGGCTCCCGTCAGCCCTCAGTTACACGGCCCTGGAACTCGAGCTCCTCGGGACTCCGCTCCTCGATCTGAACGATTATCTCTTCGGGACAATCGGTCTTATCGTCGCAGGACTGATCATAAGCATCGTCGGGGGATGGTATATGGACCGTACCCGGGTCTGTACGGAGATCGGAGGGTGTGGGTGGCAGCAGAAGATCTATATGGCGCTCATCCGCTACTGCGTTCCGGCGATCCTTTTGATCACGCTGATCGCAAGTCTTCTCCAGGCTGCGGGGTGAGCGGCCGGGTCCCGGGGATCCGCCCCCTCAAGGCGACCGCCCGGTGAGAACCGGGTGATGGGGTTATGCGATTGGGGCAAGACTGCCAATCACCCCATTCATAGGAGGTA
>ERZ764778.2832-NODE-2832-length-14422-cov-4.155356_pt1 | contig 14422 bp, 10 predicted proteins | sample MGYA00374951_ERZ764778 | MGnify/ENA primary metagenome ERZ764778 (study PRJEB28918, sample SAMN05720193) | bioreactor metagenome | isolation source: Anaerobic biogas reactor | place: USA:Washington, USA | collected 2015-08-08 ...
AGCCAGGCCACGGCGCCCAGCGCCAACGATGCGGCGGCCGCCTTGTAGGCCGCCTTGGCCACCCCGTACCCCCGCAGTCCCTGGTACTTTTTCCCGAACCAGATCAGCATGAGCCAGGCGTGCCCCGCCAACTGGGCGGCGTTGGCGAGCACGAGTCCCAAAAAGCCCCACCCGAAGACAAACGCGCAGAGCGGCCCCACCAGCAAATAGATGCCCACCGCGGCGATGCCGACCATCACCGGCGTGACCGTATCTTTCTGGGCATAAAAGGCAAAGACCAACGGCAGGTCGATGGCCGAAAAGGGTAGGCCGATCAGGTAGATGCGCAAGGCGGCCAGGGTTTGGGCGGTCGACTGCGGCCCAAAGGCGCCGTGCTCATAGATCAGCTCGATGATCGGACGCCCCAGGGCCAAAAGCCCCACCCCGGCCGGGATGATCAGCACCAATACCAGCCGCAGCCCCTGAGAGAGGGTCACGCGGAACTGGTGCAGGTCTGTGCTGGCGTCGATCTGTGAAAGCGACGGAAGCACAGCCAAGGAGATTGCCATCGAGACCAGGCCCAATGGTAGCTGGATCAAGTAGGTGGCCTTGGCCATCCAGGTGATGGCCTCTTGCGCCGTCTGGGACGCAAAGCGGCGGTCGATGAGGATGCCGACATTTGCGACAACGATGCTAAGTAGAACGGGCGCGTACAGCTTGAGGATGCGCCCGATGACGGGATGATCGAAACGCAGGCAGGGCACGAGACGGGTGCCGCGCAAGCCTGGCAGCTGTACGAGGAGCTGGATTCCCGCAGCCAGAAGCACGCCAACACTGAGGCTCCGAATGCCCATGAGATCGGCCAGCAGCAGCACGCCCAGGATCATCCCAAGATTGTGGGCCGGTGCACCCATGGACGGGTAGATGAACCGCTTGCGGGCATAGTGATAGGCTTGGATGATGCCGGACATGCCATAGATCAGGACGGCTGGCACGATCAACCGGGTTAGCCGGACGCCCAAGGCGCGCGTGGCTGGATCTAGCCCGGGTAGCAGCAGCGCGGTGACAGGGCCGGCGGTCAGTTCCAGCAGAAGCACGGTGACGACGAGGACGATGCCGCCCAACGAGAGCAAGAGCGAGAGGATGCGGTCCAGCTCCTCTTTGCGCTCGGGCGTGGCATACTCGCTGAGAACCGGGACCAAAGCGGCGCTGAGCATGCCGCCCACCAGCAGCTCGTAGACCATCTTGGGAATGCCGCTGACGGCGTCCCAGGCAGAGGTGGCGGCCGTGGCGCCAAAGGTGCCGGCGATGAGTGCCTCGCGCGCCAAGCCCAGCACCCGGCTGCCGATGTTGCCGGCGGCGTTGATGCCGGCCGACCGGGCCAGCTCCCCTACCTCGCTGGGAGCCGCCACGGGAGGCGCCGTCACCACGGCGTCAGCATCAAAGGTGGGGGTCGGGGTTAGCAACGAGTCTGGCATCTGGTGATCACACCGCTTCCATGGAGGGGCCAGGGTTCGTCTCGCGCGCAGACACGGCACCGCAAAAGAGGAGGGGGCGGGTTCTCACTCGCCCCCTCGGTTACCAGCGATACCACACGCTAGCTGGCCAAGACGTCGGCCAGGGCGGTGTAGACGCCGTCAATGTCCTCCAGGCTGACATAGCCCATGTGGCCGATGCGGATCATCTCGACCCCGGGCGCCTTGGTAGAGCCGCAGATGACGTCGTGGCGTTCGCGCAACGCCGCCAGAACCTGCTTGGCGCTGCGATCGGCGCCCAGCGTGACGGCCGTGACCGTGTTGGAGTAGTGATCGGGATCCGCAAACAGCCCCAGCCCCATGTCCAGCGCTCGCTGCCGGCAGTAGGCGCCGATCTCGGCGTGTCGGGCGTACACGGCCTCGGGGCCCTCGGCCACCATGCCTTCCAGGCTCTTGTGCAGCCCATAGAGGGCCGCCACGTTTGGGGTGGCGGGCGTCTGGTTACGCTTGGCGTACTTGGCGGCCTGGCCGAGGTCCAGATAGAACCGGGGCATGCGGGCTTGCTGAGAGGCCTCTTGCGCCCTGGGGCCAAAGCTGACCATGGCCAAGCCGGGAGGCGCAGCCCAGGCCTTTTGCGATCCGGTGATCACCACGTCGCAGCCCCAGGCATCGGCCTGAAGGCGGATGGCGCCCAGGCCACTGATGGCGTCCACCAAGATGAGAGGCGCGGGATCTCCGGCCGACTGGATCGCCTTGCAGAGGGCGAGCACGTCGTTGGTAACGCCGGTGGAGGTCTCATTCTGAGTAAAGAGAACGGCCTTGTAGGGAGCTCCTTCGGACAGCTTGGCGGCCACACGGTCTGGATCGGCGGCTTGGCCCATCTCAAAGGTGAGGCGGGTTACCTCGGCCCCATAGGCCTCGGCAATGTCGGCGAACCGGTCGCCAAAGACGCCGACCGTCACCGCTAGCACCCGGTCGCCAGGCGAGAGGGTGTTGACGATAGCCGCTTCCATGCCGCCCGTGCCCGACGCCGTAAAGACGTGCACGTCATGCTCGGTCTCGAAAAAGAGCTTGAGCCACGTGACGACGTCGCCAAACAGCGCCTCAAACTCGGGGCCTCGATGGTTGATCATCTGTTGGCCCACGGCGGCCATCACTTCGGGTGATAGCGGCGTAGGCCCCGGGATCCGAAGGTTCATGGTACCTCCTGCGCTGACATCGAATGGACCACTAGGGTTGCGATATGGCACCACGACGTCGTGCAGCCGCGCTACCCGGTATAGTCCTTGAGGCATGCATAGTGGACGGCAGAGTCCAGATCCTCACAGGCAGCGATGAACAGAGTATACTCCACCGAGGCCTCGGGACCCAAAGTCACCCCCTGAAGGCTGCCCAGGTTCCGACCTAGGCGTCCCTGGTCGGAGGTTTCGACGTTATGGCTTGTGCTAACGAGGGCCATGGCCAGTCCGGTCCACGGATTGTGCGCTACCGCCCAGGCGTGCCCGCCGGCCCAAAGGCCCCATGGCGATGGTTCGCGGTATACGTCCTCGGCGTGCAGGACGATCTGCTCGAGGGTGCCTCCTAAACTGGCCGCCAACGTGTGGGCAAAGATCAGCTTGCGGGGTGCACTGCGGCGATTCGCGATCCGAATGCCAATCTTGAGGACGTTGGAGCCACCCACGGTGAGGAACGAGCTCTGGATAGCCGTATCGCAGAGATCCTCTTGCTCTGGCTGACAGGTTAGTTGCACACCCCGCCAGCGCACGCCTTGGCTGTCGATTTGCTCCATGGGCTCGGCGACATGGACCTCGTCGTGGAGCAGGCCTTCCCAGCATTCGTGCTCTGGTGTAAAGACCGCCATGTGCAACCCCCCGAACCAGGGGTGCTGCCATCCAAAGCCTTTGCGTTCCGGAAAGGTGCTGGTGAGCAGCTCTTGCTGTCCCTGGCGCCACGAGATCAGGCTGGGCCCGTGGGTGGGGGCTATCTCTAGGGTGGCAAGGCCGTTGTCGATGCGCCAGATCTCGTGTCCGTCACGTTCGGCGCGCGTGGTCACCACCTCGCGCTCGTCGCCAAGGCGCACAATGTGGAACGGCTGGTTGGAGCGCTGGTAGGCCGCGCTAAGGGCGACGTTCCCGGGGCGAACGCCTAGCTCTCGGGGTATTTGCACGTCGACGGTATGACGGCGCGGGGTCTTGCGCGTCAGGGCCTTGGCCTCGACCATTGATGGCTCCAGGGCCAGGTCCTCACCACTCAGCTCGACCGTGCAGTCCTGCGTGCGCATGATGACGCTGTCGATGACCAGACTCGCTTGGGCTTGATCGCCCTCGGTGAGGACCGTAGCAGGCTCGATGCGCGCATCGAGGACGGATCGCTCCCGCGGACAATCGTCGGGCGAGGCGCCGAACCAGTGCGCCAAATGCTGGCGGGCCAAGCGCCAGTCGCCCGTCCCAGCATAGAGGCCGAACGCGGTGACGTCGGACGTCTCGCCTGGGCCGATTCGTTGTTCGGCGCTGTGCAGGCGCATGCCCCAGTCTGCTACCATCTGGGTCACCTGCTCGCCCCACGCGATGGCCAGCACCGATGCCTCGCGCTCCCAGGCCAGCCACGGCTCGGCCAGTTCCTGGGTGTTGCGGGGGACGTCGTCCCAGGTGCGAGCTACCGCGTTCCAGGGGGCGTGTACGATCCCCGCGGCGTAGGGCAGGGCGACGCGGCCGAGATCGTGATGGTCTCCGCCTGTGGTGAGGCCGAGCTGGCAGGTGTGCGTGGAGCCCCCCTCGTTCTGAAGCCAGCAGCGTAGATCAACCAGGCCATTAGCCGCGACGCGGATATCTTGGTGGTATACCAGACCCTCGTAGCGCTCGGGATGGCAGCGCATCCGCACGACGACGCTGTTCGCCTCGGCAGAGACTTCTGTCGCAAACGTTGCTTGGCGAAAGACTGAGGGACGGTACGGAGGCCCCAGGAGCGGGCTCAGCTGGATGATCGTCTTGGCGTTGGCTCGGCGGGCGAATGTGATCGCGCCGCCCTTGGGCTCGACTGTAAGGCGGAGATCGTCGGTCTCGATCCGCGTGGCAGCGGCGCCGCGATGCCACTGCACGTCGGCTGCTCGGCGCGACATGACCACGACCGCATCGTCGATGGCCTCCCCGGCCGAGCCCTCACTGGGTTCGATGCGAGCGTCGATGGTGTGCACGCCCGCCTCGGCGCAGACCTGCAGCGGGAGGCGGGTCCAGCTATCGGCGGGCAGCGATAGTGCGTGCTGGGTGGCATCCAAGCTCACGCCCGCGGGAGCCGTCAGATAGAGCGTGTCCTCTAGGGGGGTGGGGCGGGCGTTGCGCAGCACGAGCTGGACCTCGGTTGTCTGGCCCGAGGCGAGGGTGACTTCCCCTGGTAAGGTCGAAAGCGACAGGGGTGTCTGTGGGACCAGTCCGGGCCGCAGCTCGACGGGGGTACCACCCACCATGACGAGCACACGCGGGCTGGGCGCGCAGCCATTGTCAAGCTTGGCGGGGGCCTCTTTGGTCACCTTGACGAGCAGATCGCGCGTGATGGCATCGTGGGGCGGCACCGTCAGCCGCTCGGCGTGATCGACCTCGATGCCATCGCCGCCGCTGACCTGGCAGTAGAGATCCATGGGCTGGTCGCCTTTGTTCACGAGTCGCAGGGCAAGCTTGTTGTCGCTTCCCTTGAGCGGCTTGGGCTCGCTCGGCAGGGCGGCAATGAGCACTTGGTCCGTCTCGATGGCCAGAGGTTCGCGGCTGGCCTGGTCAATGTGGATGGTCAGATGGTCGCCATCGGCCTGCCAGTGTTGTGTGTAGACTCGGGCCCCCTCCCACCGCATGCTATCGGGCGCCTGGTCGAGGGTGCGGACATAGCTGGCGTACCAGTCGTGCTTGGCAAAGAACGGCTTGGCCAGGGGCGTCTGCAGCGCGCCTGGGATAAAGCATTGCATCCACACCGAGCTGCCGGGCGTCCAATAGTGGCCCGTCTTTTTGTAGGTGGGCACCGCCTTGTAGTTGGCCGACCAGGTGCCGAGGGTCTGGCGCTTCCAGCCTTGCTCCACGGAGCGCTCGATGGTGGCCTGGATTAGCTTGCGGCCGATGCTCCGGCCATGGAAGCGGGGGTTGACGTTGAGCAAGGCCAGGTAGCCCTCTCCTCCCCGCCATGACTCCATAAAACTGCAATAGCCGACGATCTCGTCGTCCAGTTCGGCCACGAGGACGACGAGGTACTCGTCATCGCGTCGGTGGGCGCGCACCATCTCGGCCGTGATGGGCTGGCCGTCGGTCCAGGAGTGGGGCCACCCTTCATCGCTCTGGTTCCACATGGCTGCCAGGCGCTCGGCGTCCTGGTCCAGATCAATGGGCCTGATCGTCACGTTGGACATGGGGGAGCCTCCTTGGCGTAGACTGACAGCTTGCGAGTTTACTGCGGATAGGGTCGTTGTCAACGGCGCTGCAGCGAGCGCATGGCCGGGTTGCCTCTGACGCCAACCCTCGGGTAGAATGGGGCTCGATGGTTCACCCTAATGAAACCTCGATGGAGGAAGCCATATGTCCACCGTGATCGAACGTTTGCAGGCCGCGAACCCCCATGTTACCGTGCGCAGCGTGGAACACGCCGCCTTCCTACGCTACGGTCGTGTGCTGGATCGTCTGGACCCCCGCGAAATGATCGCGCGCTCCCGGGCGATCCTGCCTGGCACCGACGGGGTGGCCTATGAGCCGTCGGTGGCCGCCCTAGAGGAGCCCAGCGCGCTGAACAGCGCCATCATCCATGAGGTGTATGGCGGCATGGACGCCCAGGTGGGCTGGTGTTACGGCAGCAACCTGCAGATGGGCGCGCTGGAATACCACAAGGGCTCCGAGGTTAACGTGTGTCTCACCGAGGCGTTGCTGCTGGTGGGCGATCAGCGAGACATTCTCTACGGAGACAATCCCACCTATGACACGCGGCTGGTGGAGGCGTTCTACGCGCCCGAGGGCTGTGTGGTCGAGTTCCACCCCTGGAACCTGCACTATGCCCCCATCCATGTAATACGCGGCGGCTCGTTTGCTACGCTGGTCTATCTGCCGCGGAACACGAACACCGATCTAGCCTATCAGGTCCCGTCGGTGGGCGAGAACAAGCTGCTCTTTGCGGTGAACAAGTGGCTGCTGGCCCACCCAGATGTCAGCGACTTGGCGGCACAGGGCGCGCACCCTGGCCTGGTGGGCGACGACATCGTGATCACGCCCGTCTAGCCAATGGCAGTGCCGTGGGGATCTCGAGCGAGATCCCCACGGCTACCGCGTGACCGTCTGCTCTAGGGACCGATGCGCTGCCATGCAAAGCTGAGGGCGGCTCCGCCAGTGTTCTCAAAGTACTCGATCCGCAGGTGGTGCTCCCCTTGGAGCTTGATGACGGCTTCATGCCAGGTACGGATCTGATCCTGCCAGGCATCGATGACCAGCTCGTCGTCCACCCAGACGCGCACACCGTCGTCGGCCAGGGCCCGCAGGCGGTAGGTGCCTTCCGCAAAGGCGAGCTTGCGGGTGTAGCGCGCCGAGAACTGGTCGGAGCGGATCTGCTTGCTGGGAGAACTCTCGCCCCAGTCAAAGTCGATCTTGGTCTCGTTGCGGACTACCTTGGGCTCGTTGCCCGGCGACCGACGCTCGAAATACTCGGCCTTCCACAGATTCGGCGATAGTGTCGGCGTTGGCTTGGGTTGCTGCTTTTCCCAGGCTAGATGCACCTTGGCGATGCCCTCGAGCTCAAAGTACTCGACGACCACCTCATGCTCTCCCTCCCAGATGTGCTGCAGCACGCTGTCCTCGGTATAGCCCCCGTGCCAGCGGTCGATGAGCAGGTTGCCAGCCACCCACAACCGCACGCCGTCATCGGCGCGCAGGATGAAGCGATAGTCGCCCGTGCTGAACCGGACTTTGCGGCTCCAGCGAGCGGAAAAGTGGTCGCTGGGGAGGCCACTGGCGGGGGCGTTGTAGCCCCAGTCAGCGCTCACGGCATTGTCGTTGCGCACCAATGCGGGTGCGCCCTCTAGTCGATCGTTGCTCCAATACTCGCCGCGCCAGTCGGTGATAGTCACCGGCCAAGGAGTCGGCCAGGGCGTTGGCGAAGGTGCGCTGGTGGGCGCTGGCGTGGGCGTCGGTAGCGGCGCCTGGGTAGGCTGTTGCGTGGGCGTGGGCGTCGATGTCGCCGCAGCTTCCGGGGCCAGTCGGGCCAGGCCCTCGCGGTTGGTGTGGACGCGATAGGTTCGCCCGTCCGCCGAAAGCTGAACCAGATAGCCGGGCGTCTCTACCAGGGCACAGGCTTGGTTGGCCCCTTGGATCTCGAGACAGGCGTCACGCCAGGTGACGGGCTGCACGCTCAGCACGGCGATGCTGTCCCGGGCCAGGCCGCCCTCTCGCGCAAGGAGGTCCAGCGCGGCCGCGGACGCTCGCTCGCGCTGGGACTGTTCCAGCAGACGCGCGTGCAGCGAGGCCGCCCATTGGGCCACCTCCAAGCTCTCTTGGTCGGTGGGAATGCGCGTGCCTCGCCCCGAGAACTCGACGCGGATCGTCATGTTGTCCGGGCCGCCAGCATTGTCCGACACCTCAAAGGTAAACGGCTGATACCGGGCCAGATAGGCAAAGTACTGGCGCAGCTCCTCGGTGGTCAGGCTAGCCTGCCACCGATCACCGCCGCAGGCCCCGCCGCTGGCGCGGTTGGAGCTGTCGATGGCGAGCTGCTCGCAAAAGCCCGCCAGGCCGCCGATCCGCTCCCAGGTCAGGCGCGTCTCGGATGGGGCAGTGACCGTGGGTTGGGGCGCCGTCGCTGTGGGCTCGGCGGTCTGCTGGGTTGCGATAGGCGTCGGCGAGGGAGCGGCCGTCGCTGGTGTGGGAGCGTCCTGACGAGACGCGTCGACCGTAGGCAGGATCAGCCCCAGCCCGAGAGAGGCCATCAGGGTGATGGCGAAAACAGTAAGCATTACTCTAAGAAAGGCTCTCATGATACCTCCCGATGGGCGGTCTCTATCTGACCCTCGTTCGTGGTCGGCCGCCCTTGTGTTCACATACTGGACGCGAGCAGGTGCACGCCGGTTCCAGTCAGCGTTCGGGGAACCGTGAGCTGGGTTGTGCGTATAGGAGCCATATCAGGATCAGGAGGGAACACAATGGACGATCAAGAGCAGCGGCAAGAAGGCAGTCACGTGGAGTGGGAAGAGCTGCGAGTGGCGGGGACCGACATCCTGGAAAAGATCAAGGAGCTGATCCACCAGGGCAACATCCGACGCATCGTCATTCGCCAGGGCGACAATACGATCATGGAGCTCTCGCTGACCTGGGCGGCGGTGGGCACGTTGTTGGCGCCGGTGTTGGCGGCCGTGGGCGCTTTTGCCGCGCTGGCCACCGACTGTACCATTGCGGTGGAACGGTTGGTGGAGGACTGATTCGGCCGCGGGCAAGGGCCGATGGTGCCCGGCTTGAGGTCCAGCGCACTAGAGGAGCCTGCCTTGTTCAACGTCTGCGCCCAGTGCGGCGCTTACCACGCCGACAAACGAATCGAGCCCGAAGGCCCCTATGCTGTCTGCCCGGCCTGCGGCCACCGCGAGCGCTTTCGCCGGTTGCCGCTCTTGGTGATAGGCGGCGCTAGTGGCACGGGCAAATCAGCCATCTGCCGAGAGCTGGTTGGCCAGGCACAAGAGGCCGTGGTGTTGGATGCTGACATCCTCTGGCGGCCCGAGTTTGCCACGCCCGAGGATGGCTATCGAGCGTTCTTTGAGACCTGGCTGCGGCTGGCCAAGAACATTGCCCAGTCGGGGCGGCCAGTGGTGCTCTTGGGCGCGGGGATGGTGGTACCTAGCAATCTCGAGCCGTGCGTGGAGCGACGCTACTTTGCGCGCGTGCACTATCTGGCGCTGGTGTGCGAGCCAGAGGAGTTGGAGGGTCGGCTGCGAGATAGGCCCGCCTGGCGCGAGAGTGGCGACTCGGCCTGGATCGAGGAACAGGTACGCTTTGACCGATGGCTGCGAGCGAATGCGGAGGATGATCCCCCTATCACCCTGGTGGACACGACGAGCGCATCAATCCAGGCGACGGCCGAGCGGATCGCCGCCTGGATTCGTGGCATCGTCGCCTCGGATGGCGAGCTCTAGGCGCTGGCCTCGAGGTAGGGGATCGTCTGGGGTCCCTCGGGCAGCACGCAGATGCGCGCGTTGGGGCCGTGGCGTCGTTGCAGCGCGGCTATGGTGTCCTCCACGCTGCGGCAGGGCACGCAGAGCATGCCAGTGATCTCCTCATCGGAGAGATTCTCGCTATAGACATGGACCTCGGAAGCATGGAGCAGCACGCCCGCGTGCACCTGCGCTTGCCACTGGTCGTGTGCCTGAAAACCAGGCTGCTGGAGTAGATCGAGGATCCCCTGCGCCGATCCAGCACGATGCACAATCTCGCGGTACTCGCCGTGGTCGGGGATGCCATCCTGGCATTCAGCGACATAGATCAAGGTGCCCCCTCGCTTGAGGATCGGAAGCGCCGCCCGCATCCCCTTGCCCCCCTGGTAGAGGTTCAGGTCCAGAGGGAAGCCGCTATTGGTGGTGACGACAATGTCGTACGGCTCGCCTACGGGCACCATGGCGCTCTCGCGCACGGCCCGCACGCCAGCGGCGTGGGCCGCCTCCATCTCGCCCGCGAACACCCCCGTAAGTTCACGCTTGCGGTTTACGCTCACGTTCAGGATCATGTGGGGCTTGGCCATGCGCGCGGCCTCGCGGACCTCTTCCCACATGGGGTTGCCCTCGTTATGGCCATAGGTGGCTTTGGGGTGGGCGAGCATCTCGTAGCCGTGGTTCTGCATGATGGTGCGGAACCCCGCCACGCCAGGCAGAACCGCCTTGGGCCCGCCGCTAAACCCAGCAAAGAGGTGCGGCTCGATCAGTCCCGTCAGAATGCGAACGTCGGCCTCGCAGTAGGGACGGTTAACCAGGATGGGGTGTCCAAAGCTGCTGGTGCCCAGCCGTACCAGGTTCTCCTCGTCCCAGGCGTCGTGCTGCAGGATGGGGTAGCGCGCCAAGACGGCCTCGCCTAGGATCTCGGCCAGCTCATCGGGCGTGTTGCAGCGATGGGTGCCCAGGGCGTTGATCAGCAGGATCTGCTCGTCGGGCACGTGCGAGAGCTGCTCAAGCAGGGGCGGCAGCACCCGCGCCGTGGGCATGGGGCGGGTCAGGTCGCTGAACACGATGGCAACTCTTGCCTGGGGCGAGACCATCTCGCGCAGTGGCGGCGTCCCGATGGGATGCTCTAGCGCCTCACGGAGCGCTTGGGCCTCATCGGCGAGCCCAGGGTTCTGCTTGGGCAGGAGGACCGTGGCCTCATCGGGTATCTCGACATCCAACCCATGGCGCCCGTAGGCGAGCGTGACTTTCATACTGGCTCCTTCTGGGGTTCATGATACTGCCTATCGTACAGGAGCGGGGGGTGTTCGACAAATGCCGCCTCGTTTGACGCCTACGCTTGGTCGTGTTAGCATCGCCCGCTAGCCCGACACCGTCTCAGGAGGCAGTGTGGCCGAAGCGTGCATGCAATCGCTCTCCGCCGAGATCAAGCGTCACGAGCAGCACAATTTCCTTGTGAACGTGCTGGACCTGACGTTCTATGAGCTGGCGGTCAGCTTTATCTTTGGCTCGACAGTCCTCTCGCTATACACCAGCTATCTCACCTCTTCCGCTTTCTTGATCGGATTGGTGCCCGCAGTGCAGAGTGTGGGTTACTCGTTGCCACAGCTGGTGCTGGCGCAAAAGGCCGAGACGCTGGCCCGCAAGAAGCCGTTCATCATGCGCATTAGCGTGGTCGAACGGCTGCCCTACCTGATCGTGGCCCTGCTGATTTTCTTCTGGCCTGGCGCACCGCCATGGCTGGCCTATGGCGTCCTGCTGCTTTCGTTGGGAACAGCCACCTTCAGTGGGGGGTTGGCCAGTCCTGCCTGGCAGGCCATGATCGCCAAGGTGGTCCCCCCCAAGCGCCGCGCGCTGATGTTCAGCCTCGGGCGGGCGATCGGGGCAGGCCTGGGCCTACTGGGCGCCCTGGCTTCGCGACGGATCCTGGCCGACTATGCTTACCCCATCTCGTTCGGCATCTGCTTTTTGCTGTCGTTCCTTGCTCAAGCCGCTTCGTGGGTGTGTCTGTCGTTCAACCGCGAGCCCGCCGTGCCCACCGAGCGACGGCTGGTCGATCAGCGCGCCTATCTGCGAGGACTGCCAGCGTTGCTTCGACACGACGGCAACCTGTGCCGCTATCTCGTGGCGCGGACGCTGGTGGCTTTGGGAGGGATGGCGGGCGCTTTTTACGTCATCTATGCCAGGCGCGCTTTTGCCGTAGGCGATGCCTTCGCGGGCGAGATGACCATGGCGGCCCTCGCGGCCCAGGTGACGTTGGTGCCCTTGCTGGGGTGGCTGTCTGGGCGTCGGGGCCACAAGTGGCTGGCGGAACTGGGCGCTATCATCCTGGCGGCAGGGCTTGTGCTCTTGCTGGTTGCGCCCAGCGCGCCCTGGCTATACCTGGTGATGGCGATCATCAATACAGGCAACGCGGCGGTGGGCGTAGCGTCGTTCGCCATGACGATGGAGTTCTGCGCGGAGGAGAACGTGCCTACCTATGCGGCGATCATCAACACCGTTGTGGCGATCCCCACGCTGCTGGCTCCGCTCCTCGGGGGTTGGCTGGTGGATCTCTTTAGCCTGCGTGCTACCTTCTGGGTCGCGTTGGTGCTCTGCGTGGCAGGCTGGGGCTATATGCGGTGGCTGGTGCAGGCCCCTAGGTTCGGGGCGCATGCGGCCAGGGCCTAATCCTCGAGTCGCAGACAGGTCCGCAGATGGCGAGCCAACTCGGCAAAGTGCGGATCGTACATCATTGACCTGGACCTCGGCCTGGGCAGGCCCGTCATGACCTCCTCCAGGATGCGGCCTGGCCTCTGGCTCATCACCAGCACGCGATCGGCCAAAAAGATCGCCTCCTGGATGTCATGGGTGACCATGATGGCGGTTTGGCGCTCCTGCCCCCATATCCGCAGCAGCTCGTCGTTCATGCGCTCCCGCGTGAGGGCGTCCAGCGATCCAAAGGGCTCATCCAGCAGCAGGGTGTCTGGCGCGTGGATGAGCGCGCGCGCTAACGAGACGCGCTGTTGCATGCCACCCGATAGCTCGCGGGGCAGGCTCTGGGCAAAGTCGCCAAGACCAACCAGCTCAAGCATTGCCGCGGCGCGCTCGAAACGCTCGCTCGCGGGGACGCCCAGGATCTGCAATGGCAGCGCAGTGTTCTGGATGACCGTTCGCCAGGGCATCAGCGTAGGTTGTTGGAACACCATGCCGATGCTGCTGGTGGGCCGTGTCAGGGGCTGACCCCGATAGAGCACCCGCCCCGAGGTCGGTTTGACCAGGCCTCCCAGCAGCCGCAGCAAGGTGGACTTGCCGCAGCCGCTGGGGCCGATCAGGCAGACGAACTCGTGGGGCATGACGGACATGTCCGCTTGCGCCAGCGCCTCTAGGGAGACATCGGGCGCGGTATAGGTCATCTGCAGTTCCTGGGCGACCAGGATCGGGTCGTTAGCCATCAGGGCAGCATCTCGTTGGTATAGAGCGAGCTCGGGTCTATCTCGCTGGTGATATAGCCCAGCGCGCGCATGGCCTCGACCCCGCTCTCCCAAGCCTCGGGCTCGTTATAGCCCAGGGGCTCTCCCTTCCAGTAGAGTAGGCACTCGTCCAGCACCGCGCGCTGTGTCACAGCCGCCTCGTCATCCATCTCGGGAATGGCGGCGCGGGCGATGGCAAATGCGGCGTCAGGGTCCTCCAGGGTGTCCTCGATCCCCCGCAAAAAGGCCCGCAGCAGCGCCTGAACCAGCTCGGGATCCTCTTTGATGGTCTGGTCGTTGGTGATGATGCCGTTGGACGGGAGGTTGGTGTAGGTATCCAGGTACAGGCTGTTCACCTCATAGCCCATGGTGCGCAACTGGACGGGCTCGTTCATGGCGTAGCAGACGGCGGCGTCGATACGCCCCTCGGTCAGGCTGGCCACCTGGGTATAGCCCACCACCTGAAGGTCGGTCTTGTCACCGTCGATTCCCGTCTCGCGAGCGAACACCTGCCACCCGATGTAGCTAGCTCCCTTGAGCACGGGGATGCCGACGCGCTTGCCCGCCAGATCGTCCGCCGACTCGATCCCCGCCTCGGCCAGCGAGATGACGCAGACGGGAAAGCGGCGGTACCAGTTCAACGCGTAGCGAACGGGCAGGCCATTGGCGCGCGCCAGGATCACCTGGTCGCCGCTGCCGATGGCGAACTGGAGGCTATTGGCTCCGAGCTGCTCCAATAAATCGGTCTCCATGCCATAATCCAGCGTGATTTCCAGACCCTCCTGCTCAAAGTAGCCTCGTTCCAAGGCCACATAGACGGGGGTGAACTGCACGTTGGGCACGAAACCCATGCCCAACGTGACGGGACGCAGCTCTTGCGACTGTGGGGACGCCGCGGGGCGGGGCGCGCAGCCCATCACGCCGACGAGCACCAGAACGAGCGCCAGTAACAGATGATTACGCTTCACAGGGGTCTCCTCCTTTGCTTCAGTGGTTTTCGGGTTGGTACCAGGCCAGCAGCCAGCGCTCCAGCCGATCGACGATGCCGTACAGGGCCAGCGCGATCACCATGAGCGTCAGCAAGGCCACGAACATCAGGGGGGTATCAAACAAGCCGCGCGCGAGGTTCACCAAAAAGCCCAGCCCGCGGTCGGCGGCCACGAACTCGCCCACCACGGCGCCGATGACCGAGAGGGTGACACCGATCTTGAGGCCGCCCAGCAGCACGGGCAGGGCCGCGGGCACCTCCAGGTAGGCAAAGATCTGCCAGCGCGTGGAGCCCAAGGAGCGCATCAGCTCCACCAAGCCGCGGTCGACGCTGCGGATGCCGATGATGGTGTTCATGAGCACGGGGAAAAAGAGCG
>ERZ764778.2848-NODE-2848-length-14361-cov-5.229694_pt1 | contig 14361 bp, 12 predicted proteins | sample MGYA00374951_ERZ764778 | MGnify/ENA primary metagenome ERZ764778 (study PRJEB28918, sample SAMN05720193) | bioreactor metagenome | isolation source: Anaerobic biogas reactor | place: USA:Washington, USA | collected 2015-08-08 ...
TTCTCGCGGCGTTCCCGGCGGAACGGAGAGGGTGCTATTCGTGGACGACGAGGACCTCCTCGTCGAGCTGGGCCACGATCTTCTGGAGTCCCTCGGCTACCGGGTGACGGCGGTGACGGACAGCGCTCAGGCGTTGAGGATATTCTCGTCCGATCCCGCCTCTTTCGACCTCGTTATCACCGACCAGATCATGCCGGGGATCACCGGCCTCAATCTGGCAAAGCATTTCCTGGGTATACGGCAGGATATCCCCATCATCCTCTGCACGGGTCACAGCGCGACCGTATCGCAACAGATCGCGAAGGATGCGGGCATCAGGGCGTTCGTCATGAAACCCCTTTCGAAGGAGGACCTGGCGGGGGTGATCCGCGCCGTGCTCGATGTGGGGGCCGTGCAGTGACGGTCGGGATCCGTGATCCTGCGGGGTCCGCTGCCGTCGGGCTCGTTCCCGGATTTTCCTTGTAATTTCACCTTCTCGCGACTATTGTATTGATATTCCAGGCTGCGCGCCATGGCCGGGACGGAGGTCTTGATGAAGGTGAATTTCCTGGGAACGCGGGGGTCTCTGCCCGCGGCCGCGAACACGCTGGAGCTGAGACGGAAGATACTCGGGGCTTTGAAGAGCCTCAAGGGGGAACGTTTCGCGAGTGAAGACGATATCCGGGGGTTTGTGGAGAAAGTAGTTCCCTTCTCCCTGGCCGGTCACTACGGCACGAACACGCCCTGTGTTGAGATAACGGGTGAAAGGGGGCGCGTGATCTGCGACGCCGGAACGGGGATCAGGGACCTTTCCCGCAGGCTTGGCATCGCGCCGGGCACTGGCCCCGGGGGCAGGGTCTTTCACATTGTTCTGTCCCATCTCCACTGGGACCATATCCAGGGATTTCCCTTTTTTATGCCCCTTTACGTGGAGGGCAACAGGATCGTGGTCTACGGCGGCCATTCCGACATGGAGGCTGCCCTCGATTACCAGAGGCGACATGCCAATGTCCCCCTTCCCGTGAAGGCTGACATGAGCTTCAAGAGGCTTGAGCCCGGCGGGCAGTACGAGATCGCGGGTTTTCAGGTGGAGGTCATATCTCAGAACCATCCAGGCGATTCCTACGGCTACCGTTTCGAAGCCGGGGGCAAAAGCGTTGTTTATTCCACCGACAGCGAACACCTTGAAGAGGGGTCTGCCGATGAGCGCCGGTTCATGGAATTCTTCCGGGATGCGGACCTCGTCATCATCGATGCCCAGTATCCCCTCCTCGACGCCTTTTCCGTCAAGGAGAACTGGGGTCATTCGAACAACATCGTCGCCGTGGAACTGGGAGCGAAGGCGGGAGTCAGGCGCCTCGTCCTCTTTCACAACGAACCCACCGTCGACGACCTGGCCCTCGAAACCTTCCTCAACGACACGAGACGCTACCTCAAGATCTATGACCCCCAAAGCACCATGACCGCAGATCTGGCCTATGACGGGATGGAGATAGAAATTCAAAGACCGTGTTAAGTTTTAAGTTATTAAGTTTTAAGTTAAAGACTTTTTTTCTTTCACCTAAAACCTAAAACCTAAAACTTAACACCGTTTCTTTTATTCTTTCACCTAAAACCTAAAACCTAAAACTTAACACCGTTTCTAAAGATAATAATGTTTCGTCGGTTTCAGGTCCTGTGAGAATTCGTAGACGAGGGGTTTGCCGGTGGGTATCTCAAGGGCCGGGACATCCTCGTCGGGGATGTTGTCGAGGTGCTTGACGAGAGAACGCAGGCTGTTGCCGTGAGCCGATACGATGATCCTGGCACCCCGGGCGAGAACGGGGACTATGGTCCCTTCCCAGTAGGGTATCACACGCGTGGCGGTATCCTTCAGGCTTTCGGAGACGGGCAGCTCTTCCGGAGCGAGGGCGTCGTACCGGGGGTCGTTGCCGCAGAAACGTTTGTCCCGGCGCTCGAGGGGAGGAGGGGGCACATCGTAACTGCGCCGCCACAGTCGGACCTGCTCTTCTCCATACTCGACCGCTGTTTCGGCCTTGTTGAGGCCCTGCAGGGCACCGTAATGGCGTTCGTTCAGCCTCCAGGACTTGCGCTGCGGTATCCACATGCGGTCGAGTTCCTCGAGGACGATCCAGAGGGTCCGTATGGCCCTCTTCAGCACCGACGTGAAGGCCACGTCGAAGACGAAACCTGCCTCTCTCAGTGAACGTCCGGCCTGCCGCGCCTCTTCCACCCCCTTCTCGGAGAGGTCGATGTCCGTCCAGCCGGTGAACCTGTTCTCCAGGTTCCACTGACTTTCCCCGTGCCGCAATAGAACGATCCTGGTCATCTGTACAGCTCCTTTATCATTATTATAGTTGTTCCACCGCGAACCCTTCCTTCCTCAGAAGCTCGACGATGCCTGCGTCGCCCACGAGGTGTCCCGCGCCCACGATCACGAAGAGGATCCCGGGGGCTTTGAGGTGCTGAACGATCTTCCCCGCCATGTTCCTGTTCCTGTCGGTCATGATCTTGCGGTAGACCACTTTGAGCGTTTCGTCATCACCCACCGACCTTTCAAGCATCTCCGCGATCCGGTCACTCTCGCCCTTTCTCCAGGCGGCCATCAGGGTGTCGGCCTGCTGAATGAGGGTGTTGAGGTCTTGGAGGGCGTAGAGGAGAAAAGATTCCTGCTCCCCGTCGGGGAGCCCTGCGAGAAGATCGATCTGGTAGTCGATGCTCTCCAGTTCCACGATCCTTTTCTTTCCCGCCGCCCGTGTCAGGAAGTGCTTGTCGATGCCGTAGCGTGGATCGTAACCGGTCCCTGCGAGTTCTATTGATGACATGGTTATCGCAAGGAACCATGGTCTCTGCCGGTTGAGGGCAGGCAGGGGAAAGCCGAGCCGGGCGGCCTCGGCGGTGATGTAGGCGTACGTATCCCGTGATACGTGGTTGGCTATGGAGTCGTTTTCCCCGTAGAACCCCCGGTCACGGAGCCTTGCCAGGGTTTCTTCACCGATGTCGTTGATGTTTGCCTCCACGGCCACGGTATCGGACCGCGCGAAGGCGTCCTCGATCACCGGGCTCAAGGGATAGGCCTCTTTTTTCATGAGATGGACGGAGCCGAGCAGGTACACCGTGGCCGTTGGCGTTCGTACCTGCCAGAGGAAATGCTTCTCGCCTTCCGCCCGCGCGGGGGCCGGCATGGCGGCGGTGAAGAAAAGAACGATGAGAATGGCGGGCAGTGACAGGCGGATCGTCTTCTTCATGGTGTCCTCATTCAAGACTGGGATGCCCGACCATTATAGCAGAAACGGGGCAACCTTACAAAGGATGCACGGAAGTCCGGCGTTATCTCGACCCTGTGTCCCCCGTCCTTTCCAGCTCTCTCAAGTGCTCGATGCGTTTCTTCGTTTCGGGATGGGTGGAGAAGACACCCAGCTTGAGCGCTCCGGGCTGGCTCATGTCGAGCTTCTCCAGCATCTTCCGGAAAGGGGCGGTCCCCCTGCCCCCCGCGATGAGAAAGGAGGCGGCCGCCTGGTCGGCCTCCCTCTCGAACTCCCGCGAGTAGCCGCTTTCGATGAGCAGGGTGGGGAGGAAGGCGGCAAAGCTGGTTATCGATGTCATATCTCCCGCAAGGAGTGTGACGAGAAAGAACACGCCCGTGCTCTGCAGGATGTTCCTGAGGGCATGACGATGTTTCACGTGGGCTATCTCGTGGGCGAAGATGGCGGCGAGCTCGTCGTCGCTTTCGGAGAGGGAAACGAGTTCGTCTGTGACGACTATGGTTCCGGAAGGGAGAGCGAAGGCGTTGGCGCCGATCTTCTTCCCGGTCCGGAATGTGAGTGTATAGTCGGACGTTCCCTCCGGGTCAACGCTCCGGGCGACGCCCCCGAAGAGGTCTTGGATCTCACCCCGCCGCTCTGCGGTCAATCCGCTCGGTCCCAGAAAACGCGCGTCGAGGATCTTGAGCGTACTTGTGCTGGCGGAGGCCGTGACCTGCGGGGGGAGGATCCGGGCGACGCGGCTCGCCGCGTGGGGGATGGCGTACCAGACGAGCGCGAAGAGGGCAAGAGCAAGGCACACCATGCAGGCCGCCACAGTCTTCCAGCGGGATTCGAGGGTATGGACGAGGCTTGAGGAGCGCCCCAGGCCGAGGCTCCTCTCCAGGACCCTCGCCGCGTCGTGGTTATCCGTCTGGAGCAGGGCGCCGCCGGGCAACCGGATGGACCGCTTCGTCCGGCCGATGGCAGGGTCGATGGAACAGTCGATGATCGACATCCGCATCGCGATGCCTTCTGTCTCGTTGCCGAAGGTGAGGGTCACTCCGTCGAAATCGACGGTCACGGGTACGGCCCGGGATGTTGCTCCATCGAAGAAATGAGCGTCGAAGCGCGTCATAGACCTATCTCTATGCCGACGAAATCCGTAGCGGCATCGCCGACGGCGGTTGTCTCCGAGGCTTCGCGGGCGGCGAAACCGTTGAGTCCGTGCGCGGTGACCACGGCGAGGTTCTCGAGAATGTACCGTGTTCGGCGTATCTTTGCCCAGGGAATCAGAAGCCCCAGCGAGCAGAATATGGCCGCCATGTTGGTGATCCGTATGAAAAGGAGCCTGCGTGCCGCAAGGGTGCTCACGAACCGGATCTCTCCCAGCCGCGTCTTTTCCCAGCAGTGGTTCATCGTTATGGAGTAAACGAGCGCCTGGAGGGTATAAAGGATCGTGGCTCCGAGGAGGTACGTGAAAAACAGGGAATAAATGATCTTGAGGGGTCCCCACTCTGCCGAGGAACCCGTGGCAAGCCGGTGGGCGCCGAAGGCAGCGATGGAGGAGAACGCGATGAAGACCGCGACGCCCAGGACCGCGGCCAGGAGGTAGGCCTTGTAGAAGGGTCCTTTGCGTCCATCGAAGGAGCTTTCCGTCGTGCCGTATGCCAGGTTGCCCAAGAAGAACCTCTTCTTGTAGAACTGCCAGGCCGGGAAGAAGATGAATAGGGTGAAGGGGACGATGCCGGCAAAGAGAAGGTAGGTCTCGTAGCTCTCCCGGAGCCTGCCCTGAAAGTTAAAACGGATATTCCTGTACGACGTGTTGTAAGCGTTGAAACGCAGGGACTTGCAGACAAGGAAGGGAAAGACGAACGTGAAGACAACGAACAGGACGCCGGCGAAGGCGGGTTCGAACCGCTCCATGGCGATGTAGGCGGTGAAGAGCGCCGCGATGATCACGTTCCCCCGCAGGATCGCCGCGGGTTTGCCGTGGAAAGTGAAGGGATGGCCGGCGAGGTCGATATTGGCCCAGATGTACCGACGGGTGCGGACCTTGGCCCAGGCGGCGTACACCCCCAGAGTGATGACGGTGAGGAAGAGGTTCACGATCCAGATCCTGAAATACTCACCCGCCGTTCCCCTGAACCGGAACGTGTACCGCGCAGTCTCCGGCGTCCCGCCGGTCAGCTCTCCCGTTTCCATCCTTTCCTTTAGACTCTTGGACCCTTGAACGCTTGAGACCTTGAACCTTCCTGCCCTGTCCGGTTCCTCAGGTACCTGTACGTTCTCTTCTTGAGAAGGGTGGTCGTGTATTCTTCCACCACGACCCGACCGGAGGGCGCCGGTGCCTGTCTCTCGGGGATGAAGATCACGGCCTCCTCACCGTTGTCGACGCGCACCCTGAACATGGCCGACGACGACTGCCCCCCGGCGGTCGTCTCCTTTCCGACGATGCTCGCTTCCATTGTTTTGCCCGTTGGTTTCGCGGGATCGAGGGCCGCGGCGTAGATACCGACAAGGACGATCACGATGATGGGCGCCCAGAGGAAAAGGAACCTCCTGAGCCGCGTCCTTTCGGCGTCGGTGTCAGCAGCCTTTCCCTTGTGACGAGCCGTTCCTGTACCCTTCTTTGCCATAGCTTTCAAAACTTAGCAGAAGCAGGAAAGGTTGTAAAGGTCTTCCGTGGTTTCATAAGCCGGGACTGTCTTTGCGGGCGGTTTTCTGGTAGAATTGGGCACTATGCGTGGTGTGTTCGATCTTAACTGCGATGTGGGTGAGTCCTTCGGGGCGTGGGTGATGGGGAATGACGCGGAGGTGATGCGCCATGTGACGTCCGCGAACATCGCCTGTGGTGTTCATGCCTCGGATCCGGGAGTGATGAGGAGAACCGCGTGGCTCTGCAAGCAATACGGTGTCATGGCCGGAGCGCACCCCGGTTACCCTGACCTCCAGGGATTCGGGAGGCGCCGCATGGATATGGAGCGCGGCGAGATCATCGACTGGGTGATCTACCAGGTGGGAGCGCTGAGAGGCTTCACATCCCTTGCGGGGATACCCCTCCGGCATGTGAAGCTTCACGGCGCATTATACAATCGTGTGTCACAGGAGGAAGAGCTCCTTCTCGACATCGCGGGCGCGGTTCGCGGGGCCTTCGGTGATGTCGTCTTCGTGACGCTTGCCTCCCCGGCTTCGGGAGAACTGAAGCAACGCTTCCGGTCTTCGGGTGTTCGTGTCGCCCTCGAGGCGTTTCCCGACCGGGCATATACCGAAGAGGGGGCGCTCGTCGCGCGCGGCCATGAGGGAGCGGTGATAAAGGATGCCAGGATCATTGCCAGTCGGGCGATAGGGATGGTGAGGGAAGGGTGCATAGAAAGCGTGAACGGGCGGCGGATAGCCTGCGAGATCGACACGCTCTGTATTCATGGCGACAACAAAGAGAGTGCCCTCGCCGCGCCGCTCATCCGGGAATATGCCGCCCGGGAGGGGATAGCGGTCAGGCCCCTCGTCTCTTTCGTGTGATCTCATGGATATCGAACGCTTCGGTGAACAGGGTATCAGGGTCATCTTCGGGCAGGCGATCGACGACGCGACCCATGAATCGGTGCGCCGTTTCTTCCTTTACACGAGCTCTCTCGGCATCCCCGGCATTACCGAGATCATCCCCTCCTTCAGGTCCTGTCTTATCCACTTCGACAGGGATCGCGCCCGCTTCGAAGACCTCACGGAAATGCTTAAGGCAATGGAGGACGATTGGCGAAGGATGCCTCTTCCCGATGTGCAGCGGGTCGAGATTCCCGTCATGTACGGAGGTGACTACGGGCCGGACATGGATTTCGTCTGCTCCTATTCGGGGCTTTCCCCCGATGAGGTCGTGGAGATCCACTCACGGGCCACCTACCGTGTCCATGCCCTGGGTTTCATGCCCGGATTTCCCTATCTCGGTCCGCTCGACAGGAGGATCTATGTGCCGCGGCAGGAGACACCCGTCCTCAAGGTTCCCCAGGGTTCGGTGGGCATCGCCCAGCTTCAGACCGGGATCTATCCCTTCGAGTCGCCGGCGGGCTGGCGGATCATCGGCAGGACCATGGTCAGGCTCTTCGATCATCTGAATCCGCCTTTCAGTCTTCTCAATTTTGGTGATATCGTGAGGTTCGTGCGGGTATGATAGAGGTTCTCAGTCCGGGTTTTCTGTCCATCGTTGTGGACCGCGGCAGGCAGGGCTACGGACACATAGGTGTCCCGTCTTCCCGGGAGCTCGATCGCCATGCCTCGGCGATTGCGCGCTATCTCGTCGGCATACCCGAGGATGCACCCCTCATCGAGGTCATGGGAAACGACCTCAGGTTGCGTATCCTGGAAGAGATGACCTTTGCCATCACGGGAGCGAAGGTCAAGGCCGCTTTCGAAGGTGAGCCCCTGCGTCCCTGGTCGGCCGTTCACGCGAAGAAGGGCGGTGTCCTGCGGGTCGCGGAGGTTCTGGAGGGGTTGCGGTATTACGTGGCGTTCTCGGGCGTCATCGATGTGGAACCCGTGATGGGCAGCTCAACGACAAATCTCGAATGTACCTTCGGCGGTTTTCACGGCAGGCCCCTCATGAAGGGAGACAGGCTGACATTGCGGGACATCCGTGAACCCGCCGGGCTCCTGACCGTTCCCGAAACAATGATACCCTCCACGCGGGAGCCCCACCTGATCAGGGTCATCACCGGCCCCGAGGCCGACCGTTTCGCGCCCGGGTCGGTCAGATTCCTGGCGAAGCGGAAGGAAACGGTTCTTTTCAAGGCCACCTCGAGGCTCAACCGGACGGGTATTCGCCTTGAAGGGGACCCGCTCATCTTCCGGGACGACGCGGAGCAGAGCATCATATCCGAGGGCCTCCTGCCGGGAACCATCCAGGTCCCGCCCGATGGGCACCCCATCATCACCCTCGCGGAGCGGACCGTCGGAGGCTACGCCCGGCTGGCAACGGTGGCGGACGCGGACATGGACGCGCTGGCCCAGATAAGACCAGGGGACAGGGTCGTCCTGAGCTCCATCGATATCGCCGAGGCCGAGCGCCTCTGGAGGGCGGGAAGGGACGCGCGTTCTTTTTACTGCAAGAAACAGTAAAGAGGACAGGTAATAGGTCATAGGTTATAGGTGATAGGAAGATTTCCCCATTACCCATGGCCTATGACCCATTACCTGTCTTCTTCTTAACCTTTCTTCACATCTTTCGATAAAAGTGCAAGGGAGAACAAAAAAAAGGAGGGTTGTATTGTGAAAGAATTCATGCGCAATTTGAGCATTACACAAAAGATGCTTGTTTCACCTGTCGTGGCAGCGACCCTGATCGCTGCCTCAGGCATTGCCTTCTATCTCTTCTTTCCCGGTTCAGTGAATCCTGTCATTTTCGCCGTCATGGCCGCCGCGGTGGTTGTCGTCCTGGCATCGGCATACGTCATGACCCGGCTTGTGCGGGGGCCTTTCCGTGAGATCTCGGAGTCCTTCGAGGGCCTCTCGAAAGGCGACCTCACCAGGAGACTCGAAGAGGCGTCGAGCGGCGAGTTCGGTGTTATGGGAAGAAACTTCAACAGCTTCGTTGAGCGCTTCAGCGATGCTCTCTCCGGGGTCGCGGACAGGAGCAGCCAGATATCCTTCGCCGTCAATACCCTCGACGCGACAGCGAGCCAGATGGCGCGGGGGGCTGACGTCGTCCTGACGGAGATCACATCCGTCGCGACGGCCAGCGAGGAGATGTCGGCAACGGCAACGGAGATAACGAACAACTGCATTTCAGCGGCAAAAAGCTCCGAGATAGCAAACAATTCAGCCGTGACGGGGGAGAACATCATACAGGAGATCATCCGGAGCATGGGCCGCATCGACGAGCGCGTCAAGGAGTCGGCCCTTATCATCCATAAGCTGGGAGAACGTTCCGACCAGATCGGCGAGATCGCCGGGATCATCAACGACATCGCGGAACAGACGAACCTTCTCGCTCTCAATGCCGCCATCGAGGCGGCCCGGGCCGGTGAGCACGGCCGGGGGTTCGCCGTTGTCGCCGACGAGGTCCGCAAGCTGGCGGAAAGAACGACAGCCGCGACAAAGCAGATCGGAGACACGATACAGACGATGCAGAACGAGATGAAGAACGCCGTCGTTTCCATGGAGGGCGGGGTAAAAGAGGTCGAGATAGGCAACAACGAAACGGCGAAATCGGGCAGTGCCCTCAAAGAGATCCTGAACCAGATCAACGCCCTGGCATCGCAGATAAACCAGATAGCGGTCGCGTCGGAAGAACAGAGCGCGACAACGAACGAGATCAACAACAACATCCAGAAGATATCGAAGATCATGGACACGGCGGCAAAGAACATTGCCGAGAATGCCGACGCCTCATCGAACCTGTCCAATCTGTCGGTGGAACTCAACAAGCTTGCCAATCAGTTCAAGCTGCAGAGCCGCGATCAGTCCCGGGAAAGCACCGCCAGCAAGGAAGAGGCCGTGCTCTTTGTCGAGAAGGCGGCCGAGTATCTCAAGAACGCGAACGACAGAAAGAAGGCCTACCAGGAGATGAGCGATCCACACGGCCGGTTCGTGAAGGGCGACCTGTACATCTTCGTGAACACCATCGAGGGTATCACTGAGGCCCACGGGCAGAATCCCAAGCTCGTCGGCAAGGAGATGCACGAACTGAAGGACGCCGATGGCAAGTTCTTCATAAAGGAGATCAGCGAAGTCGCAAAGACGAAAGGCAAGGGCTGGGTGGACTACAAGTGGATAAACCCCGTGACCGGCAAGATCCTGGAAAAGACCACCTACTGCCAGCGAGTAGGCGACGTCTACATCGGCTGCGGAATCTACAAGTGACAGCTTGAACAGCTTGAGCCGCTTGAGCCGCTCGAACGTTGATGGCTTTCCTCAAGGAGTGAGGTGTTTGACGCTCAAGCGGCTGCAACTTCCTCTCACTCCCCATACATCACGAACGCCGACCAGAAGAAGGGGTGGGAGAAGGAGTTTTCTTTCGTGTCCTTCAGCAGCTGGATCTTCGCTGCCCTCAGGGCTTCGGTCTTTGACATACCCTTTTTGACCAGGCCGTCATAGAACCGGATCATGAGGTCTTTCGTGCCTTCATCGGCGACGCTCCAGAGGCTTACCACCGCCGCGGTGCTGCCGGCATACATGACCGCCCTCGTGAGCCCCGTGACGCCCTCGGAATAGCTCATTTCACCAAGGCCGGTCTCGCAGGCCGACAGGACCACGAGACGGGCGTTGAAACGGCTGTTCATGATCTCCCCCAGGGTAAGGAAGCCGTCCTCCCTGTCTCCCGGTATCTGGCTCAGCGCTATGGCCTGGAACCCGGGTTCGAGGATGCCGTGGGTGGAGAAATGAATGAAGGCGTACCGGCCCATCCCGGGAGACCTGGCGTTTTCCTCCCGGGCCTCGAGCCTGAGAAATGACCGGGCGGGATTGCCCTGTTCCTCATATATCTTCCGGATCCCTTCTATCTCCTCCCCGCTGCCCTGAAGCCGTGTCAGGGTGCCTCCGGCACGGAGATAGCTGTTCTTCGTGAATGCCGCCCCCGGGCTCACGGCGGGGGGTTCGTCCCCGGCGCCGCTCGTGGCGCCGTTCTTTTTCTCCGCCTTCTTTTCCCGTGCCGTATCTGTCTCCGTCAGGTACTTATCGTAATCGTAGACGGGGTCCCCGAACCCGACAAAGCCGCCTCCGGATCCCTCGCGTTCGTACTGGCTGCGCAATACGGAGAGGACCGTTCCCGACTGGATGTAAGCGACGGGGTACTTCTCGATCATGAATATCTTCTTCCCCCCCTCCTCGGTCACAAGGGCTTCAAAGGGGAGATAAGCGAGGACACCCTGGGGTGCCACGATGAGCGTGCCGTCGCCAAGAAAGGTCTCGAGGGGTTTGACGAGGATGGCATAGAGGTCCTCCGCAAGGGCCTCGCGGAAACGCTCTTTCTGCTGATAACCCCTGATATTGGTGAGGAATGCCTTTACCTTGGACAGGAGGTCCTCATGGCTTGCGGAGAGCTTCACGACGTGGAAATCCTTCCTGCTCACGACAAGGCAGTGGACCCCTTTCTTCGAGAGGAAGTACTCGGCGAGGACCTCATCTTCCTTAAGGACCTTTTCCTGGAGGAATCTTACAGCCACCGGTTCCGGGTACCGGACGGAGGCATAAAGGGGGTTCTTGTACCGGATGTCCCTCGTCAGGGTGTCCAGCTTTTCCTGGAGGAGGGAGGTCTCCTTCTTCAGCCTCTCCACGAGTTCCCCGTCCGGCGTGTCCTTTCGGGATTCGTCCTCCAGCTTCCTGCGTGTGACCATCAGTTCATTCTCCAGGCTGGTGCGCTCCGCCTTCACGGAGGGGTCGATGCCCTTTTCGAGCTCGACGCGTGCCTCCGCGAGCTGATCGAGGAACACCCGGGCCTTCATCGCCTCGATGGTGCGGAAGGCCTTCTCGTTCTCGTTGGCCTCGAGCATGAAGACGGCCGCGTCCTCATAATGACCGTAGACCTTTTCCATGTAGCTTTTCTTCATGTCCGGGAACATGGCCTGGGAGCGCACCTCTTCGAATTTTCCGAGGCCCGCTTCAAAAAGGCCTGTCGCCTCCTTCACGTCCCCCGTGCGGCCGGTGATGCCTGCCTTCTTGACAAGGATGAAGGCTTCCGATTCCTTGTCCCGCATTTGGCGGTAGAGCTCGAGTGCCGTATCATAGTTCTCGAGGGACTTCCCAAGGTCACCCGCCGACAGAAATACATCGCCGATGCCCTGGTACGCGTGTCCCTGGTCGACGACGGAATGGGCGGCCGTTACATAGGTCAGGGCCTTGCGGAACATGTCGAGGGCGCCCATCCTGTTACCCTTCTCGAGGTAGATCTCGCCGAGGGTCTTACAGATATCCCCCTGCCCGATAGGTTCATTGACCTTTTTGTAGATGACCATTGCGGACGTGAACATGGCGAGAGCGTGATCGGTCTTGCCAAGCCTCACGTAGGCTTCACCCATGGTGCGATACGTGTTCGCCTGCCCCATGGGGGAATTCGCCTTCATGTAGAAGGACAGGGCTTTCTCGTAATATTCCATGGCTTTCGCGTAATCGCCGGCATAGAAGTAGATGTCGCCCGTGGCGCGATGGACATTGCCCTGCCCGAGGGGTTCGCCCGCGTGGACATAATAGGGCAGGGCCTTGTCGTACAGTTCGAGGGCCGAGGAGAAGTTCCTGCCGTAATAGCCTATATCGCCGAGACCCTTGTACACATCGGCCTGACCCACGGGCTCCCTGACCTTCCCGTATATGGGGAGCGCCTTTTCATATGATGCGCGGGCCTCCTCTATGTGACCTCCGCGGAGGTTGAGCTGGCCCATCCTCCTGAGGACGTCGGCCTGCCCCAGGGGGTATCCCGCCGTCGTGAAGCTCTGCAGTGCCTTTTCGTAGAGCCCGCGGGCCTCATCGTTCCTGCCGGCAAAGAACGCGATGTCGCCGAGGCCCTTGCGGGCATAGCCCTGTCCGACGCGATACCCCGTGGTGTCGTAGAGAGCCAGCGCCTTCGAGTACTCCTCATGCGCCCTTTCGTTGTCTCCCGTCCTGAGGGCCGTTTCGCCGAAGCCCCGACGGACGTCGGCCTCGCCGTTCTTGTCACCGGCGGTGGCATAACGCGCCAGGGCCAATTCGAGAAAACTGAGGGCCGTCCTGTGATCGCGCTGTCTCATAGCGAGGCTGCCAAGACTTCGATAGGCGTTTCCCTCCTCGACAGGGTTCGGACCGCTCTTCAGGATGCGAAGGGCATTTTCCAGGACCTTTGCCGCCTGTCCGTTGTCTCCCGTCTGTATCAGCACATCCCCCATCTTGCGTGCGACGACGCCCTGGCCGGGCAGGGAGCCGCCCCTGGCATAGAGATCGGCGGCCCTCCTGTACATGAGGAGGGCATTGGTCGGGTTGCCGGAATGGAAGGTGATATCACCGTTGCCTTCGTGGGCCTTTGCCATAAGGAGCGGGTCTTCCAGTCTTCGCGCGAGTGGCATGGCGGAGTCGTAAAGTTTCAGCGCCTCATCGTGCCCGCCGATGGACAGAAGAGCATCGGCCGCGGAAAGCATGAGCGACGCGAGGGTTTTTTCGTCGCCCTTGACGCGGGCCCCTTCAACCACAAGAGCCACCAGAGCGGCATCTTGCTTGGCCGCCGCGTGGTCGAGCACCCTTTTCAGAACGGGTCCGTCGATCCGCTCCTTGATATCCCCGAAGACGCTCCAGAAGCCGCTTGCTCCCGACCCGTAGCCTTTTACGAGCTCATTGACCGCTCGTTCCTGTTCGCTGCTCAGGGGTGCTGAAGCGAACGCGGCAGCGGGAGGCAAGTGAAACAGGGCGGCAAGAAAGAGCATTACGAGGAAAAAGAAAAATGGGTGCTTCATCGCGTCGTTGGTCATCGTCCTGGTCACATCCTGGATATGGGATTTTTGATGCCTGTTTCAGGGAAAGCGTTCGACGGACGTCCGGGCGCAGTGGACACGGGACTCCCTTGCGCTTCGCTCAAGGAAGCCGCGGTGCTCCGAGACCGCCTCGATCGGATGCACCCCGGTGGAGTACACCCTGTGACGCTGTGGCCGCGGCACCGGGTGCCTTTTCGGCAGGCACAGACAGGGAACGCTCGATCGGTCTGGGTTCGGGCACCACGGGCGGGTCGGGCGGGTCCCGTCCCTTGTCCGCGAGGGAGATGTCGACGGAAGTGACAAGAAACGCGATCGTGGCCAGGATCAGGACAAGCTTCTTCACCGGATGTTCGTGCCTCCCTGCGTCATATGGACCTGCCGTGGATCTTTCAGCCCGGCAGGCAGACCGTGTAGCCCGAGGGTTGCTGGGGCGCCGGCGGGTCAGGCGGGTCGGCGAGGCAAATGCTTGACGCCGACATCATGAGAAGAGTGGAAATAATGATCCTGGTGATCATTTTCATGGCGCAAACCCCCTTGTTCCAACGTTCACTGCCTTGCGGCCGATCCTGTTAGAAGTTATATGCAAAAGAGGGGGAATTGTCAATAAGTACGAGCCGTTTTGTGTTGACAGGGACGTCCGCGGAGTGCAGAATCTGGGAGGGTTTTTAAGGGAACCCCGTGATCCTGTGCGGAAAAAGGAGCGTATCATGAAG
>ERZ764778.2860-NODE-2860-length-14310-cov-9.563872_pt1 | contig 14310 bp, 5 predicted proteins | sample MGYA00374951_ERZ764778 | MGnify/ENA primary metagenome ERZ764778 (study PRJEB28918, sample SAMN05720193) | bioreactor metagenome | isolation source: Anaerobic biogas reactor | place: USA:Washington, USA | collected 2015-08-08 ...
TCGGTGACGATGCAGAGCCCTATCCGCCCGTTCTGCCGGTGGGCGGCAAAGATGAGGCTCGCGGCAACCTCAAGTATCCGGCGGTCCTTGCTGATCGAGGACCCGAACGCCGCAGACCCCGACCGGTCCAGGATGAGGTAGTAGGTCTGGCTCCGCTCTTCCTCATACTCCCTGACAAAGAGCCGGTCCAGGCGCGCTGAAGCCTTCCAGTCGATCGCCCGGGCGTCGTCGCCGGGGATGTACTCCCGAAGGTTTGCAAGGGCCATCCCGCTCCCTCGAAGCGGCGACCGGTAGGGCCCGGCACAGGAGCCGTCGGCGAGGGCGGCGGTCCTGAGTTCTATCCGCCGGATCTGCCTGATGAGGTCTGCCCCGGCACCGTTCACTGTCAGGGCACCTCCACGACCGCCAGGATCTCCCCGATGATCTCCTCAGGGGTTATCTCCTCTGCCTCAGCCTCGAAGGTGAGGAGGACCCGGTGCCTGAGGACCGCGGGAGCCAGGGGCCGGATATCGTCGGGGACGACGTAGCCCCGGCCGGCGAGCACCGCGTGCGCCTTGCCGCAGAGGAGCAGGGCGAGCGACGCCCGTGGGGAGGCACCAAACGCGATCATGGGCCCGAGATCGAGGCCGTAGGCAGCAGGGTGCCGGGTGGCGTCGACCAGCTGCGCAGCGTAGCGCTTCACGGCCGGGTCGACGTGCACCGACCGCACAAACGACTGGAGGGCGGCGAGACCGTCGGCATCGAGGACCGGCGCCGGGGGTTCGGGCTGGTCGGCTGCAAAGCGGTCAAGGATGGCAACCTCCTCATCGAGGCTTGGGTAGTCCATCCTGATCTTGAGCATGAACCGGTCAAGCTGCGCCTCGGGGAGCGGGTAGGTCCCCTCCGATTCGAGCGGGTTCTGGGTGGCGAGGACGAAGAACGGGCGCGGCAGCGGGTAGGTCTCGCCCTGGATGGTGACCTGCTGCTCCTGCATCGCCTCGAGGAGGGCGGACTGCACCTTCGGCGGGGCACGGTTGACCTCGTCGGCAAGGATGATCTGGTGAAAGATCGGCCCCTGGATCGTCCGGAAGGCGCCCGTGTGCCGGTCGTAGATCCTGGTCCCGGTGATGTCGGCCGGGAGGAGGTCGGGGGTGAACTGGAGACGGGCGAAGGTGCAGTCAAGACAGTGCGCGAGTGTCCTGATCGTGAGCGTCTTTGCTATCCCGGGGACGCCTTCGAGGAGGGCGTGGCCGCCGGCAAGCACCGCCGTGAGTACCTGGTCGACAACCGTGCGCTGCCCAATGATCACCGTCTCTATTCCTGAGCGAACCTCATCGAGAGCTGCCGCGTGCTCCCGTGCCTGGCGGTTGAGCGCCGAGATCTCTGTATCCATGCCTGCCATGCTGATTCCTGGAAAAGAGGTGGGTGGGGATGCTATTTGACGGTTGTCAGTTCGAGGTGAGTTAATGTGATGCAATTAATACAATCGTTTCAGGGCGCGATACGAGACATACTGAAATTACATCGGCTACACGCGGTTGATTGCCGCTCCAAATATACCCGAACCAATTTCGTGACAGGAGTAGCGGCCCGGATTGCCGGGAACACCCCCACGCCGCAGGCCGCCCCGCTCCCGGTCTGGGCGGCAATCCTGGTGTCCGGGTTCCTCTTCTTCATGAGGAGAACCTGAACGCCTCTTTTCCTCCGGCAGGCGCCTGGAACAATGCAGGAGACACGGGAGGGGGCAGCCAACCCCCACATCAGGCGTTGGGGGACATCGCCCGTCACTTCACGTACACCCTATCTCTCCCGAAGGGAACGTCCGGCAGAAGTCATACTCACGCTTTAGCCTATATCACAAGCAAAACAGAGTAAGAGAAAGCACATCCCCTGCAGGTGCGACGAGTTTTGAGGAGACTACGAAAGAAGTAAAGGGGACTGCGGGCTATTCAGTCCGATGACATGCGCGAAATAAGTTAATGAGCCACTATTAACTTAATTGTAAATAATAATATTTATCATTACGATACATTCAAGGGCCAGTAGTTGATTAGCCGCTAGAGGTAATCAACGGATCTTAAAAAGCCACAAACCCCGAGTTTGCGGCAGGATTTATAGGTGAAAGTATGAAAACAGTAGAAACAACACGTTCCGCGAGGAGAACCCCACGCCTGATCGCTGCAGGTCTCGTCGCGATGATGGTGCTCTGCGTGATACCCGCATCGGCGTTGACCGTATTGCCACCCAAGGAGTGTTTTGTCGAGGTTGCAAACGAATACGGACCACTCTACGACCTCGACGGCGCAGCCTATGGGGCCGGGAATAACGGGACCTACTATATGAAGTTCGGCGGCAGCGGCCTGAACGCCCTCCACATCACGACGAACACAGGTTCCCCCAACGGACAGGTGACCAACTCGACCTCCGCCACCGGGACGTTCTACGTATCCGACACGGGCGGTCGGGGGTACGATGACGACATCATCCTGATGTTCGCGACCAACGCCTCCCTGAACAATGACTTCTCAATTGAAATCACCGCAAGCGGCCATCAGTGGGAAGCCACCGGCCTAGAGCCGACCTCATACGATTACCAGGCAGGAGCACTGCAAGAGACCTTCTGGCGGGGCGACTTCGCCTACGGCCCGCAGATCTATAAGCCGAGCAGCGTCTCGAATTACCCGATCTTCTACGGTCAGGATATGGCCGACACGGACAACACTTTCCAGCTCATGTTCGTCGACCTGAACGTGGGCGTGCTTGGGCTCAACAGCACCCTTCCGAGCGGCGGCATGGCGCAGGTCGATTACCAGATCGGCAACTTCACCGGGTTCGGAGCCTTCAATGCCTATGCATGGTGCCTGGACTCGAACCAAGGTCAGGGGATCTCCTGGACCAACGCGGTCTCCGGTGCGGGCAGCAGCGGCTACACGGTGAACATCGCGTGATCCACCGGACCTAACCTTTTTTCGAGCACCACCTTGCGATATATTTAATAATGATTAAAAAATGTTAACCCAATTCGCTTAAATTGCCCCGATTTAGTAACGGTATTATACTACACGGTTGAGATTTTACTCATTCTCAGAGAGCAGTTATGCCGATTTGGGCACTCATTGTGCCAGTTCCGCAGGAACTCCTTCGAGAATCCTTGCTTTAAAAGGGAAATATTATGACAGGGGATAAACGTATTCAAAACAGCCCATGGCAGGGGCGGATAGCCGTCCTGCTGCTGATCCTCGCGATCATCGCCGTACCGGCGGTGGCGCTGGGAGCCGACCTGGCGTCGAACACAACCGAACCGACTGTCGGGATTCCCGATGAGATATCTCCGAGTGTCGATGTGGAGGATAATGGCACACCCGAACCAACACTGACCGAAATGGTCGAAGAAGAGGTGACGCTGGCAGCGATCGAGCAGTTGCCGCAGTATATCGACATCGATACCACTCCCGGCATCTACGCAGTAATACCATCGAACAATAACGTGCTGTTGCAGATCTCAAACGACGGGAACGCCCGGTTCAACGATTACGGCAACAACACTTATCACTTCTTCAGCCCAGACCAGAACGCCGGTCAGGGCATGAACGCTCTTCATATTACAATCGATCCGGCGGAATCTTCAGGCCAGGTCACATTCAGCAGCGACCAGGCGGGCGTCTTCTACCTCACCGACACCGGCGGCCGCGGCTGGGACGACGACGGCATTCTGATGCTCGCCGTCAACGGAACGATACCCGATAGTTTCCGGGTCAACATCAAGGCGAGCGGCTACCAGTGGACGCCAGTGCCCGAGAACGCCAAGCCAGCGTTCGATGACATCATCTACGTTTCCGAAGCCCTGAACGAGACGTTCACCAAGGACGACTTCCTCTACGGACCGCAGATCTGGAGGCCCTGCGCGGCGGCGAACTACCCCATTTTCGACGGGCAGGACATGGCGGATACCGAGAACACCTTCTCGATCCTGTTCATCGACCTGAACGCAGGCATCCTTGGCGTGAATACGCTCAGCCAGCCGAGTTTCTCGGGACAATCCGTCACCGATAACGGGGCGATCAAGGTCGAGTACTCCTTCGAGAACCTGCCGACGCTCGCGGCCTTCGATGCGTATGCCTACACGGTCTCCTCGAACCAGGGCCAGGGCATCCGCTGGACCAACCGGGTGAGCGGCTCAGGTCCATCCGGATACTACGTCATCGGTCAGCCGCTCCCGGAAGCCCCCACCGCGGACTTCACGGCCAACGTCACTAGCGGTGAGGCTCCCCTCGCGGTCGCCTTCACCGACGCCTCCACAGGCACGGTCACGTCGTGGGCCTGGGACTTCGAGGACGACGGCGTCGTCGATTCCACCGAGCAGAACCCGAGTTGCACCTACACCGCCCCCGGCACCTACACGGTCAACCTCACGGTTGCCAATGCGGGCGGGAGCGACTCTGCGGTCAAGACCGACTGCATCACCGTAACTGAGCCGACGGGGCCGTTTGTCCTGCCCGACTACAACAACATCTTCGTGAAGGTTGCAAACGATCTCGGCGTGAAGTACAACGCCTTCGGTAATAACACCTACAACATCAGGTTCGAGGGCATCAATCGTGGTCTCAACGCCCTCCACATCTCCACCGATCCGGCCGCAAACTATGGCCAGGTGACGGTCTCTGAAAACCAGAGCGGCATCTTCTATGCGACCGACTCCGGCGGGAAGGGTTACGAGGACGAGATCATCCTGATGGTCGCCGTCAACGGCACGATCCCCGACGACTTTGCGCTCCGCATCAAGGCAGACGGGTATACCTGGACGCCGAACCCCCTGAGCAACCGGGCGCCCTCCCTCGAAAACGTGACTTACCAGCCGGTCTCCCTCGATGAGGTTTTCACGAAGGACGACTTCATCTACGGCCCCCAGATCTGGAAGCCGACCGGCAACGAGGCCGACTACCCCATCTACGCAGGCCAGGACATGACCGATACGGAGAACACCTTCCGCATCATGTTCGTCGACCTCAACGCCGGCGTCCTCCGGCCGAACGAGGCCCTTGAGAACCGGGGTGCAGTCAGGATCAACTACGCCTTCGAGAACCTGGAGTCGTTTGCCGCTTTCAACGTCTACGGATACTGTAAGAACTCAAACAACGGCGACGACATGGTCGCCTGGACGAACGCCCTCACCTCCGATAAGGCGATGAGCGGGTACTCGGTCATCGGCACAGACACCACCGCCCCCACTGGCTCGGCATGGCCGATGTACGGGCACGACCTGCGGCACACCGGGCTGAGCCCGTACACGGGCCCCGAGTTCCCGGTGAAACTCTGGTCTTACAAGGCCAGCAGTTTCTTCTACGTCCAGCCCGTCTTCGACGCCGACGGCACGGTCTACGCCGGTTCGAGAAACAAGGTGTTCTATGCCATTAACTCGAACGGCACGCCGAAGTGGTCCTACACCGCCGGCCACCAGGTCTACACGGCGGCGGCGATCGACAGCGAGGGCACCGTCTACTTCGGTTGCCGGGACGCGAAACTCTACGCCTTGAACTCGAACGGCACGCTGAAGTGGACGTTTGCGACTGGCAGTGCCGTCTCATCAGCCCCGGCGATCGGGCCAGACGGCACGATCTATGCCGGCTCCGCCGACATGAAACTCTACGCCGTCAACCCCGACGGCACGGAGAAATGGTCGTACACCACCGGCGGTGCGGTCAACTCCGCCCCGGCAATCGGCGCCGATGGCACGATCTACGCCGGAACGGCTGACGGCAGCCTCTACGCCATCAACCCCGACGGCAGCCTGAAGTGGTCCTATGCCACCGGCGGTGCAGTCAACACGGCCCCGGCGATCGGTGCCGACGGCACGATCTATACCGGCTCCGCTGACGGCAGCCTCTACGCCATCAACCCCGACGGCAGCCTGAAGTGGTCCTACGCCACCGGCGGCTCCGTTGCAACCCCGGCGATCGGTGCGGACGGCACAATCTATGCGGGCTCGGCCAGTAAAGCGATCAACGCCGTCAACCCCGACGGCACCCATAAGTGGGTCTACAACACCACCGGCACCCTCACGGCAGCCCCGGCAATCGATGCCGCCGGCACCGTCTATATCGCCTCGAGCGACCGGAACGACCGGTACCTCTATGCAATCCGGTCCGATGGCACCCTGAAGTGGAAGTTCCTCGACCCGGTCAGCCCGCGCTTCTTCGACACGCCCTCCATCGGTGCGGACGGCACCATCTACATCGGGTCGAGCGACAGCAACGTATATGCCATCGGCGCGACCGATGCCCCGGCGATCTCGTCCATTGCGATCGACCCGGCAGAGGTTGAACTCTCCCGCGGCCTCGTGCAGCAGTTCCTCGCCCTGGCCACGGATACCTCAGGAACCGTGCTCGCGAACCTCGCCGTTGACTGGTCGAGTTCGAACGAGACCGTCGGCACGGTCGACAAGACCGGCGTCTTCACCGCCCTCGCATCGGGCACGACGAACCTCTCCGCCACCTACGGCGGCGTGACCGGGACGACGAATATCACCGTCATCCCGGCGGTGCCGGTCCTGAAATCAATAGCGGTCTCCCCGGCGGAGAGAAGCGTATTCGTCGGTGACAACTGGACGTTCACCGCCACCCCCCTCGATCAATACGACGAACCGATGGACGGAGTCCTCTGTACCTGGACGAGTTCGAACGAGACCGTCGGCACGGTCGACAAGACCGGCAACTTCACTGCCCTTACTGCAGGCACGACGATCCTCACCGCCGCCAACGGGACAGTGAGCGGGAACGCGACCGTCACGGTGCTGGATTCGGCGATGCTGACGGCGATCACGATCTCGCCTTCGCCCGCCTCCCTGACGGTGGGCGAGGGGCTCCAGTTCAACGCAACGGCCGTCAACCAGTACAACACCACCATCGATGGCCTCGCCTTCACCTGGACCTGCTCCGATACCTCGGTCGGCACGGTGAACGAGACCGGCTACTTCACCTCGCTCACCTACGGCCGTGCGGACGTCACCGCGGCCATCGGCGCCGTCAATGCCACGGTACCCGTGACCGTGCTCCCACAGTCGCCCCTGACCTGGACCGTCGACGATTCGGGCGGAGCGGACTTCACCTCGATCCAGGCGGCCGTGGACGCCGCGTTCGACGGCGACACGATCGTCGTCGGGGACGGGATGTATAACGAATCCGTCACCGTCACGAAGCCCCTGACCCTCAGGTCGGAGAACGGACCGGAGAAGACGAAGATCGCCCCAACATCGACATACGGCGTCACGGTTTTGGCCGATAACTCGACGGTCTCCGGATTCGGCATCAGTGGCACAAGCGGCATAAACTGTCGCTATTACTCAGGGTGCACCTTAACCGACAACATCATCGCCGTTTCTAAAACAGGTATCTATGTCCAAGGTGCGAACAACATACTCGTTGACGGCAACGTCATCAACGGCAGTACAACGCTCTCTATTGCTTTGCTGTGTGCATCGATATGCGACAGCGTCATCAGCAACAATACCTGCAGGGACAGCGCGCAGGGGCTCGTTATACAAACAGTTTTCCAGAGTTCGGCACCCAGTAACATTACCGTTACCGGAAACGTCATCACGAGTAACAATTATGGGTTATTCCTGGACGGCGTCGAGAACAGCCGTTTTGACCACAACATCGTCACGGGCAATACCTATGGAATCCGTATGCAGTCCGGTCCGTCCAACACGCTGTTCGCAAATACCGTCGTAAATAATTCAAACACTTTGGATTACCCCTCCGGGCAGGCGAACACCTGGAGTTCTCCCGATCCGGTGACTTACACCTACAACGGTGTTACGTATACCGGACCGATCGGCAACTACTGGGGAGCCTCATACCCCATCGACGATATGGACGATAACGGCATCGGCGATGCGGGTATCGCCTTGTACACTAATAATGTGGATAACTACCCCCTCGTCCTGCCGGCCGGGGCCTACTTCGGCGAGCCTTACGACGACATCCCGATCCCGACGACGATGGAGGTCAGTCCGTCTTCAGTCGTCATGGCCGGTGAGACCCAGCAGCAGTTCACCGGCACGGTCTACGACCAGAACGGCCGCGTCATGACGGGTGCCGGGTTCGCGTGGAGCAGCAGCGACGAGAAGGTCGGCCCCATCACGGGCGGCGGCCTGTTCACCGCAGTGTACGCCGGAAACACAACGATCACGGGACAGTGCTACACCCTTCGGGACACGGCCGACGTATTCGTGAACAGGACCGTTCTCGAGACGGTCTGGATCGACTCCTGCGAGTCGACCGACGGCTGGACCCTCTCAAACGCAGGGCTCCGGGACGATGTCGTCTACGAGGGGTCGTACAGTATCGGCACCCCGAAGATAACCGCCAATGCATCTGTCGAGAAGGTTCTTAACTTCCCCGAAGGTGCTGCGCAGATGCGGTTCCAACTATATGGAGTCAAGACTGCAGGCTGCTGGATCAAAGCGTTCATCGACGGTGAAGAGGTAGCAGTGGCTACAAACATGAACAGGTGGATAACCTACGCCGTCGACATTTCCGGCTACGAGGCCGGGAGTCACACCTTTGCGGTAGAGACACTTTACAGTAACCCGGCCGGATACTCCAACCAGGGCGTCGGATTCTACCTCGACCAGATCGAGATGAGAGTTAACGCCTCCGCGATCACGCCCGGCATCGCCTCGATCGCGGTCGAGCCCGCCTCGGTGAACCTGACCAACGGCGAGACGCAGCAGTTCTCCGCGGTCGCCTACGACGCCGAAGGCGCTGAGGTCCCGGATGTCTCGTTCGCCTGGAGCTCATCGAACGCGTCGGTGGGTAGCCTGAGCGAGACCGGCCTCTTCACCGCCCATGCCCCGGGCACGACGACCGTGACCGCCGCATACGGCAATCTGGCGGGCACCGCCGTCGTCACCGTGACCCGGCCGCAGGGTGATCAGACCCAGAACGCTCCGCTGGACATCCCTGGATGCAACGTCACGCAGACCGGCAAAGGCACGACTGAGGTCACCATCAACACCACCACCGCCAACGCAACCGTCTCCGGGAACACCATCCGGATTGAAGAGGGCAACTTCACCCTCACCATCGAGACCGAGGGCGCTCCCACCGTCGAGAACGGCACCGTGAACGGAACGGTCGCCGGGATCACGCTCGACACGAACCCGGTCGTCACCGAGCTCGGTTCAGTCGGCACGGTCAGCGCCTCCGTCTCGGCGAACCTGACCGGCCTCCCACAGGGAGCCGGCCTCACGACGACCGTCTCGCAGAACGTCTCCTCTGATGCGCAGAGCGCCTTCCAGCTCGCCGCCAGCGCCGACGGGCTCGCCCTCGGCGACGTCGCCTACACGATGAACATCGTGAGAACGAACCTCGAGAACGGCCAGGACATCGCCGGTGCCACCATCCGGATGGCGGTCAGCCCTGCCTGGGTCACCGCCCACGGCGGCGTTGACGCGATCCGGATCATCCGGTCCGCCGAGGACGGCACCAAGGAAGTGCTCGCAACCAGGCTCATCGGTACCGACGCCGACGGGAACATGATCTTTGAGGCCGTATCACCCAACGGCCTCTCGATCTTCGGGCTGGCCGCAGCCACGGCACCCTCGGCGTCCCCGTCCGTCCCCTCCTCGTCCGGCGGCAGCAGCGGCACCTCGACCGCGGTCGGTGCGGCAAGCAACCTCAAGGCCGGTGAGAGCGTCAGCCTCACGATGGACCGGACGGCGATCTCGGCGGTCACCCTGACCGCAGCGGACCAGGGGGTCAAGGACGCCCTGGTAACCGTGGCAAAGGGCTCGCTCCCGCGGGATGCCGAAGCCCCGGCAGGTGCGGTCTACCAGTATGTTGAGGCGACCCTCTACAGGGCAGCTGCCGAGGACTTCAGCAGCATCCAGTTCCGGTTCACCGTCCCGACCACCTGGCTCGCAGAACACGGATGCACCGCAGAAGAGATCGGGCTCCTCCGGCACACCGCCGACGGCTGGCAGGCCGTCCCGGTCGAGGTGCTCGGCGAAGAGAACGGGAATGCCGTCTTCTCTGCCAGCCCTGAGGGATTCAGCCTCTTTGCCATCGCGGTAACCGAGAAGGTTCCCGGTGTGACTGATGACACAACCCCGGAGCCTACCGGGACCGAGGTGCCGGCCGAGACAGTGACCACAGATGTGCCGACCGACACGACCCCGGCGACGCCGCAGCCCACCCCGCTCCCGGTGTGGGTCGCAATCCTGGCACTCGGGGTCCTCCTCTTCGTGAGGAGAACCTGAAACAACCTCTTTTTAAAACCCCGGCAAGGCGCCGGGAGACTCGAACCACAGAAGACGAACTTCATACAACTGCCAGCCTTCCAGGCTGAAAAGAAGTTGATTACAGGAGAAATCGCAATGAAAGCAGGTTTTAAGACACCCCCAACCTGGTGGCAAGAGATGTTCGCCGTCGTTATTCTCCTCACCGCGATCATCGCCGCCCCGGCAGCGGCAGCCGACATCGGAGGGATCACCCTCCCCGACTACAGGCACATCGATATCCAGATGGCAAACGGTGGAGAGAAGTACATCAAGTTTGACGGCGGGGGGCTCAACGCTCTCCACATAACAACCGATCCGTCCGAGCCCTACGGACAGGTGACAGAGACCAGCGCCCAATCGGGCACCTTCTACTTCTCCGACACAGGAGGGCGGGGTTTCTTTGACGACCTCATCCTTATGGTGGCGGTGCAGGGACAGGTTCCCGAGGACTTTAAGATCCATGTCAGGGCAAGCGGTTACCAGTGGACGCCGACCGCTGAACTAAATCAACCTCCGAAACCGGACGAGATCGAGTATAATGAAGGTGCCCTCGACCGGACCTTCACCAGGGAAGACTTCATCTACGAGCCGCAGATTTGGAGACCCTGCAAGGAGAACTACCCGATCTACTACGGTCAGGACATGAGCAGGAACAATCCGGAAGACCGGTTTTACATCATGTTCATCGACCTCGGGGTCGGCGCTATCGGCCCAAACAGCCGCGAAAAAGAATCAGACGCGTACGAAGGAGTTGAACTGACCGATGAAGGATGTGCAAAGATCGAGTACTCCTTTGAGAACCTGGAGACCTTCGCGGCCCTCAACGCATACGGCTGGTGCAACCAGTCCAACCAGGGCAGAGGGATATCATGGTCCAACGACCTCACCGGCTTCTCAGAAACAGGCGTGAGCGGCTACTCTGTCCTGGGAACCCGGAAGGGCGGAGATACGGGTGGATCCGGCGGTGGTGGCGGCGGCGACGGTGGGGGCTCGTCCGGCGGGGCCGGGATCTGGGGGAGCACACTGAAAACCTCGATGGTGGGCTCCCTCAACGGCACCCTCCAGGTCTACCCTGTCTCCGGGTCGGCAGAGCCACTGACGACCGGCTCTTCCGCAGAGCTCCGGTTCCCGGTCACCCTCCCTGCTGGTGCCACGGTCGACCGCGGCCTCCTGTATGTCTACCTGTGCGATGCACAAGAGACGGAGGCCGGCACCGGGACCGAGGTCAAGCCGGCGTTCAGGTTTGACGGCAAACCGGTCACCCCCGCAACCGTAGCCTGGGACCGGCAGAGGGCCGGATCCTCGGCCCCGCTGGCCGGGACGGTCACGCTAGAGCTCCCGCCGGAGGTGCTCACCGGCGGCGACCACACCCTGACGGTGCGGGCCGAAGGGGAGCAGAAAGTCACCTACCAGGTGCCTGGCGGGCTCCTGGTGCTCGTCGTCAGCGACCCCACCCAATCCCGGCTCGACTACTGGCTGGCAGACGGGTGCGACGCCGTCCTCGCCGACCTCTGGGAAGGGACGACCGCGGAGGATGCCGCCACCAGGGTGACGTTCGACGAACCCATTGACCGCGAGCAGGCTTCTGCGGCCCGGCTCTACGTCGTAAGCACGGCGGAACCCGACCAGAGCGGCACCGGGAACCGGGTGCTCCTGAACACCTGGGACTGGCTCAACCCCCTCCAGGAGGGACCGGCCGGGGTCTGGACCGCAACCCTGGACGTCCTCCCGTTCCTCCAGGAGTCAGGCAACACCATCGAGGTCCAGAGTTATCCGGTCGGCGTCGCCGGCGATCATCTCCAGAACCGGAACGCCATCCTGGTCGTCCGGTATGGAGCGGAGGACGCCTCCCCCGGCCTCGAGATCGCTGCCGTGACATCGGTAACTGCCGAAGAGGAGATCGGGGCGTTTGTCCTGCCATATGCTGCCACCGGGGTGCTCGATGAAGAGTTCCGCTACAGTGCCGGCGACCTGAGCCTCGCGTTCCCGGGCGGATGCCGGCTGACCAACAGCACAGGCGCCGCGGTGACCGAGGTGACGATCCACGCGGTGCGGGACCTCCCCCCACCACCCGGGATGGCGATGGACCAGGCATACCGGATCGCCCCCGAGGATGCGACGGCAGGGGTTCCGTTCACCCTGACGGCACAGACACCCGGGAATGCGACCTGGTACCGCTACGATACCAACAAATCGACCTGGCAGCCGGTTGCCACCAACCTCACCAACGGGACCATGACAGCCTCTGCGGCGACGTTCGGGACCTACGGGGTGGCCACCCCGCTGCCGGCGACCCTCGCGGTCAGTTCCAACCCGGCCGGCGCACGGATAGTCCTTGACAGCGTCTACCTCGGGAAGGTCACCCCAGCCATCATCAGCCCCCTCGAGCCCGGGAACCACACCCTCCAGCTGGACCTGGAACAGTTTACTTCGTATGAGACCACCGTCACGGTTCCTGACGACACCGCGGTCTTTGCGGACCTCACCCCCGCGGGTTTCCCGGGCCTTGCCCGCCTGAAGTTTGATGAACCCCAGGTGCCCGGCGACGGCCGAACCGGTGGAATCTACGTCGTCTCCCAGCCGCCCGGGGCCGCGATCATCGTTGACGGGAAGTTGATGAAGTTCGTGACGCCCCACGTCGTCCAGGGCATCCGGGAAGGGAGCCATAGGGTGCAGGTGGTCAAGGAGGGGCAGGCGTTCAACACCCCGACAAAGACGGTCTGGGTGGAGCGAAACTGCATCACGCCAGTCCTGATCGACGCACATGAGCAGGCCATCGTCAGGAAGGTCTCCCTTACGTCGGAGGAGGGCGCAGGCAAGGGGTGCACCTTAAACGGCAAAGGTCCGGTCTTCCGGCTGCCCCAGACCCTCGCGGTGGCCGGGGGGAACGCGTTTGTCACGATCAACGACGGCGACCGCTACCTCACTCACCGGATCACGCCGGCGGAGGATGGGGAAGAGATCGCGATCAAACCCCAGGACTACACGTTCTGCGGCCTGCTCGTGGAGTCGAGCCCGGCGGGTGCCGAGATCCTGATCGACGGGTTCAGGACCGGCTTCTGCACCCCCTACCTCGTCAGGAACATCTCAGACGGACCGCACGTCGTCTCCATCACCCGGCCCGGCTACCTGCCGGCAGAACAGAAGATCCTGCTCACCGATGACCCGAACACCGAGACCGATAAACGGCTCACGTTCCGCCTCGAGGCCTACCCCTACGGCAGCCTGAACGTGACCAGCGAGCCGGCCGGTGCCCAGATCTACCTCTACAACAAGAACACCGGCGAGGTGACCCCCCATACCTTCCGGTATATGCCGATCGGGACCTATGAGGTGAAGGTCGTCGGAAACGCCACGTTCCGGACGGCAGACGACGTCACCGTCCGGCCGTACGAGATAACGGGACGCGCGTTCACCCTGATCTGAACATAATCCCCCATTTTTGATACCCTATAGGGCCGCCATGGATGGCGGCAACCGGTGGGGAGTCTGGTCACATCGAGACCGGGAGCCTGGTAGTGGAGCATTTTATCTAATATTGCCTGTGCAATATCGCCTCTCACGTTGAGCGCGAAGCCTTGATGCCCGTGTATCGCCAATCAGAACCCTTCGCGCTCTTCGCGTCTTCGCGTGCGGCTGGCGATCACGCCCACGCACCCTCAAGGTAAGGTGAAATGCTCCAGTAGGACTATTGGTCCGATGGGATCTGGGATACCTGCATCGGAGCAGCGGTTCACCAGAGCGCGCTGTGGGCCGTCGGCACATAGAGGACGCAAAAAACGGTGCTTGCCCGCCCGTATCGGCAGGATGCTTGCCATACCCATAGAATGGTTTTTTCCATACCGGTCCGGATTTGACGGCGCGCTGGAGCCCTGCCGGCACCCCAATGAGGTTCGAACGGGTGCCTGGAGGGGCTCCAGGGATGCTCCCCCGCCTCACGCCACAGGAAGAGGCTGCGCTATGGCACCTTCTCCTCAAAGACAAGGGAGCAAAGCGCCGGCATCAGTAACCGTACATCGAGCGGAACCCCTCACCGGCGTCATCCTCGC
>ERZ764778.2861-NODE-2861-length-14309-cov-5.350638_pt1 | contig 14309 bp, 9 predicted proteins | sample MGYA00374951_ERZ764778 | MGnify/ENA primary metagenome ERZ764778 (study PRJEB28918, sample SAMN05720193) | bioreactor metagenome | isolation source: Anaerobic biogas reactor | place: USA:Washington, USA | collected 2015-08-08 ...
CGCGGCGTCCGGCCATATCGACGATCTCCCTCCCGTGCGAGACGGCGCAGAGCGTGGTGAGAAGCAACACGAGGAAGACAAGGGCCCCGCTAACCTTCATCAACCCTCCACATGAGAATGCCCGTGTCGAAACGCCGTCTGAACCGTATCGTCCCTTTTCTGCCTGCGGACCCCGCACGGCAGCGCCGGACGGCATCGCCGATCTCCTTCATGTCGGGTCGTGCTCCGGCCGCCTCGAGACGACCCGCGAGCTCCTTGACCACATCTTCCACGCTCTTCTCGTACTTCACGCTGTTGGTGAAGGACTCGTAGATGAACCTTCTCCCCATGCCCTCCAGCCTCTTCTTCATATCCCGGATATCCGGCCTTGGGTTGAGGGGAGCTCCAACGGAAAGAAGCGCTTCCTTGCATGCCCTGCTGCGGCTGACCTTTCCCGAGGCCACATAGACGCACCACCGTGTCGAACACCTCTCCATCTTCAGTACATCCCGCGCCGTTTCCACTGCCGTTGACAGTGCGCTGATGACGATATCGAAAGCACCCTCGAGGCCCGCGCCGGGCAGGTCGATCCTTTTCCAGGAACCCCTGACCGTCTTCACGTCCTCGATCCCGAGACGTTCCGCCTCGGCGGTGAGCCTCTTCAGCATGTTCCCGGAGAAATCGAGCCCGGTGACCGAAGCGCCCAGCAGTGCCAGAGGCAGGGCGAACCCGCCGGTCCCGCATCCTATGTCCAGAAGACGCATACCGTCCACGATAACGCCTCTTTTCTCCACGATCCCTATGACCTTCTCGGTCCATGAGAGCATTCTTTCCTCGAAGGGAGAAGTGTACTCCCCGGCCTTGTGTTCCCAGAAGACACGGCGTGTTGCGCCGGGCACCCTTCCAGTGGCTCTGATCGTCATAGGATCCCTTTCCATCTTCCTGTTCCGCCCTGGGTCGACCTCGATCCCGGGCCGTCCTGCCATTCGTTAGACCTTGCCGTATATAACGCACAGCAGAGCTTTCCCGATCACGCGGTGCAGCCCGCCGATGCTCGGGGTTTCCGGCGGCGGAGAAACACTTCGTTACGTCACGGCTATCTGCATCTGAAGGATTGGCCGGAGAAGAACCATGGAGAAGAAATGATGCCTTGCTCCAGAGCGATAGAATTCACTATGATGGACATTCGTTATATCTTGTGCGATATAATGAGTGTTATATATCACTAGCTCTAACGTTCCGTCAAGAACTTATCGCAATGTTTCTCAAGAAATGGTGTTCGCTCTGATACTGACGGGTCCCCAGGCCTCGGACCGTCGGACGGCACCGTGAACAACAGGGACCGGGACGGCGCGGGGCAATGTGCCGTGAAAGTCCTCCGCAAGGTTCAGGAGCCGAGCCGCGTCAAGACCGGTATTCCTGTTTGCCTGTGGACACGGGTCGTTCGCCGGGTGATGCGATGGAAGGTCTATGAGAAATCCCTTTCTTCGCCGGCCTTCTTGATGCAGCCGGCCATGCCCTTCATGTAGAGCCTGCCGACGGTCTCGAAGAGGATGTATTGTGTTGTCAGGAGCGGGATGTGCAGTTCTTCCGCCAGTTTGACGGTCTCCGGCTGGGGACGCTTGCCGCGGACCATGACGACGGCGGCCGCATCGAGGACCTCCGCCGTGCGAATGACCTGATGGTTGGTAAGGCCGGTCAGCAAGAGGCTTCCCGTTTTGCAGTACACGAGAAGATCGCTCATGAGATCGGCGCAGGCACCTTTTTCCACTTCCATATCAAGCTGATCGTCACCGACAACAACCTCCGCATCCAGCACCTCTTTAACCTCTCGCAGCTTCATGTCATCCTGGCTCCGTGAAAATATCATATCTTATACAGACATATCATATGTTAAGACCGACAGCACTTCAACCTTTCTCTTCGAGGTAAAGGCGGTTCAAGGGTTCAAGGGTTCAAGGGTAAAGGCAAGAAGGAGCGCAGCGAAGGGGGGGTCGGCTGTCAACACAATTCGCACACCAGCTGAAGACATTCGGTGCTCTTTGTTCTGTTGCTCTTGAACTTTTGAACTCTTGAACCGTCTCCACCCTTGAACCGCCTTCTTGCCATGGATAAACCCGTCCGCTCGTGGTATATTGGTTTCTTATGAATCCGGAATCGTTCTACAGGGATCAGGCAAAAGGTCTTTTGATAGGGTTGGCGGGGGGAGCCTTCGGTGGGCTTATCGGGCTCGGCGGCGGCATTATCATGATCCCTCTCATGGCCTTGCTTGCCGGACTTACGCAGCATCAGGCACACGGCACGAGTCTTCTCGCCATCGTCTTCACCGGCCTCATCGGCTCTGCCACGTATGCCTTTCACGGCTTCGCCGATTGGCCGGCGGCGCTCATTCTTGCCGCTTGTGCCATCACTACAGCCCGTTTCGGAGCGCTCTATGCCCATTCGCTTCCCGAGAAGAAGCTGAAGAAGGCCTTCGGCTGGTTCCTCGTCGTCGTCTCCCTTCTCCTCGTTTTCAAGGGCGCGATCCTCAAGTCGTCCTATCACGTCGGTCCCTTTCTCCACTACGCGACCCTCATCGGCACGGGCGCCTTCACGGGGTTCCTCTCAGGGATGATGGGTGTCGGCGGAGGCGGCATCATGGTCCCCTTTCTCGTCATCTTCATCGGCATGCCCCAGCACCTCGCCCAGGGCACATCTCTTCTCGCGATGACACCGGGAAGCGCCATGGGAGCTTTCACACATTACAGGCTCGGCAACATCGCGAAGCATCTCGGCCTCGGACTTGTCCTTGGTGCCGCCATCGGCGGCTACATCGGCGCCAGCTTCGCCCATTTCGTACCCGAGTTCCACCTGAAGATCATCTTCGCCCTCGTCGGCCTCTGGATGGGCATCAGGTACATAAAGACAACCTGAAAAACCATCTCACGCCCATTCGTCGCCCTGATCGTGAGGTGAGAGCGGGGGGGAAAGCTTAAAGACTTTATCTCTCGCCCGCTTCGCTCAAGTTCGCAGAGATCGCAAAGAGAAACGGAAAAGAGAGAAAAGACTGCCGCCGGATCTCGGAGCCTCCCAAGATCCGGCGGCCTTCTCGTCCCGCCGTCCCGGCGGGAGAGAAAGAAAATAGTGTTTTTTATCCTGAAGGAGTTATCCCTTCTCATCCCCCCTGTAGTCATAGGTCCTATATGTCCTATATGTCCCATAGGTCCTATAATCATCCTCCAACCCCCCTATACTGTGTCTCACCTCCCCCAAACTCCCAGCTCCACTCCCATCACTCCCACCCGAAACCAACCCTCTTCTTTGCCTCCCGCTTTAGCGGGATGCAAAGCCGGCCGGATCTTGGGAGGCTCCGAGATCCGGCCGAATCCTTTCTCTGCGTCCTCTGCGATCTTGAGCGAAGCGGGCGAGAGGCAAGGTCTTTGAGGTCTTAGTCTGCCAGTTTGTTTTCCAGGATCTGGTCGGTGGTGAAGTTTTCGAGGCCCATGTAGTAGCCGGCACTCTCGATCAGGGCGTCGGAGGGGACGAGGCCCACTATCTCGCTGCCGATGACGTTGACACCGTACCGCTTCGCCTCCATCCTCACCATTTCCAGGGCACGGTAAAGCGGGGTGCGCGTGTAGTCCGTCATGTTCATGGATACCTGGACTATGCCCCGTTCCCTGAGGTTGATGGCGATGGCGCGGCAGCAGCGCAAACCACCGCCCTGGCCGCGCACGGCCCGCGCGATGGCGGTGGCCGTGGTCATGCTGTCCGTATCGAGGTTGACGTTGAAGGCAACGAGGGGCCTTCTCGCCCCCACGGCAACCACACCAGCCGTGGGGTGCACCGCCGCGTCGCCGAAATCGGGCTTCCACTGAGGGTCCTTGATCTTCTCCTTCATGCCCTCGAACTCTCCCCTGCGGATATCGGGGAGGGCCCTCCTCTCGGGACGGGAGGCCGATTCCTCGTAGAGGAACACGGGGACGCGAAAACTCCGCCAGATCTCCTTCGCGACATCGAGGGAGAGCGCGATCGCCTCTTCCATGGAAGTCTCGCCGATGGGAACGAAGGGTATCACATCGACGGCACCCATCCGGGGATGCTCTCCCCTGTGCCTGCGAAGATCGATGGTCTTCACGGCAACCCTCACGGCGTCGAGCACGGCCCTCCTCACACGCGCCGGCTCGCCCGCGGCAGTCACCACCAGGCGGTTGTGGTCCTTGTCCTTGTGATGGTCGAGGAGCTTGACCCCCTTGACACCGGTGAAACAGTCGAGGATCTTCCTGATCTTCGCCGCATTGCGCCCCTCGCTGAAGTTCGGCACCGTCTCGATGATCTTCTTCATGGTGGTTTCCATTGTAACCTTTATGGCATAAAGGGTAAAGGACAAAGAACGGGGGAGAGGAGGCCCTCCGGTCACTTCATCGAATCGAGGAGCTTCTCCAGGAGGTCCGTCTTGCTCATGCCGTCCCGTGGACCGGGAACGGGGACCTCATCCATTCCCGGCGCGCCGAGGAACTGCCCCTCATCGAGGCACGCCCTGACGTTTGGCGCCTCGATGAAGCGGGAGAGCCTGTTGAAGGTGTGGATGCCATTGTTGCGTCCCTCGTGGTGGGCAAGGATGTAGAGCCGTTCCCTGGCCCGCGTCACCGCGACGTAGAGAAGCCTTCGCTCCTCTTCGAGGCCTTCGTCGTCGCGGGTCGTGTAGCTGGACGGGAGGACTCCGTCCACGGCGCCGATGATAAAGACGTTGCGCCACTCCAGCCCCTTCGCGGAATGGATCGTCGACAGGATGAGCGGCCTTTCCCATATGGTGTCGTGAAAGTCCCTGACGCCCCGCTCCGGCGGCTCGATGGCGAGATCGACGAGGAAGTCCCGCACAGAGCCGTAGCGGCCCGATATCTGCGCCAGGGCGTCGAGATCGTTCTTCCTCAGATTCCAGTCGAGATCGAACTTTTCTCTCAGAATGGGATCGCAGTAGTCGATCACTCTCCTCACCACGTCTTCCGGACCCGTCTCCTCTGAATCAAGGAGACGGGCAAGACGGGCAAGCCCGGCGGAAGATCTCCCCGCGGCAGCTCCCGTCGGCTCGATGACGTTCGCAACAACGGACCGGAGGGTCTCGCAAGAGGCCATCTCCCCGAGCATTCTTTCGGCGGTCTTCGGGCCTATCCCCGGCACAAGCAGGAGAACGCGGCTCCATGCCAGTTCATCCTTCGCGTTGACGAAGAGCCTGAGGTGCGCAATGAGGTCCTTCACGTGGGCCGTTTCGTAGAACTTGAGGCCCCCGTAGACGGCAAAGGGGATGTTGCGCCTTCCCAGCTCCGCCTGCAGCGGTATCGTTATGTAGGAGGACCGGAAAAGGACACACTGGTGCGAAAGCTCCATCCCCTGGTCATAGGACTCCTTTATCCTTTCGACCACCCAGGCGGCCTCCTCCTGGGCATCCCGGGAATAGATGAGGAGGGGCTTCTCCCCGTAGTCCTTTGCCACGGCCTTAAGGCATTTCTGGTACTTGTTCGCCATGTTGTCGAGCACGGCATTGCCGACATTGAGGATCGCCTGGGTACTCCGGTAGTTGTCCTCCAGCTTGATGACCCTGCAGCCGTCAAAGCGCTCGGGAAAGCGCATGATGTTCTCGTGGGAGCTTCCCCGGAAGGAATAGATGGACTGGGCGTCGTCGCCGACCACCAGGATATTGCGGTGAGCTGCCGCCAGGTGGTACGCGATGTCCCCCTGCATGGCGTTCGTGTCCTGGAACTCGTCGATCATGACGTAACGGTACCGGGCGGCGACGCGGGAACGCGCGTCTTCGTTCTCGAGGAGGAGCTTGAAGTAGAGCAGGAGGTCATCGTAGTCGAGGCACTGCGAGGTCACCTTGTACTCGGTGTACTTGCGGCGCAGTTCGCCTATCTCGTCGGCGAACTGCAGGAACTCCGGGTAGTGCCTCTCCAGAACCCCCTCGAGAGGCATCTCCTTGTTGACCGCCATGCTGAGGATCTTCCTGAGCATGTCCTTCCGGGGACGCCTTTTCTGCCTTTCGTAGAAGCCAAGGCTCGTCGCGCACCGGTGGATAGCCTCCTCGGCATCGGATTCATCATAGATGGTGAACGTGTCGGGCAACCCGAAGAACCCGCTGTAGCTGCGCAGCATCTTGTTGGCAAAGGAATGGAAGGTCCCTCCCTCCACGCCCTCGCACCGGGGATCGTGACGCGCGGCGCGGGATATCATCTCCCTCGCGCTTCGCCTCGTGAAGGTGAGAAGGAGGATCGAGCCAGGGTCGATGCCTGTCTCGACGAGATGCCTCACCCGGTATTCGATGACCCGCGTCTTCCCGCTGCCCGCCCCCGCGATGACGAGCACCGGCCCGTCGATGGCGGTCACCGCCTCGTACTGCCTCTCGTTAAGCTCTTCCCTGAGATCTCCATCCGCCATGTGTGGGGATATTATAGCAGAAAACCGTTTCAGGTTTCAGGTTTCAGGTTCCAGGACCTGGAGGAGGCGGGTGGGGGGGGTTCCTTTCAGTCTTCGGTGAAGAGTTCCGTGTCGATCTGGCGTTCCCGCCCGGCCACGTATTCCATGATGCCCCGCAGGGCGTCTTCGGGCAGGGAGGAGAACTCGACGCCGATCCGGGTAAGGTCCATGAGATGGACAACGCTCCTGACCGTGGCCAGCGCTCGCACCTCTCCGAACGCGGGGACCGCGACGGTAAGCTCGATGGTGTCGCCCGATTTGAAACGGGCCGCCTCTTCCGTCATCATGAAAGATATACCGCCGGTGCTGATGTCCACCGGTTCGACGTCGACGCTGTCGCCGTTACCGGCGGCTATCCGTGCCGACACCGGTTGGGTTGCCGACGGACGCACCCTGACGTGTCTGCGCCTTTCCCGCTTTGTGATCCTGTCGGGGTACTGGATGGCGAGGTGCATACGGCGGTGTTCGGCGAGTTCTATGGAAAGGATCTTCGTCCCGAAGATATAAAGGGAGCTGTCGCCCGCGCAGGTAATGGTGGCCCGTCCCGTCTCCGGGTATTCTCCCGGCGCCAGCGATGCCTCGACAAAAAGCTCTTTCCTCTTCCCTTCCCGGACGACAAGCCGGCAATCATCGAGGACGATGGTGTCATCGATGACGACCCTGACAGGCATACTCTGCTCGGTTATATCCCGGATGTATCGGTCTACCTGATGTTTCTCGCGAAGGACGATGAGACTCTTTTTGTCGTTCGTTGCCATGAGATCACACGGTCTCGATCTTTATCCTGTTAATTCTCTTTCAATTCCTCCCCATTTACAAGAGAAAAGTGCGATTGACTTTTCCTGTTCCTTCATCTAGGCTACATGCAAGACCGGTGCTCATGACCAGACAGTGTCTTATTTTCCTCCTTCTTCTTGCGGCCCTCGTGTCGCTGCCTTCAGGCGCCTCGTGCGCGGAGTACGGCAAGGACGTCACGGTCAGCCTCTGTTTCACCCCTGGCAGCAACTGCACCGACAAGATCATACGGGAGATCGCCTCGGCGCGTTCCGAGATCCTCATCCAGGCCTACTCCTTCACCTCCGCCCCCATCGCGAAGGCCCTCATCGAGGCCCACAAGCGCGGCGTCAAGGTGGCGGCGATCCTCGACAAGAGCCAGCGCACGGCGAAATATACCTCCGCCACTTTCCTGGCGAACATGAGGATACCCACGTACATCGATGCCAAACACGCCATCGCTCACAACAAGGTCATCGTCATAGACGGCGCCGTAACGATAACGGGCTCCTTCAATTTCACAAAGGCCGCTGAGGAGAAGAACGCCGAGAACCTCCTCATCATCAGGTCCCGGGAGATCGCCAAGGCCTACCGCGAGAACTGGCATGACCACCTCAGCCACTCCGAGCAATACAAACCAAAATACTAACCCCCCCATACGTCCCATATGTCCCATATGTCCTAAACGTCCTAAACGTCCTATACGTCCTATAAGTCCCATAGGTCCTATCCCCTCCTATATGTCCTATTTTGCTTTTTTTCAGCCTTACTGTATAATATTGGGCTTTTGCGCATACGCCACAACGGAGGACATAGTGATAACAGCATACATAGACGATAAGGAATGTTCCGCGAGGGAAGGCAGCACCATCATCGACGCGGCCCGGGAGAACGGGATAGACATACCTGGTCTCGGGTACGATCCCCGGGTCAGTCCCCCCACCAACATCGAGATATCCATGGTGGAAGTGGTGGAGAATGGAAGGCCCCGCACCGTCTCGGCGACATCCACCGTCATAGAGGACGGGATGGTCGTCACCACCCGCTCGCCCGCCCTCGAAAGCTTCAGGAAGATCTACCTTCAGGCCCTTCTGAGGAACCATTACGGGGATTGTGTGGCTCCCTGCGTCGCGCGTTGCCCCGCGCACATCGATATCCAGAAATATCTTTACCACGTGGCCAACGGCAACTTTGCCGAGGCCCTTGCCGTGATCAGGGAGAACAACCCCTTTCCCTCGGTATGCGGCAGGGTCTGCCCGCACCCCTGCGAGGGAGAGTGCCGCAGGAACGCCGTGGATTCGCCTGTCAATATCAACGGGGTGAAGCGTTTCGTTGGCGACTTCGACAGCTACCAGACCGTGGAGTTCGTTCCCTTTGTGGCACCGGACACGGGGCACAGCGTAGCCGTCATCGGCGCGGGCCCGGCTGGGCTCACCTGCGCTTACTTTCTGCGCTGCCTCGGACACAAAGTCACCGTCTTCGAGAAGCAGGAGGCTGCCGGCGGCATGCTCCGCTGGGGCATACCCTACTATCGCCTCCCGGAGAGCATCCTCGACCGGGAGATACGGACGGTCCTCAACCTCGGCATAGACATACGATACGGCAAGGAACTGGGAAAGGATTTCACCCTCCTGTCCCTGAAACGGGACGGGTACGAGGCGATGTTCCTCGGGATCGGCGCGCAGAAGACCTCCCGCATGGCGATCCCCGGCGAGGACCTTCCCGGCGTCATGACGGGCCTCGATCTCCTCGCCCGCCTTGCAAGGTACGAAACGCCTGACCTCGGTGACACCGTCATCGTCTTCGGAGGAGGGAATACGGCCATGGACGCCGCGCGCAGCGCCATCCGCCTGGGATCGAAGAGGGTGATCGTCGCCTACCGGAGGACGAGGGCCGAGATGCCCGCCGAGGAGGCGGAGATAGAGGAGGCCCTCGAGGAAGGCGTGGAAATGATGTTCCTCACCGCACCCATCTCCATAAGCCGCGAGAACGGGTCACTGTCCTTGCAATGCATGAAGATGGAACTCGGTGAGCCCGACGGGAGCGGCAGGCGCCGGCCTGTGCCCGTGGAAGGCTCCGAGTTCGACCTTGTCTGTTCCACCGTCGTCAGCGCCATCGGACAGATCGTGGACAACGAGTGCATCGCCCGTGATGACCTCACGACGAAGCACGGCACCGTCCTGACGAACCCGGACACGACGGAAACCTCCATCCCCGGTGTCTTCTCCGGGGGAGACTGCGTGAGCGGCCCCGACATCGCCATCAACGCCATAGGCGCCGGGAAGCGTGCGGCCCTGCAGATAGACGAACACCTCCGCACGGGGAAATACACACCTGTGACGGAGCCTTACAACTGCTCGAAGGGACACTGGCGGATGATACCCCGGGAGGAGTACAGGTGGGTGACCCCGTCGGAAAGATTCGATATCCCCACCCTTTCGGCAGAGGTCAGAAAGACAGACTTTCAGGAATCGACGCACACATGGGACAACGAGAGCGCGGTGCGGGAGGCCTCGAGGTGCCTTGCCTGCGGCTGCACGGAGCGCTACGCCTGCGTCCTCAGAGGACTTGCCAGTGAATATGGCGTCGAGTTCGATCAACCGACGCCGGCGCGGCCCCTTCCCATCGACGAGAACCATCCCTTTATCGTCCGCGACCCGGGGAAATGCATCCTTTGCGGCCTGTGCCTCAAGATATGCCGGGAGATGGAAGGCTCGTCGGCCCTGTCCTTCTACGAAACGGACAACGTCCTCACGATAGGGCCAAACGACCACAAGCCCCTCGACATGACCGTTTGTGTCGCCTGCGGTCATTGCGCCACGGCATGTCCCACGGGCGCCCTGTCCTTCAAACCCGTCATCCCCCGGGTCTATCGTGCCCTTCATGACCCGAACCTCACCGTCGTGGCGCAGATAGCGCCGGCGGTGCGGGCCGCCTTCGGGCAACACTACGGCATAGACCCGGCCTCGGTCATGTCCGTTCTGTCCTCGGGACTCAAGAAGGTTGGGTTCGATTTCGTTTTCGACACGTGCTGGGCCGCGGACCTCACCATCATGGAAGAGGGCACGGAATTCCTGACCCGCGCGGCCGAGGGCGGCATCCTTCCCCAGATAACGTCCTGCTGCCCCGCCTGGGTGAACTACTGCGAGAAAATGGCCCCCGACATCCTTCCCCACCTTTCGTCCTGCCGGTCTCCCCAGCAGATGTTCGGCTCCGTTATGAAGCACTACTTCGCCCGGGAGCTGAAGGTTAAGCCCCAGAGCCTCTTCTTCGTTTCCATCATGCCCTGCAACGCCAAGAAATACGAGGCGCGGCGGCCTGAATTCAACCGGGAAGGCCTCGCCGACGTGGACGCGGTGCTCACCACCACGGAGGTCATCAGGCTCTTCGAGGAGCGGGGAATGGACCCGAGGACCTTCAGCCCCGTGCCCGTCGACGCCTTCTTCGGCAAGGCGAGCGGCGCGGGCATCATCTTCGGCGCCTCCGGCGGTGTCGCCGAGGCGGCCCTGCGCCTCGCGGCCGAACGGGTCATCGGAAAGCGCATGGAAAGCTTCACCTACGAGGAGGTGAGGGGACTGAAAGGCGTCAAGGAAACCACGGTCGGCCTCGGGGAGACAAAGGTGCGCCTCGCTGTCGTGAGCGGCCTCACGAACGCGCAGAACCTCATCGACCGCATTCGTTCCGGGGACGCCCCCTATGACCTCATCGAGGTCATGGCCTGCCCCGGCGGCTGCATCAACGGCTCGGGAAACCCGGCGCCGAAACTCACGAGCGATCCCGGGGACAGACTCGAGGTGCTCTATCGCCTTGACGAGGCGGCATCTATAAAGAAGAGCCAGGACAACCCCACCATCCAGGCCATCTACACGAACTGGCTTGGCGAGCCCGACGGGACCCTGTCCCATCACAATCTCCACACCACCTATCGCCGCCGTTCCATGCGCGTCCAGGAGTCCGTCGAGGAGCTTCTCCGGGACAATGCCCCCATCGACGTGGGTGTCTGCCTCGGCACGAGCTGCTACCTGAAGGGCTCCTTCCACCTGCTCGAAGGACTCTCGGCGGAATTGCGCAAACGGGGACTCCTCGACCGCTTCAGGATAAAGGCCCGTTTCTGCACCGACCAGTGCTCCGCCGGTCCCAACGTCGTCGTAGGGACGAACGTGATAAACGGCGTGGACCCCGGTGACCCGGTCGCCTTCATCGACACCTACCTCATACCCGCCCTCGAAGCGGCGAGTCGCGAAGAGACGGTGCCTTAGGGGAGCGCTTTCCGACGCGGCGCCAACCATTGCCTCTTTTCTGGCGTGCCGCGCCGGGGGTTTTCCCTCTCCAAAACCGTCTTGGACATATTTCGATGTTGTGTGTATCATAGAGAAGACGAGGAACACCGTCGGATATGAAAGATGCTTAAGAACACAGCACTGAAATACAGAATGATACTCGGCGGCGTGGCCGCGGTTCTCATCCCTTTCCTGGTGGCGGGGATGATCGTCTCCGCCCTGCTTTCCGATTCCCTCCTGGAAATGACACAGGAACAGTCGGTCCGCATGGCAGCGAATGTTGCCTCCCTGATCGATGCGAACCTGATGCAGGAGATAAGACTGGCCTCATCCATTGCCGCGGACCCGACGGTGGTCAGGGCCTCCCGAAGCGGGGATTATCGTCACATCCAGGCAAAACTGGAGGCCGTGCACAAACGTATAGGCAAGCCCTTCTTCACGCTCTTCGTGCTCGACAGAAAAGGTCGCGTCAGGGCTGACGCGCACTTCCCGAAGCAGTTCGGGGTGGACCTCTCGGACCGCGAGTATTTCCTCCGCGCGAGGGAAGGCAAAACGACCATTACCGGCCCCCTTCCTGCCAGGGGGCCTTCGACACCGGGAGACCCCATCGTTATCGTGTCCGCCCCGATCCGGGAGGACAACGAGTTCCACGGGGTTGTCTGCATACCCTTTGATCCGAGCTTTCTCGGGGCCATCGTATCGCAGGTAAGGACCGGCAAAACGGGGTATGCCTACCTGGTGAACTCCGAAGGGCTTGTGCTGGCCCACCCGAAGAAGGAACACGTCCTTCGGGTACGTCTTCAGGACTATCCCGGCACCGAGGAGATCTACGAGCTCGCGCAGGCCGGGAAAACGGGCACGGCGTCCTATTATTCCGGCGGCGCGTGGAAGGTGGCCGGGTTGACGACCATGCAGCTCACGGGCTGGACAGTCGTCTTTGCCCAGAACAGGGACGAGGTGATGGCCCCCGTCAACAGGATCCTGTGGATCATGTTCGTCAGCGGGATACTCTTTCTCATCATAACGATCGCGACAATAGTCGTCGTTTCGAGCAAACTCAGTTCCCCCGTGCAAAGACTCCTGGAAACGATGAAGACGATGACGGAACACTCCACGGAGATCATCCTCCAGATAGGGGCCGACAGGAAGATCACCTTCGCGAACCCGGCGTTCGAAAGGGTGACGGGGACAAGACCGGAAGAGGTGATCGGCACCGAACCGGACCTCGCCAATCCCCACGATATCCCGCCGGAGGTCATCTGGGACTCCCTCAATGCCGGGACCCCCTGGTCGGGCAGGGTGTCCCTCAAGGCAAGCGACGGGGCCCCGATCGCCCTCGACGTAATGGTCATGCCCCTCAGGCAGCCGGGCCGAGCCGTGGAAGGCTACCTCGAAATAGGCCGGGATGTGACAAAGGAACTGCTGTACGAGAGCAGGATGCAGCAATCGCAGAAGCTCCAGGCCATCGGCACCCTGGCGGGAGGAATCGCCCACGACTTCAACAATATCCTCAGCGGCATCCTCGGTTACGCGGAATTGGCCCTGATAACGGGAGAGCATGATGAAGAGATGGAAAAGTTCCTTCGGGAGATAATAAAGGCCGCCCAGAGGGCCGGCGATCTTGTCGGGCAGATACTGACCTTCAGCAGGCAGACGGAGGTGGAATTGAGGCCGATCCTGCCCGGGCCCGTCCTGGAAGAGGCCTCGAAGCTCCTGCGCGCGTCCGCACCGGCCTTTATCGACATGCGGTTGGAGATCGACAGCCGATCGGCCATTCTGGCGGAACCGACCCAGATCCACCAGATCGTGATGAACCTCTTTACGAACGCGGTGCATGCCATCGGACAGGCGCATGGGGCCATCACCATAGAGCTTCAGGACTTTGTAGCCGACGAGGACTTCACAAGGGCCCATCCCGACATGCGCCCGGGAAAACACGTTGCGCTTCGCGTGTCCGACACGGGAAGCGGCATGGAGCCGGAGGTCGTCGACCATATATTTGAGCCCTTTTTCACCATGAGATCACAGGGGAAAGGCACCGGCCTCGGGCTCTCCGTCGTGCACGGCATCGTGAAGAAACTGGAGGGGACGATCGAGGTCAAAAGCCAGGTCGGGACGGGCACCACCTTCAGCATCTACATCCCCTGCACGGAAATGGACACCGCCAGCCCGCCCCGGGAAGTCCCCCCTATCGAGAAGGGAAAACACCGGATCGTCCTCATAGACGACGAAGAGGCAATACTCGCGACCACGGGCGCCATCCTGACGCGGCTCGGCCACACGGTGACCGCCTTTGCCAACGGCCTTGAGGCCCTCAAAGCAATAGAAGCCACCCCCCACGGTTTCGACCTCATTATCACCGACCATTCGATGCCGAAGATCACGGGCCTCGAAATAGTACGGAGCCTTAAAGAGAAGGGCATCTCTATCCCGGTCATACTCACCTCGGGCTACCTCGCCCACACCATGGCCGACCAGATCCGTGACGTCGGCGTATCGGAAGTGATGACAAAACCGATAACCGTGCGCCAGCTTGCCGAAACGATAGAAAGGGTGCTTGGCGACCCCGGGCCCGTCGACTCAGAAACCGCCGCCTCAAGCCAGGACACCTGAGCACCGCCAGTTGCCTTCCCCACCTCTCCAATTCTAATTCCTTCATCGTCCCCCTCCAGACGGACGTTTCACGCGAGGTTCGCGCCTCGTGGACGAAAGCGCCGAGGACAAAGATTTGTGTTGACACGAGGGGCCATGGATGCTACCTTTTTTCCATTAGTAGCACGACAGCCGCTTTCAGCCCTTCCCGATGGGCGGATCATGCCGGGG
>ERZ764778.2865-NODE-2865-length-14297-cov-159.394046_pt1 | contig 14297 bp, 9 predicted proteins | sample MGYA00374951_ERZ764778 | MGnify/ENA primary metagenome ERZ764778 (study PRJEB28918, sample SAMN05720193) | bioreactor metagenome | isolation source: Anaerobic biogas reactor | place: USA:Washington, USA | collected 2015-08-08 ...
AACACCAGTTCATAAGTGGCTGAAGAGCGGATCCCTAGTTTCTTCTCCTTCTTACCAAAAGTAAACCCCGGAGTGCCCTTTTCCACTACGAAATAGCTGCTGTTGCCGTGTTTTTCATCCTTCCCGCCGGTACGAACCAGGATAACGTATATGTCTGCATAGTACCCATTAGTGATAAATATTTTGGTACCATTTAATATGTAGTCATCTCCATCTCGAACTGCCGTCATGGCCGTTGCTCCTACATCAGACCCCGCACTGGGTTCAGTCAAACCCAGCGCTCCCAGACTCTCTCCTGAAGCCAGCCGGGGTAACCAACGCTGTTTTTGTTCTTCGTTGGCCAAATGCAGAATCGGCCAGGTGCACAATGAAGTATGAGCTGACAAGGTAACCCCCATGGAAGCACAGTTACGGGATATTTCTTCTACTGCCATGGCGTAGATAAGAGCACCTGCTGCGGTTCCGCCATACTCTTCGGGCACGATCAATCCGGCCAGGCCTAAATCGGCCATCTTTTTCCAGCATTCCAGATCGAATTCTTCGTTTTCATCTCTTTCTGCGGCACCGGGTTCAACTACCTCATCTGAAAAGTCTGCAAAAGTCCGCTTAAAAAGTTTCTGCTCCTCGTTTAGACCAAAGTCCATTATAGCCCCCCCTTAGTTATTAATGCTCTCCACTATCAATGCAGTTCCCATACCGCCTCCAATACATAGGGTAGCTAAACCATACCGGGATTTTCTTTTTTGCATTTCATAGAGTAACGATACCAATATGCGTGCTCCGGAGGCGCCAATGGGATGGCCGATGGCAATAGCTCCGCCATTTACATTAACCTTTTCCATGTGATCGACCCAACCTAAATCAGTACCAACTGCAATGGACTGCGAAGCAAAAGCCTCATTAGCCTCGATCAAATCCAAATCGTCGACAGTTAATCCTGCCTTAGCCAGCGCTTTCTGAGTAGCAGGAATTGGTCCCACTCCCATGATAGTTGGGTCAACTCCTCCCGATGCATAACTAACGATTCGAGCCATCGGTTTCAGACCTAATTCATCTGCCTTGGCTTGGGTCATAACCAAAACGGCAGCAGCTCCGTCGTTGATACCTGAGGCATTACCAGCAGTGACTGTACCGCCGTCTTTCTTGAAGGCTGGTTTTAATCCGGCCATCTTTTCCAAAGTAGTACGACGAGGATGTTCATCGGTATCGAAGACAATATCACCCTTTTTACTCTTTATAACGACTGGAACGATCTCATCCTTGAAGCGTCCTGAAGCGATTGCTTCCGCGGCTCTTTCCTGGCTGCGGAAAGCGAACTCATCCTGAGCCTCCCGGCTAATATTCCATTGAGCGGCTACATTTTCAGCGGTTATTCCCATATGGTAATTGTTGAAAGCCTCCCAAAGCCCATCCCGGATCATGCAGTCCACCAGAGTACCATTATTCATTCGGTAGCCGTAACGGGCTTTCTCCAGGGCAAACGGGGCATTGGACATGTTTTCCATGCCACCAGCCAGAACTATGTCGGCATCACCAGCACGAATCACCTGAGCAGCGAGACTAACTGCCCTCAATCCCGACCCACACACCTTATTGATGGTGAATGCCGGAACTTCGTTGGGAATACCTGCATGAATAGCTGCCTGACGACAAACATTTTGACCTTGAGCTGCTTGCAAAACACAACCGAAAATGACTTCATCGAGCATTTCTCCTGATACCCCGGTGCGCCTCAAGACCTCTTCCATGACAATGCGGCCTAATTGAACAACCGGTTCATCCTTCAAAGCTCCCCCAAAAGTACCTACCGGCGTACGGCAAGCTCCCACCAATACAACTTCACGTGACATATTTTACTCCCCTCCCTTTCACTTATCCCTTAGTTGTAATCAAAAAAGCCTTTACCGGTCTTGCGTCCCAGATGACCGGCGCGAACCTTTTGCCTGAATGACAGTGCTGGACGATACTTGGAATCTGCCATTTCATTGAAGAAGTATTCCATGATCATGAGGCATACATCTATACCTATCAAATCAGCCAAAGCTAGTGGGCCCATAGGCATATTGGCTCCCAATTTCATAGCCTGATCGATCTCAGCAGCGGAAGCAACTCCCTGGTCAAACAGGATGGCCGCCTCATTGATATAAGGAATAAGCAATCGATTCACTATAAAACCCGGTGATTCTTTTACCGGAATAGCTTCCTTGCCAATGGTGTTACAGAATTCTTTCATAGTAGCTACTGTTTTCGCTGTAGTTTCAGCACCCGGAATCAGTTCCACCAGTTTCATAGCCGGTACCGGATTAAAGAAATGTACTCCGATCACGGTGGTTGGCCGACTGGTGGACGCTGCAAGTTCAGTTATACTTAAAGCTGAGGTGTTACTGGCAAATATCGTATCCGCTGGGCAAATTCTATCCAATTTGCCAAACAGCTCTTTTTTGATACTCATTTTTTCTACTACCGCTTCAATTATTAACTGGCAGTCCTTTAGGTTGTCGTAATTGGTGGTGCCCGTCAGCCTAAGTTTGATCTGGTCAATTTCCTCATCGGTGCGATTTCCTTTTTTTACTGCTTTGTTCCAGTTTTTAAGAATGTTCTCCATACCCCGGTTAACAAACTTCTCTTCCAGGTCTACCAGAACCACATCAAAACCCGCTTCTGCTGTTATCTGTGCTATACCCGCTCCCATGGTTCCTGCGCCTACAACTCCAACTTTCTTGATCAATTCCAAATCCTCCTCATGTTATTTTTATTGCGCCGTAAACTGTGGTTTGCGTTTTTCAAGAAAAGCTTGCATTCCTTCCTTCTGATCTTGTGTCGAGAAACAAAGTCCAAAAGCATCAGCTTCAATGGTTATACCTCGATCAATATCAGACTGCATACCCTCGTTCACCGCTGCTTTACATAATCTCACCGCTAGTTGGCCCTGCTGGCAGATATTCTTAGCTATAGACATTACTGCATCCATCAAGGCATCAGGTTCCGTTATCATATTGACTAAGCCTATGCGTAGGGCTTCCTCAGCATCAATAGGCTTGGCGGTGAACAGAATTTGCTTGGCCATACCCGTACCAACCAGTCTTGCCAAACGCTGGGTTCCACCAAATCCTGGAGTAATGCCCAGCCCTACCTCCGGCTGACCAAAACGAGCCCGATTGGATGCCAGTCGAAAGTCACAGCACATAGCCAGTTCGCAACCGCCACCCAGAGCATAGCCATTGACCGCCGCGATCACAGGTTTAGACAACTGCTCGATACTGCGGAATACTTGGTTTCCCAATATTCCAAAAGCGCGCCCTTCCATAGCATTAAGACTTTGCATATAAGCAATGTCAGCTCCTGCTACAAAAGACTTCTCGCCCGCACCGGTGATAACAACTACATCTACCTCATCATCCTGCTCCAGGATCTGTGCAACCTGTAGCAGTTCAATAAGGGTATCTTTATTAAGCGCATTTAGTACACTGGGTCGGTTGATAGTCACAATAGCAATTCTCTCTGACTTTTCTACCAAGAGATTTTCGTAAACCATGGCTCTTCTCCTTTCGTGACACTTTACAAAGAATCGTTCTCCAGTATTCACTCCTTTCACGTAATATGAGTTTGAATCTTTTTGGCTAGCTTTCGGACTTAATAATTGTATTAGGTATATAGCAATTACATGATTAGTTAAGAAGACTTCAATATCTCCGCAGAGTCAATGAGGGGTACAGCAATTGAATAAACTTATTGATTGTAAATGCAGAATTATAACAGCTTCATCGTCTCCTCTTTTTAAAACGGTCATATAAAAAATGGATCTTCCCCGGTGCTTAGATCCTGAGATGATCCATTCAGATAATTCATAAATGAGCTTTAAGTATATCAACTTTGAATTATCCGACAATTCAGTCGCCAAAAAAACGTTCCGGGACAATAGTATTAACTCAAAATTGTATTAAAGCTTTTTGATGCGTACAAATTTACGTTTACCTACTTGAATAACCATATTATCCTGGACGGGCAGATTTTCTTCATGGTACTTTTCTCCATTTACCCGCACTGCTGCCTGCTGCAGCATACGTCGGCCTTCACTTGTTGAGGACACTAGATCGTGATCGTGCAAGAATTTGGGCAGCCATACCTGTTCTTCAGCTACACCCACTTCCGGTATATCCTGGGGGATGCTACCTTGAGAAAACACCAGTTTGAATCTTTCCTCAGCCTTTTTAGCAGCCTCAGCATCATGGTACATGCTGATGATCTCATGAGCCAATTTGATCTTGGCATCCCGGGGATTCAAACTACCTTCAGTCATGCCGTCATCCATTGCTTTGATCTCATCCATGGACATCTGGGTAACCAACTCGAAGTACCTTATAATCAACTCATCTGGAATAGACATGGTCTTGCCGAACATCTCATTGGCATCTTCATCAACACCAATATAATTACCCAGACTCTTGCTCATCTTTTGGACTCCGTCAGTCCCTTCCAAAATAGGCATGGTCAAGGCTACCTGAGGTTTACCCCCATACTCCTTTTGCAGGTTTCTGCCTACCAGAAGATTAAACTTCTGATCTGTTCCACCTAACTCAACATCGGCTTGCAGGACTACTGAGTCATATCCCTGCATAAGCGGATACATAAATTCATGGATTCCAATAGGCAGGTTATCATGATAACGCTTGGAAAAGTCATCCCGCTCCAGCATCCTAGCCACCGTATATTTTCCTGCCAGACCTAAAACGTCAACCAGGTTCATCTTGGTAAGCCATTCGCTGTTAAAGTGGATAACCGTTTTTTCAGGATCTAAAACCTTAAAAATTTGTTCTTGATAAGTAGCAGCGTTGACTTGAACTTGCTCTTCAGTCAATTGCTTGCGTGTTTCTGACTTGCCACTGGGATCGCCTATTCTAGCTGTAAAATCCCCAATAATTAAATGAACCTCATGTCCGAGGTCTTGAAACTGTCTTAGTTTATTCAATACCACCGTGTGCCCTAAGTGAATATCCGGTGCGGTGGGATCTAAACCCAATTTAATTCGCAATGGTTGATCATGTTCAATAGAATAATAGAGTTTTTGCATCAACTCATCCTCGGGAATAATTTCAGCTACTCCGCGGCGGATGATATCCATCTGTTGCTCGACTTTTGCTTTGATAGAATCTACCATATAATAGCCTCCCTACCAAAAATATTTTAGCACATGTGTTTGAGTATGTGCAATAATGTGACCAATAGAGCGTAATCGTTAGTAGAGTCTGAATTTGGGGAAGGAAAAGAGCTTGCTTCTGTATAATGTAAACTAAGCAGCACAACTTAGCAACACGTATTGGGGAGGCATCGTTGAAGAATGTCAAAGAATAATTCCGCCCGCGCCAGACAGAATCAGCCTTCGAACTGGAAGCGCTTTGTTAGGGTGGTAGCGCTTTTGGTCATGATAGGTGCTGGGTGTATGGTAGGTGTCTTAGTGTATGCCGCCACTAATTTGCCAGTCTGGGATCCTCATCAATTGACCGGAGATAAAACTACCCTGATATTTGATGACACAGGTACCATGATCACCGGTTTACATGCTGGGGAAAATCGCACCGAGACTACCTTAGATAAAATTCCACCTGATCTGGTTAATGCTTTCATTGCCACCGAAGATGAACACTTTTATGAGCATCACGGTGTCAATATTAAAGGTATTGCACGCGCTGTAATCATTAATTTAACTTCCGGGGATCTTATGGGTCAGGGAGCAAGCACCATTACTCAGCAGTTGGCTCGCAATGCCTTTCTCACCTTCGATAAACAGTGGGAGCGGAAAGTAAAAGAAGTTATTCTGGCCTTTAAGCTGGAATCCAATTATTCCAAAGACGAAATCTTAACTATGTACTTGAATAAGATCAATTTTGGAGCTGGTGCCTACGGAGTGCAGGCAGCTTCCCGTACTTATTTTGGCAAAGATGTTGAAGAGCTTACTCTTCCCGAAGCCAGTCTGCTAGCGGGCCTTCCTCAGAGCCCTAATGCTTATAATCCATTTCAAAACTATGATCGCGCTAAATCCAGACAACGCCAAGTATTAGACCGTATGGTGACTTGTGGTTATATCAATCAGGCGACGGCTGACGAGGCCTATGAGACACCCCTTGAGTTTAATAAGCTCGAGGGTTCAGATCAGCTTTATGGATACTATATTGATGCGGTTATCGAGGAAGCCTTGGCTATTTTCAAGGAACACAATTTTGAAGGGGATCCCGATGATTTGATCTATCGCTCGGGCTATCAGATTTATACCAGTATGGATTCGGAACTGCAGACTTATGCCGAAGAGCTTTACGCCAATAATGCCAATTTCCCTTCGGAGAGCAAAGGCGGACAGCTACTCCAGTCAGCAATGGTGTTAATGGATCATTCCAATGGCCAAGTTAAAGCTATTATGGGAGGCAGGAACTATGAAGCCAAACGTGGTTTTAACCGGGCTACTAGTGCTTACCGTCAGCCCGGATCAGCTATAAAGCCTATCGCGGTTTATAGTCCAGCTTTGGAAAACGGTTTTATGCCCTATTATGTCTTAGATGATTCACCCATTACTTATAAATCAGGCGATGGCTCAGTATGGAATCCTCAGAACTATGATCATCAGTACCGGGGACTAATAACCATGCGAACAGCCGTACAGTATTCCATCAATACTTATGCGGTGCAGATGGTGGATCAGGTGGGTATACGTACCTCCTTTGATTTTGCTCGCTCCCTGGGTCTTGATTTGGTAGACACCCCGGGTACTAATGATCTAGGCCTGGCTCCGTTGTCTCTGGGAGGCTTGACTCATGGTGCCACCCCCTTGCAGATGGCAGGAGCCTATGGAGCCATAGGTAATGGCGGAGTATATATGAAACCACATTTTATCGAACGAATTGTGGATGACAATGGTTTGGTAATATATGAATTTCAGAGACAAGATCACCGGGTCATGTCTGCCCAGACTGCCTGGTTGATGGGTAACATGATGCAATCCGTGGTGACCTCTGGCACGGGTACAAATGCTCAAGTGCCAGGTGTATTCACAGCTGGTAAAACCGGCACCTCGGAAGAGTACAAAGACTCCTGGTTCTGTGGTTTTACCCCCGGTTATTCTGTAGCAGTTTGGATGGGTTATGACCAGGAACACACCATGAGCAATATCTATGGAGGCGGCTTCCCGGCTAAGATATTTAAGAATATGCTGCAGAAGGCCCATACTAAGAATAATCCTCCCGCCAAAGGTATGCCTGGCGGTATCCAACAAATATCAGTCTGCTCACGTTCCGGTTTACTGCCGGGGGATAACTGTCCTCCGGATCAGATCATTACCGAGTATGGACGAACTGACGCTGCCCCCACAGACATCTGCGAAGTTCACGAGTACCTGTTGATCTGTCCTGAATCAGGTAAACTAGCGGGGAGATACTGCCCCAGCCCTGAAATGCGGCCAGTGGTAAAAGCCCGTGAAGGCAGTTCCGCTCCGGATCAGATACCCACTGAACAGTGTGACATCCATACTGGTGGTACTCTGCATGGTTTGTTGGATAATGAGGTTTGGATTTGCCTGGATCCGCGTCATAAAGGTGAGTTAAAGCGCGCCCAAAATCCCGGGCCTTTGGATACCGGAGGTTGCCCGCCTGAATATATGCAGAGAATATCTCTGGAACCTGGCCAGCGCATACCCCAATGTGATTTGGATGACCACCAGGTCAAACGCAAGAAAGTTCGCGACGTGATCGACGACCTTGAAGACCTGTTGGATGACTGATAAATAATTAAGATGGGCGAAGTTCTACTCCGCCCATCTTAATCAAGAAATCGTTCCTCTGCTTCCCTTGTTTTAATCGGTTATGTTCCAGAATATATTGTTGTTGCCACTGTTTAATAGGTCTCCTCCTTGATTGCGATTGGTTTTGTTTCCTTGGATGATATTTTCGTTACCGGAGATCTCTATGCCTGCTCCCTGGTTTTTTCTCACCTGGTTGGCAATAGCAATATTTTGATTGCTTATGATGTTGATCCCGCTGTTAGCATTCTTTTTAACAGCGTTTTCAGCCACCACCGAGTTATCTCCGAATTCCAACCTCACAGCATTGGCGTCATTGTGTTCCACCTCATTGCCGTAGATCAAAGTGTTTTGTCCTTTGGTGTAGATACCTTGCCCGTCATTACGGACGATCTCATTATTAATCACAGCATTGCCAATGGCACCGGGAGTCCATATTTCCAGACCATGACCGCCATTTTTAGTGATCAGGTTTTCAATGATCCAGTTGCTAATGGAACCCGGGTTTGACCAGCCCAGTAATACACCCACAGAGAAGTTGAAACGAATAATGTTCTGGTACAGTAAGTTGCCCGTTGAATCTTCGAAAAGGATTCCATCAGCGTTATGATTTTGAAAGATATTACCGATGATGCGGTGGTAACCGCCTCGATACATCCATATGGACCGATGGGAGTTCTGGATAATAAACCCAAACACCTCGACATTATATGCGTCATTGAGTTGGATGGCGTTCTCGTTGCTGGCATTGGATTCAAGGGTCACCCCATGTTTTTCCCTTGCTATGATCGAAATTGAGCTGGTGCTGACGATCACTGTTTCTTTATAATTTCCGCTGTCGACCAGTACGATATCACCGGGGCTGGCGGCATCAATTCCTTGCTGGATGGTTGGCTGATCCTGCGGTACCCGAATAATAGCCATAACAATCTCTCCTTCGTTTTAGATAAATATCAATTCCGGAATTGATATAGCTTATGATTCTCAGGTATCATTGGTGAAACCTTCCAGTCTTACCATCAGAAATAGGATGGTACATCTGGTTAATATTAGTTGTCCCGAAAACCGTTACTCGACCCCTCGCATTGAAATACCTATCCATTGAAGAACGAAAACAATGGAAAACCCTGCCGACCGTTATAGTTGGCAGGGTTTACATAATAGACGTTGTTATAATAATTGAGAAATATACGTTTCATCGAACCAATTCTCGTGAAGGTTTTGTAGTTAGCTTAGATGTCATTGATAAAACCCAGTATTATGTGGGTTTGTGACTAATCACAAGAGCATTAAGAGGGTTTTGATTGGGATGGGAGATCCGACTAACAACCTTTTATCATGCAAACTGGATCAATATAGTGAACCTTATTGTTCAAGTTCTTGAGTTTGATGGTGTTACATATTGAACGTCCCGGTGTAACGTTAAAACTCACCCTCAAAAATCAAACTGCCATCTTTGTTGTAAAAAGAGCCTTTACCATAGGGAACATCTCCATACAAATCACCCTTAAAAAACAGCTCGCCGCTGTCGTAATACAAACTCCCCTGCTTGCCCAGCGCAATTCCTCCTCCTTGCATTATCAGCTCACCTTGATATATTACTTTATTATCCGCATATAATTGTCCTTCACCTATAAAGCTGTCATCATTCCAATCAGAAATACTGCCATCAAATAGTTTACTTCCATCGGTATTAAAGATTACTCCTTTAGTGGGCTCACCATTGGCAAAAGTACCTTGGAAACGTACCAGGCCGTCTTTACACAAAACCCCTTCCCCATGGGGAAGATCATTGGCAAATACTCCCTCGTATATCAATTGATTGTTTTTATATAATTTCCCCGAGCCATTAGCCTTTCCGTCCGACGACTTAGCCCCTTCGTAACGAAAGTCAGCGTTATTCGTTCCTAACCCTTGCAGCTCATTTTTAACTCGTTCAATGATCCTTTGCTGTTCTTGCTGGCTCTGCCCCTGAGTAAAATTAAAAACTGCCAGGATCTCCTTGTTATTAGACTTTTGCACCACTCGAGTATAATCAACTTGATAGCCTAATCCTTCAGATATTGCCCTAAAAGGTGCATAGGTTCTGCCCTCAGCAGGGTCTAACACCATTTCTGTATCCATTATTTCCACTTTACCGTTTTTTCGGTATTCCTTTTTGCCCACTATCATTTCTACACTATTGGAACTATTTAGAGCAACAGCCTTTTGTTCTGCAGCAACCCATTCAACCTCTGCCTTCGCTGCCTCTGCGACTTTGCGAAAAGGCAACATGGTTCTATTGTCTTTATTTATATAGGGTCGGCCGCTATTAGCATCAAAAATAATTTCCGTCTCATTGACAAAAACCTTCACATTATGGTTTTTTACTTCACTTGCCCCCACGACTGGGGTGAATAATAATAGAAAAATAATAACTGCCAGCGAAATGCTTAAATGTCTTCTCTGCATATTCTCACTCCTTAACTGAAATGTTTTATCCTCTTACTCCAGCAGTACCCCAAGATCTTTCATCTCTCTCATCATGCCATTTTATTTCTAGAAGGTCCCCTAATCCTGCCATCTCCAAGTTATAAATCAAATTATTTAGCGTTTTGTTCAGCCATTGGTCAACAGCCTTAGGCAGAATCGGCTCTCCCACCCTCAAATAAATGGACCCATCTAAGCGATTATTTGCGGTTTGGGCAGTAATAGTTACTGTACCGCCGGATAATAATTTTACAGTTCCCGACGAATCCACTGTGGCTACAGCCGGATTACTTGACTCCCAGCTTATAGGATGAAATCCATCTAATTGATTAGCTTTAAGAGGTAGGGGAAAAGCATCAAGCTTGAATACCTCACCCTTTTGCAGCTCGGAAAGGGTTTCTCTTTGGTTAACTGTCCTATTAGTTTTAATCATAATTCCAACGGGATAGATTTCTTCAATTACATTCTCTTCTTCTTTTTTCTCTTCTTCTTTCTTTTCAGTCACGGTTACCATAGCAGGAGTGTTGACCATTTTCCCGTCAGACTCAACATAAATAAAAGCCCTGCCTTCTTTCAAGGCAGTTACCCTGCCATTGGAATCAACCGTAGCAATAGAAGGATCATTAGAACTCCAGATGAAACCTGATGATATGGCCCCTTTGGGTAGGACATTGGCATAGAGCATAGCTGATTCTCCCACTTTTATATCTATTCTGTTAAAATCAAGACTTACCCATTCAACCTCTGTTTGCACTTTTACCCGACAATCGGCTGTATGATTACCGGCTCTGGCAGTAATAATAGCTACCCCATCAGATATAGCCAATACCGAACCTTGTTCTACTGTAGCCACATGAGGATTAGTAGTTGTCCAGGTAATGCTTTTATCTACTGCATTAGCAGGCGTTACTTCTGCTATCAGAGTCTCAGAAGAATTCGGGTACAAAACCAATTCACTTTTATTTAGAGTAATGCCGGTTACAGCACCTGCCACCTCAACTGTACAGGAAGCTGATTTTCCCATTAAACTGGCGGTTATAACCGCTGTTCCACCGGATACTGCTCGTATAACACCATTGTGAACTGTTGCTACCCCAGGGTTGGAACTACTCCAGACCATTTCGGTTGCATCAATAGTCAATGGTGTAGTAACCGCATTGGGTACAATTGTATCACCTATGTTAAGCTGTACACTGGACGGATCAAGTCTTATGCTTTCCAAAACGACGGTCTGCTGGCCACCTTTTACCGTGACTTGACATTGATCAGTTGTATCAGCAGGTCCATATGCATTAATGGCGGTAATCGTAGCCACTCCTTCACCCTTAGCTACAACATCACCATAAGCAGAAACTGCAGCAACACTTGGATCGGAACTCCGCCACATTATTGACGCATAAAAAGGAGATTTTTCAACTACCCTTAAAACATCCCGATCCCGACCCTTTTCCCCAACTGTTAAGGTCAGATTATGTTTGTCAATCCTCACATAATAATCAGTAGCTGATACAATACTGACCATTAATAATAGCATTAAAATCGACAGGGTCAAAGATAAGCAAACCTTGCTCAACTTGCTTCTGCTCATAAATCTCACCGATACAAAACATGCAAAAAGTTATGTATCGGTTCTCACCACCTTTCCTCATGAAAATAATTCATTTAGTTCTTTTGGGATATTACCCACTAATAAAACGTCAATAAAACACCTTTTACTAGCCTTAATGTACTCTAATTTAATGATCCATGAAAACGGCTTTGCCTTATTTGGCATGGTCAATGTTTCGGCACGATTCGTGCCAGAATCGTTGTATTTTGCATATTGCTGTGCTAAGATTTTTTACTAACGAAAGGTTGTGATGTATCATGTTTGCTGAACGACTTAATATGCTTATGGAACTTACCGGAACTACTGCCAGTTTTTTGGGCAAGGCATGTGCAACTGACCCTTCACATATCAGCCGCCTCCGCCGGGGAAGTCGGCCTTTACCAAAAAAACCGACATTTTTGCCAGCTATGAAATCATTTTTTGCTCGCCGTGTACGAACTGATTATCAAAAAACCATACTAACCGAACTAATGGGATTAGAAAAATGGCCGGAAGATGAAACTCAAGCTGCTGAAATAATCGGCTTATGGCTTTTAGGTAAGGAGAAAAGCGGTGATGTGAGACCGATTATACGCACTATTGCAACTACCCCCACCTTGCCTAAAAAAAGTGAAATAAGTTCTTATTCCTCTTGGGAAGGTACTCATCCCCACAATAGTTATTTTGGACCAGAAGGTAAACGAGCAGCGCTTTCACGACTATTTTCATTAATTTCAAAAGAGGCTACGCCCCAAACAATGCTCCTATTCAGTGATGAAGAAATGGGATGGCTATATGAAGACCCTGACTTTGCTATGTTTTGGGCGCAAGAATGTGTACGGATACTTTCGACCGGCAACCGAGTAAGAATAATACATGCTACTCACCGCGGTATACATGAAATGCTGGAGGGTGTCGCTAAATGGATGCCGCTTTATATGACTGGGCAGGTGGAACCATATTATTATCCTAAACTGCGCGATGATTTATTCCAACGCACTTTGTTTATAGCACCACAAACTGCTGCGATAACATCAACTTCTGTTGATAAAAAAACTGCAGAAATGTTACATATATTTCATGAAGATCCTGAGGCTGTTAAAGCCTTAACCAAAGAATATGAAAACCTTTTTGCTTTATGTCGACCACTTATGCAGATTGTTAATAAGGAAACTGTGGTGGATTTTTGGGATTCTTATGCTTTCTTTTTACGTACAGAGGGTAATATGGCCTGCCTGAGCAGTCTGCCTCTCCTGCCTACTATGCCTGAAGAAGTTGCCATATCTCTACAAGCTCGCTCACCCCAAAGTTGCATTTTGGAAATAAGAAATAAGTTGGCCGAAGCACTTTTTGAGTATCTAAAAAAAGGCCGCTATATAGAATTACTGGCAGATTTACCACCGAATACGACGAGGGGAATACCGCTGCCTTTCGCAGACCTCCTCGGTGCTCCTGGGCTTTGCTATACACCAGAGGAATATAATGCTCATCGTGCCCACCTTAGCCGCTTAGCGGGAAAAAACAAGCATTATCGTCTGCATACAGTTACCGATGCACCGGAAAATCTTTCTCTTTACGGTAAAGAAGACAAAGGCATTCTTTTGTGCAAAAATGATTTGTCGAGTCTTATATTTGCCTTTGATGAGCCAAACATGACTTGTGCCTTCTGGGATTATCTTTGCCGAATGGCCAATCAACTAGTGTAGAAACAAGAAGGATAAACGATATCGATCATTTCGCGTATTGTAGGAACAGACGATCCTGTCCGCCCGTAGCGTTAGAGAACAATTGTGCGATAAAGTTTTGTGACTTTTTAAGCATTCTTAAACCGTCCCCTTTAGCGGGATCGTTTGATTCTTCATCTCAGTTTTACTACCGTTACTCCATAGCCGCCTTCTTCTCTGGCTCCATCTTGAAAAGACTCTACATAGCGGTGATTCTGCAAATAGCTGCGGACAGCCTTGCGCAAGGCACCGGTTCCTTTGCCGTGAATAATTCGGACTGAATCAACGCCGACCAGATTAGCATCTTCCAGGTACTTATCTATGTCATGAATGGCTTCATCGGCTAAACGTCCGCGCACATCAATCTCTTTGGAAATACTCCGGGCCTTTTCCAGAAAACCCTGATTCATACGATGGTATTTCTTTTCCTCCGGTGATTGACTGGGAACCAGCTGTTCCTGCCCTACATTAAGCTTAAGAATACCCACCTGAACGGTAACTTCACCCTGAGAATTGGGGCCTTCGATAATGTAACCCCGCTGGTTAATGTTCTTGATCAAGACATAGTCTCCCGGTTTTAGATCCAGAAAGGCCTCCTGAGCGGAGCCTTCCTCCCAGGGTTGTTCTACCTGTAGTTCTCGGACCCGCTGCCGCTTTTGCTCCACTTCGTGCCACTTAGGAGGTTTTTCTTTGTCCTTGATCAGGTTCTTGAGTTCCTCAACGGCCTCAT
>ERZ764778.2867-NODE-2867-length-14281-cov-6.165612_pt1 | contig 14281 bp, 13 predicted proteins | sample MGYA00374951_ERZ764778 | MGnify/ENA primary metagenome ERZ764778 (study PRJEB28918, sample SAMN05720193) | bioreactor metagenome | isolation source: Anaerobic biogas reactor | place: USA:Washington, USA | collected 2015-08-08 ...
CTCCATGTAGTTTCCACCCCCTTTACACTGTGGAACTTACTTTGGAAATTAACGCATTATTCCGCCTGATGATAACGCTCAAAGCGCTTAAGACAGCGGTTCACCGCATCGTGGGTGGCGGCGTTTGTCTTGATATCCTCCTCAAACCAGAGGCCCTTGGTGATGAGCCGGTTATTTTTGCGGTCAAAAACCGGTTCCACCCGGCCGATGAACCGCTCACCCCGCAATATCGGCAGCACATAGTAGCCATAGCGGCGCTTGGCGGCGGGGACATAGATTTCCCAAGTGTAATCAAAACCAAAGAGCGTTTTGATCATCTGCCTGTCCCACAGCAGGGGATCCAGCGGGGCAATCAGCTCACACCGGGGTTTATGGTCTTCGCTTTCGGCCACTGCAAGCGTTGGCAAGTCCTCTTTCCTTATAAAAAAATCATCCTTAATCCCCGCCACGCTGATTCTCACCAGCCGCCCTTCCTCCAAAAGGCGCTGGAAGGCCGCCTGCCGCTGGGGCGTTTTGAAATCCGGAAAGCCCAGCCAAGCGGGGGACGACTTGTTCCAGATGAGGCCTATGGCGCCCGCGCGGCGCAACATCAAAAAGCGGTGAAGGCTGGCGTTGTCCGGGTGTGGGTCAGGCGCGTTGAGCGTCTCCGCCGGCAATAATCGATCGATCAGATCATACCACTTGACGGCCCCTTGCTTATGGTGGATGCCCAGGGCGCCCGCGTAGTACAGATGCTCCAGCACCGCCCGGGACAGCCTGGAACTGCCCCAGAACCAGTCCACCTTGTGCCCCGTGTCCAGATCTTTTGAGCTCAGCGCGCCGCGGCTGGTGATCGCCTCCAGAATGGTATCCCGGGCGCCCGCAACCTGCTCATGGCTGCGCATCCAATCCCCTCTGATTTGCCGGAGGCGGGCGAAATGGGGCCAATCCTCCGCCGGGAAGATGCACAGCTCCTTGTCAAAATAGTCAACCAGTCTGCGCTCGCGGTACAGGAGGTTATAGAGCATCTCAGGCCGATAATTTTTAACCCGGGACTGAAGCGTCAGGTCAGGGTTGCGGCCGCAAACGCTGATGGGGTCAAACTGAATGCTCCCAGCCTGGCGGATGTACGCGGCGGCCTCTTCCGGGTCGGTGAAGCGGCGCCCGCCCAGCAGTCCCTGATGCAGGAGCAGAAATCGGCAGGCCACCGCCCGGCTGATGGACAGCGCCTCAGCCATGGCGCCCCGCGCTCTTTAATCTCATCATGTTTCCTCCGCCAAAGGCTTCTAAAAGTCCCCCCAGATTGTAGGCGGACACGCAGATCCACGTCAAGCGCATCAGAAGCGCAAGGGCCCGCGTAAAAAGAAATGACAAGCCCCCCTGTTATGACTATAATAGGAAAAACGCGCACGGGAGGATGACATGAACAATCTGCGGGCTGGTTTTATTGGTTGCGGCGGTATCGCGGAAAGCAAATATTTCACGACTTTTAAGGCCTTAGGCGGCGTTGACATGCTGGCCTTTTGCGATGTCATGCCGGCCAAGGCAGATATCGCCTGCGCCCAATACGGCGCGAAGGGGGCGAAGGCCTTCACGGATTACCGGGCTCTTTTGGAGATGGACCTGGATTTTGTGGTGGTCAGCACCCCCAACCGCAGCCATGGTTTCATCACAGTGGATGCCCTTCACAGCGGCAAGCATGTGATGTGCGAAAAGCCTATGGCGATAAACGCCCAGGAGGCGGAGAAAATGCTGGCCGCCGCCAATGAAACCAACAAACTGCTGAGCATCGGCTACCAAAACCGCTTCCGGGCGGACAGTCAGTATCTGAAAAAAGCTGTGGAAGCGGGTGAACTGGGGGATATTTATTTCGCCAAGGCCAACGCCGTGCGCCGCCGGGCGGTGCCTACCTGGGGTGTGTTTTTAAATGAGGAGGAACAAGGCGGCGGACCGCTGATTGACATCGGCACCCACGCCCTTGATCTGACGCTGTGGATGATGGATAACTATCGCCCCAAGTATGCTGTGGGCACCATCTACCACAAGCTCAACAACGACCGGGAAACCGCCAATGCCTGGGGCGACTGGAACCCGGAGGCCTTCACGGTGGAAGACAGCGCCTTTGGCTTCATCGTGATGGAAGACGGCGCCACCATCATGCTCAGCGCCGCCTGGGCGCTCAACACCCTGGAGGTGGAGGAGGGCACCTGCACCCTCTGCGGCACCAAGGCGGGGGCGGACTTTCATGACGGACTGCGCATCAACGGCGTCAGGCACAACCAGCAGTATGTTGAGCTGGCGGGCGTCAAGGCGCCCTCGGATAATTTTTCTGACGGCAGCCCGGAAAAACCGGAGGTGCTGGAGATTCAGACCTTCCTAAACGCTGTGCGGGGCAAGGGCCCGCTGTGCGTGTTGCCCCAGCAGGCCTTGGTGGTGACCCGCATTCTGGACGGCATTTACGAAAGCGCCCGCAGCGGCAAGCCCTATTACTTCATTTGACGCTTCCCCCGGCTGCATTTCAAAAGAGGCCCGCGGGCCTCTTTTGCGTGAAGCAGTTTGGCGACGTCTTCCTACAGAATAAACTTCGTGGCGATGGAAAAATAGATAAACAGGCTGCTGGCATCCACCACCGTGGTGATCAGCGGCGAGGCGGCAAGCGCCGGATCAAGGCCGATGCGCTGGGCCAAAAGCGGCAGGGCGCAGCCGATGCCCTTGGCCAGAATCACCGTGACCAAAAGGCTCACCGAGATGACCAGAGACAAGTCTACTGTCGCCTGATTCAGCAAAATCAGACGCCCGAAGGTGACCACAGACATCACCACCCCCACCAGCACGCCCACCCGGATCTCCGTCCACAGCACCCGGGGCAGATCCCGGTATTTAACCTCCCCCAGCGCCAGGCCGCGGATCATCAGCGTGGACGCCTGCTGGCCGCAGTTGCCGCCGCTGTCCATCAGCATGGGGATGGAAGCGGACAACAGGATGTTCACCGCCAGTACCCCCTCAAATCGGGCGATGATGGCGCCGGAAAGAATCGATGCCAGCATCAAAATCAACAGCCAGGGCAGGCGGTTCCCCGCCAGTTTAAGAAGGCCGGTCTTGAAATAGGGCTCCTCCGCCGGGGCCAGACCGGACATCTTCTCAAAGTCCTCGGTGTTTTCCTCTTCAATGACGTCCATGACATCGTCGCTGGTGATGATGCCCACCATCCGCCCCTCCCCGTCCACCACGGGAATGGAAAGCAGGTGGTATTTTCGCACCGTGTCCGCCACCACCTCCTGGTCATCCAGGGTGCTGACAGAGATCAAGGCGGGATCCACCAGTTTGACCAAGGGCGTGTCCTCAGACACCACCAGGGCCTTATGCAGCGGAATGGTCCCCAGCAGCTTGCGGCGCTTGTCCACCAGATAAAGGGTGTAGACGGTTTCCTTGTCCACCCCGGTTTCTTTGATGGTCTTCAGCGCGTCCCGCACATTCATCTCCGGGCTGAACTCGCAGTACTCAATGGTCATCAAAGACCCGGCGGAGTTCTCCGGGTACTGCAGGAATTGGTTGATGATCTCCCGGGTCTGGGGGGCGGTGTTCTGCAAAACCCGCCTCACGGCATTGGCGGGCAGCTCCTCCAAAAAATCCACCGCGTCATCCACAAACATCTCGCTGATAAGCGCCGTAATCTCTTTGTCCCCGATGGACTCCACCAGGGTCTCCCGCTGGTCCGAGTCCATATAGCTGAACACCTCCGCCGAAACATCCTTAGGCAATATACGAAACAGAAGCAGCAGGTTTTCCCGGTCCAGCTTTTTCATGTATTCCGCGATATCCACCGGGTTGATCATCATCAAAGCGCCCCGCAGCTGACCGTGGCGCTTCTGCTCCATCAGGTTGTCCAGGGTTTCCTGGATTCTCTCCCAGTCCATCTTCAAATCACCTCCGTTGTTGCTGAATGGCACAAGCGAAAAAAGCACTTGGCCTGGGGTGTGCAAGTGCCGGCGGCTGGGTGATGCAGGTATGAAAGGCTACTGCGGCAGCGCGATCAGGACGCGCCGACTTCGCGGGACATCTTCCATTGCCTGGCACCGGACGCCGTCGTCCATGATTCGCCACCTCCTTGTCTTATTTCTATTGAATTATATGCCCTTTTTGCGCGGCTTGTCAACTTCCCTTTTGACACGGGTTGTGCTATATTTCCTCCGGAGGCAGTATGCGTGTTTGTGGCATTATCGCGGAATATGACCCCTTTCATCTGGGGCACCGCTTTCATCTGGAAAGCGCCCGGCAGCTGTCCGGGGCGGACTATGTGGTGGTGGTTCTGGGCGGTGCCTTTTCCCAGCGGGGAGAGGCCATGCTTTTCAGCACCCAGGACCGGGCGCGCATGGCGCTTCTTTCCGGGGCGGACCTGGTGCTGGGCATGCCGGTCAGCTTTTCCTGCGCCCAGGCCAACCGCTTCGCCCGAGGCGGAATCAGCATCCTCAATGCCTTAGGCGCGGTCAGCCACCTAAGCTTTGGCTGTGAGCCGGGCGGGGAGGCGCATCTTGCCGCCGCCGCCAAGCGGCTGTATCATCCGCCCCGCGCTTTTTCAGACCAGTTAAAAAACGCCCTTAAAACGGGCAAATCCTTTGCCCGGGCCCAAGGGGAGGCGCTGGCCGGCTGCCTGCCCGAAGTGCCGCCCGGGATGTTCGCCCAGCCCAACTTCATCCTGGGCACAAGCTACCTTTTGGAACTGCACCGTTTAAACAGCCCGATTGTCCCGGTGCCGGTCCCCCGCATGGGCGGCTATCATGCCCAAGGGCTTTCCCCCTTCCCCTCGGCCACCGCGGTGCGCCGGGCCCTGCGTGAGGGGGCCTGGCCAGGGGTGGCCAGAGCCCTGCCCCCAGAGAGCCTCACGGTCCTCAGGGATGCGGCAGAAAAAGGCCGGCTGCACCGGGCGGCCGCCCTTGACAGCTGGCTCATCGGCACCCTGAACACCCAGGGCGAGGTGAGCCTCTTATCCTCGCCTGAGATGTCTGAGGGACTTGAGCAGCGCATCCTGGCTAAGGCGCGGGATGCCGCCGGCCGGGAGGAGCTTCTGGCCCTGGTAAGCACCCGGCGCTACACCCGCGCCCGGGTCAGCCGAGCCTTAAGCCATGCCCTTCTGGGCCTCAGCCACTTTCCCGACCGGCCGGAATATGCCAGGCTGCTGGGCTTCAGGCGTTCTGCAGCGCCACTGCTTGGGCGCATCAAGGGCACAGGCTTTCCCCTTATCCACCGCCCGGGCAGGGAAGCGCCCCCCGGCTTTGCGCAGGACATGCGGGCGGAGGAGTTTTGGGCCCTGGGCGCCGGGATGGCCCCGGCCAGCGCCTGGCGCCACCGGATGACAGTGATCGATTAGGAGGACGTTCTATGCGGGAAATCAATGTGTCAGCCATTACCCAGGCCGTGTCCGAACTTTTTTTGCAGGCCAACTACGTTATTGGCGAGGATGTGATGGACGCCCTGGCGACAGCTGCCGAAAAGGAGCCTTCCCCCCTTGGCAGGCATGTGCTGGAGCAGCTTATGGAAAACAACCGCGCGGGGGCGGAGGAAAGCCTCTGCGTCTGTCAGGATACCGGGCTTTCCGTGGTGTTTCTCACCATCGGCCAGGAGGTTCATCTGACCGGCGGCAGCCTGGAGGAGGCGGTGAATGCCGGGGTAAGAAAGGCCTATACCGAGGGCTATCTGCGCAAGTCCGTGGTGGGAGACCCTCTGTTTAACCGCAAAAACACCGGGGACAACACGCCCTGTGTGCTGCATGTGCGCCTGGTGCCCGGGGATCAGGTGCATATCCTGGCCATCGCCAAAGGCTTTGGTTCTGAGAACATGAGCCACCTTGCCATGCTGACGCCGGCCGCAGGGGTGGAAGGGGTCAGCGACTTCATCGTGGAGACGGTGCGCCTCTCCGGCCCCAACGCCTGTCCGCCCCTGGTGGTGGGGGTAGGCCTGGGCGGCAGCTTTGAACTGGCCCCCCTGATGGCCAAGCGCGCCACCAGCCTGCCCTTAACCCGCCGGCATAAGGACCCCCAGTATGCGGCGCTGGAGGACAATTTGCTTGAGCGTATCAACGCCCTGGGCATCGGCCCTGCCGGGTATGGCGGCGCCACCACGGCGCTTAAGGTGCACATTCTCACCGCGCCCACCCATATCGCAGGGCTGCCTGTGGCCGTCAACATCTGCTGCCACGTGGCCCGCCATGCGGAAGCCACCCTTTAAGAGGAGAATATCATGGAAAAACGCATCCAGCTGCCTTTAACAGAGGAAGCGATTCACGACCTGAAAGCCGGGGACCGGGTGCTGCTCTCAGGCTCCGTCCTCACCGGACGGGACGCGGCCCATAAGCGCCTGATCGCCCTGCTTGACCAAGGGAAAACCCTGCCCATTGATCTTCGGGGGGAAACCATCTACTACGTAGGCCCCGCGCCCGCCAGGCCAGGCCAGGCCGTGGGCCCTGCCGGCCCCACCAGCAGCTACCGCATGGACCCCTACACCCCCCGCCTCCTGGCGCTGGGGCTGAAGGGCATGATCGGCAAAGGCGAACGGGGGGCCGATGTCATCGCCGCCATGAAAGAGCACGGGGCCGTGTATTTTGGCGCGGTGGGGGGCTCCGCCGTCCTCATCTCCCGCAGCATTATCAAAAGCGAGGTGATAGCTTATCCGGACCTGGGGCCAGAGGCCATCCACCGCTTTGTCATCAGGGATTTTCCCGCGGTTGTGGCCGTGGACGCCCAGGGGCACAACCTCTATCAGGAAGGCCCCGAACTGTACAGAAAAACTGATTTATGATAGCATAGGCCCACCAAGAGAAGGAGGGCCGCCATGGGGAAAAAGGGCTTAAGAAGTGTCGCTTTCGCCTTGTTCTGCATGGCTTTTTTGCTGTCCTGCCTGCCTTTTTCAGGGCTTGCCTCCGGCAGCTATGATGCCGCCCAGCCGGAGAACCTGACCACCCGGGACATCCGGGGGGAGGCCGCCATTGTGATGGAGGCCAACACCGGCCAGGTTCTTTTTGAAAAAAATCCGGATGAGCTGCGCCCCCCCGCCTCCACCACCAAGGTATTGACAGCGCTCTTGGCCCTCACCATGGCGGATCAGGACGAGATCGTCACCGTTTCCCCCTACGCGGCCTCCCTTGATAAGGAGCAGCATTCCATCATCGGCCTTCAGGCCGGGGAGCAGGTGCCCATGGGGGCGCTTGTGCGCGCCACCATGGTGGCCTCGGGCAATGACGGCGCCATCGCCATCGCGGAGCACATCTCCGGCTCCGAGCAGGCTTTTGTGGCGCTGATGAACGAGGCAGCCTACCGCTATGGCTGCACGCGCACCCACTTTGTCAACTCCCACGGCTTCCATGACGACTATCACCTCACCACCGCCCGGGATCTGGCGATCATCGCCCAGGAGGCGATGTCCCATGACAGCTTCCGGGAGATCGCGCTTTTAACCAGCTATACCATGCCGGAGACCAATATGTCCCGCTCGCGCCGGCTTTCCAGCCAGGCCCGCAACCTCCTCACCAACACAGAGGACGGCCAGTATTATTATGAATACGCCACTGGCATCAAAACCGGCTTCACCAACCCTGCGGGCTACTGCTTTGTGGGCTCCGCCAACAAGCAGGGCATCTCCCTGGTCACGGTGGTGTTGGGCACCAACTCCGCCGGGCGCTGGACGGACACCAAAAAGCTGATGGAGTACGGCTTTACCCAGTATATCTCCACCAGCGTGCAGGAGGTCTATCAGGAAAACCCCAAGATCATCTCCATCTCCAGCTATGCCCTGGATGACAGCGACATGGGCCGGCTGGAGCTGGACATCCGGAAGATGGACATGGCCGCGGACGACTCCCTGGTCACGCTGAAAAGCAGCGCGGATGAACAGCTAAGGCTTTATAACGAGCGCACCCAGATTGATTTCGTCCGCACCCTGGACGCCCCCATCGCCGCAGGTGAGGTGGTGGGCATCATGACCTATACCCCTCCCGGGGGGCAGGCGGAGCCGGTGGAATATGAGCTGGTGGCCGCCCGGACGGTGACCCGCCGGGCCTCCCTGGCACCCTCGGTGGAGGAAATCTACGCCTATTCCGACGCGGACCCCAACCCCTTCCCCCGGTTTTCCCTGGAATTCCTGGTCATCATCCTGATTCCGGTCCTCATCGTCATCCTGATCTCCCAGCTTTTCTTCAGGCTCTTTACCAAAAAGCGCAAACCCAAGGTGAAGCAGAAGCTCAGCTACAAGACCCGATATTACAGATAACGCCGCCAAAAAACAAGGGCTGCCGTTTTGTCATGGCAGCCCTTGTTTGTTTTAGTTTTTGTTACTGAGGCGGCTGGGGCACGTTAAAGTCCAGGTAGTTGTTGTCCACATAGCCTGTCAGATCCATAAAGATCACCCTGCTAAAGCCCTGGTTCCCCTTTTCCACGCCCTCAAGCAAGGTGCCGTAGGGGATTTTAGCGATGGAGTACTTGGCCCGCTTGGTGGGGTTAGGGATGCTCCACAGGTTCAGGTCCCCGCCGGAGGTGCTTACCTTCGCGTTGTAGTTGCCCTCATAGACGGGTTCCGGCGTAGGGGTGGGCACGGGGGTGGGGGTCGCGTTATTGGGCAGGGCGCTTGAGGACATCATCCGGTCATAGGTAGCCTTGTCCACGATGCCCGTGAGCGTCAAGCCGTTTACCTGCTGAAAGGCGGAGACCGCGGCGGCTGTCTGGCTGCCATAAATGGCATCCGCATAGCCCGCGGCATAGCCCAGGGTGTTAAGCCGGCGCTGCACCTCTCTTACCAGCTGGCCATAGCTGCCCTGGTTTAAAGGCAGCCGGGAATCCGGGCGCTGGGTGGGGGCCAGGGTGGGCACCGGCAATTGATTTACCGGTATCACCGTGGTGGCGCCATTCACCACTGCCGCCTGACCGTTCGTGGTGGTGACCAGGTATTGGGCCGGCAGCTGCTGCGCCTGGCGGTAAATCTCAGGCAGCAGATAGGTCTGATAGCCCTTGGCGCGCGTCAACACGCTGTCCATCAGCACCGGAAGCCCGCCCCGCATGGCTCGGCTGTAGCCGTCGGTATGGAAATACTGCCAGTTCAGCTGGTCCTGGCTGGCGTAGATAAAGTACTCCACCTGATCAAAATAATTGCGGAAGTACACAATCCCCGCGCCATTGCCCTGCTGAAAACCGGTGGGCACCAGGGTGGCCGAACGAGAAGCAGGGGCCTGGAAAACAGCAAAACGCTCCAGCCCGTCCGTGAGGGGGGCCGTACCCTTCACAGTCAGCGTGTATTCGCCTCCCTGGGTTTCGGGGGCCAGCAGCTCCGCTTCAAAAAAACCGTTTCTTCCCTCCAGGCTGCCATATACCCGGTATTGGGTCAGCCCCGAGGCGTCTGTAAAGGCATAGACGGGCACGCCAACCCCTTCTGGCGCTAAAGCAGTGTAGGCCTTAGCGCTTTGCGCGCTGGGCGTGCCAGGAACCAGACCGTTTAATTGGGTGACTGCCTGTGCCAGGGGCAGGACGCCGCCCAACAGCATCAGCGCCGCCAAACCCAGGACAATCCCTCTTCGCAAGTTCTTTTTCATTTTCTCCTCCTGTCTTGCCGCGCCGGGCGGTACCTCCGCCCGGCACGGCGTTTAGAAGCAAGCGCAGCTCCTACTTATTAGACGTATGAGAAGCCCCTTTTGTTTCATCCCGACAAAATTTATTTTTCCGCCCGGTAAATCAGCACCGTCAGCGCCTCTGTTTTAACCCTCACCGCAAGGCGAATGTCATAGGGCAGAAGAGACTTTATCACCAGATCGCTGTAGCTGCCCACGGCCGCGTCAAAGCCCTGAGGCGCATAGTCCACCCCGCTCTCCCGGTGCAAAGACCAGTCCACCACCCTTACTGGCAGCCCCAACGCCGCCAGATACAGGGTGGTTGACACCTGGCACACCCCGCCGCCATAGCCCTTCCCCTCTTCTGAGATGTTGGGCGCCATGGCATAGCCATTGAATTTCCGGTAAGGACCACATCGGGCGTTAAAGGAAAAATCTTCGCTTTGTCTAAGCACAGCGCCGTTTATCCGCGCTGCCGCCAGTTCAATATTATGCCGCCTGTTTGCCGCCAGTCTCCCGCCTGTGGTTTCATTATAGTAAGTGGTAAATCCGCCGATCATATCCCCCGGCCCCGCCTCCTCCCAGGGCACAAATGCCTCATAGCGCACAGCCCCTGCCGGCAAAAAGCTCTCACCCCGCATGATATCAATCACCGCCCGCGTCCCGTCCCAGGCCTTAATGGTGATGATATCCTGGGCCATCAGCCGGCTGCCTCCATAGCCCTCCACCGTAATAAAGGCAGGCTTTTCCACCGTGGCGATCCCGGTCTGCCTTTCATATCCCGGCACCGAAAAGCGCTGTGGGTCAAGGGAGCGCAGCTGTGAAAGCCACCGATTTCGGGCATAGCCCACCGTCCCGCCCAAAGAGACCTGGCTCCATTCCTCCCCATATTCCAGCACCTCAAGGGCGGCTTTAGGCTGCACGTTTTTAAGGCGCCTTGCCCCGTCATCAGGCGCTTGGCGGAGGTGGAACTCCCGGTTGGCACGGGCGCTGTATTTCGCCTCCTCCCCCAGCGCGGGGAGGGCGCAGGCGATAAATAAAAGCATCAGCAAACAGAGGCAGCGTTTTTTCATGTTTTAAAATGTTCCTTCCTTTTGCTTAGGTGAGGGCTTATGCCCTTCAACTATTAGACGATCAAAAGGCGGAAAAAGTTAGGGCTGCCGGGTGTTTGCCGCGGCAGCCCCGTTTTCTTCACAAAGGCTTATTTGATTTTTACGCTGAATTCTCCCTTGTCGCTATAGGCCTTGCCGCCCTGTTCGTCAGGGAAATAAGGCCTGAAGACGAGGCTGTCCGGCCTTTCCCCCGTAAAGGCTAATTCACCCGAATACCTGATAACAGGCGCCTGGGGGTTCTCATCCAGAACGCCGCCGCTGCTGCTGAGATAGCGCAGCGCAGCACCCTCTGCGGTGGCCTCAAAGTCCATCAGCCGGCCTTGTGTGTCCCACAGGGCAGCCGCCATCTCCTTGTCTGTCACCTTTAGAGTAAAATCATAGCTCATCCGCATAAAGGAGGCGCTGATTTTTTGGATGCGCACCTCAAATCCCTCCCCCTTTATGACCTGATCCGCTTGAAGGACTGTGATCTCAGCCGCCGGACTGCTCCAGGACGCTTTCAGGCTCCCCGCCCGCTGGAAGGCGCCGGAGGCCACCAGGCGCTGGGCCATGTCCTCCCCTTCAGGAAGGAGGCTTTCAAACATCCCTAGGGAGTGCCCCTGCGCCAGCATGATCTGCCTGTTGTGATAGGCGGCCTCAAACTGTCTTTCCCAGGCCTCCTGTTCTTCCGCCGTGCTATGGGCGTCATCAGAGTAGCCTGACCCATCCTCCACAATCTCCCAGACCGGGTGCAGCACCTCAAAGGTCAGCTCCCAGACGATGTCATCTTTGGCGTCCTTCACATCCATCTGCATATCAAAGCCGTATTTTCCGCCGGTGCCGCCAGCCCCCCTTTCAGGCACCCAGAAGCCCTGGTCAATCCCCATCCCCTGGCTTGAAATCACCCGGGGCGCGCTCACCTTTCCATTCGCAGACTCCGTCAGCTTCGCCAGCAGGTAGACGGGCTTACCAGAGACAGCTACCGCCTCAAAAGCCACCGACTGGACGCTGCCGTCAAAAATTGAATCGGTGATATAGATGGTCACATCCTCGTGTTTCAGTTCCTGTCCAATGGCGGTGAGATGCTTTTCCACCGTTTCCTCCGTCAGGTTTTGATAGTCTTTCACGCTGAAACGGATGATCTCCGCCACCGCGATGGCCATGGTGGCCAGAATCAGCGCCATGGCGATGGCCATGCCGAATGTCAAACGTTTTTTCACCTTGATTTCCCCTTTCATCATCTGAAGAGTCGCCCGGCTGTCCTCCGCCCGCCAGGAAAGGCCGGCGAGCGTGACGTCCGCCCGATCTTTAAACGCGTTGCTCATGCCTCAAACCATCCTTTCAACTGGGTGCGGAGCTGGTCTTTGGCCCGTTTCAGCCGCGTTTTGACCGTGGCCACAGGCAAGCCCAGCACCTGGGCGATCTCTCCCTGAGTCAACTCCTGATAGTAGTAGAGCAGAATCACCACCCGGTACTTTTCAGGCAGATTGCTCACTGTTTTCAGCACCGTGTCGTCCCGAAAGGCCTGTATGTAGCCAGGTTCGGGCAGATCCTCCAGGGCAACGCGCCTGTCAAACAGCCTGAACCAGGCGGTTTTCCGCATATCCCGGCAGGTGTTGATGGCAATTCTGCTAAGCCAGGTGAGCACACTGCTCTCACCCTTGAAGCTGTCCCATTTCTTGTAGGCCTTCAGAAAGGTTTCCTGCACGGCGTCCCGTGCCATCTCCTGATCCTGAAGATACAAGAAACACAGTCGGAGGAGGGAATCGCCGTAGGATGCCATCAGGGCCTCCATCTGGGTTTCCGCTGTTTCGCCCGGCGCCTGGGAAAATCGCATGCTCCCACCTCCTTCTGCCTGTTTGACGACAGTTCGATCAAAAAAGATTCATCCTGACAAAAAAACACCCGCAGCGCAAAGCCACGGGCATTAAAAAAGGCGCCCTTGCCTACACGGCCCTGGCCTCCGCCTGGGGGCCGTAGTTTTTCTCATACACCATGCGGATGCCCTTCAGGGTAAGAAGGCCATCGATGTGATCAATCACCTTTGATTCCTGAACGATCAGGTGGGCAAAGCCGCCGGTGGCCACCACCCTGGCGTGGGGCTCCCCCATCTCCTCCTTCATGCGCTCAACGATGTAGTTCACCTGCCCCACATAGCCGTACAAAAGGCCGGCCTGCAGGTTGGTAATGGTGGTGCGGGCGATGATCTTCTCAGGAATAATCAGCTCAAAATGCGGCAGGCGGGAGGTGCCCCTTACCACCGCGTCCTGGGACAGACGAACGCCGGTACAGATGCAGCCGCCCAGAAAATCCCCCTTGCGGGAGATGGCGCCAAAGCTGGTGGCAGAGCCAAAATCGATGTAGATGCAAGGCGCGCCGTAAAGCGCGCTGGCGGCAACGGCGTTGCAGATGCGGTCGCTCCCCAGCTCCCGGGGGTTTTCATACAGGATGTTGATGCCCGTCTTGATACCCGGCACCACAAAGGACGGCTCCTGATCAAAAAAGTCCTGGCACATGTGCTCGATGGTGAAGTTTACCGTGGGCACCACGGAGGAGATCATGATCCCCTCCACCTCTTTGGTGGACAAGCCCGCATGCTGGAACATCCCCTCCATGATGATGCCGTACTCATCCGAGGTGCTGGTCAGGCTGGTGGCGATGCGCCAGGACTGGATCAGCTCCGAGCCCCTGAAAAGCGCGGTTTTGATGTTGGTGTTGCCGATGTCCATGACAAGAATCATGCGTCCGTTCCCCTTTGAAGCGTTGATTTTTGTATCGCGATAAAGATCGGTGGGCAGACCAGCGCCGCCACCGCCGCCTCTGAAAGCCCCGCTATGACAGCGGTGCCCAGAATCAGGCTGACGATGCGGGAGGTGTCCAGGGCGGAAAAGCGGTAAAACAAGTACATCATGCCCAGGTAGAAGACCGTGTTGGTCAGCGAGCCCACCGCCGCGGCCACGGGAAGCGCCAGTTTCTTCGTCCGCTTGCCCGAGGAGATCGCCTGATAGGAAAGATGCGCGAAGGTGGGCACCAAAAGCCTGGGCACAAAGCACATCAGGATGGCCAGCACAGGGCTTGCGCCCAAAAGGGTGCCCGCCAGCACGCTGGGCGGCGTCATGGACAGGCCCAGCACGCTCATCAGGCTGACCAGCCCAAAGAAAAAGCCCAGCAAAAGCCCGGTGCCCAAGCCCAGGGTGAAGGTGCCGATGATAACGGGCACCGACAGGATGGTGACGTTGACAAACCCCAAGGGGATCAGCCCCAGGGGGGTCAGCCCCAATAGAAAGACAAAAGCCACCAGCAGCGCGGTAAGGGCCAGACGTCTGTTCTGGTTTGGTTTCATGTGGTTTCCTCCGTTCAAGTTCGCTTTGGATACCTGACGATTAGTGTGTTCTGATCCGATGCTGTCCGGCTCGCTGAGGATACCGGCATGGGTGAGAGCTTAAGCGCTCCACGGATTTAGAATAGTATACCCCGACCGGCACTTAGTCAAGCGCGGCCTTGCTTTTTGCGGTTTTTACAAATCTTCAAGGAGGCTCTTTAATTTAAGAGAGGCGGCGTAGACCGCGTTTTTCTTCTCTTTTTGATCAGTCAGCGCCTCCATGGCCTGCCGCAGGTTCAG